>Ga0209062_1005018_pt1 | contig 13186 bp, 15 predicted proteins | sample Coa_R2_2_FD_187158 | JGI IMG/M metagenome (GOLD analysis project Ga0209062, IMG submission 187158) | Surface soil microbial communities from Centralia Pennsylvania, which are recovering from an underground coalmine fire - Coalmine... | ecosystem: Environmental > Terrestrial > Soil > Unclassified... | reverse complement strand
TCCTTTGCTATAATGAAGGCGCGAAGAGTCTTGCGGCGCTCGGCTGCAAGCGGAGGCCAGGGGAAATGATCAGTCTTACGCCGGTTGCGAGTTCCAAAGTGAAGGAAATCATGAGCATGCAGAACCCAGTGCCGGCAGCATTGCGCGTTGCCGTCGTCGGCGGCGGGTGCTCGGGATTCCAATACCACATGGCATTCGAGAACCAAACTAACGAGAGCGACGAAGTCCTGGACTTCGACGGCTTGAAGGTTGCTGTCGACCAAATGAGTTCGATGTACCTCGATGGCGTCGAGATCGATTACATCGAAACGATTGAGGGCGCGGGGTTCAAGTTCAACAACCCGAACGTAAAGAGCACCTGCGGCTGCGGCAGCTCGTTCAGCGTTTAGTTCCGCGCCGGAGCGAAACGTTCGGCGGACTTCCCAGGCTCCTGGGCTTTTGGCTCGGGAGCCTTTTCTTATGTCGGCGAGCATCGCCAGATGGGATGAGAAGCATCGTGCAGCTCCGGATGAGCTGCCGGCTCCGGCAGGCATACTGCGCGAGCTGCTGCCGCTTTTGCGGCCGGGAAGAGCGCTGGATGTGGCATGCGGCACCGGCAGGAATGCGATTTTTCTCGCGGAACGCGGCTGGAGCGTGACGGCGCTTGACGGGTCGAGAGTGGCGCTCGAGAAGCTGCGTCTTGCGGCGGCGGAGCGCGGCGTGCCGGCGGATGGACCTTCGGAGGGTGACCCAGCAGCGGGGAGGAGCGGACGAATCGAGCTGCTGGCGCGCGATCTCGATCGCGACCCGCTGCCGTCCGGCTCATTCGATCTGATTGTGTGCATCCGGTTCCTGCAACGGTCGCTTTTTCCGTGGCTTGAAAGCTCTTTGCGGCCCGGCGGGATGCTGTTGGTCGAGACGTACACGCAGGCACAACTGCAGTTCGAGGGCGGACCGAGGAGTCCGGAGTACCTGCTGGAACGCGGGGAATTGCGCGAGGCATTCCCGGCGCTACGGACGATTTTTTACCGCGAGCTGCGCGCTGGGCAGGGAATGGCGAGCTTGCTGGCGCAGAGGCGCGGGTGAGCGCGCGTGTTCGCGCGCGTGCGGACCGCTGCGCCTCACGCGGCAGGGACGGAGGCTCCTGTGCAATTTAGCGACATTGCTTTTGGACTCTCTGGACCGTATTCTTGAAGCCGAGCATGAAGATAGCGCTCGCGCAGTTCAATCCCACCGTCGGCGATTTCGCAGGCAACTCAGCGCGCATCCTGGCATTGGCCGAGCGAGCCAATCAGCGAGGTGCGGACCTCGCCGTTTTTTCCGAGCTTTGCCTTTGCGGCTATTTGCCGCAAGACCTGCTCGAGCGTCCCGCTTTTATTGACCGCAATCTCCAGGAGCTGAAGGATCTGGCCAAGAAGCTGCCGCTGCCTGCCGTAGTCGGCTTCGCGGGCCGCGTGAAGAACGGGACAGGGAAGTCCGTGGCCAACAAGGCGGCTCTGATTTGCGGCGGGCGCGTGGTTTTCGAGCAGAGCAAGATGCTGCTGCCGACCTACGACGTGTTTGACGAGTCGCGCTACTTTGCTCCGGCCGAGCGGCAATCGAGCTATGGACTGGGCAAAGAGACGCTGGGCATCACCATCTGCGAAGACGCCTGGAACGACAAGAATTTTTGGGTGAACCGGCGCTACGAACGCGACCCCATCACGGAAATCATGGGACAGGGAACTACCCTGCTGCTGAACATTTCCGCTTCGCCATACACCATCAACAAGCGCGCGCTGCGGTTCGAAATGCTGCGCAGCATTGCCGTAAATCACCGGCGGCCCGTGGTTTACGTGAACCAAGTGGGCGGCAACGACAGCCTGATTTTTGATGGCGCGAGCTTTGCGTTAACGGCGGAAGGCAAAGTTGCCGCGCAAGCGTATGCGTTCGAGGAAGACCTGGTGTTGTTCGATAGCGCGGCGGGATGCGGAGAAATTCACGACCAGCCGCACGAGGAAATCGCGTATGCCTACCGCGCGCTGGTGACCGGGACGCAGGATTATGTGCGGAAATGCCAGTTTAAGAAGGTGGTGATCGGATTGAGCGGCGGCATCGATTCGGCCGTGGTGGCCTGCATTGCGGCGGACGCCCTGGGCCCTGAAAACGTGCTCGGCGTTTCCATGCCGGGGCCGTACTCCTCGGAAGGCAGCAAGTCCGATGCCTGCGCCGTGGCGCGGAATCTGGGCATCGATTTCATTACGCTGCCGATCGCGGATGTTTTTGCCGCCTACAAGAAGGCGCTGGCGCCCGCGTTTGCCGGACGAGCCGAGGACGTAACCGAAGAAAACATCCAGGCGCGGATTCGCGGAAACTATTTGATGGCGCTCTCGAATAAGTTCGGCTCGATGGTGCTGAGCACCGGGAACAAATCGGAGATCGCGGTAGGGTACTGCACGCTGTACGGCGACATGGCGGGCGGGCTGGCGGTGATTTCCGATGTGCCGAAGCTGATGGTCTATGAATTGGCGCGGTGGATCAATCGCGAGAGGGAAGTCATACCCCAGTCCACCATCGACAAACCGCCTTCGGCGGAGCTGCGGCCCAATCAGAAGGACGAAGACAGTCTGCCGCCTTACGACGTGCTCGACCGCATTCTGAAAGCGTATATTGAGGACCTGCGCAGCCCGCAGGAAATCGCGGATCACTACGGCTTCGATACCAAGCTGGTCCGCGAGATTGCCTGGCTCGTGGACCGCAATGAATACAAGCGCAAACAGGCGGCGCCCGGGCTGAAAATCACGTCCAGAGCATTTGGGTTCGGGCGGCCGTTCCCGATCGCACAGCGGTACATACCCTGAAAGACGAGGTTTAGCGTGAAAAAGGCGATTGTTCTCTCAGCCATTCTAACCACGGCGCTTGCCTGCGGCGTTACCGCGCAACAGCAGAACACGGCTGCGCCCGCTGCGAACCCGCAGGCCGCGGAAACGCCGCTGCAGAAATCAATCGAAAGCTATCTGCGAAATCTCTATGCCTTCGGCCCGGACGTCGACTTGCGCGTCAGCGTGCCGAAGGATACGGCAGTCCCGGGGCTGCAGGAAACCGACATTGAAGTAAAGATCGGCGAAAACCAGCAGTCGGCGAAGTTCTACGTCAGCAAGGACGGACGGTACTTGTTTCGGGGAGAGATGTCCGACATGACCAAGGACCCGCTGGCGGATACGCGATCGCAGATCGAGCTCAAGGATGCCCCCGCAATGGGCGACCCCAAAGCGCCGGTCACATTGGTCGAGTACTCCGATTTCGAGTGCCCCGTCTGCCGAAACTTGCACGATGCGCTGCGCGGAATCCTGCCGCGGTATCCCCAGGTGCGGGTGGTTTTCAAGGACTTCCCGATTGAGCAGCTCCACCCCTGGGCGCGGACGGCGGCGCTGGCCGGCCGCTGCGCGTACCAGCAGGATCCGAAGGCGTTCTGGAAGATGTACGACTTTATTTACGACGGCCAGGACCTGATTTCGGCCGCCAATGCCTGGAACAAAATGATGGACTTCGCCAGCCAGGCCGGCCTGAACGCGGATAGCTTCAAAGCTTGCATGGCGAGCCCCGAAGCGGCCGCAGCCATCGACGCGAGCCGCGCGAACGGCCAGAAGCTGGAAGTCTCGAGCACGCCCACGATTTTTATCAATGGCCGCCGAATCGTTGGGGTCGATGCCCACCTGATCGAGCAGTACCTTACTTACGAGATCGCGCAGGAAAAGAGCAAAAGCGGGAAGAAGTAGGCCGGGCTAAGGCGGTTGGCTGAAGGCAGGCAGGCGAATTCAGCCCGATCCTTTACTTAACATAATATCGCTTATAGGACGCCGTGTCAAGAGGAATTTTGTGTTTTCCTCAGGTTTTTGGGGGGCTTTGTTGGTGGGCAGGAAGGCTGGCCGGGGCCGGGTGGGTATCGTTTGGCGGGCGTTCCCATGGGGTGGTGCTGGTGCTAGTGGTATGGGTGTGGTGGTGTCGGTGGTATCGGTCGTATCGGCGGTATTGGTGTTGGGGTTGGTGAGGTCCGTTGAGCGAGTTCAGGGCTGCTGGCGCGGGGGGTGCGCCAGCAGCCCTGAACTCGAGGGGCGCTACCGGTGCGGTGAGACGGAAACCGGGCGGTCAGGAGGAATAGCTCGCGGAGGACGGTTCAGAGGAACGCCGAGCTTCGGGGACATGCCCAGCGGGCTTCGCGAGGCGCCATGGTGGACCAGGAAGGGCAGGAGCATCAAGCGCAGGAAGCCGGCGCGGGGCGTCGGCAGGGTTGGCGGCGCTCGGCGAACGACGCTGTGCCGGCGAGAGCCGGTGAAGGCCGTTGGCAGGACCTTAAAGCCGGGAACTACTTCCCTTCCGGCGGCGGGTGGCGGGACGGTCAGTGGGCGGCTTTGGCGGCGAGGGCGCCTGCGGCGGCTCCGATGACGAACCACTTGGCGGCGCGGGCGACGCGGCGCAGGAAACTGCCACCTTTGGCGGCCTGCAGGGCGGAGTCGCGTTCGCGAGTCAGGGTTGCGGTCTTCAGTTTCTCATCGGCCAGGTCGGCTTGCGCGGCGGCGAGCCTGGCCTGGCAAGCCTGGCAATCGAGGGCGAAGTTGTAGAGTGGTTTCAGATCCTGCGCGGGCAGGACGGCTTCATGGGCCGGCGGGGCGTCCGGGAGGAACTTGCCCGGCACTGGGCTGGCCGGCGTGGCTGAGCGCGGGTTTCGCGTATCAGCGGCCTGCTCCTTGGGCTCTTCGGCGGTTTCGGGGACGGAGTGGCGCAGCGCGGCGCGATTGGCGAGTGGCGCGGCGACTGCTTCCGCGGGTGCTGGCCTGGCGTCGCGCGAAGCAGAGGAAGCAGGCGAAACCGACGAATCAGACTCTCCGGATGGCGCGCTGTGCAGCGTGAGCGGCGCGGGAAGCGGGATTTGCCGCGCGAGCCGGGCAAGGATTTGGTCCGGCGTGAGCCTGGCGGATTTTTGCGCATCAATCGCGGCGAGGGTCCGCGCAAGCTGCGCGTCGCGGTCGTGCTGGCGGGATGCGGCGGCGGCGAGGGATTGCTGCGCGGCGGCGAGTTGCGTGGCGAGCCGGGCGCGGTCGCGGCGGCCGTCGCGCCAGGAGATGAGCAGGACCGCAACGAGCACGGCGGCGAACAAGATTTGCGCAGAACGCAGTAAAATATCGAGTCGCATGGAATTCATCGAGAGGCCGCTCTTCGCGGCTTCAGGGAGGAGGACACACAGCGTAACGCTTCGCGAATTCTTGCTCGAGAGTTTCGCCGGCGATCTGGAGTACCATCCCCACCGCGGCGCGCTCTACCTGTGCTTGGGAGCGGCGGCGCTCAGCTACTGGTTTCTTTCCTCATCGGGATCGAAGTTCACGACCCTGCCGCTCGTGTTCGGCTTGGGAGGCCTAGCGCTACTCGGGAAAGGAGTCTTTCTGCTTCGGCCATCCTCGGAAGGAATCGGCTGGACGGTTCGTGAGCTTTCGGCGAATGCCAAGGCCGCCCGGCGCAAGCCTCTGCCGTCGATCGCAGCGCAAGCCTCGCAAATTCTGCGGGATTTCGGCGCCGGCGGGCTGTTGCTCTGGCCTTTGCTCGTTTTCGGGCAGGATTTCGACCGCTCCTGGAGCCATCCGCCGCGCGCCGGCATTTTTTTAACCGGAGCGGCTGTGTTTGGGCTGGGGTGGCTGATGCGGCGGGCGACACGGGAGCAGCGAGCTCCATGAAAGAGGCGAGGCGAGGCGCTACAGATAGTTGGCGCGGCGGGCGAGGACCTGCGCGGGGTACTGCGGATTGCCGCCGCCGTTCCAAGCGAGCAGGCCGCGCGTGAGGTCGCCGGCCATGGCGTCCAGTTTTTTGCGAAGGAGTTTGCAGCCGACGGCGAGACCGTGCTCCGGATCGCAGAGAGCGGAGAGAAACGGGGCGTCGAACCCCATCTCGCGCGCAACCTGGCCCATCACTTGCATTAAGCCCCAGGAAAAGCCGCGCGCGTACGCTTCCGACGCGGAAATCTTGTTGTTGGTATATAGCGGCGCGACGTATTTTGCGAAAAAAGCCGGCTCGTAGCGCATCGCCCAAGGATCCCAGGCGGATTCCTGTTCAATGATGGCGCAGACCAAGGGCGCATCGAGCTTCTGCGCGGCCGCGGCTTTGCGGGCAAGCGCGACGGATTCTGGCGGAGCGGTCAAGGGCATTCTCCTGGGTAACGCAGAGAACGCGGCGCTGCTCCGCGGCCGCGCGGTGCTGGCCGCGGCAAGTCCGCCGCGCAGGCGAGTGTCACAGCGGCTTAGCGGCGGCGGCGATGGCCGGAGAAATCCACAAAATGCACGAGAGGGGCCTCCGCCACGCTGATTCCCTTCTGATCGGCGATCTGGCGGAGCGCGGAGTAAATGTGCGGCAGATGAGTGACGGCGAGATCGCGCACGAAGGCGTGAACAATCTCGTCGTCGCGCATGCGGCGGTGCAGCCAGCGGAGAAAGAGCGAGAACTGCACGAGGCCGGAAGCAACCGCCGCGACAAACCCGTACCAATGGAGTGGCATGGGACTCGACTCGAACTAGAACAGAGCGCCGGGGAGCGCGCCGAGGGTGCCGCCGAGCGTCGCGCCGAGCGAACTGAAGAAGCCGCTGGGGCGGGAGGCGTTGGCGCGGACGCTGAGCAGTTCGGCGGGGATGCCGAGGGTGCGGCCGAGGAGATTGGTGTCCACGCCGAAGAGGCCGGAGAGCCCTTGCAGCGCGGCCATCTGCCGCTGAAAGGCAGTGTTGCTGAAGGCGAGCTGGTTTTGCGCGGCCTGGTTCCCTTCCGCGATTCCCTTCTGGCGCGCGAGGTCGTCCGTGAGTTCGCTGAAGCCGGCGGAATTGTTGGCGCGCGCGGCGCGATTCCGCGCGGCTTCGGCGAGCGAATCGAAGGCGCTGGCGATGGCGCCCTGCGACTGGCCGGTGAGGGCGGCTTTGTCGGCGGGGCTGGGGCCCGGATTATTGAGAATGCTTTGGAATTGCGGAATCAGCAGATTGGCGGCCTGTTGCTGCTGGCCGAGGAACTGCTGGTTCAGCGCGTTGATATTCGCCAGCTGCTGATCGGTGAGCTGGCGAGTTTGTGCTTGTGCACCACGGCCCATAAGGAGGCTCCTTTCCAAGCTTGCTGCCGTATGGATGAATTGAGTTCAGATGCGGACGGAGATGGCGACGGTCGCGCCGTCGGGTTGCGTTGCCGTGATGCTGGCCGCGGCGATGCGTGCTTGAATGGCGGCAAGCGCGGCAGCTACCGGCGCGGATTCCTGCGTGTCCTCGGTGTCAAAGATGAATGACGCGGTCAGCGTGACCGGGTCGCTGGGATTGAAGTCCCAGAATGCGGAATTCGTCGTGCTGGGCATTGCTGGCCTCCTTAGGCGCAAAGCTTTTTGCAGTAGGGCGTCCAGGCGTCGTCGCGGATCCAGCCGAGGCGCTCGAGGCGGCGGCCGAACGTGCGCGCGATTTGCGGCGGAAGCCATGCGTGGACGTCCTCGAGTCCACGGACCGAGGCATCGCGGCGCGCGGCTTCATGAAGCGCGAGAAGCGCTTGCCAGCGCTGGCGTGGCGTGCCGGCGCGGGGATCGAGCAAGAGATAGGCCTCGGCGGTGAGGCGAAGCAGCGCGGCGCCGAGGGTTTGCTGCGCATCATCCGCCAACACCAGCTTCGTGACAAAGAGCGGATTGCCGGGATCGGGCAGCGCGTAGTCGAAACCTTGGGCGGCATGAATGGCACGCAGCGCGGCGAGGTCTTCGGACTTGTATTCGCGGATCTGCATCGCAGGAATTCGACGGCGCAGGCAGGCCTGCCCCTGCCGCTACAAAAGCGATTGGCGGATGATGCGCGAGCCGGGGTTTGTGCCAAAGCCGTTGCCGCCTCGCGGAACGCCGTTGACAAAAACGCCGCTGCCGCTCGAGGGCAAGGGCGCGGGTCCGCTCGCGCCGCCTCCGGTGACCGGGACCGGCGGCGAGCCGAAGGTGACCGGCGCGGACGGCAGCGAGCCGATATATTGCGAATAGGCGCGCCAGTAGAGCGTCTGATTGCCAAGCTGAAGATAGAGATTCCGCGAGGCGCCCATGAAGTAGACGCGCGGGGAATGGAAGGCGGGCGAAGTGTCGGACTCGGCAAAGTAAAAGAGGCCGGGACGCGCGGCCGAGGGATCGGTGATGGCGATATCGAACCAGCCGTTGGCGGCCTGCACGCTGAGGGAAGCGATGGCGCCCGGCGCCGGGGCGGGCGTGCTCGGATCCACGCCGGAGCGCTGGCTAGAGGCATTCACCGCGGACACAATTTTCGTAAGCGTCTCGTAGAGATACGGATCGCGGTCTTTCAGCGGAGCGAGTTGGGCAACGGTGAGCATGAGCGTTTCGAGATGGCAGCCGGCAGTGCGGCGCGATGTGGCGAATGGCAACGAACGCCGGCAGGCTTCCCAGCAGATACGTTGATAGTCAGTACCGTGCGCCGTATGTTGCGCCGCATGAATTGCTCCGAGCGGCAATTCTGCCCGATCGGGTTAAGCTGCCCTCGGGAAAGGAGATTCAGTGTCCTAACAAATGGTTAGTGCCTTTACCCTAGGGTTCGATGACGCCTGTCAGAGCTGAGAAGGCGTCCTCGACGTGAGGCCCTCAGTTTAGGCCGCGGACGGGGGCCCAGGGGTCGGTGCGGAGGGACGGCGTGAATTTTTGGAGGCGGAACCAGGCGCCGGGCTGCGGGGCGCCGGGCGGGCTGACGGCAATCTGGAAGGCCACGCGTTCGCCGAGAACGTTGATGGGCAGCTCGAGATCCTTCGCGGCGGGCGAGCTGAGCGGGAGCGGTTGCTGCGTTTGCGGGGCGCTCAAGGAATCGGTGAAGCTCGTGAGCGACAAGTTCCCTGCCCCTTCCACGAACAGGGTGAGATAGCTGAAGAGTTTGCGATGCGCGCCAAGTCCAAGAGATTGCTCGACGGCGCGCTCGGGGAAAAAGTGCGTGGTGTAGTACGCCGGAATGGCTACGCCGTCATCGGAAAGCTGCGCCGGGTTGAGCTGATAAATTTTTCCGGCGGGGCCGCCGCCTCCGGCGCCCGGTGAGCCTCCGCCGAAGGCAACCGCCGCCGTGCCGTCGCTGCGCTCGATCAAAGCGCAGGAATTCGCGGCGACGCTCCAGGGCGACCACTTGCGGGTATTGTCGTTGGCGGTCTTGCGGCCGGTGAGCGTGATGTTGATGGGCGGGCGACCGGCGATATCGGCGGCGTCATCGAGATCGCGGTAATCGAGCATGAGGATTTTGTTGGGCGAAGTCGCGGAGCCTAGGGGCACTCCGGCGAAGATGCGGCGCTCCTGCGTATCCACGGTGACCCAGAGCGTGTGGCCGTATTGCCAGTTGATCTGGTTCCACGTGGGCTGAATTTCCTGCGAGATTTTGATGGGTTCGCCGCCATTGAAAATATAGAGACCGGTGCGGTGCGCGATAACCACCCAGTCTTCACCGATGCCGACGCCGCGCACGGAAGGAGTGCCGACGCGGCGCGAAATTTCCGCGATGGACCATAGCGACGGCTCGTTGGTGCCGTCGTCCTGGGTGACGTGCAGCGAATGCTCCTTCACGAAATAGAGCCGCTCGCGCAATTTGAATGCGGCGCGGATGGCCTGCCCGTTGTTTTCCGCCACGCTGAGCAAGCCGTCGATGCCGTCGTAGCTTTCGGGGTCCTCGGCGCGGCTGGCCCGCACGAGCGAAGCGTTGACGGGCTGCGCGGTGGGGAAAATTTCGATGGAGTCAACATAGAACTGGCCGTTGAGCGTAGGCGTGCCGTCGGCGTAGATGCGGAGAACGAGATCGCTGGGAATGGCGGCCAGCGGCGCGGTGAGCTGCGCGGAGTATTCGGCGTAGCTGGTGGTGAGCTGCGCGGCCGTAAGCTGCAAGCCGGGCGTGTTGATTCCGGTGCTCTGGCTAAAGAGGTGGATGTGCAGCGTGCCCTGCGCGAGCGTTGCGTTCGCGGCGCAGCGCGCGCGAATGGTGTAATCCGTATTGGCCTGAATGCGCGGCGCGCCGAGCGTATCGCTCACGGCGGATTGCGTCATCATGCCGCGCACCGGCGTGGTGCCGTTGCCGACAATCGAATAGGCCGCGCCCCAGACGACGAAGTTCTGCTCGTCGGTGCCGCCGGGCGCGAAAACCGGATCGGGGGTCCAGCCCAGCGGATAGTGCGGAAAGGAAGGACCGGTGAATCCGCCGTCGAAGCCAAGATTCACCCAGTTGTTCATCTTGTTGCGTTCGCCCCACCAGAAGAGGCGCTGCGAGTAATCGATGACGCCGGCGCAATCGCCGAGTTCGACCAGGCGGAAGAGACTGTCCACGTTGGTTCCGGCGAGCAGGATGGCATCGGAGAAATCGACCACCGCGGAGGTCGTCGTGTTGTCCGCGATGACCATGTTGCCGCTGAAGAGTTCGCCGGTGGACGCGCCGGCGCGTCCGATGCCGCCGGTGGTATAGAAAAAGCTGGCGCCGCCCGCCCCGGTGAAGCACAGGATACGCGCGACGACGTTGCCCGGGCCGACCGGGATGTTGGTCACCACGGCGCGCTTGCCGCCGCTGGCGGTCCAGGACGTGGCCGGACTCGGAGCCGTGAGATAGCCCTGGCGCGTCTGGAAAATCACGCAAACTTGATGCACGCCCGCGTCAATGCTGCCCGCGGCGGAAGCAGTTCCGCCTCCGGAGGCGGCGAGGCCGCCGGTTGCGGCGGTGACGGTGAAATGGGCCGCGTCAGGAACGCCGGTCACCGCGAACGTGCCGTTGTAGGCGGCGACGCCGACGCCCGCGATGGTGACGAGCTGGCCGGTGACAAAACCGTGCGGCGCGCTGGTCTGTATCGTGGCGGTGGCGGAAGCGGCCGTGCCGCCGCCCGAGGCCGCAAGGCCCGAAGCACCCGCAATGTAGGTGAATTGCGTGCTGCTCAAGACCGTGACCACTGGAAACGTCCCGTTGTAGCCGGCGACGCCGACTCCGGAAATGGTGACGGATTGGCCCGCGGAAAGTCCGTGCGGCGCGCTCGTGGTGATGGTGACGAGAAAGCCGTTTTCGCTCGCGCCAGCGGGACTCGCGGCGATAGCCACCGGAGCGGGTTGCGTGGCGCCGCTGGGACTCGCGGCGATAGAGACAATCACGTTTTCATCGACGACGGCCGGGCCGGCGCCGGGGCCGCTTTGGCTGACACGGTCGAAATTCGTGTCGTCATACTGGCGCGGCAAGTCGTTGCCGCTTTTGCCGTCGCTGATGGCGAGATACTCGCGGCCAAAGAGCGTTGTCGAGTGCGCGTACGCGTTGGCCTGCAAGCCGCTGGCGATGCTGGCAAGCGTGCCGGGCGAGGTTTCCTTGTACAGCACGCCGTTGGAGTCCAGCGCGAGCGTGCGCAGCGCGGCATTCACGGTTTCGTAGGTCTTGACGTAGTTGACCGTGGGATTGCCGGCGAGCGGTCCGAAAAGCGCCTGCAATCCGGGCCGCGTGGCCACGCCGCCGCTGCTAAAAACGACGTCCTGGCAATCGGGTGAGACGCCGTGCGGCAAATCGGCGGGCGACATATCGGTGACGAGCCCCCCGAAAATCTCCAGAGGTGCGTCGAAGGATCCTGCTGTGCTCATGGATGTCTCGGTAACGCAGGCGAAGGCGCCGGCAGGCTGGCGGTTGAACGTCGAAAATTGAGATCTGAAGCCGGGAAGAAGGACAGGATTCTCCGCGCTGCCCTCCGCGTTTACGCTTGCCGTTCGCGCCTTTCGCGGTGCTTCGGAGCCTCCGCGTTTTTCGTTTCAATTTCGGCGCCGGCGGTTGCGGCGGCACTCGGCTCGATTTTGGATACGAGGCCGTAACGCGCGGCTTTTTCGGGGTCGAGGATGGCGTGGCAGGATTTGCAGACGGCGACGCCCGGTTTGATGGATTCGGCGCAGACGGGGCATTCCGCCATCGGCTTCGGGTCATAGAGCCACGGCTTATCGAGCCCGAGCTGGCGCGCGGCGCGCCGCTCGAGATCGGTGATGAACATGGGATTTTTCGTGCGCTCCCATTCGAGATCGGCGGCGGCCACCAGTTTGCGGTGAAATTCCGCGAGTTTCCGGCGCGCATCAGCAAGCTCGCTTTCGGTGGGTTCCGGGCCGGCGGCGACGAAAACGCCGTGGAAGCTGCCCTCGCCGGAATCGCTGTTCAACTCGCGAGCGATGTCCTCCGCGATTTCGCGCGCGCTGACGGAGATTTCCATGGTGCGCTTGTCGCCCAGGTCCATGACGCTTGTGCAGCCGCGAATGGGAGTGACCGCGTAGGGCTCTCCGGGCTGCGGCGAGCGCACCTCGAGCGCGCCGAAATAGGTGCGCTGGCGCGGCGGCCACTTTTCCTGCGAAATGTTGACGAGCGAGACAGTTTCGGTTTGGGACTGCATCCTGCACCTCGAGTGAGCGTGAGCTGCGAGCAATTGTGAAGCGCTGATGCGCACGCTAGAATGTGACGCCTAATGCCGCACACCACCACGAACGGGGGCCTGCACGAGTTCGTCGGCGAACACGTGCTCGCACCATACGCGAAGCGCGGAATCCGGGCGTGCGATCTGGGATCCGGGCCGGGAGCGATGGCCGCGCGGCTCCAGGCTCTTGGGTGCGAAGTTGTGGCGGCGGACCGCGACCCGGCCGGCTTCGAGGCGGCGACGAGGCACGTAACGGTGGATTTCGATCAGCCGGACTTTGCCGCGGAGATCGGCGCGGCGCAATTTTCCATTGTCACGGCGATCGAGGTAATCGAGCACGTGGAAAGCCCGATCGGTTTTCTCTCCAATGTCGCCCGGCTGCTGGCCGGCGGCGGAATCGCGGTGATCACGACGCCCAATGTGGATTGTTTGCCCGCGCGGATCAAGCTGCTCATCGCGGGCAGGATTCGCACGATGGACGAGCATGGCGAACCCACGCATATCTCTCCGATCTTTCTGGATTTGTTCCGGCGGCAGTACGTAAAGCGCGCCGGGTTGCGGCTGCGAGAACACTGGGTGTTTCCGCCGCGAGGTTACCAACTCAGCCGCAAAAGCGTCGCCGTCGCGCTGGGCTTTTTGGCCAGAGTGCTGCCAGGCGAAGCTCTGCTCGGCGACAATCACGTGTTTGTGCTGGAGCGGGGCACATCCTGAAAGGCTGTTCGAGCCCGCGCCCGCTGCACGGCCGGGCCAGGCTTCGATTCCTGGCGCGGGTTACTGCATGCGGTATTGCACGACG
>Ga0209062_1005014_pt1 | contig 13206 bp, 23 predicted proteins | sample Coa_R2_2_FD_187158 | JGI IMG/M metagenome (GOLD analysis project Ga0209062, IMG submission 187158) | Surface soil microbial communities from Centralia Pennsylvania, which are recovering from an underground coalmine fire - Coalmine... | ecosystem: Environmental > Terrestrial > Soil > Unclassified... | reverse complement strand
CTCTCCGGCGAAAAGCTGAGCTATGACGACGTGTACGCAGGTGCATCGGAATGGCGCATCCTGCCCGCCATCGACCACCCTTCCGAACCGGCGCGCTGTCTCGTCAGCGGGACCGGTCTGACCCACATCGCCAGCGCCCAGAACCGCCAGGCGATGCACGGCGCGGAGGAAGACTTGACCGACAGTATGCGCCTGTACCGCTGGGGCGTCGAAGGAGGCAAGCCGGCGGCAGCCTGCATCGGCGTCGCGCCCGAATGGTTCTATAAGGGTTGCGGCACCATCTTGCGAGGCCACAACGAGCCGCTGCTCATTCCCTCTTTTGCCTGCGATGGCGGCGAAGAGGCCGAGCTCGCCGCGGTTTACTTTATCGATTTGAGCGGCGCCCCGCGGCGGATCGGATTCTGCGCCGGCAATGAGTTCTCCGACCACGAGTTCGAGAAGCGCAATTATCTCTACCTGGCGGCTTCAAAACTGCGGACCTGCTCGATCGGCCCGGAATTAATCCTCGCCGGGCGCGTCGATTCCGTTTCCGGCGAGGTCTCGATCGAGCGCAATGGCGCGAAAATCTGGGAAAAGCGGATTCAGACCGGGGAACAGATGATGTCCCACTCCCTCGCCAATTTGGAGCACCACCACTTCAAGTTCGAAGCGCATCGCCGGCCGGGGGATGTTCACGTCCACTACCTGGGCGCGGGCGCCTTCAGCTTCGGGGATGGCGTTCGCCTGCAGGATGGCGACGTCACGAGCATTCGATTTGATCGATTCGGCCGCGCCCTGCGCAATTGCGTCCGCAAAGCCACGGAGCCGGAGATGCCGGTCCGCGTCGCAGAACTCTGAGGAAAAATCTTCCGCTGCCGCGATGGCTTCGAATTCTGCTGCCTGGGTGCGGCGCCGCCCTGCGGTATCACAAATTCTGGAACTGGTTTAAAATCAAAGAAGCTTCAACTGTCGGGGCGTAGCGCAGCCTGGTAGCGCACCTGCCTTGGGCGCAGGGTTCCATTCACCTCCCTTAAATTTCAATCACTTGCAAGAGAAAGCTGAGTGATTGACCCCATGCCTTGGGATTTCGAGCAGTTTGTCAAAGAGCGTAAATACCTTCACAACGTGTCACCTCGGACTATCGACTGGTACGAGCAAACATTCAACTGGCTAAAGAAATATGAACCCACCGAACAAGGCTGTAAAGACTTCGTTATCGGGATGCGAGAGGCCGGTTTAAAAGCAATATCCTGCAATTCGCGTATCCGGGTCGCTAATGCTTACTTCAAGTGGGCTGGATTGCCGCTGAAAATCAAAAAACTAAAAGAGGAACAACGCGAGCTACCTACCTTTACCGCCGAACAGATTGCCCGCATCGTCACCTTTAAACCGAAAGGGTGGTGTCAGTGGCGGATGTACGCCCTCGTGCTGGCACTGTTTGATTGTGGGATGAGAATAGATGAGGCACTCTCCCTTAAGGTCACTCAGGTGGACTTCAACAACCTCCTCCTCGTCGTTAAGGGCAAGGGTGATAAAGAACGGAAGATTCCATTCAGCCTGGAATTGCGGAAAGTTCTGTTTCGTTATCTCCAAGGTCACAAATTTCCGTTGGTGTTTTGCACGAAAGCCGGGCATAAGCTTGGACGTAGAGTAATGCTAAGAGATTTTAAACTATGGTGTAAACGATTGGGATTCGAGCCGCCGCCACGAACACTACACGCCATCCGCCATACCTTCGCGACCGAGTATATTAAGCGGGGTGGTAATCAGTTCATGCTAATGCGCGTGTTAGGGCACACCACACTTGAGATGACAAAAAAATATGTCAATTTTCAAACGGACGATTTAGCCGAAGTTCACAACAGCTTGTCGGTACTCGGCAAGATGAAATGAGTGGTCGGCCAAACGTTGCGCGGGAAGCATTGCCTTATCCCTTTTGATGGAATTACATGAAGTACAGAGCGGCTGGATATTGTCGAAGTGATTGCTGCCACCGTGACTGAGAGGAATTTTATGGTCCGCAGTTAGCTTTATCTCCGGCTCTTTCCGGCCGCATCCTGGACAAGTAAAGTTAAACAGCTTACGAATTAAGTTCCATTGAAAGACCGTAAATCGACCTTCTGCGCCCTGTCGCCTGGCACGGTAAGACTGTCGACTACTAGTGCGGATTTGACGGTAACGTTCAGGATCAGAATGTCTCCATGCGCGCTTCTTCTCACACTGTACAATATACGAACAAGTGCCTTGAATAAGCTTAGAGCCGCAGTATTCTTGATTAGGTGCTGAAGGGGTGTATTCTCTGTGGCAACGAGCGCATATTCTTCTGGTTGTTTTTAACCAGTCCAGCATTGAGTTGTTCGTTAAAGATCAGATTGCGGAGTCTCACGCTCGATTCTCGCCGCTATCTCGTCGGCAGTAGCCAAAAGGCCGGCTGCGCCCAGACGAGCCATGATTAGGGCGGCTACTTCTTCGACTCCGTATTCAGGCCGCCTTAATCCCTCGTTTAAGCAATTGATGATTATCTGTTCTCCAATAGGCATTGAGGTTTTGTTCTACTTCTTCAACTGAATGGGCCACAAACGCTAATCCACCCGCCTGGTTAATGATGTCGATGAACTGCTGCTGCTCCGGGCTTACACGGCCTCCTGGCTTTTTCACCTCAATCCAGCATGAGCGGCCGTTCGGCGGTAAACAGGCATAGATGTCAAGGGCGCCCTTGCTGGGATTCTTAATGTACGTGTCGCGGCTGCGGACGTAAATACCTGTAGTTGTGATCTTGATGGCAGGTATGCCGCGAAAACGAAGGTAGTCGAGGATGGCTCGCTGGATTGACTGTTCGACCTGCATCAGACTTTGTAAGAATTAATATCTATTGCCAATACCTTCTCTGCGGGAATACGCAATGTGCCAATATGAATCAATTCTCCAGGCTTGGGATTCCAGGCACCCTCGTCGTAAACATTTCGAACCGTCATGTCCAAGTCGTCTTCTAGCTCATCGAACTGAATACGCGTGCCGGCCGGTAATAATAGATAGCCTTTATACGCCCAGTTTGTCTTTTCTTCTTCCTCTTTCATGGGTGTCCTTTCGCGCCTCTATGGGCGCTTAATTATTGATTTCCAGAACCCAGCAACAAGCTGGGGTCGGTGACAATGTTTTCAAACAGCGTCTGCCCGTTCCGCTGGACCACGTACGGCAAGAACACTTCCTGGATCTGAACAATCTCCAAATCAACAAGCGCCATCTGAACGTCAACCCAGTCGCGGAGAATGCGCCAAGCAACTCGGTAAGCGTGGTCTTCGCGTGTTCGTAATGCAGCGTCTTGCTGGCTTTGACGGTAATAGCGAGGTGCTCTCTTACCGCGATAGAGTGTTTGTAATGCCTGCCGCCAGCGAAGTGGCATTTTAAAACCCCACGCCTGGCCATTGATATTAATCTTGAACGCCAAGCTCTCAATGCGGCCGGTCCCTTGCGGGTCGTACTCCATCATCACGCCGGAAACACCGCGCTTCTGTAGCATCTCCTGAATCTCGGCGATACTGCGGTTGGCTGGCACTTCGGTTGTGTAGTTTTTTAAAGACATTGTTATTTGAATATTGACTTGGCTATCGCCTTCGCCTGCTTCTCGCTGCCAAAGCCGTGGTACGTCTCGGATGCTGTCTCAATGCTCCAGAATTCGCGATTGCGCCTGGTATAGGTCAGGCGGCGGTAAATGTAATCTATGGTGTTTTGGGGTGTTGGAAACACACGATAGCGGCGGCTCATTGTGGCGGTAGTTTCTCTTTTTCGTGATTAATATACATTTCGATTCGCTGCTTGTAGAAAGCATCCCAATCTCCCCTAGTTTCCGGCGCAGTGTTCTTCCATCGGAGGAACAGAACGGCTCTCAGGCGTTCAGACGGACTCTTCTTTTCATCATGCAATGCCGGGTCGTATTCTGGCACTTCCGACTGGACAAACGATTCATCAGACGGTTTGAACAGTAGCCAGCCAAACTTCTGGAGGTATTCTTTGAGGATGGCGAACTGGTCGCCGGAAATCTCGTTGGTGTTGAATTTGAGATTAAAGCTGCCGTCCTTGAGGCTAGATAAACCATCGAATGTAGCGGGGAGTTGGATGGCCTTTAAGGGTATGGGCTTAATATTTGGGTTGTCGTAGTCGATGAGGGTCATAGCTTCTGCTGGCGAGCAGAGGCTTCGTGATGAATGTCCGCAATCGGAATCTTCACCTCTGTTCCATTAATGGTTGAAACAATGTGCAAGAGGCCGTCATACTGCTCGTCGGCACCTCCAATCTCCCAATACAGGGAGCGCCAAAATTCTTCGATTGTATATTTCTTCTGAACCTTGGTTGGTTCTGACACTTGGTTTTTGGCTTGGACTGGAAGTTCGCAACCTGGCTTACCACAGAAGGGTGTGCGAATCATCGGAGTGCATTTAGACATGAGCGTTTTGCTTTAATTCTTTAGTCACCGCCCACAATGGCCGGCTGTTGGCTTTCACATCCCGCCAGTCCAGCAACATCCCCATGTTGTCGGCCTGGTCGCCACCGATTACATGTTTGTATCGGGTCATGAGCCAAATAGACTTGCGCTCGTCGTAGACCGGCGTCTGTAGCCGTTCATCAAACATTTCACGGAGCCGCTGAACATCGAATACGTCAAGCATCAGCCGACCGACAATCATCTTGGACGCTTTGGTGTTGCGGAGGGTCTTTTCCTCGATAAATGTCCTGCCTGTCAGGCCGCTCATCCAATCCATCTTTACTTCCCAAAACGTCGCGGCGCCCGGCAAGCCAGTGTACAGGTCGTAGTCTTCCCTGGTCGGATCTTCGGTGCCGCTGGCCGGGTTGAAGCCCACCGGGATGCCGCGGGCATGGAAGTCATTCGCTATTAGAATTTCGAGGGGTGCGCCGCGCTCGTCTCTGTCCTTGAAAAAATTGGACATTGCATAGGCGGGTTAATAATCTGCTGGCGGCTGATTTGGTGCGTAGTCTATCCTTGCGGGTTAATTCGTCTAAGGGTTTACCGGGAACGCCTTAGCCTACTACCCTACGCCCTGCATACGCCCATTGGGGTAGGTATTCAACCAAATCATTGCGTAATCAGACTATTGACATTCATAATCTGCTTGCGGCCGCCACATATAAGGATTTCTACCCTATATCCGGTGATCAAACCAGGACGCCTTCATAGGACATGTGGCATTCGTAAACAGATTATTTGGGAATGGGGCGGTGAATGGGAATAAACGAATCTAGCTAGATGAACACATGTGTTTGCCAGCAAAGCTGGCTGCAAAAGACGTAACCCATACACCGCCCTAATTAGATTGTATCAGGCTGGAAAATGCGGTCAATACTGTGGTTTTGTGGGGTTTGCGCCGCAAGCAATTAGTTATCCACATATTTTTCATTAAATTTTCCGGCCTTGTTGTGGTCGCGGGGCTGCCATCGAATTACCAATCGTTTCTGATCAACCAAGGAAAGAATCTCATCAATCGACGGCTGATACTTCGGTCGCCGAAAAGCTGAACGTTTACGAAGCCAAGTTATGACACATCGGCTATCAGTGATAACCTCCTGCCCCAGCTGAGCAAGTCTGGCAGCGGCAAGGATTCCCAACATCTCCGCTTCATTGATGGAAGCGTAACGACGGAACACTACACGTTGTAGAGGCTTGCCGTTAGCATCGCAGACAGTGTAGCCGGTTCCATCAGTCGGGTTTTTGAAAGCGTCGGAATAAAGCATTTTTTGCCGTTTAGATACAGTTGGACCTTTGCACCCCTTCAGATGCCTGCCTGGTTCCTTGCGAAACCTGAGATTAATCGCTTCCGAACGGTTTTGTTTCAAGCAGTCAGGCAGCAAGCCTGAATTGTTGTCTGCTAAACTGTGCCGCGTTCTCTTGCTCGGTCAGATACAGATGAAGGTCCCCCGTTGTCAGGCCCGACAGAGCGGGGACTGGAACCTATACCCGAGAGGCAATTTCAGCCGAAGTTGTTTCGCCGGATCTGCTGATTGCCGGCTGGAGGCGAATTGTTACTCGTTGAACCGGGACCAGGATTCCCTTTCAGGAAACTCATGCTGGACCCGTCTTTTGCTTGCCAATGCCGTGGACAACTCTGCAAACCGGTCAGCGCCAATGCGAAAGTCGCAGCTCGGAGTTGAGCAGATCAGTGTTGTGGAGTTCTCCTTACCGGTCAGGTAAGAGTCACACTTCGGGCACTTGTTAGATTTGAGGTTGTACCACTTCATAAAAAACAAAAACACATCCCGACACCCCGTTTAAAAAACCGGGTGAGGGGACGTGTGTTCGTTTTGAGTTTGGTTCAACATTGGAGAGAGGAAATAAAAACCGCTCGGGTGGCGCACAAGTATCGGCTTGTGGCCGCCTAAGCGGTCTTACAACGACTGCCGATACAATCGCACTGGAATAATACAGGAAGGAATAAAAGCTGTCAAATGCCTGACCGGGGTATAAAGTTGTCGCCGTATTTCTGCTTAAGTTTTTTGATGTATTGTTCGTTCTTTTCGCGCTTACTTGCGGCAGAAGCTTCGTCGTGCTTAATCGTTCCTGGTTTCCGATTTAACAAACTCTTCTTGAGGCTATCCGCCAATTTCCGACACTCAACCGCTCGTGCATCTTCCTCGGGTGTGCGTGTCTTACTTGTTATCCATACAGAGTGTGAGTACAGGGCTTCAATGACAAGCTCAATATCGGCCGGTTGTAGTCGAACAATCATTGGATTGAAGTATACACCCGCCGTCAAGCTGTGGATATCTTTTCTCTACCCCGCCAAAACCCCATATTTACCGCCTCTGGACGGTCTTTTTTATTTGCCGCATACTTTAGATACAAAAGTCGGCTCGCGCCAGTCACGGCGCTTTAACAAACCAATCAACCAAATCACATGCAACCCAAATATACGCTCGATGAGTTGGCTAAACAGCGCATCGAGGCCAAGGGGAAGCTAGAAGAGTTGGAGGAACGGCACAAAGCAGAACGTGAACCGTACCAACAGGCAATACAGGCCATCAATGAGTTACTGCTCAAAGAGATGACCAAGGCCAAACAGTTCACGGTCGGGTACGAAGGCTTTACTATCAGTCGGAAGAAATCCACGAAGGCGGTAGTCACCAATGACGCCATAGCCCTCGCGGATGCAAAAGAAAAACGGCCGGAATACATTCTTGAAACCCTAGCTCCCCAAGCCCTCAAAGATATCGAGAAGGGCAGCCTGGCCCTCGAAGGCGTGACCGTCGAAACGCGGGAGTATATCTCCATTCGTCAGGCAAAATCAGAACAACCTAACGCCGCCTAAACAGCGCGGCAGAATCATTCAAAGCAATGCCCCTAGATCCAAATACTCAGATGAAGGTACCGGAAAAGAAAGACTGGCCCGTCATCCCTGAGGATGTGTACCAAGTCCAAATCACTGACTTGACCGCCGAACAGTCCGAGTTCAACGGCCAGAAAAAGGACGTGTTCAAGTTCGAATTCACAATTATTGAAGATGGTCCCTACTACGGTCGCAAGCTGTGGAAGCAAGGCGTCCAAACCGTCCCCATTCCTTACACTAGCGGAAAGAACCCGTTGACGTGGAAAGTCGCCTCGGCGGTCGCCAAGCACCCGCTGACCGAAGAGGAAGGCAAACAATACACTGCTGCTCATATGAACGCCCTCATCGGCAAGCAGATCCGCATCGGCGTAACGGTGACACCACCGAAAGACGGCAAGCAATATAACAACGCTGAAAGCTTCCTGATGGCCAAGGTATTGTTGCCGGCGTTCGATGAATCCAAGGTCAAGAAGGGTGTGCCGGCTCCAGTCGCGGCCTCAGCTCCAGCAGCTCCAGCACAACCCGCTCCGGCTCCGGCCCAGCCTGAAGAAATTGAAGACACCCCTGGTATAGTCGATACCGGCGAAGTGAACGTAGACGATATTCCGTTCTAATGCGCCTGCGCACTTGCCATAGAAAGAACTGCGGCGGTACGTTCCAATCAAAGGACGGCCGCCGCAGGTTCTGCAATAAATGCCGTGGTACGCGATTGCGCAAGGCACGGAATCCCAATACGCGGCCTTGGCGCAGGCTGCCTGCCGGTATGACCCTGTTGACATATAAGCTGCTCAGGCGTTATATCGACAGGGCAACGCACCGATATAAGCGGCCAGAGCTTCAAAACTGGGCCGTAAAGCGGGCGTTCTGGGCTAAGCGGGTACTTTACCAGGGTTCGCATGAATTGCCGCCGCCAAGGCCGGAAATTCCGCTCAAGCGGCATCCTAAACGGCGCAAGTCGGTAAAACCACTCGCTGTGGTCAGGCCAAGACGACCGGGTGAGTGTTACCAATGCGGCTTACGCCTGCTGCCGAAGGATACAGGGTGTCCGCGGTGTGAGAAGGAAAAACATATTAAATAGGGTGGCGACCAACGCCAAGTGAATGAACAAAGAGATAAAGGCGCCGAGGTATAAAGTCGGCGATAGGGTTCTAACGAATGGCGGCGGTTACGATGATGTTGAAGATGAGAGATCCGAGCGGCCTCGTCGTCTACGAGGTCAAGGCAAAGAAGGTTGTGAAGCTCTCGACCACTACCAGAATCAGCATCAAGGCAGCCTAAATTTAGGACTCATGAAGGTAATTGCTGTGTTAAACATTGTAAGCGCCAGTCTTGCGGCAACTGCATTCGTAGTTGATATAGTTCTTCAAAGTTACGGTTGGGCTTTCATTCAGTTCATCTTATTTGCTGCAAATATAACGGCGGCTGTGCTATTGGCCTAAAGAAAAAAGCCGCTCATCGTCCCTTCCACATTGGGGAGTGGGGATGATGGCGGCTTTTGTATTGGCGTCGTGCCAGCGCCAAACTTCTATTGTGACTCGGGCCGGAGAAGCACAAAGAATTCTCGGTGTTCATCGCTGTAGTGGACATGGCCCAGGGGGAAGACCGTTTCGACTTCCCATCCCGGATGCTCACTCAGCGCTTTTAGAATCTCGTTCCCATCACCCCTCGCATGGGTATAGACTCGGATCATCTTCCGCATTTATGCCAATCCCTTTTCGGCCAATTCCTTGGCCGTGAACTTCTTCTTGGGATCTTGATTGCGATGGGCGCGGGCGTCGTGACCGTTCATATCGCAGATGTCGCAATGGCGTTCTCCGGCCGGCTTGCTGGCGCCGGTCTTCTTCTTCGGAGGTGGCCCATCGTTGTACCCGAGCTGGGCCAACTGTTCGTCAATCTTCTGGCGTTCTGCTAGCAACTCATCAATCGCTTCCTTCTTGAGCGTTTCGAGCTTGCTAATCTGCTCCAGTACCTGTTGCGCTTTGGTGGCTGCCATCTTCCTCGTCTCCGGTTTAGGCGGTACAGTAGTTTCGTTAGCCATAATCTCTTATTCCTTCTGTAAAGTAAAGCCGTCGATTTTGGGGTCGGCGGCTTTGGGGTCCTGGGGATACATGGCGGGGGTTTAGGACGGGTTTGCGGTTATAGCGCAACTGGAATAGCTGGTTGCGCCGTTGTGTGAGATTGGCGGATTTCCGCTCGCTGTTTGCAGGGCATACACTCGTACGCCTTACATCCGTCGCCCTGGTGAACCTTGTGAGGGGTTTCCTTAGAGCATGTACGACAAAACCGTAGAGTCGTAGTTGACTCCTCGGTCGCCCACGTTTTCACGAAAAATTACCTCCTTGGGGTTTTCCTAGGAGGAGTGCCGTTTGGGAGCCTGGAAATGGGGAAAGCAGGCGAAACGGCACTTTCCCTAGGCCCCGAGCGAATCGGGGCTGGAAAGGTGCGAATTTTGCGAAATTAGGCTATCTTAGGGGATGAATGTGCCGCAAGGGGAGGGACAGTTCCTTATATTGCCTTTGGCCTCTCGTCCACAGTTGGGACACTTTCGGGGACGGGCGCATTTGAGGCAGCCTTTGCCGCGCTGGTACTTCTCCCCGTGCCTTGGGCAGCGGGCGTAGATTGACATTTGTGTAGATCCGGCCTGGTTGTATATTCCGTCGCGCCACACAAGAGGCAACGGAACCAACGTGCCTTAGGCATTGATGGTGGTGTCGCTGTTGGTGCTGGTCGGTAGCGTACCGGCTTTCCCGCTGAAGAACTTATGAGCGAAGACTAACGCCGGCACCAAGGCCGCCGTTACCAGAGCGGCAATCATGCCAGTCATATGGATCAGACCGACACTGTTGATGATGTACGTGATGGCTGCGGCGAGGCCGGCGTAACCGGCGTGTACCAACACGTAAAGTACCTCTTGCTGATTGATGGAACCAAAGGGACTATTCATTTGAGATTTCCTTTATCCACCCCATTACTTCTATATGATAAGTTGGGCTAGGCTTACCGTCGGGGTGAGGGCCGTAAGCCTGTAGCTTTTCATCTAAATCTTTTCCAGTGTAAGCGTCAGAGTTTGCAAGCCGTTCGGTGATGAGAGCAATACCAGCTTGTATTGACGCAAATCTATACAAACCGGTGGAGCTCCCGTATCCGAACGGATTGTTAGTATCGCGTGGATAGCGCTCAAGGCAGGTCGATTCCTGCATGTTGAGGGCTGGCAAGAGTCGCCAATCGACCCCGTACTTGTCTGCGGCATTGAGGTAATCGTTAATGTAGTAAGGTTGGGGGCAGCGATGCTGTCTAAAAAAGTCAATTAGCGCTACTTGTTTCTTGTGCCGAATGATTTGCTGGTGCTGTTTTGCAATTGCAGCGAATTCCTTTGTCCAGTCCGGCGTGGTAGCCGATGTCATAAGCAGTAAGGCCGATACCAATGACAGCAATGATATAAATAAAGATTTCACGCATGGTTGTTGTTGTCGCCCACAGAGCCCCCTCCGGCTTTTTCAGGCGTTACTTATCTTGACGAAACTCGTGTATTTGCTAGAATTACGGTAACGATACGGACGAGGTATCGCAAAAAGTAATTTGTCAGTGACCACTCGTCCTGGTTGCTGGCAGATTATTTTTTTGTATGAAGTTGATCCCGTTGAAAGGGAAAGATGGTGTTGGAAAGTTCGCCAAGGTGAGTGACGCAGACTACGAGATGGTTAGTAGGTATTCATGGTTTGTGGGTAACGGTTATGCTTGGGCGAGAATACCAATGCACCGGCTGATTGTTGGCGCCCCAAGGGGACAAATAGTTGACCATGCTAATGGTGATGAATTCGATAATCAACGGGAAAACTTGAGGTTGGCGACTGCTGGACAAAGTAGCTGTAATACATCTATGCGGCGTGGTAATCGGTCAGGTTTTAAAGGTGTGTGCTTTCATGGAAAACATGGGTTGTGGAGAGCGAGAATTCAGTTCAACAAACGAGCATTTACTATTGGGTATTTTGAGAATCCGGTTCATGCAGCAATGGCTTATGATATTTGGGCAGTTGAGTTGTTTGGTGAGTTCGCTCGAACAAATTTCAAGGCAGTAGGTAGGGGGTAGTCCGATGGACTCCCCCTTTTGATTTACTTGAAGAATTGACCGAGGGAAGCGGTGGCTTTGTATTTTGGCACCGGTTCCAGCGTGCCGATGGCCGAAGTGAAGGCGTTATTGAGGCTATACGCCGTCCGCGGCCGGAATTCGTCGTGAGTCGGCTGCTGCCAGTTCTGCCAGACCATCCGCGCCAAGTGTTTCGGAGCGTCGAGCTGGTCTCCCACGAAAGCGTCGAAGATGGTCAGCTTGGCCTGTTCGTCCGAGATTTGGAGCTGTTGCCAGCTTTCGACCCTCTGTTGCATGGGATGGAAGCCCCTTTGGGCTTGGTCAATGCCGATGCTGAGGGCGCTTTGGAGCGAGAAGTTCTTGCTGTGCTTGGCGAGGACGATGTTGAAGTCTCCCGAGAAGCAGAGGTTTGAACAGACGAAGATCCGCAGGCCGACCACGATGGACAGCCGGAACTGTTTGCTGTGGCTGTTGCGGACGCCGAGCGCGAAGCTGGCGCCATCAATGCCCTGGTCGAGGGTCATAACACCGAAGAAGTTCTTACCGTCCTTCGTGACGGCGAATTCTTCCTTGGTGATGGCGATGTGCCGGAATCCGAGTTGTTCCTCCAGGCTGTTCACGATTTCCACGTGAGGGATGACCTGGTGGGTGACAGTCGAGGCCGGGGCTGGCACAAGGGCGAGTTCGGCCCTGGTCAGCGTGCCGGTGGTGTCACTGCCGGCGATGAGCGTGGTGCTAGGAGCGTCGGCCGCCATTGCGCGCCTCCTGATTAAATTCCGGTGACCGGTCTTCGGTGCGCTCCTTCGGTTCACGGAGCTGCAAGTTGAGGTGCGGGAAAAGGTCAAGCTTCAGGGTGAATGAGCCGTCACGGTTCTTGAATGCGACGCCGCAACGATTCCAGAAGGTTTGCTTCTGTTCTCCCTGTCCCGATTCCTGGACAACGAATATATGGTGCACAATCCCTCCTAAGGATTGTTTGGATTCTGCAAGGCTCGCTTGCAGGCAAGGGCTGCCGTATCGACCACCGGCAGCTTTTGCCTAAAAGCGAAAAGAGGTTTCGTGGCGGCAGGACGGCTTTAAGGAATAGTGATGAGGGAAATAAAGAACCTCATCGGAGCCGTTGGCCTGGATCTATTTCGCGAAAAGTTGATGTCGGAGGGAAACATCAAACGGGCGAGTATCGTAGCAGGCAGCCTGCCGCCAGTAGTTTGAATTGTACGCTTGCTGCGAAAAAGGTCAAATCAGTTGTCCACAGGCTAGACGGTTTCGTCAGCCGGTTGAGTCGGATCAATGCCGTACACAGCGCAAAGCGCGGCCCATTCTGCAGGCGTCGAAGCCTGGAGGACAATTCGCAATTCGCCCTTGTAGTTCTGAGTTTTGAACTGAGGCATAGTGCGTCCTTTCTTGGTCACGGTAAACCCGATGTAGGTATTCCCGGACGTAAAATAGTTTTCTCGAATGTGATGTTGTTTGACCTCGTTGCACCACGAAGATGCCGCGATGATGCAGCGCTGCCCGTCGCTGTGCGTGTGGTATCCCATCGCGTATAGGCAGTGACCCCAGGTCTGCTCGCCTGGCTGCGGCGGTCGTGGGTTCTGCATATCCTGCCAGCCTTCGTTCGAACCAATGACGCCAAACACGGCGCCCTTGCAGGTCTTGATGGCGTAAGCAAGCGTATTGATGTCATTGTGCTGGAGCTGAAGGAGGTCAGTCTCCTCGTTCAGTGACGCGAGGTTTGAGTCAAGTCCGGTCTTGTCGCGCATGTTGACCGGCGTCTTGGGGTTGGGGTCGGCCACCTCGGCA
>Ga0209062_1005013_pt1 | contig 13208 bp, 9 predicted proteins | sample Coa_R2_2_FD_187158 | JGI IMG/M metagenome (GOLD analysis project Ga0209062, IMG submission 187158) | Surface soil microbial communities from Centralia Pennsylvania, which are recovering from an underground coalmine fire - Coalmine... | ecosystem: Environmental > Terrestrial > Soil > Unclassified ... | reverse complement strand
CGCACGGCTCCCAGAGCATAGGCCACACTGGTGGCAAGCAGCAGTCCTTTGGGAACAATGCCGATGACCACCACCGCCATTTTCACACTCCCCACCAGCGAAATGCGGTTCTCCTGCACCGCCAGCGCCAGCAAAACCTCTAGCAAGAGGGCGATCAGCAGCATCGCCTGAAGTATGACGCTGATCTGCCGCTGCAGCGGGGTTCTCACGCGACGGAAGGCCCGCGCACCCGATGCAAGCTGACTGGCAAGGCTCTCGTTGCCAACCTTCTCGGCCTGGTAGCGGGCGCTGCCGCTCATGCAGAAACTGCCCGAATAGAGCCAGTCTCCTTTGCGTTTGGGAACAGGTTCAGACTCGCCTGACAGAAGCGACTCATCCATTTCCAGGCGATCATCGCTGACCAGCGGCCCATCAACGACGATTTGATCGCCCGGATGCACGAGCAGAAGGTCTCCAACCACCAGTTCGGCGGGATCAACCAGCCGCTCTTGCCCGTCACGGATGACTGTGGCTCTGGGACGTGTCAACAGCGAAATGCGGTCAAGCAGCCGCTTGGCCCGGATTTCCTGCACTGTTGCTACCACAACATTGAAGAAGGCGACGCCGACCGAGATCAGGGCATCGGAAACCTGGCCCAACAGAATCAAAGCGAGACCGAGGGCAAACATGATGATGTTGACGGAAACGAAGAGATTTTCCCAGATGATCTGCCAGTAGGAGCGGCTGCTCTTGAGGGGAAAGGCATTTCCCCTACCTCGTTTCCGGCGCTCTGCCGCCTCTCTTTCTGAAAGACCCTGCACAGCCGTATCCACCAGTTGTGTCTCTTGTTTTGCCTGCTCTGCAGCCATAATCGCATCTCTCAATGACCCATGCCCAGAGTCCCATATACTTCTCCTCTTCTGAGGTGATATATGGATTTTGACCGTCAACACCCCCTGCCATCGCAACGGGTCGTACAGTGGAAAGCGTAACGTCTGGAGAACACACCACAATCACATTCACAGGCTTTCCACTCACAAAGCCGTCACAGCATCATCTTCTCACCAACCATGCAATGCATCGGCCCGCAGGCGAATCTCGCCTGGCACGCACTCTGGCCCCTCTTTTCTAAGGGATAAGTCGATCTATCCCTGTAGCTGTTGAGGAATAACTGGAGTAACTCAAGAAGAGATTATTTGTGATTCCCCTGAGAGATTATTCACTCTCAAAGCGACGAGTTTGAGAACTGCCCCTGCTATCTTAGACTTGTATCAATGGGACTACCTGTATATGCAGGCGTTTCAAGGAGGAACGTCATGAGTACACAACAAACCGAGAGGGAGAAGCAATCACCGACCCCTCAGGTGATTCCTGGTCCACCCTCTCAACCATCTATCATTCAAGAGGGGCAACTTCCGCCACCCCAGCCGCCCAGACGGCCCGTGCGCTCGAAGTACCGGGGCTGGTATATCGGCTTCGCCATCGCCATCGTACTCTTGCTCCTGCTGAGCATCGGGGTTTTCGCCTTCTCGCAGTTTGGGCCGGGGCAACAAGGCACACAGCCGACGCCAACTACGCCCCCTTCGACAGTCCAACCAACGGCAACCCCAGGCGGAACCGATCAGACTCCCACGCCGCCGGCGGGCGTCACGCCGGGGCCGCAACCGGCTCCCTACGGTCTGGGTGATCCGGCTTACTGGGATGCCATCATCGGCACCAACAACGGGGAACGTTCGGTGGAGAGCGTGAGCTTCGCCAACCTGATGGACAACTCCTCGTTGCAGGCGCTGGTGCTGGTACGTCACCACAATGCCAATCGCACGCTGGATGTCTACGTCTTCGACCACGTGAAGGCTTCCACGCCCACACGCATCTTCCTGCTGCAAGGGCTGATCAAAGGCGATGCGAAAATCAGCGTTTACAACACCGTGATGACGGCTCAGGTCGACAAGAATTCCAGCCTCAACGCGGGTAAGCCGGTCTCGTCCATGACCGCCGACCTCTTCCGTGAATTCGACTGGTCTGCCGAAGAGGGGACGCTGGTACAAACGGCCTTCCCTGGCATCTTCCCCGATCTGACGCGCTATCAGGCCGAAGCCGATCAACGCAATGTCAGCAAGGGGCAGGATACGTGGAAAAATGACCCGGCGCAGGTGGCCGCACGCGCGAGCAGGCAACTCCTGCAGTGGAACCGCAACCTGACCACAAAGGTGCTGAGCGGCGGTGGCCCGAAAGATGTGTCTGCGACCGTCTACGTGGAGGAAGCACCCATCCCTAACGGGCCAAAGGTCGGACCCAATGTCAGAGTGACGCTCAGCCGTCTGGAAGGCAACACGCACAACCTGTGGGTGGTAACTGCTGTGCAAGACGGCAGCACTTTCACCCTCAGCAACATCGATGCTCGCAGCCAGATCACCAGCCCGGTGAGACTGGAGGGCAAGGGCAGCGCCTATGAAGGGGAAATTGGCTACGGCGTCATCCTTGACCACCTCTACAAGAACATCGGCAGCGCCATTCTGAGGGCCACCGGCTCTGGTATGGGCTATTCCCCCTATGCGACCAATGTGACCTACAACACCACCTTTACGCAGGGCGTTCAGGAGGGCATCGTGGAAGCGCAGCAGTCCAGCGCCGGGCTGAGCGCGGATGTTGCGACCGCAGTGGTGGTCAAGGTGCTGCTCAGCCCCGAACCGGGCGTAGCTCTGGGTGAGGTTCCCTGCCCGGCTTCAGTGAACAATGCGCAGCACTGGAACGCCATCCTCGGCCTGAATGGCACCTCGGTCACAGTGGCGGGCATTACCTGCGCCAATATGAAGGGCGATCCTTCCTTGCAGGCGCTGGTCACCGTCTACCACCACGACACAGAGATGCAGGATGTTTACGTCTTTGACCGCATTACCGATGCGCACCCGGTGCAACTCTTCAAGCTGCAAGGGCTGTACAAAGGAATGGCGGGAATCAGCAACTACAGCACAATCATGACGGGAGAAGTCGATCGTAACTCCAGCATCAACCAGGGCAAAACCGGCGATCAGTTGACGGTCGATCTCTATCGGGAGTTCAAATGGGCAGAGGGATCAGGCACCTTTGAGCAGGTTGCGTTTCCGGGCATCTTCCCCGACCTGACACGCTACCAGGCTGAACTTGACCAGCGCAACGTCACAGCGGGCCAGGATAGCTGGAAGAATGACCCGGCACAGGTCGCCAAAGCTCTGGTGGCAAAGTACCTTGATTGGAAACGGCCAGTGACCACAAAGGTGATTAGCGGCGGTGGGGCGCAAGATGTGGACGCAAGAATCCAGGTGCAGGAGGCCGCTCCACAGGGGGCCTCGTTCAGCCCATATGTGATGGTGACGCTCTCACGGCTGGAAGGCAACACGCATAATATGTGGGTCGCCATTTCCGTCGATGGGGCCTCGATGCTGACTCTCAACAACATCAATGACCGCTCCGTGATTACCAGTCCGGTGACGCTGAAAGGGACGGGAGCGGCCTTTGAAGCGGTGATCGGCAGGGCGGTGATCTATGACCATCTCGCCAGCGATATCGGTCACGCGCAGGTCACCGGCAACAAAGGCATGGGCCAGGCCGATTACTCGACAGACGTGGCCTATACCACGAGCTACAAACAGGGAATTCAGGAAGGTGTTGTGGCCGTCTATTCAGCGAACGGGGGCATCAGCGATGAGATCGCCACGGCAGTGATGAGGAAGGTGCTGCTCAATCCGGGTACCGCTCCCGGCCCGGATGGCATCACCGACCCGGCCTACTGGAACGCCTTCATCTCGGCTCCCCCCAACATTGTAGTTGCCGATAGCGTCACCTTTGCCAATCTGCTGGGCAGGTCCAGCCAGCAAGCGATGGTGGTGGGCCGCGAGATTGTCGGCGGTGGGCCGGTCTATCGCAGCGTGTTCGTCTTCGACGACATTACCGCGCCGAAGCCAACCCTGCTCTTCAAGGTGGTGCATCTGCTGCAAGGGGATGCAAAGATCAGCGTCTACAACACCATCATGACGGCACAGGTAGACGCCAGCTATCCGCTGACCAGCACCGACTTTCCACTGGGCAAAAATGGCAACATCTACCGCGAGTTCAAGTGGTCGGACGGGGCCGGGACGTTTACCCAGACGGCCTTCCCTGGCATCTTCCCTGACCTGACGCGCTATCAGGCAGAAGCGGACCAGGTCAACGTCAGCAAGGGACAGGACACATGGAAAAACGACGCGGCCAAAGTAGCCCAGCAACTGGCGGTGAAGCTGCTCAAATGGTCAGCCAGCGCCCAGGCAACCGTGATGAGTGGCGGCGGCCCTCAGGATGTGGATGCCACCGTGCAGGTAGTCAGCGCCAGCCCGGACCACCCGACGATTACGGTGACCCTCTCGCGGCTGGAAGGCAATACGCATAATATGTGGGTCGCCATTGCCGCTGCCGATGGCACATTCATGTCGATCACCTCGCCGGTCAAGTGGGATCTGCTCAGCAGCCCCGTCACAGTCAAAGGGACCGGCAGCGCGTTTGAGGGTGATGTCGGCACCGTCTACGTACTCGACCACCGCTACAGCGATATCGGTCACGCGAAAGGCATTCCCGCCAGCAATGGCAAGACCACCTTCACCGCGACGATCTCCTACAACGCCACCTTCCATGGTGGGGCGCAGGAAGGCCTGCTGGCCTACTATCGCTATAGTGAGGCCGATGGGGCCATTGCCGGGGCTGTGATCCAGAAAGTGCTGATAGGTGCGTAACATCCCGATCAGATGGAAAAGGGACTTAGCGAAGCTATCAACACCGGGCCAGGTGCGCTGTTCTCAGCAGACACCGTGCCTGGCCTCTTGAACGAGATAGCTCGATACGCTCTTTGCTTTGAGCAAAAAGCAGAGCAGAGCAAAGTATGAAGCGGGAGGAAACGTTTATGAAGCAGCAACAGCGAGAATGGGAAATCTTCGGGCATGTCCTCACCACGTCAGAGCTAGGCATCTTAATCCTGATGCTTGTGGCACTCCTCAGTGGGGTAGCAGGCATCTGGATAGCCTGGATCAACAACATCCTCCTGGCTCTTGCCCTTGCAGGGATTGGCATCCTGATGTGGAGAACAACGATACAACACAAAGTCATACGGATCGTCCTCCTCGTCCTGGAAACCTTTATCTGGACGAGCGCCCTCGCTGGAGGTATTGCCGTTCTACAAGGTACGGTGTTTGGCTTCGTGTTGCCGCTCGCCTGGCTGGCCGGCACGCCCTTCAGTGACTACACGATCCCCGGCCTGGCGCTGGTGATTGTCGTGGGAGGCTCTGCCCTGCTGGCCGCAGCGACCGTGTTTATCGAGCGCGAATGGGCGGTACTCGTCTCGGTGCTGGCTGGCCTGCTGATGGCCGGATTCGAGGTGGTGGAGATAGTCAGTATTGACAGCAAAGTAGGCAATGACCTTCCCACCTTCCTCGGGCTCCAGCTCGTCTACCTGGTACTCGGTCTGGCGATCTCCGGGCTGGCAGGCTTCGTCTGGATGAGGGACTATCGCCCTCAGCACTTCCACCCCAGGCATGCCAGTCACGCCTGAAGAAGCAGGAAGAGAAGAGGAACGAGACAGGGCAGCCTGACCTCATAAGGGAGGTCAGGCTGCCTTCTCGTTCCAGACCTGCTTCTGCTGCTTACCTGCCAGATGCAGCGTTCGCGCTCGCCAAATTACACGCCGCTCTCCCGGCTCTGGAACTCAGCACCGATTGTTGGATGCCCGCTTCCTTGAGAATGCGCTCGGTCGTCAGGCGAGCCGAGAGCAGGACCATAGGGAGGCCGGTTCCCGGATGGGTGCTGCTGCCGACAAAGTAGAGGTTGCCATAACGATGGTGCCGGTTGTGAGGTCGCAGGTACCCCACCTGCAAGAAGTTGTGACTTAGGCCAAAGGCCGCCCCTTTCGCCAGGTTGTAGAGACTCATCCAGTCGCGGGGCGTATAACTGACCTCAAACTTCAGGTGCTTTTCCAGATCCGGCATGCCCTCATCCGTCAGTCGGCGCACGATGGCTGAACGCGCCTGCGCTTGCAGCGCCTCCCAATCCTGCACCACAGCCGCATCCAGGTGACCGACAGGAACGAGCGCCATCAGCGTGTCTTCCCCTTGAGGGGCTGCCGAGGGATCAGTGCGCGCCGGAGCGTGCAGGTAGAAACTGGGTTCGTCCGGCAGGGTGTGGTCGTTGAAGATGCTCTCGAAACTGCCGCGATAGTCGCCGGCCAGAAAGACGTTGTGCGTCCCCAGTTGCGAATAGACCTGGTCCACTCCCCAGTAGAACATGATGGCCGAACACGTGTATTTCAGATGTCCCAGATGCTTTGCCTCGTGCGAATCAGGAAGCAAGTGCGTGTACACATAGGGCAGGTCGGCGTTGGCAATCACCACATCGGCAGGCAAAAACGACCCATCTTGCAAGATCACTCCCGTCGCACGGTCTCCATCCACAGCGATCTGTTTCACCGGCGTGTTGTAGAGGAAATGCACGCCCTGCGCCCGCGCAATTGCGACCAGGCTTTCGATGACACGATACATGCCTCCAACGGGGAACCAGACCCCATCGGCCAGTTCGGTGTATTGGATCAGGGAGTAGGTGGCCGGAGCATCGAACGGGCTGAGTCCCAGATACATGTTCTGGAAGGTAAACGCCGCCTTGAGGTGGGGGTCCTGGAAGTAGTGGCCAGTGTTGTTGTAGTGTTTGACCAGGGCTTTCAGTTTGAAGAGCAGCGGCAGATTCTGCAAGCTGAAGTATTCCAGAAAGCCGTAGAAGTTTCGCCCGACAAAACGCTGCAAGCTGAGGTGATAGTTCTGATGACCCTCAACCAGGTAACGCAACAGCCCGCCGAAGCTGCCCGTCTCAATAGCCTCTAGCTGCGTTTGCAGGGCATCCAGATCGGCGGTAAGAAAGAGCTGCGTTCCGTCTCCAAAATGGATGCGGTAGGTGGGATCAATGCGCTGAAGCTCCAGGTGGTCTTGCATGCGCTCGCCCAGAGCCGCATAGGTTTCGGCAAAGACCTCAGGCATGAGAAAGAGGGTCGCGCCGATGTCGAAGCGATGCCCGTCCCGGATCAACTGACTGCACCTTCCGCCAGGGGTAGTATTCTTTTCCAGCACGCTCACCTCAAAACCTGCTTGAGCCAGCCGGGCGGCGGCGGCAATCCCTCCCAGGCCAGCACCAATGATGAGAACTCTCGGTTGCATTCCCATCTCTTTCTCCTCCTTTCAAACCCTGAACAGAGCGTCCAGGTGCAGCGCCGTCTGCCACAACAACCGGCGTGGCAGGCCGGGAAGCATCAGAGCATTTTCCGCCACCGATGCTTTCTCATCCAGAAAGCGCAAGATGCGCTTAACCCGATTGTGTCTGAATAACTCCATATATATCGATCTTACCCATTCTGCGTGCTGCGCCATGATGGAGAGCATGACCGCGTCAAAGAAGCGATAGCGGCGAGGGCTGGACGGCACGTTGAAGGGGTGACCTGATTGAAGCAGCGAGCGCACAATAGCAGCCGAGTCCTCTTGCATGCGCAGGAAGGCATAGCCCGTGGAGGGCTTGATTCGTCCACCCGCAATACCAGTAGTCATGATATGCCTGCCAGTACGGCGTATGAAGGGCTGGTCGGTCAAAGGACTGATACCCTGTTCTTCACGCACCACACGATACCTTCTGAGATGCAGAATGTTCTCAAGGTAGGTCTCTAACATCTCCTTGCACACCGACCAATCTGCTAGAGCGGCTGTGTACAACACAGATTCCACCAGCGCCTCGCGTTCAGAAAGAGGCAACATGTAAAAGAAGTGCATGCCCTCTTCCTGCGAGGTACGAAAGTCGAAGAAGGTTGCTACGAGGGGATTGAAAGCCCTTTCCGGCGTCTCGATCTCCCAGCCATTGAACTGCTGCTTGAGATAGCGATAACGCCTCTCGTCCGGTTTGAAGGCAGGGCCATTGAAGAGACTCTCAAAGACCCACTGGCCTGTATATTCCTGTCCATCCACCAGAACACTGGCGCATGGCTCACCGTCTTCTATACGCTCGACATTGCCCTGCAAGAACTCCACACCGGGGTAGCCAGACAATGTCTGGCGAGCAAAGCGGTAAAAATCCCTGCCGCGAATCATCTTGTAGCGATAGGGAGACAGGTCGAGCGTCCTTTTCCTACGGCTGTCGAGAATCTGAAGCTGGTCCCATGAGTGGGAGACGATAGGGTCAAAGAGCGTCGGGTGATCGGTCCAGAAGCACCAGGTGCGGTCGTCGCGCTCCTCTGGCTCCCTGTCGACAATCAAGATGGAACGATCACGCAGAGGACTGCGTACTATGTGACAGGCCAGGCTGAGTCCCGCAGCGCCACCTCCGGCAAGAATGAGGTCAAAAGACTTCATGATCCACCTCTTCCCCCTTGCGCACGCCACCAGATGCCAGGCAGCCTGCGCAATTTGCCCCAACCACTCACATGCGCCCGCCGATGGAAGACATCGTAATCGTGCGCTTCGATGTCAGCGAGGATGGCACAGTAGAGATCACTGGCAGCGGCAACCGCGAAGCGTCCATCGCGATGTAAGAGCGCAATGCCCGGTCTGGCTTCTCGATAGAGGCGGCAATTGCGCTCGATCTGGAAGCGCAGGAAGACACGCCAGCGTTCATCGACCACTCCCCTCCCAAGGTCGTCCTCCGTCAGTCCAAAGGCCGCCAGTTCGTTCAGTGGCAGGTAGAGGCGACCACAGTTCCAGTCCTCGGCGACATCGCGCAAGATGTTGGTGAGTTGCAGAGCGACGCCAAGCTCGACGGCGTAGGGAATGGCCTGCTCGCCTGCGAAGCCGATAATATGCATACTCATCAGGCCCACTGTGGAGGCAACTCCATAGGCATAGGCGGCCAATTCTTCAAAGGTGCGATAGCGTTTCTGGTACAGGTCGCGTTCCACCCCGTCAAGAAGCTGTTCGGCGTACTGCGCGGGGATATGGTAGCGCAAACGGGTATCTGCCCAGGCCAGAGCAACCAGGTCATCAGCAGGTGACTCTGCCGAGAGAACGGTTTGCCGCCACGCCGAGAGCCGCGCCTGCGCATCCTTCTGTGAGGTGTCTGAGGAGTCAACGATGTCGTCGCTGCGACGGCAAAAAGCATAGAGCGCCCGCATCGCCCGACGCTTCTCAGGCGGCAAGAGGCGTGTTGCGGTAGAGAAAGTGCGGCTGTGTGCGGAGGTGATGGCCTCGCAATACACATAGGCATGCTCAAGCGTATCCCGGTCGCTCACCAGAGGCGAATCGAGAGCCACGCCATGATGCTCCGCTTCGTAGGCCAGTGGAAGCACATTGCGTTCCCAGGCCTGTGGATACACTGTCGCCATAATGATCTCCAATCAATCATCGTCCAGTACCAGCATATGCTCCCGGCGTCACAGCAGCATCAAGACTGGCCCTCTCAGGTTCACAGATGACTTACAGCCCATAGCACGCGGCAATACGACATTGTGAGGAGTCGGTGCGATCAACAGGCGCGAATGTGACCCGGACGTGAAGTCTCTGCATTACACTGCACAGTGGAGAGATGTCTCCACCGGTTGATGGGAGTGCGACACAGTGAGGGGTAGAGGCTCAATGGCTTCCCTCTTCGCAGGAAACTCATTCCATGCTGGTGTTCTTGCTAACGAAAAGGAGCCAGGAAATGAACATTCAAGACGAAAAAGTAACAAACACAACAATCACGGAGGAACCGCTTTCCTATGGGACAAACACCACTCCCCCTGACTATGCGGTTCAGGACGAGGAAGGTACCCCGGTCTGGGATGAATACCAGAGAGGAGATGACCAACGGGGCAATACCATGCGCGCCTCCGTCTTCGGCGGGCTGGCGGGGGGAATCTTCTTCTTTGGCCTGGCGGTCGCCATCTTCTCTGGACACTTCTTGCCGGTGTTCCTGCTGACGCTGGCTCTCACCTCGCTCCTGGGTTCGCTCAGCAGTTCCAAAGTTCAGGCCATCTACGCGGGCTTCCAGGGCTTTGTCTTCTTTCTGGGGCTTGCCGCCTGCGCCTTCACCGGCTGGTGGTGGCCCGGTATCCTGGTCGTGCTGGGCATCGCGGCCATCCTGGGCATCGGCAATGGGTTGCTGACCCCCGGCAACAGATAAAAGGAGGAGGAGTATGTCGAATGTCGTCAAGCCGCCAGCGGAGTCTCGTGATCCACTCGTGCCGGACGTAGCGCGAGTCCCGGGCCATTCGCCGAGAGGGAGAATATCCTCTCGCTGGATCTGGATCGCTCTGGCCGTCCTCGCGCTGCTGTGCATCCCTGGCGCAGTCCTGCTCGCGTTGGGGGTGGGTCTCTCGGTCAAAACCGTCGGCAACCCCTCCATTGCAGCCGATCAGTACTACTCGGCCATCAAGAGTCAGGACTATGCCACCGCCTATAGCTACCTGGGCTCGCGCTTGAAGACCGTGTTGAGTCAGCAGGACTTTACCCGGAGCGCGCAGCACAATGATGTAGTTTCCGGCAAGGTGACAGGTTTTTCGTTTTCGGGGGTTCCCGCCGGTAACCCGGCCATTGTTGACGTGACGGTCACGCGCATGAACGGGAATACCTATACCGTGCATCTCGAGTGGCGACAGGAAGGCGGTGGCTGGAAAATCACCGCTCTTGATCGCATCTAGACAGATGTCACAACGTGAAAAGGAGTATACCTATGGCAACTAGCTATCCAAATCAGCGACCGGGCGCGGGGCCTGTTTTTCAAGCGCCTCGCCCTCTCAGTGAAGAGATCGGGGAATTGCCCCGGCAATACCTGGACGTGCTGACCAAACCGGGCGTCGCCACCTTTGCTGCCCAGATGGGCAAGGCAAGCTGGCGCATGGTCTGGGTCCAGTTGCTGGGCTGGGGAGTCATCTCCACCCTCCTGGGGCTGCTGGCACAGGCCATCTACACAGCTATGAGCTATCGCTTCGGCAGTTCCTTCAGCCCTGAAACTGTTCAGCACCTGTCGGCGACCGGCGCCTCCTATGGAGGGATCATCGGCATCCCGCTGGGCTTCTTCATCTGGATGGGGATGCTCTACCTGCTCTCGAAAGCCTTCAACGGGGAGGGCAACTTCCTGACCCAGAGCTACACCACCTTGCTGTTTCAAGTACCGTTGGGCGTGATAAGCGCCGTCCTCGGCCTCGTTCCGTACTTTGGCCTGCTCAGCTTTGCAGTGTTCATCTACGGGATCGTGCTGCAGGTGTTTGCGCTCATGGCAGTCCACCGGCTCAGTGGAGGCAAAGCGACCCTGATCGTCTTTTTGCCCGCCATCATCATCACGCTGCTGGTGATCATCCTCGTGGTCACCTTCCTCAGCGTCCTGGTTGGCGTGTTCCTGACCCGCTAAGAGAAGTGTTCCATCAGCAGAGCGTGCGCTTGCCACAAAATGGCAAGCGCGTGCCAGTTCACGTTCAACATAAAGGAGCGATCCATGAAATACAGGAGATCGCCTCAACAAGCTAAGGGAGCTAAACAGGCAACGGTCGACATCCCAAACGAACAGGAGATGAGAGTCACCCTGAAGAGGACCGCACATGCGATGCATTCTACCACCACCAGAGGCATCGTCGCCTACATACTCATTGCCTTTGGCCTTGCCTGGGTTTTGTGGATCCCTGCCTGGCTGCTCCACCTTCCACCGACAAGCCCGTTGTTTCAGGGGCTGTTTCTGGCGGGGGCCTGTACACCGGCTCTGGGAACCATCATCGTTCGCCGCTGGATCACCCATGAAGGATTTGCCGACGCTGGTTTGCGTCTGCATCTGCGCAGCAGCTGGCCCTACTACCTCTTCGCCGGGTTTTATCCCCTGCTCCTGCTCGGTGGCTCTCTGCTCCTGGCTCTGGTATCTGGGTTCTCCATCCGCACGAATGTCCTGGCAGACATTGTGCCTTCCTACATGGCCTATCTGCTCATGGCTCCATTCTTCTGGGGCGAAGAGTTCGGCTGGCGCAGTTACCTGCAGATCCGTTTGTTCCATGCGCGTCCACTGCTGGCTGCACTGGCTACCGGGGTGATCTGGGGTGTCTGGCACTACCCCGCTGTCCTGGCAGGCTACCTGCCCAATGAGCATGGCCCGTTGGGTGTGCTGCTCTACGCCTGGTACATGATCCCGTTCTCAATCATCCTGGGCTGGTTGCGCTTGCGCACTGGCAGCATCTGGCCGCCAACCCTGGCTCACCTGGCCAACAACGCCATCGGCTCGGTGCTGCTTTCGGCGCTGTTTCTCAGCGGCGGACAGGGCGACCTGCTGTTCTCCCTGCGGGGATCGCTGGTGGTGATCCCACTGCTGATCCTGTGTGCCTGGATTGTCCTGAGCGGACAACTCAAGCCGCAAAGATCTGCATTTACCGCAGGAGAGGATGTGAAAGCGTGACCTTGTAAGGAAAAGTGTGACAGAGCTGTGATGATAGGTTCTTGCTTTGTGATGCCACTCTAAGAGACATGGGTTATGGTGGAGATACGCAATGAAACAGCAGAAGAAGCATGCATGAGAGGAGAAATGCCTTATGCAACAGTTGAACGAACAACCTTCTGTCACTGAGTCGATTCCGCCTGGTCGGCCATTGGTCCCGGCTAACATCCAGCCAGGGAGGCACAGGCGTGGATTGCGCACTGCCGCCATTGTCATGCTCATTGTACTCCTGGCGACCGTCTTTAGCACCGGCCTGTTTGCAGGCTGGGTCTTTGGTACTCAGAGAAGTGGAGGTACTCAGCCAGCCTCCACCCCCCCAGTCGCTACTCCATCGATCACAACTTCTGGCACGAGCCTGGATGCCATACGCGAAGCGGTTGTGGAGAAGGTCCGCCCGACGGTCGTCCTGGTGCAGGTTGCGACGAGCAACGGCCAGGGACTGGGTTCAGGAGTCATCCTCGACAGCCGGGGTTACATTATCACCAATAATCATGTCATCGCAGGCGCCCAACACATCCAGGTGACGCTCTACGACGGAACCTCGCTCCCGGCCTCTACGGTCGGAAACGATTCGCTGGACGACCTGGCCGTGTTGAAGGTCACCGTCAACGCGAAGCTGCCCGTCGCCACACCGGGCGATTCTTCAAAGTTGCGAGTGGGGCAGGAGGTGCTGGCAATTGGCAACCCGTTAGGTATCACCCAGACGGTGACCAGCGGCATCGTCAGTGCGTTGGATCGCGCCGTCTCGACCATCCCCGACGCTATCCAGACCGATGCGGCTATCAACCCGGGGAATAGTGGCGGCGCGC
>Ga0209062_1005008_pt1 | contig 13218 bp, 9 predicted proteins | sample Coa_R2_2_FD_187158 | JGI IMG/M metagenome (GOLD analysis project Ga0209062, IMG submission 187158) | Surface soil microbial communities from Centralia Pennsylvania, which are recovering from an underground coalmine fire - Coalmine... | ecosystem: Environmental > Terrestrial > Soil > Unclassified ... | reverse complement strand
TGGCCCGCTGACTGTGGCGGTGTTGCGCTCTCCCAGTCCGTCCCGCCGTTCCATTGCGGAGTCCATTGCGCTGTTGCCGGAGCTACTGGGCTCGATCTTGGCTGTAGCGTTGCCACTACGAATACCCGTCATTCATGCTGGTGCCAGACTTAAATATCGTGCAGCTTTAGAGTGCTGTACATATAGTAAAAGCGATGGCCACAAAGCTCACTACCACACCGACTCCGCAAGGCCCGGGAACGACATTTATCTATAACGACTGGTATCCGGCGATGCGCAGCGGGTCTCTGCAAGGCAAGAAGCTGGCTACGGCCATGCTGCTGGGGATTCCGCTGGTGCTGGGGCGGCGTGCGGATGGACGGCTCTTTGCCATGCGAGACAGCTGCCCGCACCGCGGCATTCCGCTGTCTTATGGATGGTTCGATGGGCGGAAGCTGACCTGCAAGTATCACGGATGGAGCTTTGAGCCGTGCAGCGGACAATGCGTGGAGATTCCGTCGCTGACCAGCCGCGACACGCTCGATCCAACACGCATCTACGGAACCGCATTCCCCTGCGAGGAGCGCGATGGCTACGCCTGGGTCTATGTGCCGGAGCCGGGCTCAGGCCGTGTACGAACTGAAGAGGCAACACTGCCACCTGTGCCTGAAGCTTCAAAGTTTGGCCCGCGCTTCCGCAGTCAGCATCTTACAGCTGATCTTCCGTGCAACGTCGATCACGGCATCATCGGATTGATGGACCCTGCGCATGGACCTTTCGTGCATCAATCCTGGTGGTGGCGCAAGCAGGCCAGCATCCACGAAAAAGAGAAACGCTTCGAGCCGATTGAGCAGGGCTTCCGTATGGCTTCGCACACACCTTCGGCCAACAGCGCCCCTTATAAACTGCTCGGAGTATATGGCGAGCCTATAACAACGACCATAGATTTTGTTCTGCCCAACCGTCGCTATGAAACCATCCGGGCCGGAGACAAGTGGTTCTCCAGCATTACAACTGTAACTCCTACGGTTGCAAATGCCTGCCGCATCGATGTATATGCAGCCTGGAATGTGTTCTATCGCGTTCCATTTGTAACATCTATTGCTACGTTTTTTGGAAAGCGTTTTGTCGAGCAAGACCAGGTCACGATGATTCAACAGGCGGACGGTCTGAAGTATGACCCGACTTTGATGCTGATCGACGATGCGGACCGTCCCGCAAAATGGTATTTCGCGCTCAAGCAGGCACGGCTGGAAGCTGCATCGACAGGTCAGCCGATGCGCCATCCGATGTCCGGACCGATTACGCTGCGCTGGCGCAGCTAACTGATTCATTTTGCTATATAAAATAGACTGCATCGTGGCTGAATGCGGTGCATCCAATCGACAAGCTTTCGACCGCATGCCCGCAATAAACCTCTCCCGCGGCCAGGAGAATCGTATGGAAACTCTTCCACTTCCTGTCGAAGATCAGGGAATTATGATCTCTCCCGCGTCTTCCGCCTGTGAATTCGTCCAGGTTCTGATGAAGATGCAACGCGCCGCCCAGCTCATCACGTCTACACTCGATCTTGAGCAGATACTTGATCGTGTGGTAAATGACCTGGCTGCCTCTCTTGGCAATGTCGAAGTTGCGATCTGGCTGCGTCATTCCGAAAGCGACGAGATGGTATTGCAGGGCGTGCGCGGATGCAGTCTGCATAAAAAAGGATCGCGGCTCAAGATTGGCAGGGAAGGCATTGTTGGTCATGTGTCGGCAACCGGGCAGATGCACTATGCTCCGGACGTACGTCTCGATCCGTACTACATTGCCTGCGAGCCTGGAACTCTGTCGGAAGTCAGTATTCCATTAAAGATCGGTGGACAGGTCATCGGAGTTTTCGCTGTTGACCACCCTGAGCTGAATGCTTTTTCAGAAAACCATTTGCTCGTGCTTGAAGCGCTCGCCGGACATATTGCTGTCGCCATTGAAAATGCACGGCTGTTTCAGCTTGAGCGCATCGAGCGCGAGCGCATGCAGCAGGAAGCCGATGAAGCGCGGGCGATGCAGCAGGCGATCTTTCTTAAGGCAACGCCGCTGGTTCCCGGCTTTGCGTTTGAAACAGCATGGCACCCTGCCGGATCGGTTGCCGGAGACTGGTTCGACTTTATAGATCTCGGCGATAACCGCTATGGTATCGTTCTGGCTGATGTTTCCGGCAAAGGCATGCCCGCTGCGCTGCTTATGTCGGCTACGCGCGCCATTTTGCGATCACTGGCAAAACTGCATGCTTCTCCAGGAGAGACGCTTGCGCGCCTGAATCAAACACTGCTTGAAGATTTTCCGAACGGCAAATTTGTGACCATGATCTATGCAGTGCTAGACGCCAATTCACGTGAAGTTACTGTCGCGAGCGCCGGGCATTTACGGCCACTGCTGATCAATAGTCACAATACATTCGTCGACATTGAACCGGGATTGCCGCTGGGTCTTGCCCCATCCACCTATCCTGAGCACATGATTCGGCTGCAGCCCGGCACTCACCTGCTGCTCTATACCGACGGGATCACTGAAGCCATGAATCGTGAGAATGAGGAATATGGCGCGTCCCGCCTGCTGGAGCATTTCCAGCAATCGGATGCGTGCGTGAATGGGCTGATTGAAGAAGTGCGGCAGTTCGGTCAGGGGCACGATCACCCGGATGACGCAACCGTCGTACTCATCCGTAGCCGCTGAATCAGCCGGCAGCTACAGCGGCTGCTGTCTCCTGTTGGTCTTCGTCTTCTTCCACGACCAGCTCATCCACTCTGATCTTCATCTGCCTGCCGAGTTCGCGAAACTTTTCTGCCCAGCCTTCAGGCAGCTCCTGCTTATAAGAAAGTTTGAGTGTTTCATACCAGATGTTCTGTGCCTGCCAGATATTCAATTCAAAGGGCAGCTCGTTCAGCGTTCTGGCGGTCAGCAACGCATTTTCCAGATGCGCCATGTTTTTGAAGTCAGCTTGCAGGCGCACCATGGCGCGCTTCATTGTCTGATCGGCGATGTAGCTGAGAGTGCTTCTATCAACCTGAATCTTATCCGCCGCGGCCAGGCCGCGATAAGCGCGTACCTGCAGAGCATCAATGGGATCGCTTTCCAATGCTCGTTTCAGTCCCGCATTTACTGCGAATGTCGCAGCCAGATTCAGAGAAGGCGGCGTGGGCGCCCCTGTCTGAGCCAGAAACTGAAGCAATGACGCATGGTCCTCATAAATAGCGATCAGGCTGGACTCTACTTCGGCGATGGTTGAATTCAGAATCAGCTTCAGGATGCGCCGCTGCTCATCTCGAAAGAGCGACAGGACGTTGTAGATCCTGCCGCGGAAGATCTGATCGAATAACCGGATCAGCGCAGGAAAGTCGGCGCCGATCACAGCTGAGCGCGCCTTCTGTACAAATTCCGCGTACTCCTCTACCAGCGAAGGATCGTAGCGCTTCACCACGGCTGTAATGTTCTGGTCGCCGAAGTGCACGACGGCAAAGATGACGGTCTCCGGCTCCTGGGTAATCTGCGAAGCGATGCGCGCCTGGCCGAAGAGCAGCCTTCCCCGTCCGGAAGTAACCACTTCGTAAGTAAGCCTGCGAATCGAATAACAAAAAAGCTCGGCCTCATCGGGATAGCTGGTAAAGATCGAACTGATGGCGTAATGCGCCGCCACCTGCTCGAGCCCTACTTCCATTGTTTTGATCTGATGCTGGTAAATAGCCGCGCCATTCTCGTGCTCCGGCACATTACTCTTTGCTTTGCGCAGCAGATCTAAAAAATGGCTTTCGAGTTTTGTGCCTTCTTCACCAAATACTTCGGCGGCAAGCTGTAACACGCGGCCTGCATAAGCAATGATCTGCACTGTCTCAATGCCGGAGATATCGTCAAAGAACCATCCGCAGCTTGTAAACATCAACATGGCGTGACGCTGCATTTCCATCAGCTTCAGCGCTGTGATTCGCTCTTCTGCGCTTAATTCATGGCTGGCCTGAGATGCAAGAAATTTTGCCGTCGTTGTGTTGCTGCGGTCGAGGATAACGGCGATGTAAGCATCGCGCGCTTTCCACACATCGTCAAACAGCGATGCCGCAGCTTTCTCAGCCGGAGGAATGACCGCATCCCGCAGCCAGTCGAGAGCCTCTCGCAATGGCCTGCGCCACTCCTGGTTCCAGCCTGGACGTGATCCAATATTGCAGCCGCAGTTAGACCGCCAGCGCTCGATACCATGCGCGCAACTCCACGACGTGTTTTCGACAATCCGGGCTTCATATTGCGGGGGGAATTTTTCTAAGAATTCTCCATAGTTTGTTAACCGCACATCGGCAGATTTCTCAATTAGCTTCAGCGCATACGAGAGCGCCATTTCGCCATGCTTATGATGATGGCCGTAGCTCTCACCATCCGTCGCTATATTTACGATCTGTGGTGTGTCATCCGCCGAAAAGCCACCCATGAGTCGCGCAGCAAAGTTGTCGCCGCTGTTCAGGATGCCTTCAAAAGCGACTGCACGCGAGCGCGCTCCGTCATAGAAAAAAACCGCAATCTCGCGTCCTGTCTGCAACTGCACGACATAAGGATGGCGAGTATCGAGCGTCTCCGCATTAGTCTGAACCCATGCGGCTTCGCTTTCAGGTTTGTTTTTGTTGAGCGGACGCACGCAGGCGCACTGTCCCGGAGCGAGAATTGTGAAGCGGATACCGTGATCGGCAAGCAGTTCCAGGGTTTCTGAATCCACAGCCGTCTCCGCCAGCCACATGCCCTCCGGCCTTCGCCCGAAACGCTTCTCAAAATCAGCAATGCCCCAGCGAATCTGCGTGATGCGGTCCCGGGTATTCGCCAGCGGCATAATGATGTGGTTATAGACCTGAGCAATAGCCGATCCATGCCCGGAAAAGCGCTTCCTGCTTGCGCGATCGCCTTCGAGGACCATGCGATACGTGCGGGGGGCATTTTCTTCCAGCCACGAGAGCAGCGTAGGACCAAAATTGAAGCTGATATGCGCATAGTTGTTCAGAATGCGGATGATCTCATTCTGCTTGTTCACAATGCGCGAAGCGCCGTTCACCGCATAGCACTCTGAAGTGATGCGCTCATTCCAGTCGTGGAAAGGTGCGGCAGAGTCCTGCGTCTCCACCTGTTCCAGCCAGGGGTTTTCGCGCGGCGGCTGATAAAAGTGGCCATGAATACAAACGCAGCGGGTAGATTTCGGCATGGAGAGATGCTCCCGTCTCTTCAGCATTGATTGTATGGCGCATTACATGAATTCACATGCATGGATGCAGCCCTGTACACTGGCTTTTCGCAACCATCAGGAGAATTACATCTCGATGAAACGTGCCTTGCTGCTTTTTATTTTATTGAGCTTCCTAAGCCATAAATCATTCGCCGCTGAAGCGCACACATTCAAAGCAGAAAATGGGCACTTCACTCTCGACGGCAAACCCTTTCAGGTCATTTCCGGAGAGATGCACTATGCCCGTATTCCGCGCGCCTACTGGCGTGACCGGATGCGCATGGCAAAGGCCATGGGACTGAACACCATCACTACTTATGTTTTCTGGAATGAGCACGAGCCTCGTCCCGGTGAGTACGACTTCTCCGGTAATAACGATGTCGCCGAGTTTATCCGTGAAGCTCAACAGGAAGGTTTATATGTCATCCTGCGCCCTGGCCCTTACGCCTGCGCTGAGTGGGAGTTCGGCGGCTTTCCCGCATGGCTGCTTAAGGACCACAGCACAGTCGTGCGCTCCAGCGATCCGAAATTCATCGAGCCTGCGCGTCGCTGGATGATGCGCCTCGGACAAGAAGTGGCGCCGCTGCAGATAGGCAATGGTGGCCCGATCATTCTGGTGCAGGTGGAAAACGAGTACGGCTCCTTCGATAAGGACCACGCCTATATGGAGCAGATTCACCATATGCTGGTAGATGCCGGATTTACCAAATCACAGCTCTACACCGCAGACGGTCCGGAGCAAGTGCCGAATGGATCATTGCCTGAGCTGCCAGCGGCTATCAACTTCGGTCCCAGTGAATCGCAAAAAGGCTTCGAGACTCTCAAGAAGCTTCGTCCCGGCGGCCCTTTTATGAACAGCGAATACTGGGACGGCTGGTTCGATCACTGGGGAGCGCCACACGCATCCACCGATGCGAAGCAGCAGGCGGCTGATCTTGACTGGACGCTGCGCCAGGGATACTCCATCAGTCTTTATATGTTTCATGGGGGCACCAGCTTTGGCTGGATGAACGGCGCCAATTCAAACGGCAAGAACTACGAGCCTGATGTGACCAGCTACGATTATGATTCTCCGCTTGATGAGAGCGGCCGCCCGACGCCCAAGTACTTCCTCTTCCGCGACACAATCGCAAAAGTCACAGGCAAAACGCCGTTACCTGTTCCTGAAGTCTCTGAACCCATCACTATTCCATCGTTCACAATTACGCAATCGGCATCGCTGTGGAACAGCCTGCCGAAACCCGCACACAGCGAACAGCTGCTCTCGATGGAAGACATCGATCAGGCGTACGGCTATATTCTCTATCGGACAACGTTAAACGGTCCCGCCAGCGGCGATCTCGTGCTCGACCAGCTGCACGACTATGCCAAAGTCTACGTTGACGGCAATCTGGTGGGCACTCTCGACCGCCGCCTCAATCAGAACTCATTGCCGCTCAACGTCACCCCAAAGAATGCCCGTCTCGACATCCTCGTCGAAAACACTGGTCGGGTGAACTTTACCAAAGTGATACGCGGCGAGCGTAAAGGCATCACGAAACAGGTCACGCTGGCAGGAAAACCCATTACCGGCTGGAACATCTATCCATTGCCGATGCAGGACACTGACAAACTCACCTATAGCAATACGCCGTGCAGTGGAGCATGCTTTTATCGCGCAACATTCAACATCAAAAAACCAGCCGATACCTTTCTCGACACCAGCGCTTTCACCAAAGGAGAAGTCTGGCTCAATGGCCATGCTCTTGGACGCGTCTGGAACATTGGCCCCCAAAAGACGCTCTATGTTCCCGGTCCCTGGCTTAAGCAGGGCGAAAATGAAGTTGTTGTCTTCGACCTTGATGGCGCACCGGGCCGCAGCCTGCAGGGACTCGACCAGCCAATTTTGAACGCAGCCGTCACGAAGTAATCTGTTGATATGGAAAAGCTCGACCAGCTTCTGACGGAAGCGCGCAATCCGGCAACCGAAAATCTTGATCAGCTTTCGACTCTCGACCTGCTGACAACGATGCACAACGCCGACCGCGACGTATTCACCGCAGTCGAACAGGAACTGCCTAACATTGCAAAGGCGGTGGACGCCATCGTTGAGAGTATCGATAACGGTGGACGACTCTTCTATATCGGTGCGGGGACATCGGGCCGCCTCGGCGTTCTCGATGCATCCGAGTGTCCGCCGACCTATAACACTCCGCCGGAGTTAGTGCAGGGACTAATTGCAGGCGGCGATGTCGCTCTACGTAGATCGGTTGAGCGGGCGGAAGACGATGCTTCGCAAGGCAAGCGCGACCTGCAGGTCCATAGTTTCAGCGAAAAGGATGCATTGGTTGGCATTGCTGCGAGCGGACGCACACCCTATGTGCTCGGAGCCATTGATTATGCGCGTATGCTTGGAGCCGCAACCATTGGACTAAGCTGTGTTCCCAACTCGCAACTTGCGCAGCGCGCAGAAATCGCCATCACCCCAGTCGTTGGACCAGAAGTGGTTACCGGATCGACGCGCATGAAAGCAGGTACAGCAACAAAGCTCGTGCTAAACATGCTGTCAACGGGATCGTTGGTGCGCCTCGGCTATGTATATGGCAACCTGATGGTCAATGTTCAGCCGACCAATGTAAAGCTGCGCGACCGCGCTGCGAGAATCATCTCCGCGCTTACGGATTTGCCTCAGGAGAAAGCTTCCACGCTGCTCGACGAAGCCGGCTCCGTGAAGACAGCTATTGTGATGCAGAGGTTGGGTCTTTCGCGCAGCGAAGCGGAAGCCAAGCTGGCACAATCGAAAGGGAGATTACGTCCAGCGCTTGGATAATTAGTATTTCAAGCAAAAGAACACATCAGAATTTCAAATCAGCAGCGTTTTATTACAGAGACGGAGTCAACATCAAACCCGAATACGCTCCTGAACTTACTCGCATTGCCTCAGATCTTCCGCACTTCTACCAATGTGGAATAGAACGTAGGTCCGCCGCCGAAATCCGTCAACCGCTGTGAAGTAAGCAGATTGACGTTATGGCCGCCGGCTGAGAGTTTGTTCCAGTTGAGGCGGCCGGCAACAACGCCGCGAGGGACGCTGCCGTTGACGTGAACCTTCATGCGCAGAGTACCGCGGTCGTTAAAAATTTCAACGGTATCGCTGTCGACGATGCCGCGCAGAGCAGCGTCATCGGCATGCATTTCCAGGTGATCCATGTGTCCTGATTCCATCCGCTGGTGGCCGGACAAATTGGCGAATGTCGAATTCATGTAGTTATCAGCTTTGCGCGGCAGGAATTCGAGCGGATACTTCGATGATCCGCCGTGCCGTGACTCGGCTGGAGGCACAAAGCCCGGCAGGGGATCGACACCTTTGGCAGCCAGCGCTTCCGCATAAAATTCAATCTTGCCGCTGGGCGTATTGAATGGGCCTGAAGCAAAAGGCAGGAATTGCTCAGCGAATTGCAGGTGTTGATGGCCTCCGGCAGCATTCAGCGTCTCTTCAGAAACCCCTGCCATCCATTTGTCCGGCTTGCTTAGGGCCTGGGCAATCAGGTCTTCAGGCGTGTCACGGAAGCAGGGCTCGCTGAAGCCCATGCGTTGTGCAAGCCGGCTGAAGAGCCAGACATTCGACCGCGCCTCTCCGAGCGGCTTGATCGCCTGATTGGAAATCTGTACATAGTAGTGGCCATAGGCTCCCTGCACATCCTTGTGTTCAAGGAATGTTGTTGCGGGAAGCACGATATCAGCGTAATCGGCCGTATCGGTAAAAAACTGCTCATGAACCACCGTGAACAAATCCCGGCGCACCATGCCGCGCAGCACCTGCGCCTGATCCGGCGCAATTGCTGCGGGATTCGAGTTATAGACAAACAGCGCCTTTACAGGTGGCTTGTCGAGCTCTGTCAGGGCGTGCCCCAGTTCTGTCATATTCACGATGCGCGCGTGACGCTTGAGCGGACTGGCAAACATCAGGTCAGGACGTTCGATTGTGGCCTTGTCCCATGAAAATGCGCCGCTGGTCGAAAGTTGCAGCCCTCCGCCGCGATATTTCCATGCGCCGATAAGCGCAGGAAGCATAGCCACAGCACGCGCAGCCTGACCTCCGCTCTGGTTACGCTGGATGCCGTAATTCATTCGAATCACAGCCGGCATTGTAGTCGCGTATTCGCGTGCCAGACGCTCGATATCGGCGGCGGGAATGCCTGTCCAGCCCGAAACACGCTCGGGTGTGTATTCGGCTGCGCGCGCTTTCAGTTCAGCAAAGCCATGCGTGTTCGCGGCAATGTAATCTGCATCTTCAAGTCCATCGCGCAGGATAATGTGCATCATGCCGAGTGCGAGCGCTACATCGGTCCCGGGGTTGATGGCGATGTGCCAGTCAGAAGCCTTTGCCGTGCGCGTCTGATAAGGGTCAATGACAACCAGCTTTGCCCCGTTGCGTCGGGCCTCTTCGATGAATGGCCATAGATGAATGTTGTTGCCGTGGATGTTCGCTCCCCAGGCGATGATGTAGCGCGCGTGGCGGAAATGTTCTGTATCAGTGCCGAGCTTGCGGCCATATACCGAGACCAGCGCATCGCCACCGGCAGTTGAGCAGATGGTCCGGTCAAGCTGCGAGGCTCCAAGTCGATAAAAGAATCGACGGTCCATGGAGCCGTAGCCGAGTACCCCGATGGTTCCGGCATAAGAGTAAGGCAGGATCGACTCCGGGCCATGCTCGTCGCTTACCTGTTGCAGCCTCTCAGCGATAGTATCGAGCGCTTCCTCCCACGAAATGCGCTCAAATGCCTCTGGTTCTTTTCCCTGCGGGAGCGAGCCTTTGGCTACTCCGGGCCGCCGCCGCATGGGATAAAGCAGGCGATCCGGAGAATAAACGCGGTCAAGATATTTGGCTACTTTGCCGCAGAGAAATCCACGTGTGACCGGATGGTTCGGGTCACCCTGGATACGCGTTGCTCGTCCGGTCTCGTCCACGGTAACGAGAACTCCGCAGGAATCAGGACAATCATGCGAGCAGACGGTGTGGATGGTCTTTGCGGCAGGCATACGTTGATTGTAGGACTATTTGATGATCTCGACGGATGTTTCTCGCCTTGCCACAACGGCGAATGCCATAGTCATCGAATAACTGCTCATTGCTGATAAAGACGATGTTTTCGGCTTGGGCCTGTGCAATAAGCAGGCGGTCGAAAGGATCTTTATGGTTGCCGGGCAACAGGCCTGCGCGCTGGGCGTGCTCGATGGTGATGGGAAGATCGAGGAAACCGAGCCTGCGCAGGCTGTCAAAGTCGTAAACCAAGACACCGGCTTCAGGTAGTTTCCCCAAGCGAAATTTTGTCGTGATTTCCCAAATGTACGCTGCAGAGACGAATATTTCTGCTTCAGGCTGATGTAGAGCTACAGCTGCTTTCCTGGAGAGTCTGAGATCGCCGGTTATTGTCCAGAGAAGCGCATGCGTATCAAGCAGAAGTTTCAATCGCCCTCTCCGTTCCAAAGACGCAGCTCATCTTCTGGAAGCGGTTTGAAGAATTCCGGGCCAACCGTGAACATGCCTTTGAAAATTCCAACGTTTTGCTTTTTTGATCGGCACGATTTTTGCTACGGGTTTCTTCCCTCGCGCGATTATGACCTCTTTCCGCGCTCTGCTTTCTGAATAAGGCGGGAGAGGTTCGCTAAGTTAAATTCTCGTGTCCCCCAGACCCTCGTTCCAGGTCAAGTAGCAGACGCTTTCTCCAGATACCGCCACCGTAACCCGCAAGATCGCCATTTTTGCGAATAACGCGGTGACAGGGGACGACGATTCCCAGCTTGTTCATGCCGTTCGCGCGGCCCACCGCGCGAACAGCGCCGGGCCTGCCGACGCGCTGGGCTAATTCTTCATAGGAGATGGTTGTTCCGTAGGGAATCCGGTCGAGTTGCTCCCAGACGCGTTCTTCAAATGTCGTACCGAAGCGGATTGTCTTTGTCTTGAAGACACGGAGCGTTTTGCTGAAATAGGATTCCAGCTCTTTTTTCAACGATACGTGATGCGCGGTCTCGCCGGGAACGGTAACGGTTGTGAAGTATTTTCGTAGCATCTTCAGCTCGGTTTCGAGCATGCGGCGGTCCGTGAATTCAAGCAGGCAAAGTCCGGCCTGGACGGCTCCAGCGACCATGGGTCCCATAGGCGTATCGAACCACGCCAGTTGTACCGGATCGAGCGCATCGATCTTGCCTGGAGGCTGGCCAAACATACTGGTGAAGCTGTCGCGAAAGCCGCTGTGCGAGTTGAATCCGGCATCGAACACGGCATCGTCAAGCGTGCTGCCCTTGCGGATATTTTCAAGAGCGCGGCTCAGGCGGCGTCCTCGGCAATAAGCCTGAAAGGTGAGGCCGAAGTGCTTTACGAAATAACGGCGCACGCGGACAGGGTCGCTATCGAGCAGGCGCAGGTCCTGATCGGTGAATTTGCGGGCGGGTTCGGCGTCAATTGCGAGGAGGACGCGCCTGATCCAATCAGGAGTGGCAGCGCGGAGTTCGAGCGGCCTGCAGCGCAGGCAGGGACGATACCCGGCAAAGAGCGCTTCTTTCACCGTCGCGAAGAATTCCACGTTTTCCCTGAACGGTTTTCTTGCTTTGCAGGAGGGAAGGCAGAAAATTCCCGTCGTTTTCACGGCGGTATAAAAAGCGCCGTCAAAGCTGGCGTCGCTTGAGAGATAAGCCCGCTCCATGATTTCTCGCGGTGGGAGCGGAAAGAGCTGCGAAACGGACTCGGTGATGACAGGAGAAGCTGACATAAAGAAATGCCTCTCTATTTTGATCGCACTTGTTAAAGATTGCGTCCACCGGAATTTGGACGTGGAATTTTTCGCGGTTGGGATTCAGACTAGGTGGATGACGATGCGAAGAATGAAGCGGATCTTCCACCTGGTGCTGGTTTTGCTTTGGATTGTTTCGGCGCGTGCTGTTTTCGCGCAGGATGCTGAAAGTGCGATCAAGCAGGTGCTGGCGGATCAGGTTTCAGCATGGAACCGCGGCGATATTTCGACATTTATGCAGGGGTACAAAAATGCGCCCGATACGACGTTTATCGGCAAGACGATTCGGCGGGGCTGGCAGCAGGTGATGGATCGTTATAAGGACAGCTATTCGACAAAAGAGGCCATGGGGAAACTCGAATTTTCGGATCTGACAGTTCGGATGCTTGGACCGGAGCATGCTGTGGTGACCGGTAAGTATCACCTGACGCGGACGGCTGCTGGCGGCGGGGATGCTTCGGGGATTTTTTCACTTGTGTGGGAGAAATCGGCGGAGGGGTGGAAGATTATTCTGGATCACACGAGCTGAATTTTATTTGTTGTCCTTCTACTTTTGGCTTCTAAGAAATGCCTGCTGCAGGACGTCATGAGCGCAGCAAACGACCTGTTTTTGCTTTTACCGGAACATCATTCCTGTGTCTATAAGCCGCCGTCATTCTGACGACCGAAACGGGGCCCCAGCACCTTGCGGTTTTCACGTGATGGGTGGTGAAGGGAGGAAGAATCTCAAGCCGGGATGGTTGAAGATTCTTCGCCTTCAGCTCAGAATGACGGACAAGGGAGCTGGTAGCGATGCCTTTCGTTTCGTTCTGAATCTACAAAATATACCGCGACAAATCCTGGTCCTTCACAATCGCCGAAACCATATTACGCACGTATTCCGGGTCGATGATGGCTACCTTTTCGCGCCCGTTTGCCGTTTCGCGCTCGATGATGGGAAGCGGCGTGGTAGCTCCGTTGTTTTCGGCGCTCGCGGCGATATCGATGACGTTCGCATCGTTTTTAGCGGCTTTATTCAGGTCAGGCGCAAGGAAACTGATTTCATCGAGGACGCGCTCCATGATGGTGTGCAGGCGGCGGGCTCCAATGTTCTCCGTTGTTTCATTGACGCGGAAGGCAAAACGGGCCATCTCTTCCAATGACTCCGGAGTGAATTCGAGCTTCAAGCCTTCGGTTTCGAGCAGCGCTGTGTATTGCTTTGTGAGCGAAGATTTTGGCTCCTGCAGAATG
>Ga0209062_1005004_pt1 | contig 13229 bp, 13 predicted proteins | sample Coa_R2_2_FD_187158 | JGI IMG/M metagenome (GOLD analysis project Ga0209062, IMG submission 187158) | Surface soil microbial communities from Centralia Pennsylvania, which are recovering from an underground coalmine fire - Coalmine... | ecosystem: Environmental > Terrestrial > Soil > Unclassified... | reverse complement strand
CATCCATCCTGTGCCCGGACCGGACCGTCCTGCTGCCTAGCCTGGAGGCTGGCTGCTCGCTGGCCGAGAGCATCACGGCCGAGCAGCTGCGGAGCTGGAAGGCGCAATTCCCCGGCGCGGTGGTGGTGTCCTACGTCAACACCAGCGCCGAGGTGAAGGCTGAGAGCGACTACTGCTGCACCTCCGGCAATGCCGTGCAGGTGGTGCAGGCCATCCCTCCGGACCGCGAGATCCTGTTCCTGCCCGACATGTTCCTGGGCGCCCACGTGGAGCGCGTGACCGGCCGCAAGATGCACGTTTGGATGGGCGAATGCCACGTCCACGCCGGCATCGACGTAGCCGGGCTGGAGGCGCTGACGCGCCGGCACCCAGGCGCCGAGGCGCTCATCCATCCGGAGTGCGGCTGCACCACGCCGGCGCTGTACCTGGCCGGCGAGGGCAAACTGCCGCTGCCGATCCAGGTGCTCTCGACCGAAGGCATGGTCAAGCACGCGGCGCAGTCGCCGGCCACTGAGTTCCTGGTGGCCACGGAGATCGGCATCCTGCACCGCATGCAGCAGGAGGCGCCGGGCAAGACCTTCGTGCCGGTGAACCCCAGGGCATCGTGCCACTTCATGAAGCGCATCACGCTGGAGAACGTGCGCGATGCGCTGGCCTTCAACCGCTACGAGGTGAAGGTGCCCGCCGAGATCGCCGAGCGGGCGCGGCTGCCTATCGAGCGAATGACCTCTATCGGATAGCGGGTAGCTGGAATCTGGAAGCTGGTAGCGAGAGGACGGCGTGATCGAGGCAGGGGCGGCGCGCAGGGAGCGGCTGCTCGAGATACTGCGGGAATCGCCTGAGCCGATCAGCGGGCATGAGCTGGCGGCGCGGTTGGGCGTGAGCCGGCAGGTGATCGTGCAGGACTGCGCGCTGCTGCGCGCGGCCGGCAACGCGGTGGTCGCGACACCCAGGGGCTATCTGCTGCCCGAGCGGAACTCCGCGGTCAAGGCCGTCATCGCCACCAGGCACGACCGTGAGCACACGGCCGACGAGCTGACGATCATGGTCGACCATGGGCTGAAGGTGCTGGACGTCATCGTGGAGCACCCGGTCTACGGCGAGCTGCGCGGCAGCCTGATGATGACCTCCCGGGCGGACGTGCAGGAGTTCGCGGCGCGGGTCGATTCGGGCGAGGTGGCGCTGCTCTCGGAATTGAGCGGCGGCGTTCACCTGCACACCATCGAAGCCCCAACCCAGGAGCGGCTGGAGCACGCCCGCGAGGCGCTGCGGACGCACGGCTACCTGGTGGAGTAGCGCCGCAAGCCGCGGCACTGTGCGGGCGGCCTGCGTTATGCGATCAGGCGGATATGGACATCCAGCTCGGCGCGCCGGTCGTGTCTCACGATGGCGCTGATCTCGGCAAAATCGACAAGGTCATCTTCGACCCCGCAAGCGGCGAGACGAAGAGCATCGTGGTCCGCAAGGGCGTCATCCTCGGCCGCGACGTAGCCATTCCCACCCAGCACATCCGCGTGGCCGCGCCCTCGCGCGTGGAGCTGGACATGTCGCAGGCCGAGGTCGAAGCCCTGCCCGACTTCTTCGAGGCCGACTACTCCTGGCCGCCGCAGACCTGGGTCGCGCCGTACGGCTGGCCCGCCGGCGGAGTGCTGTGGCCGGCTGCCTATCCCGGCGAGATGCCGATCGCCTATCCAGCCACCGCCATGTCGCGCGAGGAGGAGGAGCGGCTGCGCAAGGCGGACCTCGAGAACGCCGTCGTTGGCCAGGGGGCCGACGTCGTCGCCATGGGCGGCGAGAAGGTCGGCAGCGTGCACAACGTGGTGGTCGATCCCGCCTCTCACAAGCCGTCCAGCGTGGTGGTTCGTCGCGGCGTGCTATTCACAGAGGACGTGGAGCTGCCCGGCGACTGGGTGGCGAGCGTGGACGACGAGCGGGTCACGCTCAACGTGGACAAGGTGACGGTGGAGCAGCTGGCCAAGCGCCGCAAGTAGTTCCCAGCCATTCTCCAGCGGGCCCCCATAGGGGGTACCCCTTGCCCTCCGCCTGCTTAGCCGGCTCCTTAGAGGTGGCCTTCGGCGTGCAGTAGGTCCAGCACCAGGCTCGTCCAGCTGAAGTCGTTGGCGCCGTAGCCCTCGCCGGTCAGCGGGTTGAAGAACTCGCGCTGGCCGCCGCGCATGACCATGTCGAACGTGCGATTGGCGAGCTCCGCGGCGATGTCCGTGTAGCCGTGCCGCACCAGGCCGTAGTAAAGGTACCAGTTGGTGTTCACCCACGTGGGGCCGCGCCAGATAGCCTGGCTGCGGAAGGACGGGTCGAAGCTGGGCTCGTCCAGCGCAACGCTTGGCACGGGGTAGCGGGTCCAGAACTCGGCGGGATCGAGCAGATGGTCGCTCAGCAGCCGCCGCACGATCTCATCCGGCACGTCTTCCAGGATGATCGGGAAGAGGCTGCTGATGGTCAGCACCTTAACCTGGCTCTCACCTCTGCCCCACAGGTCCCAGAACACACCCGCCTCCTCGTCCCAGCACTTCTCCAGCAGGGCTGACGTGACTTTGCCCGCGCGCTGATCGAGCTCGCCGGCCAGCGACGGCGCCGGCAGGTCCAGGTCGGGCGCCGCATCGAGCAGGCGGGCAAGGCAGCGCAATCCATCGCCGTAGATCGCGTTGAACAGCACATCCTCGACATGGAAGGCGTCCAGGTGCAGCATCTGGGCTTGGTCGCCCCGCGCTTCCTGGTAGCGCTCGATCAGCCGTTGCATGGCCGCGCGCTGCTCCGGCGCCACCAGGCTGGCCCGCGCGCTTATGCCCATCGGCACGTCGTACTTCGGCGACGCGTCCAGGCCGGACTCGTCCGGCTGCAGGATGGCCAGCAGGCCATCCTCGTCGGGATCGCGGTTGGCGGACAACCACTCAAACCAGCGCAGGATGGGCGGCAGGACTTCCGCCAGGAAGTCCCGGTCCTTCGTCGCCTGGTAGATGCACTCGACCGCCCGCGCAAGGACAGGCGGCTGGGTGGTGGCGGTGAAGTGCGGATCGGCCAGCACGATGTCGTACTGCTGGAGCTGCGCCTCGCGACCGGTCGTATCCCACAGCAGCATATGCGGCAGGAAGCCGTCCGGCTGGGCGCCGTGCAGCAGGCAGCGCACCTCCTGCTTCGCCAGCGCCGGGTCGACGTGGAGCAGGCACACGGCGTGGAAGGCGCTGTCCCACAGCCACTGGAACGGATAGGTCTCGGCGGAGGGGCAGACGAAGTCGTATCGCCGGCCCTCCCAGTCCGAAACACCCTGCAGCCGGTTGGCCTCCAGCACCCGTCGGGCGTTCTCGATCAGCGGCGCGTAGCGGCTGGAGGCCATGACTGAGCAAGGCTAGCAGGCTTAAAGGGCACGACGGCTTGGTTGCGGATAAGGTGATCTGATGCAGCGTGATCGGCTGCTGGTGTTCGTCACCTGTGGCTGCCGGAACCTGGCCTACGGCATGTCCGCGGTGATGATGGGCCTGTACCTGGCCAGCCTTGGCCTCAGCACGGCCGTCATCGGCCCGATCTTCACCGCGGCGCTGGCCGGCGGCGCGCTGCTGACGGTGGCCTTCTCCACGATCGCCGACCGCGTGGGCCGGCGCCGCGTCGTCCGCGTGTCCGCGGGGTTGATGGCGGCCGCTGCGGCGGGTTTCGCGCTGACGAACCAGCCGGCCCTGCTGGCGCTGGCAGCCGCCGCCGGCGCGGCAAACCCTTCGGGCAAGGAAGTGGGGCCGTTCGGCTCGATCGAGCAGGCCATCCTGCCGCAAGTGGTGAGCGACAAGCAGCGGACGGCGACCTTCGCCGCCTACAACATGGTGGCCTCGTTTGCCGGCGCGCTGGGCGCACTGGCGCTCGGCCTGCCCGAGCTGGCCGGCCTCCATGGGACGGCCGGGTACCGGACGCTGGTGTGGGGCTACGCGGGGATTGGCGTGCTGCTGCTGACGCTGTATCTGCTCATGTCCGAGCGCGTGGAGGTGGCGGAGCCTCTCGCAGGCAAGCCCAGGCTGGGCCTGGGCTCGTCGCGGGGCGTCGTCCTCAAGCTGGCGGGGCTGTTCGCGGTCGATGCCTTCGCTGGCGGGTTCGCCGTGCAGAGCATCCTGGCCTACTGGTTCGCACTGCGCTGGGGCGTGAGCGCGGCCAGCATCGGCTCCATCTTCTTCGGCGCGAACGTCGCCTCGGCGCTGTCGTTCCTGGCTGCCGCGCCGCTGGCCCGGCGGATCGGTCTGCTGAACACGATGGTTTTCACGCATCTGCCGTCCAACATCCTGCTGCTGCTCGTCCCATTCATGCCCACCGCCCAGCTTGCCGCGGCGATGCTCATCCTGCGCTTCCTGCTGTCACAGCTCGATGTGCCCACGCGGCAGTCCTACACCATGGCCGTGGTGCAGCCCGAGGAGCGCTCGGCCGCGGCAGGCATCACCTCCGTGGCGCGCAACACGGCCCAGGCCATTGCGCCCGCCTTCACGGCAGCTACCCTGGCCGTGCCCGCGCTAGGCGTGCCCTTCCTGGTGAGCGGCAGCCTCAAGGTAGTCTACGACCTGGTGATCCTCGCGACCTTCAGGAAGCTGCGGCCGCCGGAGGAGCGCGGCTCGTCCGCGTAGGACCTAGGCGCTTCCTCCGCGGGTACGGACTCCCACCGCGCGCCAGTTCCCCGCGGCTCGCCGTCCGCTTAGGACCTAGCGGGCGCGGCGGAGGGGGAGAATCTTGCCGTCGTCGGGCAACGGCTCGGGCTCACGTGGAGTGTCGTCCTCCAGCGGCTCGAGGGACCAGCGCTGGCGCGTGCCGAAGCGGGTCTGCAGCAGCACGCCAAAGCCCAGCGACGCAGCAATGCCGCCGACCACCCAGCCAACCACCGGCAGCATGCTGGTGACGAACAGCAGCCATAAGCCTGTGAGCGCCTCTGCCAGGGGTGGGAGGGGCAGGTTGCAGCGGCGCAGCAGGATGCGGCCCAGCGTGAAGCTGACCGCGACGATGCCGGACATGGTGATCAGCCACACCCCACCGACCAGGAAGGGGATGAAGGGCATGCCCACGATCGTCAGCCACGACAGGCGCAGCAGGGCAAAGCCAACACCGTAGGCCAGCAAGCCCACGACGATGTTGAGGAAGTGGTTGCTGGCCGGCTCCGCCAGCAGCACCTTCGAGACGTAGCGCACGCGCTTCGGGAACAGGAACAGCAGCATGGTGGCGACCGTCCCGAGGACGGAGAACGATCCTATGGCCCACCACACGTCGTTGACGTCGGGCCGGTGCACGCCGAATGGCCGCAGCCACATCGAGAAGGTGCGCGACGCCGCCAAGCTCTTGCGATCCTCGGCGTCCGAAGTGCTGGCCTGCGAGTCTGGCCGCGAGGGCCCGAGGAAATCGAAGGTGCTGGTGTTGAGCTGCGCGAAGCCGTTGATGCCGGCCGCCGGCAAGACGACGGTGTTGAGCGCGAACGCGGCGGCGCTGTAGAAGCCGATAGCCAGGAACACAGCCGCGAAGCGCAGTTTCACGATAGCTGCCTATCTCCTCCGGCGAATGCGCGACGTCACGGCCCGACGCTGCGCTTCTGCCCGCGGTGAGCTGCCCAGCACACAGGCCAGGATGCCCAGACCCGCCAGGGCCATGATCGCCAGCACCGCCACGATGGAAGCGTCGGCCTGGAAAGGCGAGCCGAGCAGCATGTCGATGGCGCCCAGGACGTCGTCGGACGGGTCGGTCACGGGCGTATCCACAACCAGCAGCAGCCCGCCGCAGGTAATCAGGATGATGAGGCAGACGATGGCCTGCAGCATCACGGAGCGGCGGGCCGGGGCCACCCGCAAGCGGGCGCTCGGCGCAGCTTCCTCGGCGATGTCCGCCGCGAAGTTCTCTGGCAGGGACAGCTCCTTCATGGACTCCAGGTTGCGCACCAGCTCCTGCATGTTTCGCACGTGCTCGGCGCAAAGCTCGCAGCCCGCCACGTGCTGAGCCAGAGCCTCGCGTTCCCACTCGCCCACGCGCTGTTCGACGTACAGCTGCAGGCGCTCGGAGTTCGGATGGGCCATCAGTGCTCGGGCTCGTAGAGCCGCCGCCGCAGCAGCTCGCGGGCACGGAACAGGTGCGTGCGGACCGTATTCAGCGGCAGGTCCAGGATGGCGGCGATCTCCTCATAGGTCTTGTCCTGCATGTGGCGCAGGATGACGACCGCTCGGTACTTCGCCGGGAGGCTCAGGATCGCCTGGTGGATGCGCAGCCGCTGCTCCTTCTCCTCGTAGAGCGAGTCCGGCTGCTTGCCTCGATCGGGCATCTGCAGCGCCAGGTCGGGATCCGCACCGCCTTTGCGGACCCGGCTGGACTGCAGGAAGTTGATGCACAGGTTGGTAGCGATGCGATACAGCCAGGGGGCGAAGCGCAGCTGCGGGTTGAAGCTGGGCAGGGCCGCATACGAGCGAAGGAACGCTTCTTGGGTCAAGTCGTACGCTTCCACGTTGTCGCCAGTCATCCGGTAGGCAAGGCTGTAGATGCGGTTCTGGTAGCGCCGCACCAGTTCCTCGAAAGCCTCGCCCTCGTGCAGGGCCTCGACTGCAAGCGCTTCGTCGGGCACAGTCGCAGATGCCTGCTCATGGCTCTCTTCGCCTACTGCGAGTACCTCGACGTCGGCGTGGAAGTTTCGCATCTGGCGCGATTGTAGCCATCCCGAGTAGCGAGAAGCTAGAAGCTGGTCGCGTGAGTCCGTGGTACATTTTCCGGGCTGAGGCGAGGGGGTCTCACGACCAGCATCTCGCTTCTCGCCACTCGTAAGGGCCTGTAGCTCAGCTGGGAGAGCGCGGCGTTCGCATCGCCGAGGCCAGGGGTTCGAGCCCCCTCAGGTCCACTCCCTCCCCCTAACCCGTCAGGTGACTTTCACGAAGTCGAAGTGGAACTCCCCATCGGAGTTGCAGTTGCCGTCGTAGTTGATGGTCTTGGTATCCGAATCGACCGCGCCGGTGTTCGAGATGACCATGATCTGATACTGCACGGCGGTGTTCTGGCAGTTGCTGTTGAGCACGCTGTTGGTGCCGCACCCCTCAATGCAGAAGGTGAACGTACCGTCGCCGGCGGTCTGCAGCTGCTGGGTTGCCGAGGCGCCGCCGGTGATGATGGCCCGCACGAAGACGAACTGCAGGTGGTTGCCCTTCTGGTCCATCACACGGCCCTTGATGAACTGCTGGCTGCTGTTGGGCAGCACGGCCGAGCACGGGATGGAGCTCTTCGTCGGGTCGCTGTTGCAGTCGACCGGCGGATCGGTCACAGCCTTCGACTTGAACTCGAAGCCGCCGCCCGGGGTCGCCGTGGCGCTGGGCGCCGCCGTGGCGGAAGGCGCCGGCGAAGCGGGGGTAGACGCGAGCTGGCCGGAAGCCGTTTCGGTGATGGCCGCATCGCTGGGCACCAGGCCGAGCGCCTTGGCTACGTCCCCGCCATTGACGATGCTCACGGTTCCGGGCGTGATGCCGCCCGGTCCGGCGGAGATCCAATCCTGGATGGCATCCCGCTGGTTGCGGACGATCTTGAAGGCGGAGCCGGCCGTAGTCACCTGGGAGGTCGGCAGGCCGTGCGCCTGGATGGCTCCGGGACCGCTGCCGTAGCGGCCGGCAATACCGGGGTCGGCGTTCAACCAGCCCAGCCGGGTGTTCTGGTCGGCGTTGGACGAGTCGGGCGGTGGAACGGCGAACTGGGATTGCAGCGCGCCGTCCTTACCCAGGTTGTGAAGGTCGTCGAAGACGTTCTCGAAATAGGTCTGACCCACCTCCGGCCGCCATTGCAGGATGTACTTCTGCGTGGCCTGCACGGTAAAGCCGTTCAGGCTGAAGCGCCTGGACGCTGGGTAGCCCAGCGCGGTGACGCCGCCCAGGCGCTTGAACTCGGACCAGAAGGGGATGCCGTTTTCGTCGGTGATGCGATACCCGAACTGGGCGCCGGCGCCGCCGTTGGCCTGGGTGTAGAAGTGCCCGCCCGGGATGTCCTGGTCGGCGCCGCCAACCTGCGCGGTCGCCGGCAGCGCGGCTATCCCAAACGCCAGCAGCGCCAGGGCGGTTGTCCGGAGAAGCGCCAGGGTGTTCGTCATCCCTTGGTTTTACCCTAAGCGCGGGAAGCTACGCGAAGCCCTCTCTCTCCAACTCCGCTTTCAGCAGCCCGGCATAGTCGTGCAGCGCCGGCTGAGCGTCCTCGCCGAAGGGCACCAGCTCCACCCGGCTCGCCATCTCGGGCAGCTGATAGGCGTGGACCAGGCCCACGATCCGCAGCGGCGCGCCGTCGTGCGCCTCGCGCCAGCGGACGAACCAGCTTCGGTCGTCCTCCAGCCAGGTCCGGTGGCAGGTCTCCAGCTGCGGATGGTTGCGCGCGGCGAGGAACACCAGCGCCTCGACCTCCTTTACGGTCAGCGGCCCCATGAGGTCGAGCACCGGTGTCACTTGGTCAGGATGTCGCGGTGGAAGGGCTCGATCTTGCCCTCATCGATCTCCTTCAGGCGCTCCTCGGACAGCGGCTGGCCGAACATGTCGTTACGCATGCGGACGCGCTGGCGCATGACTTCGCGTACCAGCCGCTTGCACTTCTCCCACTCTTCGGGCGTGTGGACCACGCGCCGCAAGCCTTCGGCGCCGGTCTGCATGTGCTCGATCTCGTCGTCGTAGATAACGCGGAACGCGGCGGCCATCCGCTCTTCCAGCTCGCCGCCCTTGATCTCCATGCCGGCGCGGTACATGCTCGAGCCGCCGCCCTCGCTGAACTTGTTCACGAACGCGCCCAGCTCGCCTTCGGTCCGGGCGATCTCGGCCCGCATGGCCGTCAGCTTCTGGTCCTCAGGCAGGGAGGCCAGCTCGTCCGGCTTCACGTGCCGGCCTTCGAGGTCATCCAGGATGTCCGCCAGGGCGCTGTAGTGGTGGAACTCCTGGTACATCTCCTCGGCCTCGTGGAGGAACTTGTGGCGCTTCTCGGGGCTCTCGTCGAGCTCGGCTAGGAGCTTGTTGAGGCCCCGAAGGCCCCGCTCGGCGATGCTGATCGACTCGCCATCGAGCGTGCCCCAGAACTCCTTCCAACACTGGGCGCGCAGCCAGCGGATGTGCTCCTCCTTGCTGCGCGGCTTACTGAAGAAGGTGCGCACCACCTCGTACTCGCCCGCCCAATACGGCGAGGCAATCGCGACGAGCTCATCCAGCCTGGTGTCGACGTCAACGGCCATGCGGCTAGTGTAGGTCCTACGCGGACGGCGGGCCTACGCGGACGGCGGTCCTACGCCGACGGCGGTCCTACGCCGACGGCGAGTGCTAAATCTCGAGCAGGGCGTACGGCCGCTCGAGCAGCTCGGCCAATCGCCGCAGGAAGGCCGCCGCGGGCACGCCGTCGACCACCCGATGATCGAAGCTGAGGGACAGCGTGCACATCTGCCGCACCTCCACACGGTGGTCGAGGACCACCGGCTTCTCGGCGATGCGCCCCACGCCCAGGATCGCTGTCTCCGGCGGGTTGACGATGGGCGTGAACCCATCGATCCGGTATGCACCCAGGTTGGTGATGGTGAACGTCCCGTCCTGCATCTCGTCCGGCGTAAGCCGCCCTGCCCGAGCCTTGTCCACCAGGATGCTCAGCTCGCTCGCAAGCTGCCGCAGGCTTCTCGTTCCGGCATCTCTCAGCACCGGCACGAGCAGCCCCTCCGGTTCCAGCGCGACGGCTACCCCGACGTGCGCGGCCGCCTGCCGGCGAATGCCCTGGCCCTCCACCCACTGGGCGTTCACGACAGGATGCTCCAGAAGCGCCAAGCCGGCGGCTTTGGCGATGATGGCGTCCCAGGGCAGCCTGGGAGTGCCCAGCCGCTCGAACTCCGGAGCAAGCTGCGCCCGAAACCTCGCCGCCTCGGTGAAGTCCGCCTCGAGCTGCAGTGTCACTCGCGCCACGCTCCGCGCCGAAGCGGCCATTCGCTCGGCGGTGATCCGCCGAATGCGGGACAGGGGCTGCAGTTCCTCTCCAACAGCCAGTTCCTCTCCCACCGCCGGAGCGAAGCGACCCCGCCGGGTGGCATCCGAGGAGGGTAGGTGAGGGCTCCCCGAGGCGACCGCGGCGAGCACGTCCTCCTGGGTCACACGCCCGCCAGGCCCGCTGCCGGCGATGTCTTCCAGCCGAAGGCCATGCTCCGCTGCCATCCGGCGGGCTATTGGCGTGGCCGCTACACGTGCGCTGGAAACTGCGCCATCGAACGCCAGCACGTCCTCCTCCACAATGCGCCCGTTCGGGCCGGTGCCCGTGACCTCGGCGATAGCGACGCCGCGCTCGCGCGCCCGCATGCGCGCCCGGGGGGAGGCGAACAGCCTGCCAGCGGATGCCGCACCGGGGACCGCGCTGCCCGCCAGGTGCCGGACAGAGTCCGGCGAACGGGCGGGCGGGTGGGCCAGCCCCGCAGGGGCTGTCGCGAGTGGAGCCTGCGTTGGCTCCTCTCCCGGGACTCCAATCTCCGCAATCACGGTCTTCACCGGCACGACCTGCCCCACGGGGACGCTCACTCGAAGCAGCACGCCCGAGGCGGGCGAGGGCACCTCCACGATGCCCTTGTCCATCTCCACCGTGAACAGCGGCTCGTCCTTGCGGACCTCCTCGCCTTCGTGCTTGAGCCACTCGGCGACGGCGCCCTCCTCCATCGTGAGGCCCAGCATGGGCATTGTGACGGCGGTCGCCATCTAGATCTGCTTGGAGACGAGCGCCCGGGCGGCGGCGGCGATGTCGTCGGCCTGGGGCAGCGCGGCGGTTTCCAGCGAGGCCGCATATGGCACCGGCACGTCCCGCGCGCAGACCCGGACCGGCGGCGCGTCCAGGTAGTCGAAGGCCGACTCGACCACGCGAGTCACGATCTCGGCGCCGTAGCCGCCGCGGGTATAGGCCTCGTGGCTTACGATCAGCCGGCCGGTCTTCTTCACCGACTCCACAATGGTGTCGACATCCAGCGGCACCAGCGTACGGGGGTCGATCACCTCCAGCTCGATGCCTTCTTCGGCCAGCTGGTCGGCGGCTTGGAGGGCCTTGTGCACGGTGGCGTGGATGCCGACGAAGGTGACGTGCCTCCCCTGCCGCTTGACGTCGGCGCTGCCAAGCGGCACCAGGTGCTCGCCGTCGGGCACGTGGCCCTTGCTGAAGTAGAGGGCCTTGTGCTCCAGGAAAATGACCGGGTTGTCGTCGCGGATGGCCGACTTGAGCAGGCCCTTGGCGTCGGCCGGGGTGCTGGGCGTGACCACCTTCAGCCCGGGGATGTGGCAAAACCAGGCCTCCAGGCTCTGGCTGTGCTGGGCGGCGTTGCCCCGCCCAGCGCCCTCCTGGGCGCGCACCACCATTGGCACCTTGGCTTTGCCGCCGAACATGTAGCGCAGCTTGGCGGCCTGGTTGGTGATGGGCTCCATCGCCAGGCCCATGAAATCCACGTACATGATCTCGGCCACCGGCCGGCTACCGGTCGCCGCCGCGCCCACCGCCAGCGCGACGATCCCCTGCTCCGAGATCGGCGTGTCCCGCACCCGCTCCGGGCCGAACTCCTCGATCAGCCCCTTCGTGACGCCGAAGATGCCCCCGCCGCCCCAGATGGCCACGTCCTCGCCCATCACGAAAACGCTGCGGTCCCTTCGCATCTCCTCGACGAGGGCCTCGTTCAGGGCCTGGGCATAGGTGATTTCGCGAGTGGCCACCCCAGCTACCGCGCTACGCATAGATGTCGGTCATGAGCTGGTCAATTGAGGGTTCGGGGGAGGACTTCGCGAACTCGATCGCTTCCGCGATCTCGGCCTCGATCTCCTGCTCCATGGCGGAGGCGTCGGGGAGGACGCCCCGGCCGGCGAGGGTGTGCTTCATCTTTTCGATGGGGTCGTGCTCGCGCCAGCGATCGACTTCTTCCTTGTCGCGGTAGTTCAGGGGATCGCCGGCGTGGTGGCCGTGATAGCGGTAGGTGAGGCACACCAGGTAGGACGGGCCCTCGCCGCGGCGGGCGGCGCCGACCAGCTCGAAGGCGGCGTTGTTGACGGCGAAGAAGTCCATGCCGTCCACGTCCACGCCGGGAATGCCGTAGCCGGCCGCGCGGGCCGACGGCTTGCCGCCGGCGACCGTCCAATCGGCCCGGGCGGACATGGCGTACTGGTTGTTCTCGCAGACGTAGACCACCGGCAGCTTCCAGATCGACGCCATGTTGGTGGCCTCGTGCAGGATGCCCTGGTTGAGGGCGCCGTCGCCGAAGAAGCAGACGGCCACCGCCCCGGTGCCCTGGAGCTTGCAGGTGAGGGCAGCCCCGGTGGCCAGGCCCATTCCGCCGCCGACGATGCCGTTGGCGCCCAGCATGTGCTTGTCCATATCGGCGATGTGCATGCTGCCGCCCTTGCCGCCGCAGTAGCCGGTGGAGCGGCCCAGCAGCTCGGCCATCATGCGGCGAACGTCGCCACCCTTGGCGATGGTGTGGCCATGGCCACGGTGGGTGCTCGTCACCCAATCGGTCGGCTGGAGGGCCATCATCACGCCCACGCCCACAGCCTCCATCCCAATGTAGGGATGGGTCGTGCCGCGCATCTCGCCGGCCCGATAGAGGGCCATCGCCTGCTCGTCGAAGTGGCGGATCGTCAGCATCAACCGCAGCGCCTGCCGGAGCTGCTCGTCAGTCAGACGGGAATGCTGCGCGCGTTCAGCGGAAACAGCCATCCGACGATCCTACTCGCTCGTCGTTACTCGGCCGGATGAAGCATGACTCGAATGGCGCCGTCGCGGCGCTCGACGAAGGTGTCCCAGGCTTCACGGAACTCGCGCAGCGGGAAGTGGTGGGTGATGAGCGGCTTCACGTCAACGGCGCCGCGGGCGATCAGCTCCAGACCTCGGCCGGAGATGCCCTTCGGGTTGGCCAGCGAGCCGCGGATGTCCAGGTGGCCACGAACGATCGTGCTGAGGTCCACGCCGCTCAGCTCTTTCCCGAGCCCGGTCGAGCCGGCGAGGACGACGCGCCCGCCGCGGCGAGCGATAGCGATGGCCTGGCGCGCCGCCTCGGCGCTGCCGGCGAACTCCACCACCACGTCAGCCCCCTTGCCGCCGAGGGCATCGCGGACCTTGGCGACGGCCTCGTCGCCACTCCCGGACACGAGGACGTCCGCGCCAAGGCCGGACATGCGCTCCAGACGCTCGGGTCGGGTACCCAGCAGGACGATGCGGCCGGCGCCCATCGCCCGCGCGACCTGCACGGCCAGCGCGCCAAAAGC
>Ga0209062_1005001_pt1 | contig 13233 bp, 11 predicted proteins | sample Coa_R2_2_FD_187158 | JGI IMG/M metagenome (GOLD analysis project Ga0209062, IMG submission 187158) | Surface soil microbial communities from Centralia Pennsylvania, which are recovering from an underground coalmine fire - Coalmine... | ecosystem: Environmental > Terrestrial > Soil > Unclassified... | reverse complement strand
GAATCATCGTGGCCGCCCACAATTCGCTCTGCAGCAATCACATCTTCAAATTTGGCACGGAGGCGCAGAAGCAAAAGTATCTTGTTCCGCTGGCGCAGGGAAAGAAGATCGGCGCATGGTCGCTGACCGAGCCGGATGCTGGTTCGGATGCCGGCGGGACGCGGACAACCGCGACCAAGAGCGGCAATTGCTGGGTGCTCAACGGTTCGAAGACCTTCACCACCAATGGGCACTACGCCGACGTTTGCGTGGGCATGGCGGTCACGGATAAATCCAGGGGTTCGCATGGGATCAGCGCATTTATTCTGGAAAGGGGCATGCCCGGCTTTCGGCCGGGTAAGAAAGAGAACAAACTGGGGCTGCGCGCCAGCGACACTTCGGAAATCATCTTCTCGGACTGCAAGGTGCCTGCGGAGAATCTGCTGGGCGAGGAAGGCGAAGGCTTCACCGCAAGCCTGAAAGTTCTCGACGGCGGCCGGATTTCCATCGCGGCGCTCGGGCTCGGAATGGCGCAAGGCGCACTGGATGCCGCGATCCGCTATGCGAAACAGAGAAAGCAATTTGGCCAGCCGATCAGCGAGTTTCAGGCTATTCAGTTCAAGCTGGCCGATATGGCCACGCAAGTCGAAGCAGCGCGGCTGCTGGTGTACCAGGCGGCGTGGCTAGCGGACAGGGGCGATGTGCGGTTCACGCGAGAGTCCAGCATGGCCAAGCTGTTTGCCAGCGAAGTTGCGGTGCGCGTGGCGAACGAGTGCGTGCAGATCCACGGCGGATATGGGTTCATCAAGGACTACCCGGCGGAGAAGTATTACCGTGACGTGAAGCTGTGCACCATTGGCGAAGGCACGAGCGAGATCCAGCGGCTCGTGATTGCCCGCCAGCTACTTGGCAAGAAGTAATTCGCAAGACAAAATAGGGCGATGCACAAAGCGGCGTTGAAAGCCTCACAGGAAAATCATGCCAGCCGCGCCAATTGAGCGACCGGCTCAGGGAAGAGGGCAACGCGACTTGGACGCCTGGGCGGAGCGCATCCAATCGGGCGACCCGCGGGCGGTTTCCCGCGCGATTTCCGCGATTGAAGACCATTCACCAGAAGCGGAAGGCTTGCTAAAGCGGCTCTTTCCGCATACCGGACGCGCATATCTCACCGGTATTACTGGCGCGCCGGGGACCGGCAAGAGTACCCTGGCTGACCGCCTGGCGGCGCTTTATCGCACGCAGAATCATCCTGTCGGGGTGATCGCGGTCGACCCGACTAGCCCATATTCCGGGGGGGCGATTCTGGGAGACCGCATCCGCATGCAGGGGCACGCGGGCGACTCAGGAGTTTTCATTCGCTCGATGGCAACGCGGGGTTTTCTCGGGGGGCTGGCTCGCGCCACGGCGGAGGTCGCGCTGCTGCTGGATGCCGCCGGGAAGCATCAGGTCCTGATCGAAACCGTGGGCGTTGGGCAGGACGAGATTGATATCGTGCGGCTGGCGGATTGCGTGATCGTCGTCCTGGTGCCAGGGCTTGGCGATGACATCCAGAACATGAAAGCCGGACTGATGGAGATCGCGGACATTTTCGTGCTGAACAAAGCGGATCGCGAGGGCGCGGACCGGCTGGACCAGCAGCTTCAGGCGATGCTTTCCCTGGTGATGCCGCGCGATGGATGGCATCCGCCGGTCGTACGCACCGTGGCATCCGAGAATAAAGGCATCGACGTACTTGCCGCGGAAATTGAAAGGTTTCGGGTGCATTTTGAATCGAGCGGCGACCGGCAGCGAAAACACGTCCAGCACTGGAAAAACCGGTTGATTGAAATGCTCGAGTCACGCCTGCTCGAACGCGCGCTGCCTGGCAAGGAGGGCGAACGGCAATTGGCCGAACTGGCGAGCGCCGTGGCGAACCGGGAGAAGGATCCGTTCACAGCAGTCTCGGAAATTTTGACGCGAGCTGGTCTGCAGAAATGACCGCGAGGCCTCAGTCGCACCGGCGAAACGCCGGCCTCGGGCGGAGCTTCTGCAAGATTTCAATTACAGACGGAGAGCGAACTGCCCATGCCCGCATCCGCTAAGCCGCAAGCACAAGCATCGATCGGCATCATCGGCGGCTCCGGCCTCTACGCCATGCCGGGGCTGAAGGAGACGCGCGAAGTTGCGGTGAAAACGCCGTTCGGCGAGCCCTCGGACCGGTTTGTGCTCGGCACGCTCGAGGGCAAACGAGTGGCATTCCTTGCGCGCCATGCGCGCGGACACCGGTTCACGCCGGGGGAGATCAACTATCGCGCGAATATCTACGCGATGAAGTTGCTTGGCGTTGAGCGCGTAATTTCCGTGAGCGCCGTCGGCTCCCTGCGCGATGATTTGCGCCCAGGCGAATTCCTGGTGCCGGACCAATTCGTGGACCGGACGAAGCATCGCGTGTCCACGTTTTTCGGAGATGGGCTTGTGGCGCACGTTGGTTTTGCGCACCCTGTTTGCGCTGACGTCGCCAGCGCCTTGTGCGATGCCAGTGTGCACTGCGGCGTGAAGGTCCACCGGCGCGGGACGTACATCTGCATGGAAGGTCCGCAGTTTTCAACGCTGGCGGAAGCGGAGATGCATCGGCAATTGGGTTTCGATGTGATCGGCATGACCAACGTGACCGAGGCAAAACTGGCGAGGGAGGCGGAGCTCTGCTACTCGACGATTGCCATGATTACTGACTATGACTGCTGGCACCCGGAGCACGAGTCGGTCACAGTTGCGCAAATCGTGGCGACGCTCACGCGGAATGCCGAGAATGCGCAGCGGGTTCTGCGCGAAGCGGTGCGCAGTCTGCCCGCCAAGCGCAAATGCAAATGCGATTCGGCCTTGAAGCACGCGCTGTTGACCGATCCCAAGCTCGTGCCGGCGGTGACCAGGAAGCGGCTTTCGGCGATTGTCTCGAAGTACCTTCCGTGATGCCGCGCCGGCCAGGCTTTCCGATTTGGTCCGATGCTCGTTTGGCCGGGAATGCATGCCCGGCAAGCAGGCACTCGTTGTCGTAGTTCATAGGAGAATCCTGTGTCCTTACTGGTCGTAGGTTCCGTGGCGTTTGACGGTCTGGAAAGCCCGTTCGGAAAGGTCGAGCGGACGCTCGGCGGCGCCGCAACGTATTTTGCGGTGGCCGCGAGCTTCTTTACGCACGTCAACCTTGTCGGTATTGTCGGCGACGACTTCACGCCCGAAGATGCGCTGATTTTTCGAGGCCGCCGCATTGATACGGACGGACTCGAACGCGCGGCCGGCAAGACCTTCTTCTGGGCGGGCCGCTACTCGGAAAATTTGAACGAGCGAGTGACGCTTACAACGGAACTGAACGTTTTTGCCGAATTCAAGCCGCGCCTCCCGGAAAAGTACCGCACCTCCAAGTTCGTTTTCCTGGCAAATATCGCGCCCGGTTTGCAGCGTGACGTCTTGCAGCAGGTGCACAAGCGGCCAAAGATTGCCGCGCTTGACACCATGAATTATTGGATCGAACGGAGCAACGGCGAGTTGCGCGAGACGCTCCGGCAGGTGGATATTCTGATGATCAACGATTCGGAAACGCGCCAGCTATCGAACGAACACAATTTGCTGCGCGCGGCGAAGCACATCTTCAAGATGGGGCCGTCGACCTTGATCGTGAAACGCGGGGAATATGGCGCAATGATGGTGGACTCCAGGGGCGTCTTCTGCGTGCCCGCGTTTCCTCTCGAGGAGCCGCATGACCCGACGGGCGCAGGAGACAGTTTTGCCGGCGGATTCATGGGTTATCTCGCCTCGGTCGGCGAGAAGAATGACGCGGCGCTGCGGCGGGCGATGGTTTACGGCTCGGTGATGGGCAGCTTCACGGTCGAGCAATTTGGGCTCGAGCGCCTGCGCAGCCTAAGGCGTGCCGAGATACACGCCAGGGCACGCCACTTTGCGAAGCTCACGCAATTCAAACTGTAGCGTGTACAATCGCTCTCATCGCGTTGCTTCGAATCCGTGTTAAGGAAGGGAAGCCGCGCTTCCCTTGAACACGGCTACTATGCTTTCTCTTACCGCCATTGTCGCGCGTCTCGCCTGGGCCGGTTTTCTCGGCGCTCTCATCGGCATTGAACGCAATATCCGGCGGCGCCCGGCGGGAATGCGCACGGGTTTCTGCGTTTCGCTCGGCGCCGCGCTATTTACGGTTGTCTCCGTGGAGATAGCGCGCCGTACCGGCGACGCCAGCACCACTCGCATTGCGTCCAATATCGTGCAGGGCATCGGTTTTCTCGGCGCTGGGGTGATCTTGCGCGAACGAGGCAGCATCGTGGGCCTGACGACCGCGGCGACCATTTTTGCGACTGCGGCGATCGGCATGGCCGCGGGAGGCGGGCTGTTCTGGGTGTCGGGCATCGGATGCAGCCTGACGCTCTTTGCGCTGATTGCGCTCGTCTTTGTGGAGGATTGGCTGCACCTGAAATGCCGCCACATGCTTTTCCGCATCACCACGGCGGATACCAAAGAGGTCATGGCGGACGTGCATCGCGTTTTTGCGGAAATGAAAGTCACCCTCGATAACCTTCACGTTACGGTGAAGGACGGCAGCAACGTGGTTCAGTTTGATGCCGATGTCGACCATCGCCAGCAGGAGAGAATCTTTGCTCAGGTGGGCCGGCCCGGCACGGAAATCGAAATGTATCCCGTCGAGAGACACGCCGAATGAGGGCCATCGTGGCGGGCGCATCCGCAATCGCTGGCGGAGCAGCGCGAAAGCCACCTGCGCTTCCCGCTGACCCGCTGATTGTCCCCTTCGCGCCGGCCTCTCCCGGCGAGAACGAGCGGTTCGCCGCCGGCATTGCGGAGGCGCGGCGGCTTGGGTGGAGAGTTGCTGCCCCAAGCTCGCTAGTTTCCGATGCGTACTTCGCCGCACCCGTGGAAACACGCCGCAAGGAATTTCTCGCGGCTCTGGCTTTACCGCAGGCGGATGCGCTTATCGCCGTTCGAGGAGGCTACGGTTCAAACTACTTGCTGGACGGGCTGAAGATCGAATCGCCCGAGCGGCCTCACGTCGTCCTGGGCTTCAGCGACGTCACCTCGCTCCAACTATTCCTCTGGCAGAAGCACAGATGGGTGACGTTCTACGGGCCGATGCTGGCGGCCGGCTTGGATCACGGTGCGGGACGCCCGCACGGCTATGATGAGGCTTCGCTCCTTTCAGCGCTTCGGGGCGATGCGGCCGAGTGGAGCATGAACTTGCAAGGCGAGCCGCTGGTTGCGGGTGTCGCTGAAGGAGTTTTGCTTGGCGGCTGCCTGACGCTGCTGCAAACGGCGATCGGCACGCCGTGGGAGCTCGATGCGCGGGAAGCGATTTTGCTGCTGGAAGACCGAGCGATGAAGCCGTGGCAAGTGGATCGCGCCTTGATGCACCTCGTGCAGGCTGGGAAACTAGAACACGTCCGCGGAATCGTGCTTGGAGATTTTCCCGAGTGCGACCCGCCAGTCTCGGGCGGCCCAACGGTGCGGCAGGTTGCAGCTCGCATTCTAGGCCAGCTTGGCGTTCCTGTGGTGTATGGCGCTCCGCTCGGGCACACAGCGCGCCCGATGCTGACCGTGCCGCTGGGCGTGCGCGCGAGGCTCGTGGCAGAAGGGCAGGGGAAAATCGAGATTCTGGAGCGCGCTGTGGCGCAGTGAAAAGAGGGAGATCCTCCAAACCTCCAGGGGTAAAGAGCTTTCGGCCACGGACGATGCCGGAAGCTCGCGAACGGGAGCCAATGGGCAACGAAAGGCATGTGCACGTGATCGGCATAGCGGGTTCCGCGATGGCGCCGCTTGCCGGCATGCTGAGGGAGTCCGGCTATCGCGTCACGGGCTCGGATTCCGGAGTTTATCCGCCGGCTTCGACTTTGCTCGATAGCCTGGGCATCGCCTACTTCAACAGCTTCGATGCGGCGCATCTGCGGCCCGCGCCGGATCTGGTGGTCGTGGCCAATATCATCGCGCGCGGCAATCCGGAACTCGAGGAGACGCTCGACCGGCGCATCCCCTACCGGTCGCTGCCGGAAATTCTTGAAGAAATCTTCCTTCCCGGCAAGCATTCGATCGTCGTGAGCGGCACGCACGGCAAGACGACCACGACGGCCATGCTGGCGTGGATTTTTCAAACCGCTGCGCGAAGGCCGAATTTTTTGGTGGGCGGAGTCGCGGAAAACTTCGGCAAGAGCTACGGACTTGGCGGCGGCGAGGAGTTCATTCTGGAAGGGGACGAGTACGAGACGGCGTTCTGGGACCGTGGTCCGAAATTCTTCCACTATCACCCGGACGATTTGATCATCACGTCGCTCGAATACGATCATGCCGATATCTATCCTGATTTTGCGGCGTACGAACTCGCGTTCAAACGCCTTGTGAACTTGGTGCCGCGGCGCGGGCGCGTCGTGGTTTGGGGCGACGCCGAGGAGTCCGGCGCGCCGCTGCGGCGAGCGGTCGAGAAGGCCTTCTGCGCCGTGGAAACCTACGGATTTGGCGAGACGAACGACTGGGTTGCCCAGGCGGTGCGCCACGAAGGCGAAACCATGCGCTTCAGCATCACGCATCGTGGCCGGCCGTTCAGCGAAGTCACGCTCAATGCGGCCGGCCGCCACAATGTTCTTAACGCGCTTGCCGCAACCGCGGTGGCGCATGGGCGCGGCATCTTGGCCGAGAACGTTGCCAAGGCGCTTTCGACTTTTCTTAGCGTCAAGCGGCGCATGGACGTAAAGGGAGAAGTCGGCGGCGTATTGGTCGTGGACGATTTCGCGCATCATCCGACGGCTGTTCGCGCCACCATTGAGGCCGCGCGAGGCCGCTGGCCGGGTCGCCGGCTCTGGGCCATTCTCGAACCGCGCTCGAATTCCATGCGCCGCAAGGTTTTTCAGGAAACCTTGCCAAAAGCGCTGGCCCTCGCTGACCGCGTTTCGCTCGGCGGCGTTTTTCGCGCGCAGCAACTTGCGGATGACACCCGCATGGACCCTGATTCCGTTGCCGCCAGCGTGCGAGTGTTGGGAAAAGATGCGCGTGTCTTCGGCGGCTCGGATTCACTCGCCGAGCATCTCGCCGCGGAAGCACGGCCCGGAGATTTGTTGCTTATCATGTCCAACGGCAGCTTCGGCGGGCTTTGCGAGAAGCTGCTGCGTGCACTTAACGCACGGCATCCGGCGGCCGGCCCTGTACTGCCAGGAGTTCCTTCCAAGTGAGCGGCCAGGGCGGCGGATTCGCAACCCGCGGCGAACGCACGCTGCTGCTCATTTCCACGTTGTTTCTGCTCCTGGGAGCTGCGCCAGCCGCGCACGCCACCATCACCTACCGCGTTTCGCTGGCGCGCCCGGAACAGCATATTTTCCATGTGACCATGGTCGTGCCGAAAGTCAGCGGCGACCTGACGCTGCAAATGCCCGCGTGGAACGCCCTCTACCAGATCCGCGATTTCAGCCACCATGTTCAGCAGGTCGAAGCGTTTGCGGAGGGCAGCGGTGGTTCGGCCGAAAATACCAAACTGCTCCGCGCGGAGAAAATAGACAAGCAGACCTGGCGCATAGCGGGGGAAGACAGCCGTATCCGCGATATCACGATTCGCTACGCGGCCTACTGGGATGATCCGGGGCCGTTTGGCACGCAGCTCAACGCCAGCCACGCTTTCATTAATCCAGCGATGATCCTGATGTATGTGCCGAACCGCCGGGGCGAGGAAGCCATAGTAACGTTCGCGGGCGTTCCAGACGGATGGCGATGGATAACTTCGGCCCCGGTGGTTCTCCAGCCGGCCGGATCAGCGGAGACTCCGGGCACCCTCGTTTCCAGCTATGACCAGCTCACCGATTCGCCGGTCGAGATCGGCAAATTCGATGAATTTGCCCTGCCCGGCTTCCCCAATATTCGCGTCGTCGTGCACGGCGACAATTGGGACAGGGCGCGAATGCAGGACGAACTCACGAGGATCTGTAAATACGAGCTCACGCTGATGGGCGGCGCGCCGTTCAAGAACTACACCTTCCTCTACCACATTGGCAAAGCCGCGGCGGGCAGTGGCGGCGGCATGGAGCACGCCGATTCCACGGCGATTAGCATTCCCTCCGATCAGTTTCTGGCCAGCGTTTCCGCGCATGAATTCTTTCACCTCTGGAATGTGAAGCGCATCCGCCCGGCTTCTCTTGATCCTGTGGACTACACCAAGGAGCAGTACACGCGTGCGCTCTGGTTTGCGGAGGGCGTCACCAGTACGTATGCTTCGTACACGCTCGAACGCACCGGCATATGGAAGAAGCAGCAGTTCTACGATGATCTTGCCGGGCAGATCAGCGAACTCGAGCGCCGGCCGGCGAATCACTGGCAGAGCGCGGAACAATCGAGCCTCGACGCGTGGCTCGAAAAATATCCGCTCTACAACCAGCCGGACTTCAGCGTGTCGTATTACACAAAGGGCCAGATTCTCGGCGTTCTGCTCGATTTGCTCATTCGCGACCGCACGGACGGGGCAAAGAGCCTGGATGACGTGATGCGTGCCATGAACACGGACTTCGCCGGGCAGAACAGGCCGTATCGCGACAGCCTTGATATTCGGTTGACCGCGGAACGCGTGGCGGGCGGCTCGTTCGAGGATTTCTTCGCGAAATACGTGGCCGCGGCGGAGCCGCTCCCCTACGAACAAGCGCTCGCCTTGGCGGGACTCGAACTGCATAGGATGGAGCGCAAGCGGCCCGTCCTAGGCTTCTATTACGAGCGCGACGCGGCGGGAAATTATTTCGTCCGCGACGTGGAACCCGGAAGCGGAGCAGCCGAAGCCGGCTTGCAGCCAAACGACTCGATTCTCGCTTGGGACGGCGCGGAACCTCCGCGCCGAGCGGAGCGCTGGCTGCGCGAGCGTCAACCCGGCGAGACCCTGCGGCTCAAAGTTCGCCGCAGTGGAAACGAACTGGAATTGCAAATCAGGCTCGGTGAAGCCGGCGAACTCTATTTCGAAATAGCCGAATCGGCGCGCGCAACCGCGAAGGCCCGCCGGATTCGGGAAGGCTGGCTGCGCGGTTCGCTCGCGGCGGGAGCGGCCGCGGCAGCCGGCGCACAGTAGTTTCGGAAAGGCAGGTCACAACTCTTTGGCCGGAGACTTGCGAGGCAGCCGCCACTCATGATCCGAACGTTGTTTATCGCGGTTTTTCTCTCGCTCTACATTCTTGTCCTCGGCCCGCCCCTCCTGATCTGGACATGGCTGACGAAGAACCCTGACCTGCTTTATTGGGCCGGCGTGAAGGGCGTCATGTTTTTCGTGCGCGCGGTGGGAGTGAAAGTTCGCGTTGTGGGCCGCGAGCGCATCCCCTCCGGGGCATGCCTTTTCTACGCGAATCACACCAGTTCGGCCGATGCTCCTGCCGTAGTGGGAGCCATCCCGCGGCGGATTGCCATCCTGCTCAAGGAATCCCTGTTTCGCTGGCCTATTGTGGGAACCGCTTTCACGCTCGCACATTTTATTCCCGTGAAACGCGAATCGCACGAATCCGCCGTCGCGAGCATGGAGAAAGCCACCGAAGCGATGCGCAAGGGACAGTCCTTTCTGATCTATCCCGAGGGAACGCGGAGTCCCGATGGGCGGCTGCAAGACTTCAAGAAAGGAGCAGCGGTGATGGCCATCAACGCGAAGGTCCCCTTGGTGCCGGTAGCCTGTTCGGGCGCTCATCGCATCATGGGGAAGCGTTCGCTCGTCATTCATCCCGGCGAAATTCTGGTGGAATTTCTCCCGCCGATTGATGCCGCGCAATATTCCCTCGAGCAGCGCGAGGAGCTGAACGCGCGTATGCGCGCGGAAATGGCCGCCGGACTGCCGGAGGACCAGCAACCCGCGGCAGGGTAGAACCTTCCCGCCGAAATCTGTCCAACGGCCTGCCTCGGAAGGTCAAGGTATTCGGAAGCTGCGCGGACCTTAGGCCGGGGCGCACCCGGAGGCACGGGGTATCCTGTGTTCCGCCGCCGCAATCCAACTGGCAGGGAAGCGCGGCGATCGCTCGGCGCAAGCCGGCGCCGGCGAACGCTCCCTTAGGGGTAGCGCCGGCGGCGACGCGAGCCTCCATATGTGAATTCCGGGCATGAGCAAGAACGAAATATCCGCAGTCGAAGCAGATTTGCTGCTGCGAAAAATAATTAACGAGGCGATCCCGGTGATTGCGTTCTACGCTTCGCGCGAGGGAGTGCAAGCTCGAGTGCGTGGGTATATCGAGGCCATCACCGATGTGATGGGGCTGCAACTGGCGACGAACCAAGACGCGCCGGAGACCAGGTCGCATTTTTCCATACCGATGGGCAACCCTGTTGGTAACGGCTGCCGCTTCATGTATGGAGACAAGCGGGAGTTGCCGGAATCCGTGCGCGAAGAATGGGCGGGCGAGCTCGGAGAAATGGCGCTGACGATTTTGCTCCCGTACCGGTCGCGCTTGACGCTCTTTTTTACCATTTAGATGGCGGCGAGCTTTGAGGTATCAGGATTGGGGTCGGAAGCTGCGATTTGCGGCCATCTCACCCCGGGCGGGAAAAATGCCCAAAAACTGCCGCGGCGAATCGCACTGTCACCGCTGCGGCCTGGTTTCGCCGGGCGCTGTCCAGTGCAAAACGCGTGAGCGTGAAATTCCGAGGCTGAGTGTGCGAGAATCTGCGCACACATGCGAATGCCAAGGAATCTGTTCATCGCCATTTCGTGTGCGACTACTTTGCCTTTGTGGGCAAGCGCAGCCGCGGCGCAGTCGCCACCTGCGAAGGAGCGCCTGCTCTGGCAAAAGCTCGAGGCCGTGGTTCATCAAGAAGACGCGCGCCTGGACGGCGTGCTTGGAGTGGAGATTCTCGATCTAACCAACGGGAGCGAGCTTTCGCTCAACGCCGGCGAGGTGTTCCCGACCGCAAGCACAATCAAGATCGCTGTATTGGCCGAACTCTACCGGCAGGCACAGCAGGGCAAGCTGAAGTTATCGGATTTCTATACGGTGCAATCCTCCGATCTGGTTGGGGGGAGTGGCATCTCCCCAGCTCTGACGCCAGGCGCGACACGGCTCACGCTGCGGGATGTGGCCGTGCTGATGGTTTCTGTCAGCGACAACTCGATGACCAACGTGTTGATCGACCGCGTTGGCATGGAGAACGTCAACGCGATGCTCGATGGGCTGGGGCTTTCGCGCACGCGCCTCCGGCGCAAGATGATGGACGTGAAAGCCGCAGCGGAAGGGCGCGAGAACGTCGCGACACCGCACGAATTGGCGCTGCTCCTGAAATCCCTCTATGAAAACCGAGTGCTGAACCCGCAGTTTACCCAGGATTATTTTCAGGTTCTTTCCGTTCATAAGGAAAGCTACATCCCGCGCTATCTTCCCGAGGACCTGCGCATCGCCAATAAGCCGGGGGAACTCGAAGGCGTCCGCAACGATTGCGGCATCATCTTTACGGGCAAGCGGCCTTTCGTCCTTTGCGCGATGAGCAGCTATGTGCGGCACGAGCGCGATGCCGGAGACGCCATCAGCCGGATTTCCGAAGCAGCCTGGCGAATGTTCGATCGCCTCGGCCGAAGCTCCGGTCTCGGCCGCGTGGTTTCTGCTCGCGATTCGAGTCCGCCGTGATGCCGGGGCGAGGTTCCGCAGCGAACTGTGCGGGGCGCTAGCGGCGTTCCTGCAGCCGTTGAAGCTGAAATTCGAGTTCGCGGACGCGCCGCTGCAACTCAGGAAGGCGATTCAGGGCCGCTGTGTTTTTGAGCCACTGCCGGTTGTCCATAGCGGGATATCCGGAAAAGTGCGCCCTGGCCGGGATGTCACTGGGGATGCCGCTTTTCGCCGTCACCACCGAGCCATCGCCGATGGTGAGGTGACCGGCCGTGCCAACCTGACCGGCGAGGATGCAGCCGTCACCCACCTTGGTCGAACCGGCGAGCCCGACCTGCCCGCAGAGCATGGCATTTGCGCCGACACGCGAAGCGTGGCCGATGAGGACCAGGTCGTCAATTTTGGTGCCGTGGCCAATGCGGGTTTCGCCGACCGTTGCGCGATCGACGCAGGCATTCGACTGCACTTCAACGTCGTCCTCGAGAATTGCCGGCCCGGATTGCGCCATTTTGAACCAGGAGCCATCCTTCAGACGAGCGTAGCCAAGCCCGTCGCCGCCGATAACGACGCCGTTCTGCAGGATCACGCGATTGCCAATGCGGCAGGACTCGCGCACAACGGCGTGCGCGTGGGCGAAAAAATCGTCGCCAATCACCGCGTTGCGGTAAATCGTCACGAAGCTGTGAAGCACAGCATTCGCTCCGATTTGCGCGCCTTCGTCGATGAAGCAGTAGGGGCCGATGTGCGCACCCGCGCCGACGGTCGCGGACTTGGCGATGATCGCGGTTGGGTGCACACCCGGTGCATATCGCGGCGGCTCGTAAAATAGATGGATGGCTTTGGCGAACGCAAGGTAGGGATTCGCGGAGCGCAGAGCTGCGAGAGGAGGCAGAGCGGGGTCGCGGTGAATCGCGATATGCGGCTCGAGGAGCACAGCGGAAGCGCGCGTGGTCTTCAGCAGGTGGAAGTAACGGCGATTAGCGAGAAACGTCAGATGGCCGGACTTGGCATACTCGATGCCGGAGACGCCGGAAATTTCCAGGTCAGCGGGTCCTTCCAATCGGCAGTCGAGCTTCGCGGCAATCTCGGAAAGTCTCATTGGGTCACCTTTGCTGATGGGGATGCGAATTTCGAGTTTCGCACAGGGAAGGCTGGCAGTCGACAGTTCACGCCCGGCGTGAACCTGCGGACATCACCAGGAGCAAAGCACGGGTTCACCAACGGCCGAAGTGCTATTCGGTGAAGAGGCGCGGCTGAGCGGCCCCAGCGGTGGCCACCGCGGGCTTGCGCCGCGCGATGCCGACCACGCCGAGCACGGTCAGTTCGGAAAGCGCCGAGCGAGGCACGAAGATGCGATCGGTTGCCGAATTCAGGTCAGGCGGCGTGATTTGCAATCCGTTGTCCAGCAGGCCAAGTAAATCGTTGGGAATTACGCCCTCAAGCGAATCGCCATCCGTGAAGCGCAGGCGCACCCACAAGCCGTCGAGTTTCGGGCGGCTGAGGAATGCTTTGCGTTCCGGCGCGAAATCCTCGGAAAATTCCCGAACAAAATACACGGCCCGGATTTTGCCGAGCGGCAGGGACTCGTGCTCGCCGTCCTGGGTCAGGAAATCGAGCGGATCAATTTGCCCGAGGCGAGAGGGATTCAGGTAGCCGCGCAGGACTCGCTTGT
>Ga0209062_1005000_pt1 | contig 13234 bp, 13 predicted proteins | sample Coa_R2_2_FD_187158 | JGI IMG/M metagenome (GOLD analysis project Ga0209062, IMG submission 187158) | Surface soil microbial communities from Centralia Pennsylvania, which are recovering from an underground coalmine fire - Coalmine... | ecosystem: Environmental > Terrestrial > Soil > Unclassified... | reverse complement strand
ATCCGGCGCCCATACTGTGCCCTATATCGAGTCAAGAAATCCAAGCGCGCAGTTCGAACACGAGGCGACGACCTCGAAGATTTCCGAGGACCAGCTCTTCTACTGCATGCAGCGCGGCCTTTCCGCCGAAGAAGCGACGGCCCTGATCGTCAATGGGTTCGTTCGTGATGTATTGCAGCAGCTGCCAATGGAATTTGCGGTGGAAGCGCAGAAGCTGATCGCGATTTCGCTCGAAGGAAGCGTCGGCTAACCTCCCCTCGCGCACTTCTGTTTTCGCGGCGGCGCGAGAGAAAATGACCGGCATAGCCGTCATCTGTCCATGCAAGAGGATTCGAATATCGTGCTTGAAGTGAAGAACCTCACCGTTTCCGTCAGTGGGCGCAAAATCCTTGACGATCTCAATCTCACGGTTCGAGATGGCGAGGTCGCGGCACTGATGGGACCGAACGGCAGCGGGAAATCAACATTGTCCTATGTGATCGCTGGCCGTAAGGATTATACGGTCGAGAGCGGCGACATCGTGCTCAATGGCGAAAGCCTCCTGAATCTCGATCCAGATGTGCGCGGCGCCAAGGGACTTTTCCTCGCCTTCCAATATCCTGTCGAGATACCTGGCGTTGCCACCTTAACTTTTCTCAAGGCGGCACTCAACGCGCAGCGCAAGCGGCGGGGAGAAGAGGAGCTTTCGACTCCCGATTTCATGAGGCGGGTCAAGGCCACCTCGGCCAAGCTCAAGATCAGCCAGGACATGCTGAAGCGCGCTCTCAACGCCGGCTTTTCCGGCGGAGAGAAAAAGCGGATGGACATTCTTCAAATGGCGCTTCTGGAACCTTCCTTCGCCATTCTCGACGAGACCGATTCAGGCCTCGACATTGACGCGCTGCGCCTCGTCGCCGAAGGCGTCAATGCGCAGCGCGCGCCTTCCCGCGGTTTTCTCGTCATCACCCACTACCAGCGGCTGCTCGACTATGTCGTGCCCGACACAGTGCACGTGATGGCAAAGGGCCGGATTGTGCGCAGCGGCGGCAAGGAACTGGCGCTCGAACTCGAAAAGAGCGGCTACCGCGACTACAGCGAAGAGGCAGCCGTTGCATGAGACCCCTCTCAGGAACGAGATCACTCCCATGAGCGCTGGCATCCTCCAAGCAAGAACGCCTGCCGAGATGTTCCTGGCCAGCACCTTCGATCATTCGAAAGCAAAGCTGCCGGGCACAGATCGAGTCGCCAAATGGCGCGAAGACTCATTTAAGGTTTTCAACGCATCAGGGCTGCCACACCGCCGGATGGAGGCTTGGCACTATACCGATTTGCGTGTCCTGATGCGCAACGCCTTGCCCATTGCAGCGGCACCAAGCGCGCCCATTGTTGATGCCTTCAGCAAGGAATTTTCCGCTGCACGCTTCCCAAACCAGCGCATTGTCCTCATCGATGGCTTCTTCGTTCCGGAATTATCCGGCGATTTACCAGAAGGAATAACGGTCAGGTCACTCGCCTCGGTATTGACCGAGGGACGAACCGAATACATCGCGCTCCTGTCTTCTCAAGACTCCGCTACAGGTAATGCAATCGTCGCATTGAATGCGGCGCTGATGCAAGACGGCGTGGTGATCGAAGTGGCGCCGCAAGCCACAATTGCTGAGCCCCTTCATCTCATTCACGTCACAGCTTCCCCTGCGGCGCATTTTACCCGCTCCGCCTTGCTAGTCGGGGCAGGCGCCTCTCTCCGCCTCGCTGAAACTGCCTACCCAAGCCGTTATGCAGGTCAGGCCAACGCCTGTCTCGTCATCTCTCTAGGCGACGGTGCGAGCCTTGCTCACACTGCCATGGTGACAGGATCCGCTGCGGACGGCATGCGGCTTGAAACCATGATGGCCCGCGTCAAGACCAGAGCAAAGTTCGATAGTTTTGCGCTCATCTCCGGGATTGGTCTTGTCCGCCGTCAGGTTTTTCTCAAGTTTGAAGGCAGGGAGGCCAATGCCTCACTGACGGGCGTTTCCCTGCTGGGGGGGCGCGAACATGCCGATACGGCCTTGCAGATCGAGCACGCGGCGCAAGGCTGTGTAAGCCGTGAAACTTTCAAATACATACTCGACGAGGAAGCAACAGGTGTATTCCAGGGCATGATCCGCGTCGCGCCGGACGCCCAGAAGACCGACGGCAAGATGCTTTCCAAAGCCATCCTTCTGTCTGACAGGGCAGTGATGAACAATAAGCCGGAGCTTGAAATCTTTGCTGACGATGTTGCTTGCGGGCATGGCGCCACATGCGGCGGCTTAGATAGCGAGCAACTATTCTATCTGCAAACGAGAGGCTTACCTCTCCGCGAAGCCGAGGCGCTCTTGCTGGAAGCCTTTGCGGGGGAATTAATCGACAGCATCGGACAGCGTGAATTGATTGATGCCTTCCGCCTTAAGGTAAGGGCTTGGCTATCGGCCCGGCACAAGACGATGACGGCGCCAGCTGATGTCACCCTGTAGCAGCTTTGGATAGCATTTGCGCAAGCGGAATGTGGAGCAAGGCATGAATAAACACATTGCTCAGGACTTGCCGATCGACGTGGCTCGCCTGCGCGAGGATTTTCCGATCCTCTCGGCCGAAGTCTACGGCCGGCCTCTCATTTATCTCGACAGTGCCGCGTCGGCACAAAAGCCGAGGGAAGTCGTCGAGCGGATGGTCCACGCGGCCTATCACGAATACGCCAATGTTCATCGCGGCTTGCACTATCTCGCCAATGCCGCAACGGAAGCCTATGAGGCTGCGCGGGAAAGCGTTCGCGCGTTCCTCAATGCCGGCTCCGTCAATGAAATCATTTTCACGAAATCGGCAACCGAAGCGATCAACCTCGCCGCGTCTTCTTTTGGCGAGGCCTTCATCGGGGAAGGCGACGAGATCGTCCTCTCGATCATGGAGCACCATGCCAATATCGTGCCGTGGCATTTTTTGCGCAAACGCAAAGGCGCTGTTTTGAAATGGGTGGATGTCGATGACGAGGGAAATTTTTCCCTTGAAACATTCGAACAGGCTTTGACGCCAAGGACCAAGATCGTCGCCCTCACCCATATGTCGAATGTGCTTGGCACGGTGACTCCTGTTAAGGAGATCGTCAGGATCGCCCATGAGCATGGAATCCCTGTCCTGATCGATGGTTCACAAGGCGCGGTTCACCTCGACGTCGATGTCGCCGGCCTCGATGTCGACTTCTATTGCGTGACGGGCCACAAGCTCTACGGGCCGACCGGCGTTGGTGTGCTCTATGGGAAAGCGGCTTGGCTTGACAAACTGCCTCCTTTCCTTGGCGGCGGCGAGATGATCGAGGAAGTCACAACAGAAAACGTGACCTATAATGACCCGCCGTATCGTTTCGAAGCAGGCACCCCGCCGATCATTGAGGCAATCGGACTTGGCGCCGCAGCCGACTATATACGGCGGATCGGCCGCGGACGCATTCATGCGCATGAAACGGCTTTGAGTGATTATGCGCACGAACGTCTGTCACGAATCAACTCGCTGCGCATCTACGGGCGCGCCAAAGGCAAGGGCGCTATCCTCTCCTTCAACATAAAAGGGGCCCACCCTCACGACGTTGCGACGGTCCTTGATCGCAAAGGTATCGCAGTGCGTGCCGGAACCCACTGCGCCCAGCCTCTTCTTGCACGCTTTGGCGTCACGGCGACCTGCCGGGCTTCCTTCGCCCTCTACAACACGTTTGAGGAAGTCGATAAGCTCGCCGAGGCCCTAATCAAAATCCAAGACCTGTTTGCCTGATACGAGAGGAACCGGATATGGCTGAAGCCCAATCCATCGAAGCCGAATCGCGTGAAACCCAGGAAATCGCGCGGGATCAGGAGACAATGCCGAATGAGCCGCAATGGTTCTTTGATCTGCCGGTACCAGAAGACGAGCGCGGGCGCCTGGCGAGCGATATCACCGCCGCGCTGAAAACCGTCTATGATCCTGAAATCCCGTGCGATATCTATGAACTCGGACTGATCTACAGGGTCGGCGTCGGAGACGACCGCCTAGTCAAGATCGATATGACCTTGACCGCACCAGGCTGTCCGGTAGCAGGCGAACTCACAAGATCTATCGAGACTGCGGTCGGCGCGGTTCCCGGTGTGATTGGCGTCGAAGTCTCGGTGGTTTTCGACCCGCCCTGGGATCAGAGCCGCATGTCGGATGAAGCGCGCGTTTCACTCGACATGTTCTGACACGCCGCCCGTGACATCCGCAACGGCGCCTGGCAGGCCGCATGATTGCGCCAATAGGCTGCCACAGCAGAAGCGCTGTACGATCAGCCCTTCAGCAAGGGATCAATCAATTTCGAAAGATCTCCCGGAGGAATCTCTCCATTTTCCCTTTTGCCATTGATAAAGAAGGTCGGCGTCGCTCTGACACCAAACTTCTCCTCGGCCTGGTCATGAACCTGCGCGATCTTATTATAAAGATCTTGGTTTTTGAGGCAGGCGTCAAACGTTGCCTGGCTCATCCCGGTCTGCTTCAGGATCGCGGCGAGGGATTCTAGCGGCTTGTTCGTGAAGGCCCAGTTTCTCTGTTGAGCGAACAGGAGATCAACGATGGCATTGCGCTTATCGTCGCCGGCACAACGGGCGAGCATGAAACCAGCCGCGGCCAAAGGGTCGAGAGGGAACTCGCGCAGGATGAAACGCACCTTGCCCGTATCGATATATTTGCTTTTCAAATCCGGGTAGGTGGTCGCGTAAAAGCCGGCACAATGCGCGCAGGTCATTGAAGCATATTCGATGATCGTAACGGGCGCATCCTTGGAGCCAATCGGGATATCCGGCAAAGCCTCGCTTGACATAAGCTCACTGACCGGCACGTTTGCATTTTGCGCCAAAACCGCGGCAGGCGGCTGGCTCAGAACAAGAAAAAATCCCGCAAGGGTCAGGCCAGCCGCGGCAGTCATTTCGAGGAAGCCACGGCGGCTTAAGGCGGTATTCGCGGATTTCGACTCATGCATGACTCAAGGCTCCCTAGGCGGCCGCGCGAAGCTTTGCCTGATTAGCCGCCCGAAAGGCAAGGAAATTATTGTTGTTGGCATTCAAAACGCCCTTCCAAGCCTGCGCTATCATTTTGAAGAACCGGCAGACATCTCAGGACCAATAAGGTTTACCGGCCATGTGCGGGAGGAGAAGATGGGCACGCTGGCCAGACTGGCGAGCTGCACCGTCACCGTTCTCCAGCTGCATTGACAGCTTTTTCAACCGCTCCTAGGGTCCAGCTCTTACGTAGCCTTCTTTCCAAGTGTAACGGCAGAGCTATCGGCCGATTCCCTGAGGTACTACATGAGCAATCTGATCCATGCTCCAGCAAGGCAAAGGCCAGTCCCGATTCCCATTCGAGATGTTCTCCCTTGGGCCGTGTTTTCCGGAATCATCGCTGTTCTTTCCATTTATTTTGTCGGCTCTGAGCAGGGTGCAACCTCATTGATCTCCGGTCACTTTCTGCACGAGTTTGTGCATGACGGGCGCCACTTCCTGGCGTTTCCCTGTCACTAGAGGGCGGGCGTGGTCAGCGGTCTTCTTCTGCGCGGCTTGCTTGCAGGACTCCTTGCGGGGCTGCTTGCAGGCGGCTTCTCCTCATTCGCGGGGGAGCCGCCGCTTGAGCGCGCGATCGCTTTTGAGAGTGCCGCTAAGCTAGCTGAAGGCCGCTCACCCGAGCCAGAAATCGTGAGCCGGAGCCTGCAGCGCGGTCCGGGTCTTCTCAGCGCAAGCCTTATTTTCGGTGCTGCGCTCGGCGGCCTGTTCAGTCTGGTGTTCGCTTTGGCTTACGGCCGCCTCGGAAACTTCGATCCGCGCGGCCTCTCAGCTTTGCTCGCAGCTGCCGGATTTGCCGCGCTTGTGCTCGTCCCGGAGCTCAAATATCCAGCCAATCCGCCCGCGATCGGTGCTCCTGACACAATTGGCCCACGCACTGCGCTCTATTTCGTAATGCTCGCCATTTCCTTTCTGGCAGTGATATTCGCGGTAACGCTTGCCCCGTCCCTCACGGCAAAGCTCGGAACCTGGAACGGCAGCCTCGCCGCTGCGGCCGCTTTCATGGCTGTGGCAGGACTCGCCGCTTTCGCTTTACCGCCGATTGATGAGATTCCGCCCGGCTTCCCTGCGGACGTTCTTTGGAATTTCCGCATGGCGTCGCTCGGAGCAAGGGCTGTCTTGTGGGCCACTCTTGGCCTTGCCTTTGGCAGCTTATCACAAACTTATCTGCTTGGCGCAAAGGCAAGCCGGGCTTAACCCTTTTCCGGCAGCTTGGCTATCCCAGCAAGCAGCCTCAACCTAGAGGAGTCGAGGGGCAGCCCCATGCGCCGTGAAGCCATCGCCTCTGTCGGGAATCATTTTCTTATCGGTCTCAGACCCTCGCCGGTTCTCGATGAACACGACCGGGCGCTCCTTTCCGATCTCAGGCCCGCTGGCGTTATTCTCTTCAAAAGCAATTTCCGCCATGATCTTGCCTATGAGGACTGGCTAAAAAGCCATGCGCTGCTGATCGCCGATATCCGGCGAGCAAGCGGCCGCAAACATATGTTCATCGCGATCGATCACGAAGGAGGCCGCGTCTGCCGGACGCCGCCACCCATCACACGCTTCTCCTATGCCGCGCAATGGGCTAGATATTCGGCGGAAGTCGGCCAGGCGATGGGACGCGAGCTGGCTTCACTGGGCGTCAATCTGAACTTCGCGCCTGTGCTGGACATTCACACAAACCCCAAAAATCCGGTGATCGGCGAGCGCGCCTTCGGGCAAACGTCTGAGGAAGTGATCGCGGCCGCCCTGCCCTTCATCGCGGCCATCCAAAACGAAAGGGTTCTCGCCTGCGGCAAGCATTTTCCGGGACATGGCGATACCAGCATTGATTCCCATCTCGGCCTGCCTTCCCAGATGCTGGGACTCGAAGCTCTGCGCGGGCGCGAGCTCAAACCCTTTGCAGCTGCAATCAATGCAGGTCTTTCCATGATCATGACGTCACATATTCTCTATCCTGCGATTGATCCGGATAGTCCTGTGACGCTGTCGCGCCGTTTCCTGACCGAAATCCTGCGCGAAGAGCTGGGGTTTCAAGGCGTAACGGTCTCCGATGATATTGGCATGGGTGCGATGAAGGGCGTTTTTGATCAGCCAGAGGCCGCTGTGCGCTTGCTCAATGCCGGCTGCGACATGTTGATGGTCTGCGCACATTTTACCGATTCCAGCCGCGCGAGAGCGTTTGCGCGGGAGATCCTCGCGGCGATCGAGGAAAGACGTCTGGATCCTGATATTCTGGCACGCTCAAGCGAGCGTATCGAAGCTCTGCTCGCCCGCACTCCAATGAATGAAGTACGGCGTTTGCCCGAAAGCACCTTCCGGGCCCATGCCGCCGCTGGAGCTCCCTTCGAAGCTGAAACCGTTGAGGTCGTTTAGGGGCAAACGCATGGCCCACCCAGCTTCAAATCGATAAACCGCGATAACGGCGATATTGATATGATTGGCGGTTATGTCTAAAAGAGCTTGTCTTGATCTGGCTTGTTTCCCGCCAACCGCCGCAATAGCTCAGCTGGTAGAGCACCTCATTCGTAATGAGGGGGCCGGGGGTTCGAATCCCTCTTGCGGCACCAAATTTTCGTCCGAAATCATCCGAGATCGTCTGATTTAACTGGAAAAACAAAGACTTACTCCGGCGCTTTCGTCCAATGGCGTCCGAGTCCGCATGTTGGTATCCGGCTAAGAATGTTGGTATATTGGTTGGTATCAGCGACATACCAACGCGGCAGATACCAACATGCCTTTGAGCGACCTTGAGATCCGCGCGGCCAAGCCAGCCTGTCAATCGGCGCGCAAATTTGCCCCCTCATCGGCTTCCAATTTTGACCCCTTTGAGCGGCGGGGTTTGGCGGTAGCGCTTGGCTCGTCGGAGCTGGTCGGGATTGCGGAGGCGAGCCGAGCGCGGGTGGCGTGATCGTCGTCTCGGCTTTTGAATCGCCAGCTGTCGTTGCCGGTCTCAACGATGTCGCAGTGATGGGTCAGCCGGTCGAGCAACGCGGTTGTCATTTTGGCATCGCCGAACACGCTGGGCCATTCGCCGAAGGCAAGATTGGTGGTGACGATGACGGAGGCGCGCTCGTAAAGCCTGCTTACGAGATGGAACAGAAGTTGGCCCCCAGATTGGGCGAACGGCAGATAACCAAGTTCGTCCAGGACGATGAAGTCCATCCGGGTTAGATGCTCAGCAAGACGGCCCTGCCGTCCATTGCGGGTTTCGGTCTCGAGGCGATTGACGAGGTCGGCCACGTTGTAAAAGCGGCCACGCGCACCGGATCGGATGCAGCTTCTGGCGATGGCGATAGCCAGATGAGTCTTGCCCGTGCCGGTTCCGCCTACAAGCACGCTGTTGCGCTGCTGAGCGATGAAGCCGCCGCCGGCGAGATCGTTGACGAGCGTCTGGTTGATCGGCGTGCCGTCGAACTGGAAGTCGGCGATGTCCTTGGCAAGTGGCAGCTTGGCGATAGTGAGCTGGTATTTGATCGATCGCGCCTGCTTCTCATTGATCTCGGCGGTAAGCAGATCGCCGACGATGCGCTGAGGTTCGTGCTGGCGTTTGACGGCAGTTGCCATGATCTCGTCGAAGGCAGCCTTCATGCCGTAGAGCTTGAGCTCGCCCATGAGGTCGAAGAGTTGGGTTCGTTCCATCAGATGGTCCTCCGGAGGTTGTCGTAGCGGGCACAATCGGCGATCGGCGCGTGGCGGAGCGTCAGTGCAGCCGGCGTCATGATGTTGGCCGGTGGGGCGGGTTCGCGTTGACGGGCCAGGATATTGAGCACGACATCGGCGGAATGGACGCCGTGAGCGAGCGCTTCGGCACATGCGGCTTCCACCGCAGGCAGACCGTCAGTCAGCACCGCGTTGAGGATTTCGACCATCTGCCGATTGCCATCGTCGGTGCCGGCAAGCCTGTGCCGGATCCGCTCGATTGCCGCTGGCAGCACCCAGTCCTTGAAGGGGGCGCCATTGCGCAAGGCGCCGGGTTTGCGCGCCAGCACCGGCACGTAGTGCCAGGGATCGTAGACGGTCTCGCCGCGTCCGAAGGATCGTGGATGCTCCGCAACGATCCTTCCATCCTGACGGATCACGATGCGGTCGGCATATGCCTGGACCTCGACCGGGCGCCCGACAGCGCTGGCTGCGGCCGAGTATTTGTTGTTGTCGAACCGCACCAGGCAGGTCTTCGAGACCGAAGCCGTCACCGCATGGAAGCCGTCGAACCGGCCGGTATAAGGAACGAGCTTGGGGCGCTCGGCTTCGAACACTTCTCAGATCGTCTGATCGGCCAACTCCGGGTGGCGATGCGCCTTGGCGTAGGCGATGCACTTGTCCAGCAGACAGGCGTTTAACTCGTCCAGGTTTTTGAACCGCAGCCGCGGCGTGAAGAAGCGTTCGCGGACCAGCCCGACCTGGTTCTCGACCTGGCCCTTCTCCCAGCCCGAGGCTGGCGTGCAGGCCACGGGATCGACCAGGTAGTGGCTGCACATCTGCAGGAAGCGGCGATTGTAGCGGCGATCCTTGCCGACGAAGATCGTCTCCACCGCCGTCTTCATGTTGTCGTAGATGCCGCGACTGCAGGTGCCTTTGAACAGGGCGAACGCCCGGTCGTGGGCGTCGAACACCATCTCCTGCGTCTCTCGCGGATAGGCCCGCACGAACAGCATGCGGCTGTGGCAGAGACGGACATGGGCAGCTTTCACCATCACCGTGGTGCCGCTCAACAGGACCACCTCGTGGCTCCAGTCGAACTGGCAGGCTTCGCCCGGCGCAAAACTCAGCGGGACATAGGCCGCCGCGGTCGATTGCCCGCGTTCTTTGCTCCACCGCCTGGCGTAACGACGAACGGCATCGTAACCGCCGTCATAGCCGCGACCGCGCAGCTCTTCGAAGATCCGGATCAATGTCAGCTGTTCACGAGCCGGTTTGGCCGCGTTCGCCGCAAGCAGCCCGTCAAGTTCTACTGCCCATCGTCCAAGCTTTGGCCGCGGCTGCACTTGCCGCTCGTACTCGAAGGAGGTCTCTCCCGACCTCAGCACCTTCCGGACCGTGTTCCGCGACACCTTCAGGTCGCGGGCAATCTCTTTGATCGTCTTGCCCTTGATGAAGTGCTCGCGCCGTATCCGCGCTATCGTCTCCACGACCAGCATCCCCAACCACCTGCTTCATTCCAAAGCAGGCAGCGCAACAGACCGATCTATAGGGGGTCAATTTTGGACGCCGATCCCCCGGCTTAGGGGGTCAATATTGCAGGCCGAATGACACCCGGAATTCAGCCCCGAGCGCTTGCGCACTTCAACCGCGCTCTTGTTTCACGACTTGCGCCGGCAATGTCCGGTCGTCGCGAAGTTCGGACTGGACGTTCCGGTAACGGCGGATGGCGCAACTCTGACGGCGCCCATCCTCGCGGAAATCGGCGGTCAGAAGTTCATCGTTGCGCTTTCAGGACCCCTCACAGCCGACCATCCGGCAAACACCGCTGTGGCTGAATTCCGCGCGAACGGCGGCAGTATTCCGGTCATTGTCGAGAACGAGCTTGTCGTGCGCGGCAACCTTCCCGCGGCGACGCGCGGAGTGCTCCAGAAAATCGGCGCGTGGCGTGCATGAGACGCGGAAGGGATGACACTTGGCCGCCGAAGTGGATTGACGCCTTGGCGCCGGTTTCCCGGAGAGGCCGGTGATGATCGAAATTCTTGGCGTCAAGGAAGGCAAAGAGTTTGAAGCCGCTGTCCATCTGAGAAAGCAGATACTCGCAGTCTGGCCAGACCTCGCCCAAAGCGCCGATGATCACGTAAAAATATTTGTCGGCCTAAAACTGTACGGCTACCGCATCGAGGATATAGACCTCGTCGTCATCGGGCACTTCGCCAAGCCGCGACCATTTGACGTTGAGTACAAGTTCTACCCCAGGGACGGCGCGCCGTTCATACCTCGCCGCGCCGCCGTCAAGAACTTCATCCTCGTCATCGAGGCGAAGTCCCACGATGCTACCGGCGTCAAGTTCAACGACAAGATCGCGTCCGTGCGTTACGGGCGCGGCGGGCGCTCCGTGTGGGAGCCGGTTACCGAGAAGAACCGCCAGCAGATGTTCGAGTTCAAGCGTTACCTCGCCGAGCACGGGGCTTCACGAGTCTACGTTCAGGACCTCATCTATTTCTCCGGCTTGCGGGAGAGCGATTTGCCAAAGCGTCCCCACAATTGCTTCGGTGTGGACGCCAGCTTCGAGCGGATACTCAATATTCTTGGCCAGGTGTCAGCGCCGCAGCACCATCACCGCGACGTCCTGCTCACTTTCGGGGCGGACGATGTGTTTGACGCGATTTTGTCGCCCGAATTTCCGCTGTTGCAGACGCTCGAACCGACGCCGCTCGACCGCCGCAGAATGGACCGCATCGTAAAGGCGGCTTTGCCCGAAACCTGGCTTGACGATTTTGGCCGCAAGCAGATCGTCATCAGGGGCAGGGGTGGCGTGGGAAAAACAGTCATCCTGTTGCAGATGGCCTATCGCGCTTTCGACCGCGAGCAGTTGCGCTCCCTTGTGTTGACCTACAACAAGACCCTTGTCGCGGACATGCGGCGGACGATGGCGCTGCTCGGCGTGCCGCGCAGCGTGGAAAAGGGCGGGATTTGCGTCGATACGGTCCATGCGTTCATCGGACGGCTGATGCATGGCCTGGGAATCATCCAGAACTATGACCGCTTTCTCGAATCCTATGAAGACCGCAAGAACGTGCTTCTGGAGTACATTTGCTCCAAGGCTCTCTCGCAGTCCGACATCGACGACCTGATCGCCCGGAACCCCGCGGATTTTCTCTGGGACATCGTATTCGTGGATGAAGGCCAAGACTGGCCGGCCAACGAGATCGAGATATTGCGCGCCATCTACACCCCGCAAAGGATCGCCGTCGCGGACGGCGTGGACCAGTTCGTCCGCAGTTCAGTCGCCGATTGGTCCGCGGGGCTTCCGCGGGAGCAGATTCAGCCGCGTCGTCTCAAGCGCTGCTTGCGCATGAAGGCCAATCTTGCGCTCTTCGTCGCCGACTATGCCGAGGCGCTCGGCGTTCGGGATTGGGACCTTGAGCCCAATCCTGAGGCGAACGGCGGGCGCGTTCTGATTGTTGAAGGCGACTTGGCGCGGGAGAACACCATTTACGATCAGGTCTGCGCGGATGCTGCAAAACTCGGCAACTATCCGGTCGATCTTCTTGCCTGTGTCCCGCCCTCGCTCGTATTGCATGAGACCGGGGAGACGTCCTCGCTTCCGGGGCAAATCCTCGCTGCGGCAGGCCGGAAAGTCTGGGACGCGACTTCCATGGATGTGCGCGAACACTTCCCGACCGACCGGGATGCGCTTCGCATAGTGCAGTATGACTCCTGCCGCGGTCTTGAGGGGTGGACGGTCATAAACTACGCCTTCGATGAATTCTGGGAGTACAAATACCGCCAGTGGCTGTCTGCGCCGCAGGAACCAGGCAACCTCTTCGACACGCCTGAGGAGCGAGCGGGAGCGTTCGCATCCCGCTGGGCCATGATCCCACTGACGCGTGCCATGGATACGCTTGTGGTCAATGTCTCGTATCAGCGGGGGAACGCGAAGGACGCGCTGGAGGGGTCCACCGGCAACGTGCTGACTTCGTGGAGTGGATCAAGCTCTGATCCTGGCGGTAACCCAGGTTTTGCAATGATTGTTGTGATCGTAGTCTGGCTCCGACAGAAGCGTCGGATCCAAACTGTCGGTAGCTTTTGTTGTACACATCAGTTGTCCGCTCTTGAGGTTGACGGCGTGAAAGCACAACGAAACCCGGGCAGGCCGCCTGGGCCCTGATAGCTTTGTTATGATTGTATGAAGCGATATATGATATGTGGCTAAGGCCTGTGTACGAGAAGGGCCACATTGGGAAAGCGGGACTCTCTCGTTGACGTATTACACCATATCTCAATATACGGCTATCTCCGACTGAAATAAAGTCACTCGTGTCATGTTCCGGCTCATCTCCGCCCCTTTCTTTAGCGCGCATCCGGTCTTCGACCGCGCGGAGTACGCGGCTGCGGTAGGTAGGCCGGGATCCGAGTGACAAGGTCGTCACCGCGATGCTTGCTCAGCACCTTCGAGCCGGCAACATCAAGCGGGTCGCGCGGGGCGTCTTCGCTTCCGTTCCCAAACACGCCGACGCCCGAAAATGGTCGGTCGATCGGTTCTT
>Ga0209062_1004998_pt1 | contig 13235 bp, 5 predicted proteins | sample Coa_R2_2_FD_187158 | JGI IMG/M metagenome (GOLD analysis project Ga0209062, IMG submission 187158) | Surface soil microbial communities from Centralia Pennsylvania, which are recovering from an underground coalmine fire - Coalmine... | ecosystem: Environmental > Terrestrial > Soil > Unclassified ... | reverse complement strand
CGCGCAAGCCTCCATCCTGGAGTGGTGACGTGTTGCAACATCATTCTCAGGATGGAGCTTGCGTTCATCTACCCCCCGCAACTTCAACAACCTGCAAGTTGGGGACTACTGTCTGTGGTTAGTTCCTGCTTTTTGAGCTTAGTCTTCCTCTTTGAGTCGTGCGAGCGCTGCGCGGGCTTCGAGGTGATTGGGATCGCAGGCCAGACATTCCCTGAGAGAGGCAATCGCGTCGCTGCGCGCTCCCATTGCAAGCTGCACCACGGCAGTGTGATAGTGAATTGTGGCGGGAGAAAGACCGGCCTCGCGGGCCCGCCGAAGGTCGCCGAGTGCCTCGGCGGTGCGACCCACGCGGTTGAGGAGAATTGAGCGACCCAAGAGGGCTGCAGCACATCCCTCGTCAATGGCAATGGCGTGGTCGAAGTCCACCCCGGCCGCGTCCAACCGTCCGGCTTCGAGGTAAGCCAGCCCACGATTGGAGAAACACCATGAACTTTGTGGTGCCAGAGCCACACATGCCGAGAACGCCGCCGCAGCGCCCGTAGGATCGCCCTTTCGCAATAAGCAGACGCCGCGGTAATTGTTTCCCCACAACGAACCAGGATCGAGTTCCAGACAGCGATCGAACGCTTTCGCCGCTTCTCCAAGATCGCCTGCGGCGAGAAGTGATCGGCCAGTCACGAGGTGTTCCCAGGCGGTTTTAGGGGGGAACTTCGCAACTTGGCGGAGCGATTCCGCCGCACGTGTCTGCCAACCAATTGCCTCGGCATGAACCGCTCGTTCTCGGTAGAGCACACCACTCGGCCCCAGCAGCGATTCGGCTTCTTTGAGGATAATCATCGCAGTGCGGTGGGCGAAGTCCTCGCTACCTTGTGACGCGATCCGCACATGAAGGTGAGCAGTTAAGATGCCCAAATCGAGCAGATCAGCTCGCCACTGGCGGTCGAGTTCTGGCGTCGGCTGCCCTTCGAGCCGGGCGGCGATCTGTTTTCGTTGCGCCCACATGTCTCGACACTGCTTCTCCACTTCGCGCAAACCCGGAGTTGCTATCACCTCGGCGGCATAGAGCAGCCGGATCCGCTCACAGAAACGATGAAGGTCCGTTGCGGTTTGCGCGCGTTCCACTTTTTGCCGTGTGTCATGGAGACGTCGCGCCAAGCCTGCGGAGAACGGTACGCAGTCGAGCCGGGCTTCACCGCTCCGGAGTATTTCCAGACTTTCGGCATAGCGGCCCTGATGCGCGAGCGATTCTCCTTCACGCAGCGCCGACGACGCGCGTTCCGTTTGGCGAGCGGCATGGAGGCCAAAACCAGCGGTCCCGAACACGATCGCAGCGAACACGAAGACGCCCGTGAGGGCAAACGGGTGGCGTCGACGCCATTTCAGCCATCGCTCGACCAGATTCCGATTTGCGACTCCTCGGAGGGGCAAATCCGCGAGGTGGCGGCGCAAATCTGCGGCCAGTTCTGCAGCGTTCGGATACCGACTGGCGGGGCCAGGAGCAGTACAGCGCGACAGAATGTCGAGGACGCCAGTGGGGACGTGTGAACAATCCGGATTGTCGCAAATGCCAAGAGCTTCGCTGACGAGGACTCCCAGCGAATAGACATCCGCCCGGCCATCCACATCAGCGGGGATTTCGGCGCTCGTTTTCACGGCCGCGACAGCCGCAGCGAGCTCTGGAGCCATGTATTCGGGCGTTCCTCCCAGCCAGGCGGGGGGAGCCGTACCGGCATGAAGTGGGGAACGGGCCAGATGGAAGTCCAGCAACATCGGCACGCCATCCGCGGCCAGGAGGACATTCGAAGGCTTGATATCCAGGTGTACTAAACCTCGATTGTGAGCATAGTCGAGTGCCTCGGCGAGGCACACGGCGATCCGACAGATGGCTTCGACATACGACACGCGCTGCAGAAGAGTGCACGCAGGTCCGCGCACTGGAAGTGGGAATGGAGACTGTTTCTCCGCCTGACAGAGTACGGCGAAAATATCCTCACCCGTGCGTACAGCGGTCGGGACATCCGCGAGTGTGTGCAAGAGTGTCGCGAGCGTCGACCGGCCGAAATACGGCAGACACAAACCCCGCAAGCCCCTGTCGGGGAACTCGTGCGCAGAGTACAGCGGAACGATATGGCTATGTTGCAGACGTGCCAGCGATAGGTGTTCTCGACCGATGTTGGGGGCGAGCTTCAGGACGACAGTCCGGCCGCCGAGAGCAGCCTGGGTCGCGAGAAACACCCTGCCGTTTGCGCCGCGCCCAAGCTCGTTCACGAGTCGAAAGCCGCCCAGTTCGTCCCCCACCGAGAGAGTGCGAGTATCTGGTTTGCGGTGCAGCGTCTGCTGGCACTGCCAGACTGTCTCGACTTGTTGTCGCCAGAGTGGGAAACGCCCAGCGATCTCTTCGATCGAAATGTTCCGGCCGTGTTCTTCACGCAGTGCCAGTTCCTCCGCGATCAACTCGAGCGCCACCTCGGGGTGCAGCCACAGTTCCGGATGGCGGTCGAAGTACTCCTCTGCGTGCGGGTATTCGCCCCCGTGCCAGCGCGCAATCATTTCGTCTGCAAGCTGGCTGACGAGTTCAGAAAGATCCGGTTTCCCTGGCGAAGTGTGCAATGGCTCTCCATCGTTTCGGTTGGCTCTATTTGAGAGCCTCGGGGGGTGTCTTTGGTTTTGCTTGTTGAGAGTGGTTTTCTCTCGGATTTCGACAACCTCCCCGAGATTACCCAAACAGAGCGGTTTCGGTTGAGAGGTGTTTGATGACGTACGGCTCTGATGATCGCGTCAGGCGTCTGTGCTTGGGTCGGCAACGAATCGAGTCTCCTGTTCGTTCATGGCGATTTCGCGGAACAATCGACGGAGAATGCGGCGAATGCTGCCTTCGTGGAAACCGGTGCGCGCTGCCACTTCCGCGAGAGGAAGGCCATCCCGACGTAAACGCAAGACATCGCGATGTTCGGGGGAGCAGAGTAGTAGAAGCCGTTCCCACAATTCATCCGCGTGCACCACTTGGCTGGGAGTGGGTTGACGGCTCGCGACGGCCTCTTTGAGAATTGTCTCGCTCACTGGGTCGCCCGGTCGTTTGTGCGAGCGAGCGCGTGTCGCCACTCTGCGTCTGGCGATGACGGCCAGAAGTGCGCGGAGTTCGGGTTCTGAATCTACTTGCCACCCTGCGCCGATTTGCCGCACAACCTGAGCCCAGACGGATTGTGCGACATCGGCGGAATCGAATTTACTACGAAGTTGCGTCGAAATTCGCCGACGCACGACAGCTCGCACATAGGCAGCATATGCCACATACAGATCCCCTGCCGCCGCGACTTCTCCACGCCCCAAGCGCGCGAGCAACTCGTCGATTCCTTTCCCAATCATCGTGGCTCCTCTTCCAGCCGGAGTATCGGTTTTTCGAACGTTGCGTCTCGGCGTCGACGTAGCGTGCAGTAATAGTGCACTCCGCCACACGCGAGCACAACACCTGCAGTGAGCCAGAGGTACTCACTCCATCCCATCTCGGGAGCCCAGTCGGGATCGAGATTTAAAAGGTGAGCAAAGAGCGCCTGGGCTTCCGTGTTGAGAGGGGAAAGATCGACCGAAATATCCTCCTTGATCGGCAGACCAGCCAGCGGATCGCGAAAGATCTCGTTTACTGTTGCGGGTGGTCGAAGAGAAATCTCCACGGGCGGAAACCCCGGAAACCAAGCCGACAGTTTTCCGACCGAAGGAGCCGCAGGATCGAAGGCGAAGTGATCTCCAGCTTCGCCGGATTGTGGGAGGAACTTCGCCACGGCGAGTTCTTGGGATCCTCCCGCGGCAGAGGCTTGCGGCCCCATCGCAACGGCAATTAGGGTTGCTGCCATCTGCGGGAGCGGAACGATCGGCACCGTTCCGTTTGCCTGGAGAGTGCCTCCGACTCCAACCGAACTGGGTGGGAGAGAGATCGCGCTGGGACTCTCATCGGAGTGGTTGTGGTCGGGGTCGTCGCGATACTCATTGGTGGAGCGATTACGCTCATCGAACAAGTTCACTGTGGTCGGCAATTGCGGAGTCGGCGTACCGGCACGGAGAGAATCTGACGAGGGCGATTGTGCGCTGCCATCAGAACCGGAGGGAGTCCCTGCGGAGGCCAGACTCACCTTGTCGTCGTCGTCCTGGCCAGCCGGGTAGCGGGATGGGGAATTGGCGGATGATTGACCTGGGGTTGGAGAGACGATCCCCGATGAGGGATGGGCTTGCGGCAAGTCGAGCGGTGCTGCGGGAACGAGTGCGCTCGTAGCCGTATTGTTGAGGAGGAAACGACTCTCCAACAACTCGACGTGGAGCAGGCAAGACGTTCGGTTTCTCGCAGTCATCGCGAACTCACCCGCTTCCTGCGGTTCAACCTCAAAGCTCCCTAGAACGGGCGTGAGTAGATCAAATCTCGCCATCCCTCGCAACCTGACTTTGGCTGCCGGGAGAAGTGTGAGAGAAGTCTCTCGCGACTCACTGAATCGACTTGCTTGCCACACACTCGAGATGCCTTCCGGTAACATGCTAAGGCTGGGTCAAGCACGTCGAGTGGCATCGAGTGTGTTGAGGAAATTGCGGATCGTGGTGAAATCCACGGGTTTGACAAAGTGGTACTCGAAACCGGCTTTTGCGCCTCGCTCGCGGTCGTCGTCACGGCCGTACCCGCTCACAGCGGCAAGGACTGCACGACACCGCGGATCGCGGCGCAGTTGGCGGGCGACCTCGTATCCATCCATGCGCGGAAGTCCGATATCGAGGAACACCACGTCGGGAACGAACTCGTGGACCACTTCAATACCGGTCGGGCCGTCATGGGCCATGCGAACCTGATGGCCAATCAGTTCGAGTAGGTTCGCCAAGCTCTCCGCTCCGTCGATATTATCGTCGATCACCACCACTCGGAGCGATCCGGAGTGTCTTTGCGTTGGGGGAGCTTCGGATGTCTGGGATTTGACGTCAACCGGCGTGGGCGACATGGCGGGGAGTCGGACGACGAACTCACTCCCCGTCCCCGGCCCGCTGCTGAGCGCTTCCACTGACCCACCGTGCATCTCTACCAATCGGCGCACCAGCGTCAAACCTACTCCCAAACCTCCCTGGGCACGATCCAGAGAACGGTTGGCCTGGGTGAAGAGGTCGAACACTCGCGGCAGAAGGTCGGCGGGAATCCCGATTCCCCGATCGCGCACCCGGATGCTCGCAAACGCGGAGGGTAACTGACCCGCCAAGGGTGAAAGAGCGGCGGGATCTCCATTCCCACGTTCGACTTGCGAATCGGACGGCAGCAACTCCCCGGCGACTTCCAGGAAAATTTGTCCTCCCGGATCGCTGTACTTGGCAGAGTTGTTCAGCAGGTTGGTGATGACTTGTGTGAGCCGGGCTTTGTCGCCCATCACCCGCAGTGCTTCAGTCGGCAAAGTCACTGTGAGACGATGCCCGAATTGATCGAGCAGAGGGCGTACGGCTTCCACCGCTTGATCCACAACCAAAGCGAGATCGACGGGTTCAACCACCAGGCGAATTTTCCCCAACGTCAGCCGCGAGACATCGAGTAAGTCATCGACCAGCCGGACGAGGTGAGTCAGTTGGCGGTCGATAATCCCCTGTGCCCACAGGAGGCTGTCGGGATTTGCTCCACCACGCCGGAGCACTTCATTGGCACTGCGGATGGGGGCGAGCGGGTTTCTCAGCTCGTGGGCGAGCATGGACAGGAACTCATTCTTCTGTCGGTTTGCATCTTGTACTTCCTGATACAATCGCGCGTTCTCCAAAGCAATGGCTGCCCGAGACGCGTATGCGACCGCAATGGAGAGGTCGGAGGTGGTGAACGATCGACCCGATGATGCCCGGGAGAGTCCCAGAACGGCAAAGATCCTCCCCTGCGCTTGAAGCGGAAGGGCGATGAGTGGCCCAGCCTCCTGAATGGGTGCGTCATGCGTGAAGGCCCGCTCGACAAGTTGCGCCAGTTTGCAATCAGCTTCGGTATTGGGCCAGTTCAATATTTCCTCAACCCCTGCCGCCTCTGCTCGCGTCGGCCTGATATCAGCCGATGAGTCCTTGCGAGAGTGTGAGTGCGGGCGGGCTGAATCACATGCTCCATTCGCTGCTTGCACGGGTGTGTCATCAAGAAATTCCTCTGCAGCAGCCCAACTGCGCAGACAACGAACCCCCCGCCCGGCTTCGGAAGGAAACACGAGAACCGCAGAGTCTGCAACGACGGACAGAGCAAGCCGCACGACATCGCGAGCGGTCACCTCGGTGTCGAGTGACTGCCCCAGCACTTCGCCAGCGCGTGCGAGCAGGCGCAAGCGCTGGTTTGTCTCCTCCGCCGCTTCCCGCCGAGAGCGTTCTTCCGCCAGTGCGACACGCTCCTCAGCCTGTCGGCGCACTTGCTGCGTCATCCGATACAGGTCGGTGAACACCTGCACTTTGGCGCGAAGGATCGCGGGAACGATCGGCGTAGTGATGTAATCCACCGCGCCTTGCGCGTATCCCTCGGTTGCTCGCACCTCGTCGGCAAATGCCGTGACAAAGATGATCGGCGTGTGCGCGGATCGTTTCCGCCGACGAATGAGGGCCGCTGTTTCCAATCCACTCATTCCAGGCATCTTGACATCGAGCAGAATGACCGCGAAGTCCTGGCTGAGTACCGCCCGCAGCGCATCCTCCCCCGACCCGACCATCACGAGGTTCTGGCCCAGATCTTCAAGAATCGTCCGATAGACCAACAGCTTCTCTGGAAGGTCATCGACGACCAGAATATTCGTCGGTTCGTCCACAAACCCCTCCCGGGGTAGATACGATATTCACACGTCTACTGGATCAGTTCCAGTGCCGGTACTTCCTTCCCGGTCACCGATGCAGCCAGGCTTGCAGGACCGCAAGAAGCTGGTCCGGATTGACCGGCTTCGACAGATAGTCCCACGCACCGGCCTCGATACATTTCTCCCGGTCGCCCTTCATCGCTTTCGCGGTCACGGCAACAATCGGCAGGTTCTTGAGATGTCGAATCTTGCGGATTTCCCGCATCGTTTCCATCCCGTCCATTTCGGGCATCATGATGTCCATGAGCACGATCTCGATGCCTGAATCGGCCTGAAGCGCGTTGATTGCCGCTCGACCGTTATCGGCTGAGACGATCTGCATATCGTGTTCTTCGAGAATCGTGGACAGGGCAAAAATATTGCGGATATCGTCGTCCACGATTAACACTTTCCGGCCGGCAAGAGTTTTGTCTGAGCCGTCCAGCTCGGCAAGCCGCTTCCGTTGCGACTCCGACAGGTTGGCGAGCGGACGATGGAGGAAGAACGTCGCCATGTCCAGCAGAGCATCGGCCGAGTGGACTTTCCGCACAGTGCAGATGTCACCGACTCTCTTCCATGCCGCATCGATATTCGTGTTGTTTCCTTCGGAGAAGAGGATTACGGGCAACCGGCTACTGACCGGTGTCGATTCGTTGTCCGTTTCTCGGATGATGGCGAGTAAGTCATCGGCCAGTTCATCCATCTTGGCTCCCACGACGAGGCAATCTGTGAGTTGCTCCGCCAGGACGCGCATCGCGGCGGGAATATCGGCGACGGCGCTCACTCGCACCTCGGTGTCGGCCAGGCGTGAGTAGACGTGTTCGCGCCGCGTATCATCGGACTCAACGACCAACACGTGGTGAGCCGGGCGATCAAGGTAGCGATTCAAGTGATCGAGTAGCCCATCCAGCATCTCACGGCTCTGAATCGGCTTGGCGAGGAACGCCAGACACCCGGAATCGAGCGCCCGGTCACGTGCGTCGTCCGTGCTCACGACGCACACGGGGATATGGCGGGTCGCTGCATCTTTCTTGAGTCGTTCCAGCACGCGCCAACCATCAATGTCTGGCAGGTGTATATCCAGCGAGAGAGCATCCGGGTCGTACTCGCGTGCCATCGCCAGCGCCGCAGCTCCCAGCGGAGTGACCAGCCCCTTAAAGCCTTTCTCCCGGCAAGTGTCGAGCAGGAATCGGGCGAAGCCGACGTCGTTCTCGACAATCAGAAGCACACGATCCCCGGCGCGGATGTCGTCCCGGTCGTCTCCGTAGACATTTGCCAAAGGACCCGCCTCCACCGGTTCCGGAATCGGTTCCGAGATCACCTGTTCGGGGCGGGGAGTGAGGAGCGCGACGCCATTTCCATTTGCCGAAGCCCCTCGCTCCAGCACGATCCGGTTCGTGGTGGCTGGAGGCAGGGAGTGACTGGGCGGCGCATCCGCGACCGCTTTGCGCGCCGGCCGAGGTGGAATGTATGTGGTCGGCAGATAGAGATGGAACGTACTACCACGGCCGGGCATGGAGACGAGGCGAATCTCACCGCCGAGCAAGCGGGACAACTCGCGGCTGATTGCCAGCCCCAAACCCGTTCCGCCATATTTGCGGCTGGTACTACCGTCCGCCTGTTGGAAGGCTTCGAAGATAATCTGCTGCTTGTCCACCGGGATCCCGATCCCGGTGTCGGAAACTGCGAACAGGACCACTCCGTCGGCTCGGTTCAATTCGTCGTTGTCGGGGCTCCACCCACCGGTTGCCAGCTCGACCGTCAGTGTTACCTGACCCTGATGGGTGAACTTGAACGCATTCGAGAGCAGGTTCTTGATGATCTGCTGCAATCGTTTGGCGTCGGTATAGATACCCCACGGCAGGCTTGGATCAAACCGCGTCTGGAAGGCGAGGTTCTTCGACTCCGCGACGTGTCGGAAGGTCCGCTCCACGTACCCCTGCAGTTCGTCCAAACGCAGATCACTGGCATCCACCACGACTGTACCAGACTCGATCTTCGACAGATCGAGAATGTCGTTGATGAGCATGAGCAGGTCGTTGCCGGACGAGTGAATCGTCTTGGCGAACTCCTGCTGTTTGATGTTGAGGTTCCCCTCCGGGTTCTTGCTGAGTTGATCGGAGAGAATAAGCAGGCTGTTGAGCGGCGTCCGGAGTTCGTGACTCATGTTCGCAAGGAACTCAGACTTGTACTTCGAGGTGAGCGCGAGCTGTTTCGCTTTCTCTTCTAGGTCTTGCCGTGCCTGTTCGACTTCCGCGTTCTTGCGTTCGACTTCCTGGTTCTGGTGTGCCAGGAGTCGCGCCTTTTCTTGAAGTTCTTCGTTCGTCTTCTGGAGTTCTTCCTGACGCGTTTGCAACTGCTGAGCGAGGGACTGGGACTGCTTGAGCAGATCCTCCGTCCGCATGTTCGCCTCGATCGTGTTGAGCACGATGCCGATGGACTCGGTGAGCTGCTCGAGGAACGCCTGGTGGCTGCTGTTGAATCCCCCCACGCTGGCGAGTTCCAGCACCCCGCGAACCTGTCCTTCGAAAATCAGCGGCAGTACCAGCACGCTTCGTGGTGGCGATTCACCCAGTCCGGAAGAAATCTTGATGTAGTTCGGTGGGATGTGGTCGAGCAGAATCGGCCGTTTTTCCAGAGCACATTGGCCGACCAGTCCCTGCCCCATACCGATGCGTTTGCCGAGCGTTTCCTTCCCCTCTGAAGCGTAACCGGCTAGGAGCGTAAGCTGCGGGCGATCTTTCTCCCCATCAAGGACGTAAAACTCGGCTTGTTGCGCCGCGACGACCGGACAGAGTTCCGAGAGCACCATCCGCCCGACGTTCGTGAGGTTCCGCTGTCCCTGAAGCATCCGGCTGAACTTCGCCAGGTTGGTCTTCAGCCAGTCCTGTTCGGTGTTCTTCTGGGTGGTATCGCGGAGGTTGCGAATCATCTCGTTGATCGTATTCGACAGAACCGCCACTTCACCTTGTGCTTCCACCGTGATGGATCGCGTCAAGTCGCCCTTGGTCACGGCGGTGGCCACTTCAGCAATAGCCCGCACCTGCGTTGTCAGGTTCGCGGCGAGCTGGTTGACGTTCTCCGTGAGTGCCTTCCAGATGCCGGCTGCACCGGGCACCTTCGCCTGACCGCCGAGCTGCCCCTCAACGCCGACCTCACGGGCCACGGTCGTCACCTGGTCGGCGAATGTGGCCAGCGTGTCGATCATTTCGTTGATCGTTTCGGCCAGCTCAGCGATTTCCCCCTGAGCTGCGACGGTGAGCTTTCGTTTCAAGTCGCCATTGGCGACGGCGGTCACGACCTTCGCGATCCCACGCACCTGGGCGGTCAAGTTACCGGCCATGCTGTTCACGGAGTCGGTCAAGTCCTTCCACGTACCCGCCACCCCCTCCACCTGCGCCTGGCCGCCGAGCTTACCTTCCGTGCCTACCTCACGGGCCACGCGGGTCACTTCACCGGCAAATGATCGAAGCTGGTCCACCATCGTATTGACGGTGTTCTTGAGTTCGAGAATCTCACCTTTCACGTCCACCGTGATCTTGCGGCTCAAGTCACCCGCCGCCACGGCCTTGGTAACGTCGGCGATGTTACGTACTTGGCTGGTGAGGTTACCAGCCATGAAGTTCACGGAGTCCGTCAGGTCCTTCCACGTACCCGCCACCCCACGCACATCGGCCTGACCGCCGAGCTTACCTTCGGTACCCACCTCTCGAGCCACGCGAGTCACTTCCGACGCGAAGGACCGCAACTGGTCCACCATCGTATTGACGGTGTTCTTGAGTTCGAGAATCTCACCACGGACGTCCACGGTGATCTTCTGTGACAGGTCGCCGGCGGCGACGGCCTTGGTGACGTCGGCGATGTTACGTACTTGGCTGGTGAGGTTACCAGCCATGAAGTTCACGGAGTCCGTCAGGTCCTTCCACGTACCCGCCACACCGCGAACGTCGGCCTGACCGCCGAGCTTACCTTCGGTCCCCACCTCACGAGCCACGCGAGTCACTTCGGCCGCAAACGAACTGAGCTGGTCCACCATCGTGTTAATCACGTCCTTGATCTGAAGAATCTCACCCCGGACATCCACGGTGATCTTCTGCGTCAAGTCACCCATCGCGATCGCGGTCGAGACCTTCGACACGTCGCGAAGCTGAACCGTCAGGTTCGCAGCCATGCTGTTCACGGAGTCGGTGAGATCCTTCCAGACGCCTGCCACCCCGCGAACGTCGGCCTGACCACCAAGCTGCCCTTCCGTACCCACTTCACGAGCCACGCGGGTCACTTCCGCGGCGAAACTGGAGAGTTGATCCACCATCGTGTTAACGGTGTTCTTCAGTTCGAGAATCTCACCCTTCACATCCACCGTAATCTTCTTCGACAGATCGCCGTTGGCGACAGCTGTCGTCACTTCGGCGATGTTGCGCACCTGTGCGGTGAGGTTCGCCGCCATACCGTTCACGGAGTCCGTGAGGTTCTTCCACACCCCGGCCACGCCCGGCACGTCGGCCTGTCCACCGAGCTTCCCGTCCGTACCCACTTCGCGAGCCACGCGAGTCACTTCCGCAGCGAAGCTGGAGAGTTGGTCCACCATCGTATTGACGGTGTTCTTGAGTTCGAGAATCTCACCTTTCACGTCCACCGTGATCTTGCGGCTCAAGTCACCCGCCGCCACGGCCTTGGTAACGTCGGCGATGTTCCGGACCTGACTGGTGAGGTTACCAGCCATGAAGTTCACCGAGTCCGTCAGGTCCTTCCACACCCCGGCCACACCGCGAACGTCGGCCTGTCCGCCGAGCTTACCTTCGGTCCCCACCTCTCGAGCCACGCGAGTTACTTCCGACGCGAACGAGCTGAGCTGGTCCACCATCGTATTGACGGTGTTCTTGAGTTCGAGAATCTCACCCTTCACATCCACCGTAATCTTGCGGCTCAAGTCGCCGTTGGCGACGGCGGTCGTCACAGCCGCGATATTCCGCACCTGCGCCGTGAGGTTACCGGCCATACCGTTGACGGAGTCCGTCAAGTCTTTCCACGTACCACTCACACCTTCCACGCGAGCCTGACCGCCAAGCTTACCTTCGGTACCCACCTCACGAGCCACGCGGGTCACTTCCGATGCGAACGACCGCAACTGATCCACCATCGTGTTGATGGTGTTCTTGAGTTCGAGGAATTCACCCTTCACGTCCACCGTGATTTTGCGGCTCAAGTCGCCGTTGGCGACGGCGGTCGTCACTTCAGCGACGTTGCGCACCTGCGCTGTGAGGTTTGCCGCCATACCGTTGACGGAGTCCGTCAAGTCCTTCCACGTCCCCGCCACGCCCTTCACCTGAGCCTGACCGCCAAGAGCACCTTCGGTACCCACTTCGCGAGCCACGCGGGTCACTTCCGATGCGAAAGATCCCAATTGATCGACCATCGTATTAATGGTCTTGGCGGTGCGCAAGAACTCACCCTGGAGAGGGCGATCGTCGATTTCCAGGGCCATCGTCTTCGACAGGTCGCCCTGCGCCACGGCACCGATGACGCGGGCCGTTTCGATGGTGGGGTGAACGAGGTCATCAATCAGATCGTTGACGGAGCCAACGGATTCGCGCCAGAATCCACGGACATCTCCCAGCGAGAGTCGCTGACTCAGTTTTCCCTCTTTCCCGACAATGCGGCTGAGCCTGGAGAGTTCCTCCGCCAGCCGTTCATTCTGATCGACCACATCGTTGAAGGCGTCCGCCACCTTCCCGGCAACACCGGTCCAGTCCGACGGGAGGCGCACTCCCGCCTTTCCTTGCCGGAGAGCGGTGAGAGCACTGAGGAGGGCGGTCAGTTCACCGCCTGTCGGCGGGGCGGGAGGGTCGTAAATGGCGGACATGGTCTCTCCGAGGCCTGAAGATCATGCCCGGCTCCCAGGGCGTCCAACACGAACGCGAAAGCGCTCGACGTTGAAGTAAGCCGGTTGGGCGACGATTGTGTGGGCGAGCGCGGATACGAAGGTGCGAGCTGGGCGTTCCAAGAGGGCTGAGCCTCCTGTACTGCATTTGAAATCATATAACCTATCGGCGCGCGTTTGTCGACGTGCCAGATGTGCGAAGGTTGTGCCAACCCCGATGAATTGAGGGTTTTGGAGGGTGGAACAGAATTGTCCCGCGAAAAATCACTCGTTGGGAGTCGCGTTCGCCGAGTCAGGAAAAACCGAAGCCACCCTTTCCCTGATACCTGAACTCGCTGTGTGTCGCGTTTGAGTGAATTGGGTGTCGCGGGTCTCGCGTTTGCCAGGGGAGGTTGCAAGTAATCGTACTCATACATGAACCCGCTGGAAGTGTCACGTTGCTTAACGAGCCGCGTCGCTGGAGTAGATGAGAACACGGCAGGCCTCATTCTTATCTCTCGCAATGCAGCAGGAATCGTTGCCCGCTCCCTGGCGGTCGCGGCTCGTTCAAT
>Ga0209062_1004997_pt1 | contig 13237 bp, 13 predicted proteins | sample Coa_R2_2_FD_187158 | JGI IMG/M metagenome (GOLD analysis project Ga0209062, IMG submission 187158) | Surface soil microbial communities from Centralia Pennsylvania, which are recovering from an underground coalmine fire - Coalmine... | ecosystem: Environmental > Terrestrial > Soil > Unclassified... | reverse complement strand
ACATGATCTTTGAACGGGCAAAAACAGGGGAATGGTGGGCCCTAGTTGACGATCTTAGAGCCGCCTTGCCATTGACATAGTCAGACATATGTCGTACTATGTCGCCCATGAAAACGCTAACCGTTCTGTTGCCGGAACCCGTCGAGAAACTAGTCGAATGTGAAGCTGCTGCAAAAGGCGTCGATCCAGCTGCTCTCTGCGCGAGTGTTCTGACCGAGCACTTTCTTTCCACATCCGCCGCAACTCGCGAGACGTCGGCGCAACCTGAGAAAAAGGGAGGAGAACAAATGACGTTCAACGTTCGCGACAACTTCCGAGGGCTACCCCAGTATTCCATTGATTTCGCACAAGCGATCATAGACGAGGCCTTCAAAATACCGGGCGTTCGAGCTTTTAAGAGCAATCGAGGAGTCGGTCTCGATCCTAATTTTGTTTTCATTGAGTACCTGCGAGAGCGAGCGCCAGGGGGCATCGGTTTGAGTTTTTACGGGGGTCCTGAGCGCCATCAGAACAGCCTCATCCGTGATGGGAGGACACCTTCGTACAGTCGAGCAATAATTCGGACTGCGGCAGAATTGCAATCCGTTCTTCCAAACGTGCGCAAGGCCTATGGATTCAAATTTGGCAAATGAGCTCGCGGGAGACTGCCTTTTTGAGTACGCGTGCGCATACCGTCCCTAGGTTCTACCTCGGCCGATTTGTCGCGCCAGAGTCCGAGAGCGGTCGTGATCCGTTCGTGTGGCTCGGGTCAGTGAGTACAGGAGAAATCAAGCGCCGCTCGCCGAAGAACATCTCTACCGCGCGCGGTATATATGACGGCCCCGGAGCCCTAACTGGATCAGACGAAACAATTGAGGCCCATCTCGCGAAAATAGAGTCAGATGCCTCATTGGCGATCAGCAAGTTTGCCGCTGTTCCCGTCGGTCAAGCTCTAAGTCTTCCGCCAGAAATAACGCGCTTTCTGGCGTGGCAGGCTGCGCGAACACCAGGCTGGATGAAACTTGAACAACATTGGGTCAACGATCTCCCGTTCGATCCTAAGGCGGAACTGCTCGAACCTCCTCCTCCCGGTTTTGAAAAGATCGGCGATCGATTTCGCCCGTTGTGTTTAGAAGAACCGGGCACAGGCGTCCAGCGTGAGGCAACGACACAGGAAGAGTTCGAACAATATCGCAAGCGTGGATGGAAATGGGTCCTCCGCCGCGACGATCATCTCGAAATGCTGCATTTCGAAGCGTGGTACTTCCAGGTTCGCCACTTCCCACGGCTTTCGTGGGTTCGACTCCAGCCGCCTGATGATGAATTCTTCGTCACGAGCGACCGGGGCGTGGCTTGGCTTGTAGACGGGCTCGCTGACGTACCGCCAGCCGCGCTCAGACATCCGACCGCCCAGGTAGTCGCGCCATTAACCAGAAGCGTTGCGCTCGTTGGACGGCACAGTACGAGCGCACTTAATGTGACGCCGCGCGAGGTGAATCGTTTGATCGCGTGTTTGGCTTCCGAGTGGGTTGCGGGCCCTACGAGCGAAATAGTCCATCAGGCGCTTGCAGACCGCGATGAAGTATTTCGAGCCCGCCGAGGTTCACAATATGTCCAGTAGATCGCTAGACAGGCTCGACGTCACCTTTGCCGATGTTGCAGATATTGCAGAGGACTTGAAGGTTTTCGAGTACCGTCTCGCCGCCTTTGCTCCAGGGCTTTACATGATCAACGTGCAGACGTACGCCATCTCCTGGGACCGCCCCGCACATTCGGCAACGAGCGCCGTCGCGCATTAAAACGAGTGCACGTAACCTCCAGTTAATATTGCGCGGTGTTTTTCTTCCTGCTTTCTTGGCGATAACATCAGGCACGGGCCGTAATTCACCCTCGTTTGCCCATTGAACGAATGCGGCTAGAGCCTTTCGCCACGACTTAAAGCGATACGCGTAAGTATTCCAAGAGAACCGTGACGGCCCGGGCCTCAAATCTCGAGACCTAGGTTGGTGTCCGAGAGCAGTCCAAACTTCGACGAGATTTTCGAAGAGATCTTCGTCTGAGATATTGCGATTGATTGTGCGCTGAAGTTCGGCCTTGTCCAGGGCTGCGTTCCAAGAGCCGAAGCGTTCGGCGATTGTACTGGCAGTAAACCGCCCCTCCTTGTTGTATTCACGAAAGGTCACTTGGTCCTTGCCAAGTTGCTGTGCGACGCGGCGCAGATCGGCCAGTAGTTCGTCGTCCGGAATATCGCGGTGGAACTGTTCGAGTTCATATTTCATGTCGGGATTCGTCTCAGATTCTATATCTGAAGAGGCGAAAGGTGGTGAACACAGGAACACACGCAGTGTTCACCGATAAAGATAGGCCTTCCGTTCACCTGGGCCCTGCCACAAGGCTCGGTGGAAGAAGAAACTGGAGAAAATAGCGCTGCAAAAAGACCGCGGACGAAAACTTCGATTTGGGCGGGAGCGACCCCGGTGTTTGTGCGGTTTTGCCGCCCAAACGTGCTCACCGGGTCGCTCCCGCCCAAATTGTTTCTTGAATGCGCCAGGTGTTTCGTCCGCGTTTTGGAAGGGAGAAAACGAAACCACAATATTCTTGAAGTCGAGCGCGTACTTTTTCTTTGAGGAGTTTTCCCGACTTCTTGCCCATTAGTATAAATAGGGGGCACTCCGCCAAGTCATCCCCCCGACCTTCCTCAGACTTCCAGGCAGCTATGCGCTCTACCGCCGACCGCACCGATTTGTCTCAGCTCCAAGAAGTCCAAGGGACCACAGGTGAGAAAGGGAAGGAGTGCATCTCTTCTCATGATTTGCTCGCATTGCGCGCGTTTATTCTCCTGCTCGACGCATGGGACCGAAACAACAAGCCAGCGACTCCCGTTGACACGCGGACGGAATCGGAGCAAGGTGAGCGGCACGCGCGGTCTGTCAGTGCGCGCAGGCAGAGGGTTGCATGAGACAAGCCGTCTTGTACGCGAGAGTGTCGAGCAAGGACCAGGAGCGCGAAGGGTTCTCCATCCCGGCGCAACTCAAGTTCCTCCGCGAGTACGCGCAGAGCCATGAGTTCAACGTCCCGCGCGAGTTCGTGGACGTGGAGACAGCCAAAACGACGGGCCGTAAGCAATTCGGCGAGATGGTGCGGTTTCTGCGCGATCACAAGTTGTGCAGGGTTGTGTTGGTGGAGAAGACCGATCGGTGTACCGGAACTTCCGCGATTGCGTAACGCTCGAAGACCTCGATGTAGAGATTCACCTGCCCAAGGAAGGCCAGGTCATCAGTAAAGACTCGAAATCACAGGCCAAACTCGTCCACGGCATTCAGCTTGTCATCGCTCGGAACTACATCGAAAACTTGCGCGATGAAGTGCGCAAAGGCATGCGGGAGAAAGCGGCGCAGGGCATTTACCCGAGCCGGCCACCGCTCGGCTATCGGAACAACAAGTTACTGCGCACGATCGAGGTTGATCCCGAGAACGCGCCGATCGCGCAGCGAATGTTCGACCTCTACGCAACGGGTTCTTACTCGCTCGCCACCTTGCGTCTGTTTCTCAAAGCCGAGTACGGCAAGGTTCTCTCGAAGTGGCACATCGAAAAATTGCTGAGGAACCCCTTCTACATCGGCACTTACGAATGGGAGGGCAAGAGCTACGCAGGCACGCATCCTCCCCTTGTGAGCCCTGAAATCTTCTCCCGCGTGCGCGACGTGCTGAGCGGCAAGGCGCGGCCTCGCAAACAGATACACGAGTTCGCATTCTCCGGCTTGCTCCGCTGCGCCTATGACAACTGCGCTGTCACCGCCGAATTCAAGAAGCAGAAGTACACCTATTACCGCTGCACAGGCTATCGCGGCAAATGCGATCTGCCCTATTTTCGCGAAGAAGTGATGGCCGAGCGTCTCGGCCAGGTCTTGCAGGCGATCCGAATCCCGGATGGCGTTTTGGCGCAGCTCGAAGAGTCCTTGCTCTCCCATAAAACCCACGAGGAATCGCTTAGGAAGCGTCAAGCCGAACACAATGCACCAACGGTTGACCCAACTCCGCAAACGGCTGGAGCAGGCTTACGTGGACCGTCTGGACGGAAAAATCACCGAGGAATTTTGGGAGGCAAAGTCCGCCGAGTGGCAGGAAGAGGAGCAATCTCTGTTGGCGTCCTTGCGGGAGCTCGAACACGCCGAAAATCCCGAACGTGCGCTCGACCGCGTTCGCATTTTAGAACTCGCAAATAAGGCGCATTCTCTGTATGTTACGCAGACTCCGCAGGAAAAGGCCAAATTGCTGAGAATGGTGCTATCGAACTGCACCGTGGACGCGCTAAGTGTATATCCCACATACAGAAAGCCCTTCGACATGATCTTCGAGCGGGCGAAAACAGGGGAATGGTGGGCCTGGACTGACTTGAACAGTCGACCTCACCCTTATCAGGGGTGCGCTCTAGCCACCTGAGCTACAGGCCCAACAAAAACTTAAGAGCAGTGCGTCTCGCGGTCCGCTCGTGCCGGCTGACGGTCGTGTACAGGCGAAAGCCGGCGACACAAAGAGTCGACCCGCGAACTTTACGGAAGTATATCCGGCCAGCCGTTGGACAGCAACGAGCTTATGCTGCTGCAGCAGATCAGCACATCGACATCCCAATTCCACCGATCGGAATGCCAGCAACATGTTGGCGGAGGCTGAATTCCCTTCAACTATAACTTCCCTGCTGTGGCCTAGTGTGATGTGACGAAATCGGCAGCCCCAGTGTGCCTGTCCGTTAACCCCGGCGGATGAGAAGCGCCGCGTGCCTTCATGGCAGCCTCGAACTGCATGAGCCGAATTTTGCGCCGGTCCATTCTACTGAGGCATAAGAACTTAAATGCACTACGAAAGCGGCGCTGACAAATAGACGCGAGCCAACAGCGCATGTAAGGACGCAGCGCATTCGCGTCGGTATCGAAGCTGTTAATAGTCCCTTCGAGCGCGTCGCAAGAAACGGTACTAAGGTCCCATTCAGGAACATAGGCCATAACCCCTATACCTAAGTGATTCGTAACGCTGAACTAGCCGTTTGCGAAGACCTAGTTTGGCAATTTCGGGAAGGCGCGGCCCGCGCGCGGCACCCGCGGCAATGTGTCAGCCGGAGGATGGAAGCATTCGGCAGCAAGTGGGCCAAATCAAATGGCGATTGATGCCTTAGATCAAGAAATCATCGACAGCTTGCCGAAATTGGCAGACGTGTATGACGCGTACGGCGTGCAAGTTAATGCTCTGCCTGTGGACGAAATCTTCGCTCTATACGAACGAGCCGGCTTCCTTTATCCCGATAAGGCAGCGCGCCTGCTGCCGCACCTGGAACAAGTAAAAGAGAACTGGCGGCGGATGCTGAGCGCCGGAGAATCGCTTCTCTATGTTCTGACAGCGGGTGATGAAAATCACGGCCTGGCCTCAATTGCGGTTTGGCGGACCGCGCGTAATGGATGGACCTTTCAGCACCTGGTTTCTGAAAACAATCCTTATGCCTCACGCGCGGTCATGCTGGCGGGATCGGCTGCGAGTTTCTTAAAGGGAGTCGCTGAATCCAACCAGAATTGGTTCCGGCCGGAGAACAGGTTTCCCTCCCGCGTATTCGGGTCAATGGTGAAGACCATAGGTGAATCGCTCTCCTCGGTTCAGCGCCACATGTTCTTTGCGTTGCCCAAAAAATTGGTTTTACCCACGCAGAAGGGTGTCCGCATCGTGCCGTACAGTCCGGCGCAAAAAGAGCCGCTCAGCGCGCTCGCTACAGCAGCGCGTGGGAGCGTCTACGTAACTGCCGAGGAATTACAAGGCGATGTCGAGTTCAAGACGGTGGACGAGATGTACCGCAAAGTCGGCTTGCGGCGCACGCGGCGTGTTTGGCTTGCCTACCGCGGGTACAAGGATGAGCCGATCGGAGCAGTAATCGCCTACCGCGGCCCACTAGGCCTCAATTTCAGCTACATCGAAAATCGCTGCGATTTGTTGGTGCACCCAACGCTGCCGGATTCGGAAGTTTCGGGCGTCGTGTCATCCCTGCTGAAGGCGGCCGCCAGCGCGTATCAAGGCTTTGAGCTGGATGCGATTCCCGTGATCACCGATCAGATTGCGGCAACCGCACTAACGCAACTGGGGGCTGAATTCCTTCGCCATTATTGCCAGGGAATATGGCTGAAGGGCGGGGATTTGCGGCTCTACCGGCACGTTGATGGCTTCTACGCGAGATTGCTGGCTCGATCCGAAAGACATAGCTCGCCCGTAGGGTTTGCGGGCTAGGGAAGGCAATGCTCAAGTCGGCCACAGTTGACTACATCATGGACGACCCGCGCGAGGCCGCGCGTCTGGAAGCGAAGGTTGATCCGCGGGCCTGGGTCGAGAAGTACATCGCCGGTCAAATCGAGCCGGGCATGGAAGTGCTTTCGGTAGGCGACGGGCCGGGCGTCATCCTCGGAGCTGTTTGCGAATTGCATCCGTCGGTGCGCGGAACCGGAATCGATATCAGCCCGGACCGCGTGAACGAAGCAGCGCGGAAAAACCGGGGAAACCCGCGAGCGCGGTTTGTTTGCGGAGACGCGCACGCGATGCAGTTTCCCGCTGACAGCTTCGATCTGGTTTATTGCCGCATGTTGCTGCAATACCTGCGCAACAAAGAGCGCGCGGTCGAGGAGATGGTCAGGGTTTGCAAACCCGGCGGAAAGGTTCTGCTGCAAGACCTGGATGGGCAACTTTTATGGCATTACCCGGAAGATACCGGGCTGCAACGAGCGCTCGAAAAAATCATAAGCCGGCTGGCGGAAACCGGATTCGATCCGTTCGTCGGGCGAAAGCTGTTTTGGCTGGGGCGCAAAGCAGGCCTCGAAAATTTGCAGGTGCAAGTGGAGTCCTACCATTTGATTGCCGGGGAGATCAGGCCAGAGGTACGGAAGCAATGGGAACTCAAGCTGGATATCGCGCGGCCGCAAATGGCGCGAGCTCTTGGCAGCGAAGCGGAGGCCAGAGAGCACTCCAGGCGATTTCTGGAATATCTGAGCCGCCCCGACACGCTTACTTATTCCACTGTTTTTACAGTGACTGGGGAGAAACCGTTTTGAAGCCGTTTAATTCATTTCCACGGGGAACCACGGCGGTTTGAGCAAGCGAAAAAAGGGCAGATTGATGAATCACGTAGGACAAGAGTTCACCGGGCCAAGTATGCAGGATGCAAACAACCGGGTCTGGGATCCCACGCCAGTGTTATTGGCTATCTCCTAGAGGGGGATTTTGGTTATGTCGCCGCTACGCAAGAACAAGTTCAATTTCGTGGCCTCAAGTGGCCGGATCCTCTTGCTCGGCATGCTCATGGTATCGCAGGCGGCAAACGTGTCGGCATCAGGTGCGGCCGGTCCGCAGAATGTGCCCGACTATGCCAGCATGAGCCTGGAAGACTTGATGAACCAGCCGGTCACGTCCGTCACGAAGCACACGCAAAAGGTCGGTGACTCGGCTGCGGCGATCTTTGTCATCACCCAGGAGGATATCCGCCGGTCCGGCGCGACGAGCATTCCAGACGCGCTGCGCATGGTTCCAGGTGTGGAAGTGGCGCAAATTGATCAGAACAAATGGGCCATTGCATCACGCGGGTTCAACGGAAGATTCGACGATAAGCTGCTGGTTTTGATTGATGGGCGCAGCGTTTATACACCGCTCTTCTCCGGCGTCTACTGGAATATTGAGGACGTCGTGCTCGAAGACGTTGACCGCATCGAAGTCATTCGCGGCCCTGGGGCAACGCTGTGGGGCGCAAATGCCGTCAATGGCGTGATTAACATCATTACGAAATCGGCCAAGAACACTCAAGGCGCACTCGTATCTGTAGGAGCTGGATCGCAGGAAGCCACGGCGGAGACTGTCCGTTATGGCTCGAAAGTAGGCGACACCTATTACCGCGTCTATGGCAAATATTTTGATTGGTATCCTTCCATCGATTCAACCGGCGCGACCGCTTCCGACGGATGGCACGCGATACGCAGCGGATTCCGTGTCGACTCGAACGCGACGACGCGCGATTCGCTCACGGTACAGGGCGACATTTATCACGACAATTTCGGGGAAACACTGACCATTCCGTCCTTAACTTCACCCACATTTTCGAGCACCTATCCGAATAACAACACGAACAGCGGAGGGGATCTGCTGGGCCGCTGGAATCACTCATTTGCGCGATCTTCTACTTCACTGCAGATGTATTACGACCGCACAAATATCTTCTTTCCGACCATCTTTTCCGATCACGAATCGGTCTATGACATTGATTTCCAGCACGATATTCACCTTGGCGAGAATCAGGAACTGGTGTGGGGACTCGGTTACCGGTCGATTCAGGATAACAACGCCTCGACCTTCACCGTGGCCGTCGTTCCGGACCACAGCAGCCTGAATCAGTACAGCGCATTCGTGCAGGACGAAATCGGCCTGCTGGATAATCGTATGCACGTAACGGTTGGCTCGAAATTTGAGCACAATCCGTTCACAGGATTCGAATTCGAGCCGAACATCAGGGTCTTAGGAACTCTCACACAGAAGCAATCGGTGTGGGCTGCGGTTTCCAGGGCAGTCCGAACACCGGCGATCACAGAGGAAGGGCTGCAGTTGAATGCCGGCATTCTTCCTCCAAACACGCCTCCGGCAAATAGTCCTCTGCCGGTGGTCGAGGGAATTTTCGGTAGTCCGCTCTTTGCTTCCGAGCACCTTTTGGCCTATGAAATTGGTTACCGGGTGCAGGCCACGAATTCGGTCTCGCTGGACATTGCGGCCTTCTACAACAACTACACGAACCTGCGATCCGCTGAGCCGGGAGCCCCGATCGTGGTAGGGAGCCCTGTGCCGAGCTACGTAATTCAGCCTTTCGTCGCCAGCAACAAGATGAGCGGAGGAACGTACGGCATCGAACCGTTCGCTGAATGGAGAATTTTGCCGCAAACGCAGGGACGCCCCATAGCTTGGAAGTTGTCCGCGTCCTATAGCTATCTGCAAATGAATATTCACAAGAACGCGGACAGCCTCGATCCGACGCCGGACATCCCAAATGGGCTGAGTCCTCGTAACCAAGCCTATTTCCGGTCTTCCTTGGATCTGCCTAAACACGTGGAACAGGATCTGATAGTCCGCTACGTGGATAGGCTACAGGGGCTCAACATTCCCAGCTACACCTCTCTGGATCTTCATATCGGCTGGAGACCGGTGACACCGATGCAATTGTCGTTTGGCGCTTGGGATTTGCTGAACACGAAGCAGATCGAGTTCATTCCAGACTTCATCAACACACTGCCTACCGAAGTGCGGCGTACGTGGTTTGGCAGCATTTCGTGGACCTTTTAGCGGAGAGTCGATGATCGCGCGTGATGCCGAATTGAGTGCCGCGCGATAAGACCATAATGAGATTTCTGCGACCGATTATCGCGATAGGAATCTGCCTGAGCATGGTCCTCGGGGCCAACGCTCAGACGATCGATTCCTCTGACTCTTCCGAATACCTCATTAAGGCCGGTTTTATTTACAATTTCGCGAAATTGGTAGGATGGCCGCAAGGCGTATTTGCCCAGGCGGATTCCCCCATCGTCATCGGAATTCTTGGAACGGACCCCTTCGGCAGCATTATCGATCGCATCCTCGCGGACAAGCAGATCGATTCGCGTCGGTTCGTGATCAAACGGCTGAAATGGGGAATGGACCTGAAGGGCTGCGACATTCTGTTTATAGCCTCATCGGAAGCGGGGCACGTCGAGGAAGTGATCCGCTCCATGAAAGGATTGCCCATCCTCACGATCGGAGAAACGCCGGGATTCGCCAGACGGGGCTGCATCATCAATCTGATCGTTGAGGACAACAAGGTTCGATTTGAGGTCAATCTGGATGCTGCCAAACAGGCCGATCTGAATATCAGCTCCAGGTTACTGGCGCTGGCGAGAATCGTGCCGCAGGCATCGGCGGACGCAAGGTAGCCTATGAACCTCCAGAACTTATCGATCAAAGGCAAGCTGATGCTCATCACCATGCTGACGAGCAGCGCCGCGCTTGTCCTTTCGTCGGCAAGTTTTCTGATTTATGACCTGATCTCCTTCCGTCACTTGCTCACTCTCGACCTGATGAGCCAGGCCCAGATCATTGGTTACAACAGCGCCGCGGCCATGGCCTTTCGCGACGAAGCCGCCGCTACTGCGACGTTGTCGGCGCTCACCGCAAAAGAAGATATCGTGTCCGCCGTCCTGTACACGCCCGACGGGAAAATCTTCGCGCATTATTATCCCAATGGAACGCCGCACCCGCCGACATTGCCGATCCTCTCGCAAGGCACGGGGTATCGTTTCGAGGGCGGATATCTGGAAGTGTTTCGCGACGTCCTGCTCAACGGCGAACATGTCGGAACATTATTTTTGCAATCCGACCAGCGCCAGTGGAGCGTGCGGGCCAGGCGATACAGCGCAATCGTCGGGTTTTTCGTATTTATCTCGGCGTTATTCGCGCTGCTTGTCTCATCGCAGTTGCAGCGGCTGATTTCCAGGCCCATTTTGCAGCTGGAAAACACAATGAGGATGGTGTCGGCCAACAAGAACTATGAAGTGCGCGCCACGAGATTTTACAGCGATGAAATCGGCCGGTTGATCGATGGCTTCAACACCATGCTTTCCGAAATTCAGCACCGCGATACCGCGCTGCAGCGTGCGAATGACGAACTAAAAACGCGGACGCGCGAGCTCGAGGGCGAAATCATTCATCGCAAACAGACCCAAGAGGAACTGCTCAAAGCAAAGCACGCGGCGGAGGATGCCAGCCGCGCAAAGAGCGCTTTCCTCGCCAACATGAGTCATGAGTTGCGTACGCCGCTCAACGCCATCATTGGATATAGCGAAATGCTGGAGGAGGAGACACGCGAATCAGGGAAGCTAGAAAATCAGCAGGACCTCCGAAAGATCCAATCGGCCGGAAAGCATCTGTTGTCGTTGATCAATGATGTGCTCGACCTTTCCAAGATCGAAGCTGGAAAAATGGGCCTGCATTTGGAGAACGTCGAAGTCGGCCCAATGGTCGAGGAAATGGTTACTACGCTGCAGCCGGCGATCGCGAAAAATGCCAACAATGTGCGGGTCCGTATTGCGGATGACGTAGGCGTGATGCGTGCCGATGCCACCAAAGTCCGGCAGATCCTTTTCAACTTGATGAGCAATGCCTGCAAATTCACCGATCATGGAACCATCTCGCTGGATGTGAGTCAAAGCACGATGGAAGGCCAGGAATGGATTCGCTTCCGCGTGAAAGATACGGGAATCGGTATCAGCCCGAAGCAGCAGGAGAAGCTCTTCCGCGAATTTTCGCAAGCCGATGCAACCATCTCGCGAAAGTACGGTGGAACCGGGCTTGGACTGGCGATCAGCTACCGTTTCGTACAGATGATGAAAGGCCGCATCGGTGTGGAAAGCCACCCCGGGCAGGGCTCCACATTTACCGTGTACCTCCCGGTTCAAGTTACGTCGGAGATGGTTGAAGCCGCACAACTTGACGGTGCGAACGCGAGTTCAGCCGGATCGGCGCAAAACAAGACCGAACTTGACACCATTCTCGTGGTCGATGACGACCCGGCTGTGCGCGACCTGATGTCGCGATTTCTCACCAAGCTAGGATTCCATGTGGTTGCCGCCGCGAATGGAGAAGAGGGACTGCGTCTGGCTCGCGAAGTAGCTCCGGCAGTCATCACCCTGGATGTAATGATGCCGGAATGCGATGGTTGGGAAACCCTGCGCAGGTTTAAGAATGATACCGCTCTGTCACAGATCCCCGTGATCATGGTTACCGTAGTTGATAACGAAGCGATGGCGCTGGATTTAGGTGCGTCAAATTATCTGATCAAACCCGTGGATCGCGATCGGCTTGCGGTTCTGATCGAAAAGCATCGCGTGCCGCGACATCCAACGTCTGCCGAATCCAACAGTTCGTCTCGCCCCAAGGAAGAGCAACGGCCGGTTGAATTTGAAGTCTCCAGGAGAACCTAAATGATGCCGAAAATCCTGCTCATTGAAGACAATGAAATGAACCGAGACATGCTCTCCCGAAGACTGCAACGGAGGGGCTATCGCGTGCTCACGGCCCAGGATGGGGAACAGGGACACGTTCTGGCGCGGTCCGAAAATCCGGATTTGATTCTAATGGACATCAGTCTTCCGGCCATGGATGGCTGGGAATTGACGCGCCGCCTCAAAGCCAGCGAAAACACAAAGCATATTCCTATCATCGTGCTCACCGCTCACGCGCTGGTGACCGACCGGGCAAAAGCGTTCGAAGCCGGCTGCGACGATTACGACACGAAGCCGATCGAATTCGAACGGCTAAGCGAAAAGATTGAGAGCCTGCTTGCCGAGAAAAAATTGTCATGAACTCAAAGCCAGGGCGTCTTCTCATCGTTGACGACAACGAAATGAATCGGGACATGCTGGCTCGCCGGCTGGCCCGCAAGGGATATGTGATCGTGCTCTCCGATACGGCAAAAGATCTTCTGCCGCGGGTAAAAGAGGAAGAGATCGATCTCGTCCTGTTGGATATTGAGATGCCTGTGGTCACGGGACTGGACGCCCTTCAGACTCTGCGCGAATCGTACTCGCCGATTGAACTGCCAATCATTATGGTCACGGCGAAGAATCAGAGTGACGACATCGTGAAAGCGCTGGAAATGGGCGCGAACGACTACTTGACCAAGCCGATCGATTTCCCTGTGGCCTTGGCGCGCATTGGCGCTCATTTATTGCTGAAGAAAGCGCAAGAGGCCTTGAGAGAAAGCGAGGAACGGTACGCACTGGCCGCCCGCGGCGCGAATGACGGTCTTTGGGACTGGAATCTTGTGACGGGTGCGGTGTATTTCTCGCCGCGGTGGAAAGAGATGCTGGGTTTCGGGGAAAACGAGATCGCCGATCGTCTCGAAGAATGGCTCGGCCGTGTGCATGATGCGGATCGCGAGCGCGTGAAGGATGAAATTGCCGCACATCAGCAGGGACTGACGCCGCACTTTGAGAGCGAACATCGTTTGCTTCACAAAGATGGCGGTTTTCGCTGGATGCTGAGCCGCGGGCTCGCCGTCCACGATTTCTCCGGAAAAGCGTTGCGGATGGCGGGATCGCAAACCGATATCACCGAAAGGAAAGTTTCCGACCCGCTCACGGGTTTGCCCAACAGGCTTCTTTTTATCGATCGGCTTGGGCGCTTGATCAAACATTCGAAACGCCGCAAAGACCACCTTTTC
>Ga0209062_1004995_pt1 | contig 13240 bp, 8 predicted proteins | sample Coa_R2_2_FD_187158 | JGI IMG/M metagenome (GOLD analysis project Ga0209062, IMG submission 187158) | Surface soil microbial communities from Centralia Pennsylvania, which are recovering from an underground coalmine fire - Coalmine... | ecosystem: Environmental > Terrestrial > Soil > Unclassified ... | reverse complement strand
GGCCAGGGTCCGTGATCCAGCACTCTCCGTGGTGGACCACCAGGAAGGGGGGTCAAGATTCGAGCGTCGATAGGGGGTCAGTTTTCAGCCGGCGCTGACACTGCGGTCGCCATCCGGCTGTAGGGGGCCGCCGAGGTGTCGCCGAGCGCGCGCCGGTAGAGCTTCAAGAAGTTGTGGGTCCCGCAGATGAGCTTCCACTCGGAGGCGGCGGCCTCTTTGCCTCACCAGGAAGATCACCTCGTCCTCGGTACCCTGATCGGAGCGCGACGTGTCGGCGCCTACGACGTCAGCTCGGCCGGCACCGAGGCCAACGCAGCCTCGATGGCCTCAAGGAGCTGACGGGCCGACGAGGCGGCTCGACGGCGACGCGAGTTGACGGTCCCTTCGAGGGCGGGAGCTGGTCGACGAGGTTGGACACCTGGAGGGGAAGCCTTCCGGTGGGGTGCCGGTCACGAAGGCGCCGTAGCAGTCCACTGCCGCGTCGAGCTCGAGGTTGCACGCAGCAAGCATGCTCTGGCGCCCGCCCGAGCAGTAGCCGATCACTCCGACCTTCCGGGACGTGGCGAGCGAGCGCAGGTGGGCGGCTGCACCGCCGACATCTCCGACCAGTCGGTCGTCGGGTACCCCGCCAGCGGCACGGGCTGCGGCCGCGGCGTCATCCGGGCTGGAGCCGGGGGCTTCGCGCCAGTAGAGGTTGGGACAGAGCGCGTCGTAGCCGAGCTCGGCGAAGCGTCGCACGATCTCGTTCGTCGCGCGGTCGTAGCCCGGCATGTGTGTGGATGACCACGACCCCACCGCGCGCCTCGCCACCCTCGGGCTGAGCCAGGTAGGCCTCGATCTCTTCACCTCGGTGACCGGAGATCCGGGTCGTCGTGGCGCGTAGGTCCTCGCTCATCTCGTCATGTCCTCGATTGGTGCCGGGTTGATTCCTCGGTAGTACAGCATCGTCACGTCGAGATGACCGTACTGGTCTCGTGTGCCTGGTCGTAACGCATGCGTGCAGCGTCGATGTCGCCGAGGTGGGCGTCAGCCCAGGCGAGGAGACTGGTCACTGCCTGGAGCAGCGTCTCGCCCATTGGAGTCAGCGCGTACTCAACGCGCGGTGGGACGACGGCGTAGACGGTACGAGCGACCAAGCCGTCGCGCTCCAAGGAGCGCACGGTCACCGTCAGCATGCGCGGGGTGATGCCCTCGATCTCGCGGCGCAGCTCGCTGAAGCGCTTCGTGCCAGTCCCGAGCAAGTGGATGACGTACAGCGACCACTTGTCACCGATCCGGTCGAGCACCTCGCGCGCCCGACAGCCGGCTACCGGGGTCGAGCGGCTCTGCGGCTCCATTGTTTCCTCCTGGGAACTCGAGATGGTCAAAGGTACCGACTTCTCTCCACGTGCCGTCTTCCCCGGGGCTCGGTGCGACGTGTAACCTGACGAGGTTCCCATCAGGAAGTCTATCTACATTGGTAACCGAGATCAGCGAGAGCAAAACCGCATGACCACCGAGCCGCGCTCCGGCGCATTACCCCTGGCTCGAGGAACCTGGACGCTCGACCCGAACCACTCAGCCGTGCACTTCCGGGTCAGCCACCTCGGGCTCAGCAACGTCCGAGGTCGCTTCGACCGCTTCGATGCCACCCTCAGCGCCGACACCATCCTCGACGAGGTGGCGGTGTCGGCCACCGTCGACCTGGGCTCGGTCGACACCAACCAACCCGATCGCGACGCCGATCTGCGCACCACCGACTTCTTCTCCTCCGACCAGCATCCCGAGATGACGTTTCGCTCCCCGGCGGTCAAGGAGCGCTTCGACGGAGAGTACGAGCTGACCGGCGAGCTCACCATCAACGGGATCACCGAGCCGCTCACCTCGGAGGTCGAGCTCACGGGTGCGGAGGTCTTCCCCGGCGACGGGAAGACCCCCGCCGGGTTCAGCGCGACGGGCGAGGTGAACCGGGACGACTTCGGCATCGACTTCAACGTGCCGCTCGGCATGGACAAGATGGCCCTTGGCCAACGGGTCCGCACCGAGCTCGAGCTCCAGTTCGTCGCCCCCGAGGCGTAGATGGTGACCTCGCGAAGCGATCCCGCCGTATGGCTGCGCTCTGTCCGGGCTTCCCACGACCGGCTGACGGCGACGGTCGAGGGCCTGGACCCGTCGGACCTCGGTCGCCCCTCGTTGTGCGGTCAGTGGAGCATCGCCCAGGTCCTCTCGCACCTCGGCAGCCAGGCCGAGATCTTCTCCCTCTTGGTCGACGCCGGCATGGACGGCACGGACCCGCCTTCCCAAGAGGCCTTCGCGCCGATCTGGGACGCGTGGAACTCACGGAGCGCCAGGGACCAGGCCACCGATAGCATCACCGCGAACGGAGCGCTGGTGAGCCGCCTCGAGAGGCTCGATTCGGAGGCGCTGGGTACGTTCCACCTCGAAGCGTTCGGGATGGACCTCGATGCCGCCGGCCTGCTGCGCCTCCGGCTCTCCGAGCACGCGCTGCACACCTGGGACGTCGCCGCGGCGCTGGACCCGGCTGCCAGAGTGGCTCCCGACGCGGTCGAGCTGCTCTTGGAGGGACTTCCCGAGCTCGCCGCCCGTGTCGGCAAGCCCACCCCTCACTCGTCGACCGTCGCGATCACGACGACCGATCCGCGTCGCCGGTTTTTCCTTGCTCCTGAGGGCGTTCGTCTCGAACCGACGAACGAACCCACCGGCACCGCAATCGCAGGCTCGATCAGTCTCACCGCAGAGACCCTCGTGCGCCTCGTCTACGGGCGGCTCCAAGAGACCGACGCGGTGCACGTCGAGCGGGGCATCTCCCTCGAGGAGCTACGGGCGGTGTTCCCTGGGTTCTGACGGCAGCGAGGTGCGGCGCGAGAACAGGGCAGGGCGCACGCCTCACGTCTATGGGCGAATGAACCACCTGATGAACGACAAACACGGAGAAAGGTTTCGCTGGTGAGAGTTGAGGTCCTGAGAGCAGCCAGGCGACCCGGCGGTCGCCGACGCGTCGACGCGGGGGTCAGCAAGTGAACGTTCGCGACCTCTCGCTTCTCGCCGCCCGTGGGGTGCTTGGCGGGTACCTTGCCGCGCACGGGGCCCAGAAGCTGTTCGGGTCCTTCGGTGGCCATGGCATGGCGCCGACCGTAACCGGCTTCGATCGGCTGGGGCTGCACCCGGCACCGGTCATGGCGCGGGTGGCGGCCGTCTCGGAGCTCACCGGGGGCACGCTGACGGTTGCTGGCGCTGCCCATCCTCTCGGCCCCATCGCGCTCGCCGCCACCATGGCTGTGGCTGCGTCGACGCACCGGGCGAACGGACCATTTGCCGCCAACGGGGGATTCGAGCTGCCGCTCACCAACATGGCAGCCGCGCTCGCACTCGCTGTCGGTGGTCCGGGCCGCTATTCGTTCGACGCGCTCTCCGGCCGCTCGATCCCTCGCCCGCTCGTCCGCGTGGTCGCGGCCGGAGCCGCGGTGTCCGCCGCCGCGTGCCTCACCATGGTGCTGCGGGCCAAGCCCCAGCCTCCGTCAGGGCCAAGCAATGGTGCGGAGGCCAAGGAGGCCGAGGAGGCCGAACAGCCTGCCTAGCCGCTGACTCGGATGAGCTGCAAGGCACGGCAGAACCCTCGGTAGAGGAACGAGCGCGTCATTGCCGGACACTCGCTGTGACGATCGACCGGGCTTCTTTGATCTCCTCGATCGACAGGCCGACCTTGTTGGTGGATACGGGGTCACGTTCGGCCTGTGGCTACGCGGTGGATCGCGGCTTAGGCCTCCACGTGGCGGAGCAGGAGGCTCGAGTGCGCCGCCAGGTTCACCGCCGGCGTGCGCACGACCCGGCCCCACGGCGCGGGGCGGCTCGTGCTGAGCAGCTCCTCCCAACGGCCAGGCCACTCCAGGCGCGGCAGGGTGTACGAACGTGAACGGGTGCCCGCGTTGAGCAGGAGCAGGAGGGTGTCGCCGCGCACCCACCGCCCGCGGGCGTCGACCTCGTCGGCAGCCCGGCCGGCGAGCAGCATGCCGATGGTGTGGTTGTCGGCGTCCGCCCAGTCCTCCTCGGCCATCTCCGCACCGTCGGCGCGGACCCACGTGACGTCCTTGGTGCGCTGGCCCGCCACGTGGCGCCCCGTGAAGAAATCGCGGCGCCGCAGGACGGGGTTGGCACGGACGATCGCGATCAGCTCGCGCACGAACCGGCACAGCTCGTTGCCGCCCTCGTCGAGGTCCCAGTCGAGCCAGCTCGTCGGGTTGTCCTGGCAGTAGGCGTTGTTGTTGCCGAGCTGGGTCCGGCCGAACTCGTCGCCGGCGAGCAACATCCGCACGCCCTGGGAGAGCATGAGCGTGGTGAGGAGGTTCCGCTTCATGCGGTCACGTGCCCCCTGCACACGCAGCGAATCGGTCGGCCCCTCGACGCCCCAGTTCCGGCTCAGGTTGTCCTCGGCGCCGTCGCGGTTGCCCTCGCCGTTGGCCTCGTTGTGCCGTCGCTCGTAGGAGACGAGATCGGTGAGGGTGAAGCCGTCGTGGCACGTCACGTAGTTGACACTCGCGTACGGGCGCCGACCGCTGGGCGCGTAGATGTCGCTCGAACCCGTGAGCCGCGACGCGAGCTCCGGCACCTGGCCCCGGTCGCCCCGCCAGAACCGCCGCACGCAATCGCGGTAGGCACCGTTCCACTCCGCCCAGCCGGGCGGGAAGCGCCCGAGCCGGTAGCCGTCGGGGCCGACGTCCCACGGCTCGGCGATGAGCTTCACCGAGGACAGCACCGGGTCTTGCTGGATGATCTCGAAGAACGCGCTGGGCTGCCCGTCCTCGCCGCGCGCGAGGACGGGCGCCAGGTCGAAGCGGAATCCGTCGACGTGCATGTCGGTCACCCAGTAGCGGAGGCTGTCCATGACGAGCGCGACGACTCGGGGGTGCACGACGTTGAGGCTGTTGCCGGTGCCGGTGAAGTCGACGTGGTAGCGGGGGTTGTCTGGCGCGAGCCGGTAGTAGGTCGCGTTGTCGATGCCGCGCATGGAAAGCGTTGGCCCCAGGTGGTTGCCCTCTCCCGTGTGGTTGTAGACGACGTCGAGGATGACCTCGAGCCCGGCGCGGTGCAGCGTGCGCACCATCGACTTGAACTCGTGGACCTGTGCGCCAGGCCCCGAGGCCGAGTACGCGACATGGGGTGCCAGGAACGCGATGGAGTTGTACCCCCAGTAGTTGGTTAGGCCCCGCTCGACGAGGTGGCGCTCGGCGACGAACTGGTGGACCGGCATGAGCTCGACCGCGGTCACACCCAGGCCCACCAGGTGGTCCACGACCGCGTCAGAGGCCAGGCCGAGGAAGGTCCCGCGCAGGTGCTCGGGTACGCCCGGATGGCGCATGGTCATCCCCCGCACGTGGCACTCGTAGATGACGGTGCGGTTCCACGGCGTGGCCGGCGGGCGGTCGTCCCCCCACGTGAAGGCGGGGTCGACCACCACCGACTTGGGCACCCAGGCGGCGGAGTCGCGCGGGTCCTTCGACAAGTCCTGGTCGGGGTGCCCGACCGTGTAGCCGAAGACCTCGTCGCTCCACTCGACGGTACCGCTGAGCGCCTTGGCGTAGGGATCGATCAGCAGCTTGGCGGGGTTGAACCGGTGACCGCGCTCGGGCTCGTAGGGACCGTCGACGCGGTACCCGTAGAGCTGCCCCGGGCGCACGTCGGGCAGGTAGGCATGCCACACGTGGTCGGTCGGGGGCGGCAGGGTGACGCGGGCCGATGCGAGCGGCGCCTCGGCCGAGTCGAACAGGCACAGCTCGACCGAGGTGGCGTGCTGCGAGAAGAGGGCGAAATTGACCCCTTCGCCGTCCCAGGTGGCACCGAGGGGGTGCGGCGACCCGGGCCACACCCTCATCGCGGCGACCGTCCCTGGCCCGGCACGAGGACCACGCAGGCGAGCGGCGGGGCGAGGAGCGTGAGCGACCTCGGGCGGCCGTGCGCCGGCACTGGCTGCGCGTCCACGCCGCCCAGGTTGCCCATGCCGCTCCCGCCGTAGTCCCGGGCGTCGCTGTTGAGTGCCTCCCGCCAGCGCCCGCCGTGGGGGACCCCGAGGACGAGGTTGTGACGGGGCACCGGGGTCAGGTTGCACACCACGAGGGCCGCGCCCCCGTCGCGGGAGCGGCGCAGGTAGGCGACGACGCCGAGCTCGGCTTCGTCGGCCAGCACCCACTCGAAGCCGGCGGGGTCGGCGTCGAGCTGGTGGAGGGCGGGCACCGAGCGGTAGAGGCGGTTCAGGTCCCCCACCCACCGGGCCACCCCGCCGTGCAGCGGGTGGTCGAGCAGGCGCCAGTCGAGCCCGCGCTCGTGGTCCCACTCCCGCCGGTCGGCGAGCTCGTTGCCCATGAACAGCAGCTTCTTGCCCGGCAGCGTGAACTGGTACCCGTAGAGCAGGCGGAGGTTGGCGAACTGCTGCCACTCGTCGCCGGGCATGGCGGCCAGCAGCGAGCCCTTGCCGTGCACGACCTCGTCGTGGGAGAGCGGCAGGACGAACTTCTCGCTGAACGCGTACAGAGCGCGGAAGGTCAGCTCCCCGTGGTGGTACCGGCGGTGCACCGGATCTCGGCGCAGGTGCTGCAACGTGTCGTGCATCCATCCCATGTCCCACTTGAACCCGAAGCCGAGTCCCCCCTCGGCGGTCGGGCGCGACACCCCCGGCCACGACGTCGACTCCTCGGCCATCGTCCGGACGTCGGGGTGGTCGGCAGCGATGCCCTCGTTGAGCTGCCGGAGGAAGTCGACAGCGTCGAGGTTCTCGCGCCCGCCGAAGCGGTTGGGAAGCCACTCGCCCTCGGCGCGCGAGTAGTCGAGGTACAGCATGGAGGCGACCGCGTCGACCCGGAGCCCGTCGGCATGGTACGTGCGCAGCCATCGGTCGGCTGACGAGGCAAGGAAGCTGCGGACCTCGTGGCGCCCGTAATTGAAGATGAGGCTGTGCCAGTCGGGATGGGTCCCGAGGCGCGGATCCGCATGCTCGTAGAGGTGGGTGCCGTCGAAGGATGCCAGGGCGAACTCGTCGGGGGCGAAATGCGACGGCACCCAGTCGACGATGACGCCGATGCCCGCCTGGTGGAGGGCATCGATCAGCGCCATGAGGTCCTGGGGCGTGCCGTAGCGGCTGGTGGGTGCGAAGTAGCCCGTCACCTGGTAGCCCCACGAGCCGTAGAAGGGGTGCTCCATCACCGGGAGCAGCTCCACGTGGGTGAAGCCGGCAGCGGCCACGTGCTCGATCAGCCGGGGCGCAAGTTCACGGTAGCCGGGCAGGCGACCCGGCTCGTCGGGTGACCGCCACCAGCTGCCAAGGTGGACCTCGTAGATGGACATCGGCGCGTCCGGTGCGCTGCGAGCGGCGCGGCCTGCCATCCAGGCCTCGTCGCCCCAGTCGTAGGCGAGGTCCCACACGACCGAGCCGGTCCTCGGCGGCACCTCGCACCAGGCGGCGCAGGGATCGGCCTTGAGCAGCCGGGCGCCGCTCCCGGTCACGAGCGCGTACTTGTAGACGTCACCGTGGGCGGCTTCGGGCACCGTGCCGGCCCAGATGCCCGAGGACGCCACCGGTCGGAGCTCGTCGACACCGGGTGACCAGCCGTTGAAGTCGCCGACCACCGACACGGCCCGCGCGTTGGGCGCCCAGACAGCGAAGCGCGCCCCGCGCTCGGGCGCGTCGAGCAGGTGCGCCCCCAGCTTCTCGCCCAACCGTCGGTGCGTCCCCTCGTTGAAGAGGTACAGGTCCTCAGCGGACAGCCAGCGCTCGCCGGGGGCGGCCCCCACGGCCCCCGCGCTCATACCGGCCGCCCCGGCCGCCCGAGATCACGGTTCGCGTCGGCGGGCACGGGCCTTGCCGGTGGCAGCGCACCGGCGCGCCGCAGGTGCTCGACACGGCCCAGCGTCTCGACCACCTCGGGGTCGGACTCGATCTCGCAGAGCGTCTTGGCGGCACGGCGCCGCCAGTTGGCCGCCGCCGGCGTGCCGGGCCGGTTGTGGGGCCTGCGCTCGCCCCAGAGGTCCTCGAGATCGACCATCACCAGCCGGGCGGGCCCGGCCGCCAGGTGGTCGAGCACGCCCCGGAGGGCGAGGCGGGAGCCGCCGGCGCCGCGGCCCGCCCGCGGCAGCGAAAGGGCCGCCTCGAGGGCCGCCCGCCAGGCGGCCCGCCGGGCCCGCTCGGTCACCGCCCATCGCGCGCCGGCCTCGCCCGGAGCTGCCCGATCCTCGATGTCATCGCCGTCCCAGGCTGCGGCGAACGGCGCCAGGTCGTGGGTACCCCACGTGGCCAGGCACGCCTCGGGAGGCTCCGGGAGCGGGTCCTCGACAGCTGACTCGAACTGCAGCACCCAGGACCGCAGCATCCCGTCCTCGGCCATCGCCCGGCGCACCTCGCCGGGCACGGTGCCGAGGTCCTCTCCCACCACGACCACTCCGGCACGGTGCGCCTCGACGGCAACGACCGCCCGGAGCTCCTCGGCCGGGTAGCGCACGTAGACGCCGTGGCGCGCGTCGGCGCCTGGCGGGATGCAGTACAGGCGGTGGAGGCCCATCACGTGGTCGAGGCGCAGCATCGCCGCCGGGCTCATCGCGTGACGGAGCACGTCGACGAGGTACCGGTAGCCGCTGGCGGCGGCCGCCTCGGGGTGCGGCGGCGGCACCCCCCAGTCCTGCCCGCCGGCGTGGAACGCGTCCGGTGGTGCCCCCACGCGCAGGCCCTCCACGAAGATCTCCGGCTCCCACCACGTGTCGAAGCCGTCGGGGTCGACCCCGACCGGCAGGTCGAGGTACAGCCCGCCTTCCCGGGCCGCGCCGTGCAGCTGCTCGTGGGCGACCCAGTGGACGTAGAGGTGGTAGCCGACGGCCTCGTCGTCGATCACGCCCGGGGGCACTGTCCGCGGCCCCCCACCCCAGTCACGCCACCGGGGGCCCAGGCGCTCCACCGCGGCGCAGAAGCGCGCGTAGGCGACGAGCTCAGGATGTGCGGCGGCGAAGCCCTCCAGCTCGCGCCGGCGGGCGGAGGGAGCAGCGAGCAGCGAACGCGCCATGGGAGCGAGCACGCTGCGCAGCGCGTGGCGCAGCGCCTGGGGGTCGACGAGCTCCGACCGCCGGGCCGCGGCCAGGCACTGCTGCAGCTCGGCCGAGCCCAGCTGCTCCCTCGCCTCGGGCGCCTCGGCCAGCTCCGGGAGTGGCGCCGGGTCGACGTGCAGCTCGCTCCACGCGAGGCGTGTCGAGGGCCGGTAGGGGCTGGCACCCGCCGCCTCCGAGGCGGCAGCCGGGTAGAGCGGCAGGGTCCCGACGAACGAGCCGCCCAGGCCTCGCACCCAGCGGGCCAGCGCCCCCAGGTCGCCGTAGCGACCCACGCCCCAGTCCTTGGGCGTGCGAAGTGCGTGGAGCGGCAGGAACGCGCCCCAGCCGCGCTCGGGCGCCGGGCAGCGCGGGGCAGCCACGAGGAGCGCCTCGGCGTCGATGCCCGGTGCCTCCACCCGGAGCCGGTGCAAGCCGACGGGCAGCTCGGCGGCCCCCGGCCCGCCGAGGCGGAGCTGGTCGTGCTCGAGGCGTGCCGTTCGGGTGCCCCCGCCCTCGAGCTCCACAGCCACCCATGCCCGGCGCGGATCGACGGCGGCGGGCAGGCGCACGGTCGTGGGCTGGCCCCGCCCGACGACGTGCACGACCACGGGGTCGAGGACCCGGGCCCGGCGCGCCGCACGGGTGGCGCGTAGGGACTCGGCGACCTCGGCGGGCCCGGCGGCCGCCACGCCCAGGGCACCGAGCACCGCCACCAGCGTGTCGTCGTCGGCAGCGTGCACCCGGCCGTCGGCGCCCACGTGCTGACGCTGCACGCCGCAGACGTCCGCCAGCTCGTCGAGCTCCGAGGGAGCCGTGCGTGCCACCCGGCCTACCGCCCGGCGTCGAGGAGCTCGAGGAGACCGAGAGCGGGGATCTCCATCCACTCGGGTCGACGGCTCGCCTCGTAGCCGAGCTCGTACACCGCCTTCTCGAGGAGGAAGAAGTCGAGCAGGTCGCCCAGGCGGTCCGGGTCCGGGGGCAGGAACCCGCCCGCCCCCGCGACGCGCCGGTAGCCGTCGAGGAAGATGGCGGACACCCACCGGTACCACAGGGCCAGCCACGCCTCGAGGGCCGCCGGGTCGGCGGAGGCTGGCAGGTCGCGGGCGAGCCCCATGGCCGCCGCCTGCGCCGCGTAGTGGAAGGAGCGGATCATCCCCGCCAGGTCGAGCGCCGCCGGCCGCTTCAGGCGGCGCTGGCTGAGCGATCGCACCGGCTCACCTTCGAAGTCGATGACCACGAAGTCCTTGCCCGTCCACAGGACCTGGCCGAGGTGGAGATCGCCGTGGCAGCGAATGCGCAACCCGTCGGCGCCGCCCTTGCGCACCACGCGCAGCCGCTCGACGATGTCGTGCTCACGACCCATCACGGCCTGCACCGAGGGCGAGGGGGCCTCGATGGCCGCGATCTGGCGGAAGACGCGGCGGGTGAGGGCACGGGCCCCGTGGTAGAGAGACTGGCGGTCGCCAAAGGTGAGCGGCTCGGGGGCGAAGGCCGGATTGGCCGGGTCGGAGGCGAGCGCCAGGTGCAGCTCGCCGACCCGGCGGCCGAGGAGGCTCGCCCACTCGATGTGCGGCCCGACGAGCAGGTGGCCGGGCTCGAGGGCCGCGACGTCGACGTCGACGAGCCGCGCCGGCGGCACGTGGCGGAGCTCCTCGGCCCCCGGGTGTGCCAGGGCCTCTTCGAGCCCCCTGGACAGCGTGTCGACCACGACGCTCCACCCGTCGCCCTCGCTCGCCACGTACTCCTCGAGCGCTGCCACCGTGGTGGCGTCGGCGCCGCGGCGAGCGGGTCGGTACTCGACACTGCCGCCGGCGAGCGGCACGTTGGCGAATTGTGTGCGCTCGGACAGGAACCTGCCCATCTCCACCGCCGGGTTCACCCCCTCTTCGACACGGCGGACGAGCTTGAGGACCCCGGCCTTGTCGCCGAGGGTGACCGAGGTGTTCGACTGCTCGACGGACATGGGGACCGCGGCCGGGTCGGCACCGATCCGCTCGGCCAGCCGGCGAGTCCGCAGGGCGGGCACGCCCACCAGGCGGCCCGACCGGCCGAGGAGGCTGCGCCGGCGGACGATCAGGCGGTACATGGCCCGGCAGAAGTCGGGCGATTGGGCAGCGTCGTAGAGCACCCCCTCAGCACCCCCCGCGCGCAGGTCGGCCACGACCGAGTCGGGCCGCCACCGGCTCAGCTCCTCGCGCCCGGTACCGGTGGCGAAACCCAGGGGGAGGGTGTAGTCCTCGGTGCCGCCCGTCACCAGCTCGACCCGTACCATCGCCAGCACCACCCTGGGAGCGCTGCGGCGCGAGGCGGCGGCGTCGACCGGCACCACCTCGGTCACCGACGCCGAGGCGACGTCCGAGGCGTCGTGGCCGAACCACCGCTGCCCTGCGAGGAAGGCGGGCAGCACGCGCTCGAGCGCACCGAGCGCCGGGCGCCGGAGCACCTGGTCCCAGCGGCCGGGCACGGCCAGCGAGGGGCGCGCCGAGCGCGCCTCGCGTACCTCGGGCTCCAGCGCGAACCAGTAGAAGGCGTGGGGCCCGAGCGTGAGGAGGTAGGGCAGCTCGCCGACGGGGGGGAACTCCACGTGGCCGAACAGCTCCACCGGCCGGGCGCCCCGGTGGGCAGAGAGGTCGAGCTCGACGTACTGGGCAAAGCGCGACAGGTTGACGACGACCAGGATGACCTCGTCCTCGTAGCGCCGCAGGAACGCCAGCACCTTGCGGTTGGACGGCACCAACAGCTCGAGGCTGCCACGCCCGAAGGCCCGGTGCTGCTTGCGCAGGCTGATGAGGCGCTTCATCCACCACAGCAGCGAGCTCGGGTTCTCCTCCTGGGCCTCCACGTTGACCGCCTGCGGGTGGTACCCCGGCTCGATCACCACCGGCAGGTAGAGCTGCTGGGGGTTGGCCCGCGAGAAGCCCGCGTTGCGGTCGCTGTCCCACTGCATGGGCGTGCGCACCCCGTTGCGGTCGCCGAGGTAGATGTTGTCGCCCATGCCGATCTCGTCGCCGTAGTAGACGATGGGCGTGCCCGGCAGCGAGAAGAGGAGCCCGTTCATCATCTCGATCAGGTTCCGGTCGTTGCCGAGGAGTGGCGCGAGGCGGCGCCGGATGCCCACGTTGACCCGCGCCTGGGGGTCCTGCGCGTAGACGCGGTACATGTAGTCGCGCTCCTCGTCGGTGACCATCTCGAGCGTCAGCTCGTCGTGGTTCCGCAAGAACAGGGCCCACTGGCAGCCGGGGGGCGCCGGCGGGGTCTCCGAGAGGATGTCGACCACGGGGAAGCGGTCCTCCTGGCGCGCCGCCATGAACATGCGCGGCATGAGGGGGAAATGGAAGGCCATGTGGCACCGGTCGCCCTGGCCCATGTAGGCGACTGCGTCCTCCGGCCACTGGTTGGCCTCCGCGAGCAGCATGCGGCCGGTGAAGCGCTCGTCGACGTGCGCACGGAGCTGGCGGAGGAGCTCGAAGGTCTCCGGCAGGTTCTCGCAGGTGGTCCCCTCGCGCGCGAAGAGGTAGGGCACGGCGTCGAGGCGCAGCCCGTCGACGCCCATGGCCAGCCAGAAGTCCACCACCTCGAACATGGCCTGGCGGACCGCCGGGTTGTCGTAGTTGAGGTTCGGCTGGTGCGAGTAGAAGCGATGCCAGAAGTACGCCCCCGCCACCGGGTCGTACGTCCAGTTCGACGTCTCGAAGTCCTTGAAGATGATGCGGGCGTCTCGGTAGCGGTCGGGGGTGTCGCTCCACACGTAGAAGTTCCGGGCAGACGTGCCCGGCCGGGCGCGGCGCGCTCGCTGGAACCACGGGTGCTCGTCCGAGGTGTGGTTGAGCACGAGCTCGGTCACCACCCGCAGCCCGCGGCGGTGCGCCTCGCGCAGGAAGGTGCGGAAGTCGGCCATCGACCCGTAGGCGGGATGCACGCGCCGGTAGTCGGCGATGTCGTACCCGTCGTCGCGAAGGGGCGACGGGTAGAAGGGGAGCAGCCACAGCGCGGTCACGCCGAGCTCCTGGAGGTAGCCGAGCTTGGCCGTGAGGCCGCGGAAGTCCCCCACACCATCGTCGTTGCTGTCCTTGAAGGAGCGCACGTGGACCTCGTACATGACCGCGTCGAGGTACCAGGCCTCCGTCGCCCCCACGGGGGCAACCTCTGGTGCCCGGGGCGCGCTCGCGAGGTTGCT
>Ga0209062_1004994_pt1 | contig 13243 bp, 10 predicted proteins | sample Coa_R2_2_FD_187158 | JGI IMG/M metagenome (GOLD analysis project Ga0209062, IMG submission 187158) | Surface soil microbial communities from Centralia Pennsylvania, which are recovering from an underground coalmine fire - Coalmine... | ecosystem: Environmental > Terrestrial > Soil > Unclassified... | reverse complement strand
ACTCCAGTAACACATGCCATCGACGCTCCTGATGATCAGGTCGCAGTTCCTCGACCTCAAGAGCCCAGATTGCTGGATAGGTGTCTGACCAGGAAGTCAGCGCACATTGCTTGACCTGTTCGATCAAATCGTTCTCGTTTCCGTCTCGTTCCATAACCATCCTTCTCACCCTCTTTTCCCATTTCCAGAGCCTTTGTTCCGCAGGCTCGATGATCCTCCCCCTCATAGAGAGATTTATGCAATCTGGTATAATTCTACCTGTCGTCGGGCGTTGACTGCCAGCATCAGCAAAGTATCTTCATAAGGAAGCAGCCCTACTGGTAGGCTCCAGGTCAAAACTCCGCCATATTCTTCCTGCGAAAAGAGATTCGTCTCCTTGAGCATAATGGGTGGCGAGACTTCAGCAAGTGTAGCAGTGTTACGCTTAGAGAGACGGATAAAATCCTGGCATTGTTCAATCAACCAGAAGCTAGCTTCGCGCCCTGTTTTTCCCGACCTTGCTACGACATAGGCACGCTGGATATCTCCTTCAAGTGGCTTCAGCACACCAAAGCTTGTCTCCTGCTGCAGGAACCAATTCCAGAGTCTCCATTGTCCCTCTTTCACATCTACTCCCACTACCACCGCATCAGAGACCGTCAGATGCAGGTGGGGATACACTTGCTCACGACAGATCTGCAACAGCTCCCCTCCAGTACTCACCCATAATAAGTGACTTAGTTCTCCTGCTTTCTCCTGTTCCTCCTCACTCCCACCAATACTGCCGATTTGTTGAGCAGCGATCTTTTTGGCTGCTACCCCAACAATACAGGTAGTTTGTCCGGGGAGCATCGGCCCATCGATCATGATCGCGGTCGCCCGTAATTCCATCAGTTCATTCACATCATAACTCGCTCTGGCAGGTAAGGCAGCAGGCAAATCCTCTTTCCATAACAAAGAGGCCAGGTCTTCCGCATATCCAGCCAGAGAGAAGAAGTATTGTCTGAGCCTCTCTGGCTTCTCTTGTAATACTCTTTCCTGGAAGGTCAGAAGCACGACCACCCTGCCATTCGCATGAGCCAGAATCCCATCGGTATACTCAAAAGCATCACTGAGAACCTGGGCTCTGCGTTCTTCTGGAAACACTCGTTGCACAGTAAGCACCGGCACATCATTGTAATAGGGACGCTTCATATACAGGATGATGTATGTCCTGGCATCACCGGCAAAATGATAAATGGGACCAAGAGAGTAAGCAACAGCAGCTTTCTCAAGAAGGAAGGCATCAGTCAGGACAGGTAAGCTCTCATGGAAAGTGACGATACGGAACAGTAATTCATCCGAAACAGTAATTTCGGCAAGTCCCCAATTGGCCTCCAAAGTATCATACGTAAGTCCGAGTTCCTGAACAGGATCAGGTGATGTATAAATCACTTCATCAAGCAACTGTTTGAAGGAGAGATCAAAGAGGGCGAGGGAGATTTTTCGCCATCCATCATGGACGTATGCAATGGCTAACACATTTTGTTGCTCTCCCCCAAAAGAGACGACGCACGGAGAAAAGGGTCCTGGTACAAAACCTTGAAATGTTTGAAGCAGGCGAATATCCATCAGGATGTCTCCAGGAGAGAAACCTCTGTTAAGATTTTGTGAACAGTGGCTCGACATTCCAGACCACTACCGTCTTATTGTGACCCCCAAAGGCAATGCGGGTTCCATCAGGCGACCAACACATGGCATTGATTTTGTACATCTGACTGGCTGAACGATACACGCACGTATCGGAACGGGCTTCCCAGATTTCTACTGAGCCACTTGATTGGCACTGAAAGTACTGTTCATCTTTGAACTCGCTGTTCCTAATCAAACTGTGGGTGACATTCTCAGAAATTTCGTCTGTCAGCAACGAGCCTGAAGCGAGCGCGATCATAGCCAGGCGGAGACGCGGCCCATATAGATCAAGGCCACTCAAAGCCCCAAATGCGCCTCGCTGTCCCAGAGCGCAACAGAGATAATCCTGATAATCATCCTCAGTCCAGTAGCAATAGCCCTGCTTCTGCCAGTGCCAGATGCGCTCGAACGCCTGGCGCAAGGTGGCCACAATAGTCGGCGGTCCCCATGTGCCAAAGAGGGCAGCGATTCTGTGCCGGGAGAGAGGAAACCAGAGGCCAAAGCCGGGCTGATGCAGCTGCCGTTGCTGGGGAGAGCGAATCGCCACCAGCATCTGCTCAAGGGCGGGAATCGCGCGCTCGTCCTTGAGCAGTCCCAGACAGCAGGCACTGGCCCAGCATTCGGCATCAACCAGACTGTCTAGCAAAGGAACCAAACAGGCCTGTACTCGCTAGCCCCGCTCAGTCCAATGGCAAAAATGGCAATGACTTTCTCATCGCCCTGCCCCACCTCCAACACGTGCCGGAAGGTTTCTATATCCAACCCACCCCAACGACTGGCATACGCCTCTGCCATCTCTTCGATCGAGTATTCCTCGCCGTCCGGCCTTTCCAACACGATAGCGTTGAGGGCTTGTACAATATGATCGGGAATCTCATATTCCGCAGAACTCCCATAATCGTAGCGGTAGGTGAAGGTATCCATCTTGCAAGAAAACTTCTTTCTGTTGAAGGTTATCCTATCTGATAAAGCACTAATTGCTCATCTTTGTCCACTCCAAGTGCCAACAACGTGTTGCGATACGCTACGGTTAATGATGGCATATCCCGTTTGAGGTCTCTCCAACCCGTTTGCTTTGAGAGCAGTTTGGTATCGTTCAGTATCATAGTTGGAGCAAGTTCAGCCAGTGTGATGGCATCGCGTTTGGAAACCTTTACGGAATCAGGATATTCCTCAAGCAGCCAGAAGGAGCTTTCCTGATGCTCTCCCTCGGGCAGCCCTGCCACTACTGAGACACGAATAATCTCTGGGTCTAGCTCGACAACGGTATGAAGGACTGTTTCTTTCATCAGAGGAAACCAGTTCCAGAGTCTCCTGCGTGCATCGAAGAAATCGACGCCCACAACTGTCCCGACGATTTGACACAGACGCACGTGGAGTCCTATCTGACTCTGGCAAACCTGCACTATTTCTCCTTTCGAGTCAATACAGCAAAAGAACTGCACGTTCTTCCGAATACGCCTTTCCTCTTCTATGGTATAGCCATGAGCCTGGTAATCAAACGTATCGAAAAGAGCCATTGCAACGACAAAAGTTTGTCGTTCTCTCTCTGAAAGGGTAGGGCCTGCAACAGCATCAGCCGCCACTCGCAGCCACTCAAAGTCTGTTTCCGGGCTTGCTCTATCTCCTATAGGTAGTCCTATGGGAGGAGAATAGCTCCAATCGGCTATTGCTGTGTCTCTTTTCCATCCCATCATGAGCATGCGCCACTGGGCTGTCGCTCCAACAAATCCTTCTTCCGATTCGGCTAATTCTCCGTACTCTGGATGGCATGCCAGCAAGAGACCATACTCGCTTGAAAAGCAGCCCAGAGCTTTATCAGCTTCAGCGATTGCTTCGCAAACAAGCTGTTCTTCAACTCCCTGTTCCCTCACTCGTGTTAGATAGACAGTCGGACTCTGAAGATCATCCCTTTCTGGCTTGAGATAAAGCATACTGGCCACAGGATTAGTGCCATCTACCAGAAGCAATGGCCCAATATCCGTCATATTATCGGCTGCTTCGTCAATAAGGAGCGAAGAACCAGAAAGAAAACGATTGGTGGTTGGGATGAAAGAGAGAACGAGACGAGAAGGGACTCTGTTCTGGAAGCCTTCAATCCGGGCAAGCAACCACTGCTGTTTCGACAGATCATACGTCAGTCGAAGAGCTTCTATTGCTGAACAGGAGCATGGAAAAGAGGTGCGATTGATAACTATGCCGTGATCCACGTTAACTTCTAACAAAGAAAGCGAAACCGCCTGATTGCCTCTTTGACGAGTATTCGCCCAGCAAATGCCGAGCCTGCTTTCCTCTAGATAAGAAGATAGCGGTGCAGACCAATCTCTCTGCGGGATATGAAAAAGCATTCGTCTTTGCATTAGTGTTTTGCCCCTCAAATATAATTTCAATCATTGGAGTATCTCAGAGGGATACTCTTTGCTAAAGCGAATTGATACAACAGGTACTACAGGGACACTATATCAAATCAGTTGCCCGGCAGCTGAGACTGAAGCAGGCCGCCCGGAGACAGCAGCCACAGACCGGGCAATCCTGCGCTTGCAGACAATCAATCGTTGTGCTTAAAGATATACAAGAAACAGGCACAAGATGCAAGAGGAAGCAGGAAACGCCCGCTCAGTGGTATATCATGATACAGCCTGATATAGCCAGAAAGTACCTGTATATAGAACTGGGAAACAAATGAGAAACAGATTCAACACATTATCAGTACGGTAGAGGTTTTGCTCTTTCCTTTCAGAAAATGCCATCCTCCCACCAGAGAGTTTTTCCTGTTTCTTCTCGCCTGGCCTCCCTTTCCGGCAAGAGTTGCTCATAGCGCCCTTCCCGCAAACGCTGATAGAACTGGCCGAGGGTACTCAGCGCCAAATCATCAGGAGTTTCGACTCTCAATTGCCCTGTCGAAGGTAATCGCACCCCGGTCCAGAACTGATCAGTATATCCTCACCCAGGAAAATTTCTTCTTCTGGTAATGGGAACTCCAGTAACACATGCCATCGACGCTCCTGATGATCAGGGCGCAGTTCCTCGACCTCAAGAACCCAGATTGCTGGATAGGTGTCTGACCAGGAAGCCAGCGCACATTGCTTGACCTGTTCGATCAGCTTGTCCTCGTTCTCTTCTTGTTCCATAGCGTCCCACGAGATGCGCAACGAGATTGTAACTGAGCAGGAGAAGGGGAAACTGGCGAAAGAGCAAAGAAATGTGTCTCCTTAAGATGGAAGCTATCAAGTCATTGATTTCCAGATAAGGAGGACACACACCCAGTATGACGCATTCTGAAGTCACAATCCAGATTGCTCCCCATTCGCTTCCCTCGATCCCTTGCTGGATGGGAGAAGTCGCCGCTTTTGCTCAGGCGCTCTCTCATGTCGGCATTCTCCAAAGTATCCAGGACCAAGTCCGCTTCGCCCGTGTGCGCTTTGGGCAGTACGACCTCATCGATTTTGTAGTGGTACTCCTCGGTTACACCATCTCGGGCGAACCGACCTTGCAGGCCTTTTACGAACGCCTCAGCCCCTTTGCGGAAGCGTTTATGGCCTTGTTTGGTCGTGATCAGTTGCCTCACCGTTCGACCCTCTCACGCTTTCTGGCGGCCCTTGATGAGGCCACGGTTGAGGCTCTGCGCACCCTCTTTCTCAAGGATCTGCTTGCTCGCTGCCCGTTCTCTTCCCCAGGCGAGCTGGGTGATCGCACGGGAGCGTCCTGGCTCGTTATGGATGTGGATGGCACCCGTGCCACCGCTCGCCAACGGGCTCTGCCTCATGGCGAAACGCTGCCTGCCCCCCATCGCCGCTTTGATGAGGTGTGTGCGCCAGGATATCTGGGACGCAAGAGAGGAGAAGTGGTGCGCACGCGCACGGTCGTGGTGCAAGCCCATACTCACCAATTCCTGGCTACCTTTGGCGGAGCTGGCAATGGCGATTACCGGGGAGAACTCTTACGTGCCATCCAGGTGATCAGCAGCTATGCGAGCAGGTTGGCCTTTCCCCTTCCTCAAGTACTCCTTCGTCTCGATGGCCTCTACGGCGATGGCGCTCCGTTATTCGATGTGGTGGGGGCTGGTTTGGCAGTGATTGCCCGCAGTCGCGATTCCAGTTTGCTGGCTCTGGAGGCCGTCAAGCAGGGGCTTGCGCGTTCTCCGGCTCACGTGAGTACCCATCCCGAAAGCGGGATGAGTCGAACCCTTTACGATTGCCCGGCTGTCCCCTTGACGCCGACGGGACCCAGCGTGCGCCTGGTGGTTGCTACCCATGCCGCTGCCGACTCTGCTCCCCCGGTCGGCGTCGAGCGCGACGGCAGCGTCTACGAGCTGTTTGTTACGACGCTTGCCTCTCCAGCTTTTCTTGCTTCCGATGTGCTCGACCTCTACTTGCATCGCGGATCCTTTGAGACGGTTCTGGCTGATGAGGACTCCGAGCAGGACTCGGATCGCTGGTACTCTCATACGCCCTGGGGCCAGGAGTTTGGCCAGATCCTGGCGCAATGGGAGGCAGTCCGGGGGACTGAGACGAGGAACCTGCGCCTGGAACTGGGGCAGAAGCTTTCTTCCTCACAGCTACACATCACGGAATTTGCCCAGGCTCTCACCCAGGAGAGGCCCGTGGCCAGCCAGCCACCTCCTGCCGTCGAAGCGGCACCTGCACCACCCGTTGAGTATGGCCCTCCCCAATGGGCACGTCCTTCCTGGACCTCTGGCTTTGCTGGCTCCGCTTTTACTCTGCAAGCCGATGGGACACTGCGTTGCCCGGCAGATCGTCCCCTTTACCCACAAGAGCGCCGACCCGAACGCGATGGCTCCCTTCGCGTCTTGTATGCCGCTCGCATCGGTCATTGTCGCCATTGTCCCCTACGAGAGCAGTGTCAAGAGTCCACCCAGAGCGTCAAGCCACGACGGGTCAGCGCCGTGTTCTGGCCTCTCCAACCTGTCCTGCCAGAGGCTTCTGCTCCTCTGCCGGCCCCTCCACAAGCCCTTCCTCTCCTCCCGCTGCTCTGGAAAGACTGGCCTCGCTGTGGCATCCGACGTACCTGGCTCAAACTTATCCGTAGTGAAACGGTTGGCTTGAGAACTGGTCCGCCCGCAGCAGCAGTTGCCCCACCACCTCCGGTCGTCTTGACGCGAGCCCAACGCGCCCATTGGCGTCTCTCGTGGGCGCAGCGGCTGGCACGCAATGCTCGTTCGCTGGATGCCTCTGCTCTGACGGTCACCCTACATGGGCTGCCAACCACCTTTGCCCAATCCTTCGGCTTTGATCTGCTCCCCGGTGCCTAAGCGGGAGCCTCCTGCTTTCTTTTCTCGATGCACTCTTGCCCGCGAGGGCTGTCGTATTGATGTTTATCAATCGAGGCGACTTTCCTCGACTTTTTATTCCCCCTCACTTCGTCGACAGCTTTTTGCTTCCTTCTTTGCTTGAGCTTAGCTCGTTGCGCATCTCGTGGGAGCGTCCTTCTTATCCCCTTTCCCATTTCCAGACCATTTGCTCGGCAGGCTCAATCACCCTCTCTTTCATATGAGCCGCCAATTCTTCAGGACTATTATACTGATACGTTTCCAGGATTGAGGGGTAGTGCTTCAGAGGGTCCAAGACATCCTCTCTCTTCCATCCTACATGCAACACTGGCTGGATAGGAAGAGATGGAAACTGAGGAAGAATGAGTTCAAGTTGTTGAGGAAGACTTTTGCTAAACGTTGTATCCACAATGATAAAACGAGCTAGAGAAGCGAGAAGCGAGAGATGTGTTGCCCAGTTTGGATTACGTGGAGTACTGCACTTGAAGACTACTGGCAGATAATTCTCTCTACGAAGGGTACTCGTAATCGCTTCTAAACCGTTTTCCATGCTGTAGGGAAAATAGCCAAGCACCAGAACCAGCTTCTCGATAGCAACCTGTGCCAGATGTGCCAGGTCCTGATGGTAGAGCAAGAGTTGGAGGAGCTGGGCCACCTGGAAATTGTCGACGGTGATAAAGTAGTCTCCATCGGCACGGTTGATCAAAAGGTTGCATTGGACAGCATCCTGCAATTGCACATCCCAGGCGGCTATTCTCTCGATGTCGCATCCCGTTAAGTTTGCACCGGTTAAGTTGGTAGCCAGGAGGATGGCTTTGGTCAGCCATCCTCCTCGCAGATCGGCGTGACTGAGATTGGCTCGACTCAGGTTCGCTTCTAAGAATTCGGCTCTCAAAAGAGTCTTACTCAGATCTGCCTCTCTCAAATCCGCACTCACCAGACCCGCTCCATCCAGATTGGCCTCCCGTAAATCAGCCTGATAAAGAATTGTCTCATTGAGAGCCGCTTCGCTCAGCAGCGCGTGGCTGAGGTTAGCCTGAGTGAGGTTGGCGCGATCGAGCAGGGCGTCACTAAGATTGGCATAACTCAGATTTGCTCTGCTTAAATGAGCAGCCTCAAAGCGTGCAGAGTGACACTGCGCTGCACTCAGGTTCGCTGCTCTCAGATCTGCACTGGTCAAATGCGCTTGCTCTAGGTTGACCCCGCTCAGGTCGGCTTCTCTCAAGTTAGCTCCGCTCAGATCCGCCTCCCTCAGATCACTCTCACACAGATGCGCAAAACTCAGGTTGGCCTGCAGCAACATAGCCCCACCAGAAAGATTGGCTTTGCAAAGGGTGGCATCACGAAGAGAAGCGAAACTCAGTTGGGCTTTGATCAGTTTCGCCTCGCTCAGGTCGGCTTCATCCAGCAGCGCCCCTCGCAGATCAGCCCCACTGAGGTCAGCCTCGCTTAAGTTCACTCTCCTCAAATCCGCTTCCTTGAGATCGACTTCGGCCATTATAGCCCCACTCAGATCTGGCTGCACCTGTTGATTCTGCTTCCTCCACTCGTTCCATACGGCTACTCCTCGCTTGAGCAGGGCCAGGTGATCTTGATCAGCCATATGCTTCCTCCTTTGGAGTCGTTATTATAGCTGCTTGTGGCATAAAGAAGCAAGCATTTTCCTCGTTTGGTGAAGCTCCTCCTCATCCCTCAAGAGTATCAGAAGCGCATAAATCTGTCCTCTCAGAACTATTCACAGGTATTATGCACAATCCATTGATCGTTGCCAACAGTGAAGGTGTGATCCTGAGCAATTTCCAGGTTATACATGAGACTGCTTCCAGAGATAGCACTGACTTTGATCACCACTCCAAATGTCCCGTCGGCTCGCAATACATGCATTCCCACTTGCAGCCGTCCGGCGGCAACAAACCCTTCTTCTTGGGTTAGGAAGGGATGTTCACTCGTCGTATGGATCAACTCCTCCGCCAGCTTCTGGCTGTTACGCATGGGAGGTTGTAGGACTGGCATAATCACCAGGTCAATCAAATCGTGATCCTTGCGTATCCAGACATGGAGGATCGGCTCAGCTTCCATGCGATGGGTGAGCGGATTGTAAGCCAAGATTTCATTGCCCACATTCAGCTGTCCAATCGCTCTTTCCCCTTGCAGCGTTGCCACAACAGTAGTCGCGGTGAAACTGCATCCTGCCCCTGGCCCAGTACTCCATCCGCCTGTTGGAGCACCTGCTGTTACCAGCTGATAATTGCCAGTGGCCGGTTCATCTTGTGGCCAATCATCGGTGGGATTATTCGGTGGAACGGGGTCCGACGTATCTTCATACCACATGTTGCGTGCCGCCATCTGGGCTTCAAGTCGCATCTCGTCGTAGAGCTGTCCTGCATACTGCATGTACTCTTCCGGTGAGAGCGGCTGGATCATGGTACTGCCATTTTTTTGCGCAGTGTCCCGTAAGACTCTATACGCTAACACTCCTGACGCAGGACTTTGGATAGCTAATATCAACCCTGATGCAAATCCGATAATACAGGTATCAGCAGGGCATGAGTTTAACTCATCTGCCAGCGCAGTATCGTTCTGCAAGGTTCCTACTTGCCACTGACCCCATCCGCTATTAGGCTTCATTTTCCATTGGGTAGCATTCGCCCTCGCCGCATACCAGAGCGCCTGTGCGACACCCTTAGCTATTGTATAAGAACTCGGCCATGCCGAACCCATACCTGATCCTGTTCCGCCTCCTGTTTTCACTTCCCAGATAAATCCACGACTCAAATTTGCGATATCAGGACGACCTCCTTTACCAGCATTACCTGGATATCCTGTCTGGTAGTACTTGCTCCACTGGTTAAAAGGGATGGATTGCGGTGGCACTTTGGCGTTGGGAATCTCCTGTCCAGATGAATTCACGATGAGCCTGGCTCCCTCAAGGCTTCCATACCATGCTGCGACAAAGCGGAGATACGGGTCCGTAGGGTCGGCATCATGCCCCGTCGGGTCATTAAAGGTCTCCGGGTTCGCGCCCACATAGGCATACGGATCCATGCCCTGCAAATTCCCCAGTACCGTATCGGCAGAGAGAAACACTCCCACCAATGGGTCGTAGTAGCGGGCATTGTAGTAATCCAGTTGGGAGAGCGAATCGTTGTACTGGCCGGTGTAGCCTCTGGTGGTTCCCATCGTGCCTTTGCTGTAGAGGCTGAAGCCGTAGGGGCCGTAGAGCTGGTTGCCCTGCACGCTGGCGCTGCTGGGGGTGTTGCTGATGCTGGAAACCACCGTACCCAGGGCATCGGTGAGCAGGAAATTGGTGCTGCCGGTGTTGACGCCGATGAGACGGCCAGCCAGATAGTAGTAATACTTGTTGTTGAGGTTGGTACCGGCCCCGTTGTAGATGTGATCTTCCAGGCCAAAGGCGGTGAGGGTGTATTTGGTTCCGCTGTTGCCGGTTCCCGTTTGCGAACGCCGTAACACGCGCTGGCCGGAGGCGTCGTACAGATACCATTCTTCGTTAGTGGTGGTGTTATTGTCATTCCAGCGCACCAGGTGGTCTTGCCCATCGTAGGAAAGGGTGGCGGTGGTGCCACCGCTGCCGGTCGCGGTGCGCGTGGTCATGTTGCCCCAGCTGTCGTAGCTGGCCCCGTAGGTCTGCGTCTTGCCAGCGATCGTCGAGCAAGTCGTGCCTGTGGGATAGAGACCGGTCAATTGATGGGGCTGGCTGCTGTTGCAGTAGAGGTACTGGTAGGAGCCAGCGCCGTTGTAGGGGCCTTGCCACAGTTGGCCCAGGTGCGTGTAGGTATAGGTATTGCTGTAACTGGCTCCGCCGTTGAGGCTGTTGGAGGGGTTGCTGCCACAGGTGCCGCTGGTCTTGCCCTGCGGCGTGCCGGTGTTACCGGCCCAGATCAGTCTATTGTGTCCTTCTTATCCCTTTTCCCACTTCCGCAGTCTTCGTTCCGCAGGCTCAATCACCCTCTCTTTCATTTGAGCGGCCAATTCTTCGACACTGCTATACCGATAGGTTTCCAGGACTGAGGAATAGTGCTTGAGAGGGTTCAACACATCCTCTCTCTTCCATCCTACGTGCAATAACGGCTGTATAGGAAGGGATGGAAAATGGGAAATAACGTGTTCGATTTGCTGAGGAACGCTTTTGCTAAAAGTTGCATCGACAATGATAAAACGAGCCAGAGAAGTTAAGAGAGAGAGATTCTCTAGCCAGCTTGGAAGGAGTGATATACTACATTGAAAGACCACTGGCAAGTAATTCTCCTGTCGAAGGGTACTCGTAATCGCTTCTAAGACACCTTGGAGGTTATAGTCAAAGTAACCAAGTACAAGAACCAGTTTCTCGATAGAAACATGAGCTAGATACATGATTTCCTGATTGTAGAGTACTAGCTGGAGAAGTTGTGCCACTTGGAAATTATCGACCGTGATAAAGTTTTCGTCTACCCCACTAATCAGAAGATTCCATTGGACAGCATCCTGCAATTGCACATCCCAAGCGGCTATGCCGTGGATATCGCACCCCGTTAAGTCTGCTTCGGTCATGTTGGCATCAGTGACAATGGCTCTGGTTAGCCATGCTCCTCGCAGATTCGCTTGCTTCAGATTCGCTCTCCTCAAATCAGCTCCTGCAAGTTCGGCTCTCAAAAGAGTCTTACTCAGGTCGGCCTCTCTCAAATCAGCGCCTGTTAGATACGCTCCATCCAGATTGGCCTCCCGTAAATCAACCCGATAGAGAACGGCATCAACGAGAGCTGCCTCGCTCAGCAGGGCGTGGCTGAGGTTGGCATGACTCAGATTGGCGCGATCGAGCAGGGCGTCACTGAGATTGGCATGACTCAGATTCGCTCTGGTTAAACAGGCAGCCTCGAACCGTGCAGCCTGACACTGCGCTGCGCTCAGGTTCGCTGCTCTGAGATCAGCACTCGTCAAATCTGCATGCTCCAGGTTGACCCCGCTCAGGTCGGCTTCTCTCAGGTTGGCTCCGCTCAGGTCAGCTTCCCTTAGATCACTCTCACGCAGGTCCGCAAAACTCAAGGTGGCGCTGAGCAATATTGCCCCACCAGAAAGATTGGCTTTGCAAAGGGAGGCATCCCGAAGCGAAGCGAAACTCAGTTGAGCTTTGATCAGCCTCGTCTCGCTCAGGTCAGCTTCATCCAGCAACGCCCCTCGCAGATCCGCCCCACTGAGGTCAGCCTCGCTTAAGTTCACTCGCCTCAAATCAATTTCTTTGAGATCGGCTTCAGGCAACACAGCCCCACTCAGGTCTGGTTGCACCTGCGGGTTCTGTTTCCTCCACTCGTTCCAGGCGGCTACTCCCTGCTTGAGCAGGGCCAGGTGATCTTGATCGGCCATAGATGGGTTTCTCCTTAGAGAAAGAAATGGTTGTACGCTAGTGATACATTGTGGCTGAATGTCCAGGGTCATTATGTTCTACGATAGAAGTGATGATCGCTCACCCATCAATCTCCTGAAATGCCAAAGAAAAAAAGCTCATGAGGAACGGCATTCCTGTAAACAATACAATAGCGAGCAGACCAACCTCTTTGTAAGGTCGCCCACAACGTTGATCCTGCAATCATAGCTTCGATCATCTCTCTTGTTGGTCTGTCAGTACCAAAGAGCCTGAGCATAACTTGCTTTTCTAAAGAGGTCATTGCTCCAAATGCTGGCACTGAGGAAACTCGTGTGATATCAAGAATGCTATGGGTTCCTTGAGCATCGTTTCGTTTCAGCAACTCCTCGATCGTCTGCGGGGGTTGCTTCGGCCCTCGCTCCCATTCATCTTCTAAGGCACGAAACCACTGCTCAACAGTATCGTAATCCTGCTCTTTATGAAAGAGATGATAGGCGTCTCTGCCAGCTTCAATCATCGCTCTCGTCTGCTCCCACAGACTCAGATAGTCCCCTTCTTCAAACACCTGCTGACGTAAATCCTGTAAGGCGTGCGAAACATCTTCTTGATAGGGAACAAAATAGTACCAGCTTGATGCTCCCATGTTCTCCCTTTGAGGCAACCTCCTATCGAATGAGTTTGAGATCATCCATCTGTTCCAGTTCCGGGGGAATGGCTCGCAGCAGATTATTGCTCACATCCAGTTCCCATAGATGGCTGAGTTGAGCCAGGCTTGCTGGAAGCTCGCGCAGACGATTATTAGCCAGATTCAAGGTTTCCAGACTCTGCAATTGCCCCAGTTCGGCAGGCACTTCCTGTAAGCGGTTATTCGCCAGATTCAGGTGCTTCAGCTTCTCCAGCTTTCCCAGTTCGGCAGGCACTTTTCGCAACTCATTATTGGAGAG
>Ga0209062_1004992_pt1 | contig 13252 bp, 8 predicted proteins | sample Coa_R2_2_FD_187158 | JGI IMG/M metagenome (GOLD analysis project Ga0209062, IMG submission 187158) | Surface soil microbial communities from Centralia Pennsylvania, which are recovering from an underground coalmine fire - Coalmine... | ecosystem: Environmental > Terrestrial > Soil > Unclassified ... | reverse complement strand
AGAAGATCGTGCTTAATCTTCTCTCAAACGCTTTCAAATTCACATTCGAAGGTGAGATATCGGTCGAGCTTCGTCAGTCGACAGATCAACGATATGCAGAGTTGATCGTGTGCGATACTGGCGTCGGCATTCCGCAATCCGAGCTGCCGCGGCTGTTTGAGCGCTTTCATCGAATCGAAGGCCAAAAGAGCCGTTCCTTCGAAGGATCGGGAATCGGACTGGCTCTTGTCCAGGAACTCGTGAAACTGCATGGCGGCGCCATTCGTGTTGAGAGTGAGGTCGGCCAAGGGTCGGCCTTTATTATCTCCATTCCGTACGGAACCAGCCATTTTTCCAAAGAACGAGTCGGCAGGGCGTCGGACCGGTCGCGCGTCTCGACGTCACTGCGCGCCGAAGCCTTTGTGGAGGAGGCGCTACGCTGGCTTCCGGCCAGGGCCGCGGGGGAGCGACCGGAAGACCGGGCCGACGATACATCCGAATTGCCTTTCGGAGCCTCAACGGATGGAGCCCGCATTCTCGTGGCCGACGACAATGCTGACATGCGCAACTATGTCCGCAGACTCCTCGGGGCGCGGTGGCACGTGGATGCCGTGGCAGATGGTCAGGACGCTCTCGACGCAATCCGAAGACGCAAACCTGACCTGGTACTGACCGACGTCATGATGCCTCGCCTCGACGGCTTCGGCCTGTTGCGCGAGCTTCGGAGCGATCACGACCTGCGTGATCTTCCGGTCATCGTACTGTCGGCGCGCGCCGGCGAGGAAGCCAGGGTCGAAGGCCTGGATTCGGGAGCCGATGACTACTTGACAAAACCTTTCTCCGCCCGCGAGCTCATGGCTCGCGTAAACGCCAATCTCGAGATGGCCCGCGTTCGACGCGACGCAACACGTGAACTGCGCGAGAGCGAGGCGCGGTTCCGCAATATGGCCGAGCATGCACCCGTCATTATGTGGATGACGGATCCAACCGGATCACTGACCTACCTGAACCGCCTCTGGTCCGAGTTTACTGGGCAGACGTACGCGCAGGCGCTCGGATTTGGCGCCTGGGAAGCTCTTCACCCTGACGACCTGCACCAATCACAGCGTATATTCCTGGATGCGAATGCCGTGCGGAAGCCTTTCCGCATCGAGTACCGCCTGCGTCGCGCCGACGGCATTTATCGGTGGGCACTGAGTGCGGCGGGCCCCCGTTTCAATGACGACGGTGAATTTCTCGGTTACATCGGGTCGGTGGTTGACATCGAGGACGGTAAGCAGGCCGAACAGATATTGCGCCAAGCCAACGAAGTGCTCGAGCAGCGGGTCGCCGCCGCGATCGCTGAGCGGGCCCATGCCGAGGACCAATTGCGGCAGGCGCAGAAGATGGAAGCCGTCGGCAAGCTCACTGGAGGCGTCGCGCACGACTTCAACAACGTGCTCCAGGTGATCGGCGGCAACCTGCAGCTGTTGATTCGTGACGTCGCCGGCAACCTTCGCGCGGAGCAACGGCTGCAAACTGCTATCGCCGCCATTTCGCGCGGATCAAAACTGGCCTCCCAATTACTCGCCTTCGGACGCCGTCAGCCGCTGGCACCAAAGGTGGTCAATATTGGTCGCCTCATCCGGAGCATCGACGATATGTTGCGGCGGGCTCTTGGAGAAGGCGTCGAAATCGAAACCATTATCTCAGGCGGACTTTGGAACACGTTCGTCGATACGGCGCAGGTCGAGAATGCACTCTTGAACCTGGCGATCAACGCGCGCGACGCGATGGAAAGGCACGGCAAGCTTACCATCGAGGCGGGCAACGCCTTTCTGGACAACGACTACGCGGAACGTCACGCCGAGGTGACGGCGGGGCAATACGTGATGATCGCAGTGACCGATACGGGTTGCGGAATCCCACCCGAAATAATTGAACAGGTTTTCGAACCGTTCTTCACAACGAAACCGGAGGGCCAAGGCACCGGGCTGGGATTGAGCATGGTCTATGGCTTCGTCAAACAATCCGGCGGGCACATCAAGATCTATAGCGAGCCTGGCCATGGCACGACCGTTCGGATGTATCTGCCGCGTTCACGCGACGTGGAAGATGTGGAAACGGCGGTCGACACTGGTCCGACGAACGGGGGCACGGAAACAGTCCTGGTGGTCGAGGACGACGAAGAGGTGCGCGGCACGGTCGTAGACATGCTATCTGACCTCGGCTACCGGGTCCTCAAGGCAAAGGATGCCCAGAGCGGCTTGGCAATCATCGAAAGTGGGGTCCCGATCGACCTCTTGTTCACTGATGTCGTGATGCCCGGCCCGTTGCGGAGCCCCGAACTCGCCCGGAAAGCGCAGGAACGTCTGCCCGGAATCGCCGTTCTGTTCACCTCAGGATATACGGAAAACGCTATCGTGCATGGCGGCCGCCTTGATGAGGGAATCGAGTTGCTGAGCAAGCCATACAGCCGGGAAGCAATGGCAAGAAAGATCCGGCATGTCCTGAAAAATCAACAGCAACGGATGCAGGCGCGGGCAGCATCACCGCGCCATCCGCTGATGACGGAAGGTGCACGTCAGTCAGCCCGCAATCTCCGTGTCCTGCTCGTCGAGGATGACTGGCTCATACGGGAGACCACAGCCGAAATGCTGGCGAGCCTTGGGCATGCAGTCACGCAGGCAGCAAACGGAGCTGAGGCCTTCGACTGGCTCGACAGGGGCCGCTTCGATGTGATGGTCACGGACCTTGCGCTACCTGACATTTCGGGACAAGAGGTCGCTCGCCGGGCCGTGAAGCAGCAGCCGGGACTACGGGTCATTTTCGCGAGCGGATACCAGGCTCCCGAACGTATGGGGCTCGAGGATGACCTGCAAGGAGCGGTCATGCTTCGGAAACCCTACGACGAGCAGCAGATAGCGAACGCGCTTAAAACGGCTGTTTCAGGAGCGATGCTAACGCGCGCGATTTGACGGAGTGACGGAGCTCACCGAATGTTTCGGCAGTTCAGCAAGCCTATCCGGCCGTCCGATTTTGCCGCAAGAGAGACCATGCCGGCCAGATGCTCTCGAATGGAACTCCTGCCTCACTCGAGAGCGTCGATCCCGTTCGACATCTGGCAGAACCGCCACACGCGCTGACATGACGGGCGGGTCGGCACGCTGTTAAGGTAAACGCGGCCGAGCCCGAGCCGCCCCCCGCCAGTTCAAGGAGCACCTTCGGCCATCGTCGAAATTGATCCGAAATGAAATGGCTTCCCTTCCCCGGTAAGGCGACCAGGTGGACCAAGACTTGCCGTGACCAGTGCTCCCTGCAGGCTGCACAATTCCCCCGCACTGATCCGTCTTCGATCGCCGATCGTTTTCCACACTACACCCCGTTGAAGATCAGACAGGTCTATCATCGCTTCGACCGAAAATGACCATTTCGAGCAGCCCCCAATCGAGCGAGCCGCCCATCATCGTCTGGTTTCGGGACGATCTTCGCTTGTCAGACCATCCGGCACTGCATGCGGCTGCTCGCACTGATGCATCAGTGATCTGCCTGTATATCTTGGACGAACGGGAAGCTCGTCCGCTCGGGGGCGCTGCGCGCTGGTGGTTGGCGAACTCTGTTCGATCGATGCAGGCAGCCTTAGAGGCCATTGGTGGCCGGTTGGTGCTCCGCCGCGGATCGTCGCTCAAAATCATCGTGGAGCTTGCGCAGCAAACAGGAGCGCGCGCCGTATATTGGAATGACGCGGTCGAGGCCCGGCAACAAAGGACGGCGCAGAACCTTGCGGCCAACCTCAAAATGCTCGGCGTCGATTGCAGGGCTTTCCCGGGCGATCTCCTCGCCCCGCCATCGGCTATCCGCAATGACGAGGGCGGCGGGATAAAGGTCTTCACCCCATTTTGGCGCCGATTAATGGCGCTCGGGGACCCGAACAAACCGTTGCCCGCGCCAAAGTCGCTCCGGAGTCCGGCCGGGATTTTCTCGGAAAACCTTGATGAACTCGCTCTCGAACCGACCCAGCCCGATTGGGCAAGCGGTCTACGCGAGACTTGGCTTCCCGGGGAAGCATCGGCATCGGCTCGGCTCCGCTGCTTTCTCGGGCAAGGAGTTGAGAGTTACCGCGACAATCGCGACCGACTGGACCTCGACGCCACCTCGCACCTCTCTCCACATTTGCGCTTCGGAGAAATCAGTCCGCGACAGATCTGGCATGCTGCTCGCTTCGCCGCTGCCGATCGCCCCGGTCTGTCCAATGATATCGAGAAATTTCTCACCGAACTTGGCTGGAGAGAGTTTTGTCGCCATCTCTTGTTCGATAACCCCGATCTGGAAACGCGCAATCTGCGCGCCAACTTTGACGAGTTTCTCTGGAGAGAGAGCCGGGGCGACCTGCGCCGCTGGCAGCGCGGGCGCACCGGCTACCCCGTGGTCGACGCTGGTATGCGCGAGCTATGGCGCACGGGCTTCATGCACAATCGCGTGCGCATGATCGTCGCATCGTTCCTCGTCAAACACCTGCTGATCGATTGGCGTCAGGGAGAAAGGTGGTTCTGGGATACGTTGGTCGATGCCGACATCGGCAGCAACCCAGCAAATTGGCAATGGGTGGCCGGCTCGGGCGCCGACGCGGCTCCGTACTTTCGGATATTCAATCCCGTCCTGCAGGGCGAAAGATTCGATCCTGATGGCGCCTATGTCCGTCGCTGGCTGCCGGAACTGGCAGGATTGCCCTCGTCACTCATTCATCGGCCGTGGACGGCGACCCCTTCGCAACTTGAGCACGCGAAGTTAAAGCTTGGCACCAGCTATCCGGAGCCGATCGTCGAGCATACCGCCGCGCGCGAACGTGCGCTTGCGGCTTATGCCAAGATGCGCGGCAGTTGATCAAGTTTGATCGCGCTGACGCTAAATAACTACAAGGTCTCGATTTCGCAGCCGCGGGCGATCAAGCCGCGACTGAGCAGGACGGGCCATCCTGGCGATGCCCCTCAGCCAGGCGTCGAATCATGCGTCTCACCTCTTCGCGCGGCATCGGCTTGCCAAACAGATATCCTTGCACGCTTTCGCAGCCCTCTTCGCGCAGAAATTCGAGATGACGTTCGGTTTCGACGCCCTCCGCAAGCACCGGGATGTTCAGACTTCGGCCGAGCAGCAACGTCGCCTTGACGATCGCGACCGCATGCGCGCTGGTCTCGACAGATTGAATGAAGCTCTTGTCGACCTTGATCTTGTCGAAGGGAAACGCCTGCAGCGTGGACAGCGACGAATAACCCGTGCCGAAATCATCCATTGCGACCGTCACGCCGATTGCCTTGAGCGCGAGCACGATCTGCAGGGCATGTTGGCGATCGGCGATAATCCCGCTTTCGGTCAGCTCGATTTCGAGGCGGGCAGGTGATAGGCCGGTCTCGCCCAAGATATCGGCGACTCGCCTCGGCAGTTCGTGATTGAGCTGCATCGGAGCCACGTTGACGGCCACCCGGAACGGCCGCTCCCAGCTTGCCGCGGTGGCGCAGGCGGTCCGCAGCACCCAGTCGCCGATGTCGACGATCAGCCCCGTCTCCTCCGCAATGGGAATAAATTCGTTCGGTGGAATACGGCCTCTTTCCGGGTGATTCCAGCGCAGCAGGGCCTCGAAGCCGACGATCTCGCCGCTGAGGGCATCGTTTTGGGCCTGGTAGTGAAGCTCGAACTGACCGTCCATCAGCGCACGCTTGAGGTCGATAGCAAGTTCGGCGCGGGAGCGGCTCATCTCATCCATCGACGGCTCATAGGTGCAGATCTTGCTCTGTCCCAGGCTTTTGGCGCGGTACATCGCAAGGTCCGCTCGCGAGCAAAGTACGTCGGCCGCCATTCCGTCCTCGGGAAATAGCGCGACGCCGATGCTGCAGCCTACGGACAGGCTGCGGTGCTCCCAGTCGACGGGCTCGAGCACGAGGCTGCGCAGCCGTTCAGCGAATTTCAGGGCCTCGCCGCGCGCGAAAACGTTGCTCTTCACCGCCACAAACTCGTCGCCGCCGATGCGCGCAAGGAATTCTCCCTCGCGCAATGCCGCACCAATCCTGCGCGCCACCTCGGTCAGAACGGCGTCGCCCGCCGGGTGTCCATGGGCATCGTTGATATCCTTGAAGCGGTCGAGATCGATGGCCAGCACAACAATGCGCGCCGTATCGTCGCCGCGGCCGTCCAGCAGTCTGGCAAGGCGCTGCGCCATGCCATGACGGTTCGGCAGTCCCGTCAGCGCATCATGCAGCGCCAGGTGCCGGTAGCTCTCGGCCGCCTCCTGCGCCGCCTGCAGGTCGATCATGTAGGCCGACGCGGCCATGGACATGATCAATGCAATCCCGGTGATCACGCTGGCGAGCAGGACGGTGTCAGAGAGGCCCTGCGATGGGATTTCCGCGCCGGATTGCGGCAAAATCGTCAGCGCCGCCATGCCGGTGAAATGCAACGAGACGATCGCAAGAATCATCGCGAGCATCGCGCCATATTTGCAAAACCGGGTCACCGGACGGGCGATGCGGTTGGCGGCAACCGCGGCGAAGCCGGTCGCGAACATGATGGAAAGCACGACCAGAGGTCCATTCCAGAGCAGAACACCTGGCACATCGAGCGCGGCCATCCCGGTGTAGTGCATCGCGGCGATGCCGGCCCCGAAAACCGCTCCTCCACCCTCGATCGCCGGGCCAAGCCGCGTCCGGGTCGTGATGAAGAAACCGAGCCAGGCAAAAGTCACGGCAATCGCGAGCGAAAAGAACGTCAATTCCGGCTCGAATGCACGCGTCAACGGCGAGCCATAGCCAAGCATCGCCGCGAAATGCGTGGTCCAGACCGTGCCGCCCGCAACCAGTCCGGAGAGAAACAGCAGGTTGAACCGTCTGATCCCGGTGTTTCGGCGAACGCGTGCCAGCAACCGCATCGACAGCAGCGACCCGAAAATGCAAACAAGTAACGCCACCGCAATGTAACGCGGGTCGTGTTCGGCCGAGAGGCAGGAGAGAACATTGAGCACGATGCAAGCTTCCTTTTTGAAGATACGATGCAGAATGGCGACCGGATCACCACCGCCGCAATCAAGGTTACCAAATCAACAACGTGCATTCGCAATTCGCGTCCAGGCCACTCATTCAAACGGGGGCGGGATTAATTCATCGTGTAGACGCCCCGCTCGATTGGGTCTTTGTGCCGGTATGGACGGTGTTAATCCTGATGATTGCCGTGGCCGGCTATCGCACCTTCGATGGCAAGCCGCGCAGTGCGGCCATGACCCTGTGGGCGGCTCAGGTGGTACCGAACTTCGCCCGGCCTCCGATCTTCTTTTCGCTTCCATTGGACGTTGAAACGTCAAGACGACGGCGGTCGAAACCAAGGGGCCGAAACAAGTCTTCGCTCTGTGCCCATTGCCGGACGCACGTGATCCAAACGGACCTCGCGATCGTTTGAGTGAACGAAACACAGATGCATTGGGATGCTGAAACGCATACTCGCCATCGTCAATTCCTATGGGACCTGCTCCGATCCGCTTTCCGAGGTTGCGGCGAAGGTCGCTATGGTCGTCGCACTCAATCAGCCCTTCTACCCGCTATATCTTCATGCAATCCTGGGTAAAGCAGCTTGGCCGGCCTGGCTGTCGCTGCTTTCGACTCCTTTGTTCATTTCTGTCCCCGGCCTTATTCGACGCAATCCGTTTGCCGGCCGTCTCATGGTTCCGGCCGCAGGGCTCGCCAATACAGTGGCCTGTACGAAAATTCTCGGCGTTGCGTCCGGAGTTGAACTTTTCCTCATCCCCTGTGCTCTGCTCGGAGCCGCTCTATTTCGTCCGAACGAGCGGCTGCAGACGTTGCCCGTCCTCGCCCTGCCGTTCGCGGTTTACTTGTTCATTGATCCCCGGCTCGGCTCGCCGATCATGGATGCGTCGGCCTCGCAGCTTCAGGGCGTTTTCGTTGTCAATGCCATGAGCGTTGGATCCCTCACAGCGCTCACGGGCATGTTGCTCGCAAGCAGGGTAACTTCAGGAGGTATACCGCGCCCCTAGTCGCGGGGACTCCAAAAGGTGTCTCCGGCGACCCATTGGATCGAAAACGAAACTTGATCCGACGGCGGCAGGATTGCGCGGGCCCGATTGCAAAACATGGAGACCGCATGCGGCTTTTTGTCTTCGGAATAGGTTATTGCGCTCGGCACTTCATCGAAAATTTTGGCGGCAGGTTCTCCGGCATCTCTGGCACCGTGCGCAGCGCGGGCACACGACCGCACCTCGCAGGCGTCGACGTTCACCTGTTTCCCCAGCTGGGCTGTGGGCCCGAACTGCTCGAACGCGTTCAAGACGCGGACGTGTTCCTTGCGTCAGCCCCGCCCGGCAGCACCGGCGACCCTGTCATTCAAGCGTTTGGAGACATGCTCGGCAGGACAAATCGCCAAAAGGCGATCTATCTCTCGAGCATTGGCGTCTATGGAGACCACGGGGGCGCCTGGGTTGATGAGCAATCTCCCGCCTTGGCGAGCCTGCCCAGAACACGCGCACGGCTGGATGCCGAGCGGTCCTGGGAGCGCACGATGCGCGGCCGGGTCGCGATTTTGCGGCTTGGAGGCATTTATGGACCCAACCGCAATGCGATAAAGGCTCTCCGCGCCGGCACCGCCCGGCGCATCATCAAGCCGGGTCAGGTTTTCAATCGCATCCATGTCGACGATATCGCCGCAGCGATCATGGCAGCGATCTTGTCGGATGGTGCCGGCACGTGGAACGTATGCGACGATGAACCAGCCCCTCCGCAAGATGTCATTTCCTACGCCGCAAGTCTGATCGGCGTCTCACCTCCCGCCGAGGAACCCTTTGCGACTGCCGAAATGTCGGCAATGGCCCGGAGTTTTTACGCTGGCAATTGCCGGGTATCCAATGCGAAGTTGAAGCGCGAGCTTGGCGTCAGACTGAGTTATCCCGACTACCGCCAGGGATTGGATGCCCTCTGGGCAAGCGAACGCGACAGCATCGATCTATAAGACAAGGCTGCTCGGTTGCAATGACACAGCCCGCGACCAGGTCCGGACTTTATTGATCGCAAGAGGGCTCCGGCGCGGAGACATGCGCCGGAGCCCCGCGGCAATCAAGAGGCGGGTAGTCTTTGACTGCCGCTTACAGATTCAAACGTTTGCCGGGTCAAAATAGATCACGAGACCTGCGCGAGGCAGCCAAGTGTCGGTCCAAGCGGTGTTTCAGGACCATTTCGAGGTCAGTGATGGTGACGCATCGCCGACCGCGCGGGCGGCAGAAGCACCGTATCGATCACGTGAATCACCCCATTCGACGCATCGATGTCGGGCTGGACAACATGGGCGTCATTCACCCGGACACCGAACGTGCCGTCAATGCTCACCGACTGTCCCTCCACGGTCGCAACCTGAAGCGACTTGCCGGCGATATCAGCGGCCTTCACGCGCCCGGGCACGACATGATACTTCAAAACGGCGCGAAGCTTGGCCTTGTTCTTCAGTAGCGCGTCGAGCGTTCCCGGAGGCAGCTTTGCAAAGGCTGCGTCGTTGGGCGCAAATACGGTGAACGGACCTTTGCTCTTCAACGTCTGGACGAGACCGGCGGCCTTGACGGCGGTGACAAGGGTCGTGAACGACCCGGCGGCAACGGCCGTGTCGACAATATCCGCGGCTTGCGCGGCGGCCGGTATCGCCAACCCCGCAAGCATCATGGCGCCGGCAGCAAGCGAACGAAATCCTAACTTCATTGAATGACTCCTGTGCGGATGACTTGGTGTGCCGATGGGACGGCTGCGCGCAGAGCAGCTTCTCGATCTGGCTTTGCGAATGTGCGCCCCGATGACCGACACAGAACGGGGCGCAATCTCCCATGGATTTGATCGGTCATTCACGTTTTCGTGCACAAGCCTAACGCGCCCCGGACGGCGTCCTGTCGTGCGCATGCGGCCATCGAGACGCAAAGGACTGCGCGGGTGTGTGCTTGGCTCGGGCCCACTACGTGTGAACAGGCTCGCCATTTGACCCCCGATCGGCGTCCAAGCTTGACCGCTTCACGGATCACTCAAGGGTTTGGACGGCCGCCGAAAACCGATCGCGCTCTGGGGTCAATGTTGGACGCCGAAAGGGGGCAACGTTCGAAGCCGAACCACAGCTTTGAAAGAACGCGACCCCGCGCCGGGCCCATGCCTCTTTCTTGCCGGCCTCCTTCGTCGCGACTTGATGGCTGCGCTTGCGGCAGCAAAGCGTGACCATGTTGCGATCATTACGACGGCGTACGGGAAGAGCTTCACCGTCGACGGGTTCAGTCAGTGGATGCGCGATGCCATCAAAGACGCCGGGTTGCCGCTGGATTGTCAGCCGCACGGCTTGCGTAAAGCGACAGGCCGCCGTCTCGCCGAGGCCGGCGCGACAGCCAAGATGATCATGTCAGTTCTCGGGCACACCACGCTCGCTGAGGCAGAGCGCTACACCATAGAGGCGGACCAAGCCGGTCTTGCAGAAGACGCCGTGATCAAACTTGAAGGACACAAGGCGAACAGGTTTCCCCAAACGTCTTTGAGCGGTTTGGGCAAACGGTCGAAAACAGAAAATCAGAGCCGAAAGCGACAGGCTGGCGCTCCCAAGGGGAATCGAACCCCTGTTTCGGCCTTGAGAGGGCCACGTCCTAACCGCTAGACGATGGGAGCAGAGCGGCAGGGAATAGCCTCGAAATCGGCCGAGGGCAAGGTCAGCAGGTGGTTAAAGCGGCGGAAAATGCGGGCGGCGGGGTCATCGTGATTGGAGACGGTCGCCTGGCCGGATGCCGTCATTCCGGGGCGCGCGAAGCGCGAACCCGGAATCTCGATCCGCAGACGACCTCTGGATTCCGGGTTCAGCCCTGCGGGCTGCCCCGGAATGACGGAATGCCAATGCGGACCGCCTCGGCTCGCGGAACTACAGGCCGTCAACGTCCCCGCCTCTCCCCCTCACGGCTCATTCACGAATTTCAGCCGACCGACCGGCTTGAACGTCCGGGCATCAAAGGTGCGGATTTCGGTCGCGCCGCCTATATCGAGGGTCACCACCAGCTGGTCGCCGGCGACGCCCACCTGCGCCACCTTGGCCCCCTTTGGCAGCACGGCGGTGACGTCGGTCGTCGTCGCAACGCTTCCCCCGCCGCGGAAAAGGCGATAGCCGATGGCGATCAGGACGGCGCCGACGGCAATCGCCGTGGTTAGTCCCGCGATCAGCATCATCCGCCGCACGCGGGCGATCAGGGCCGCCTGCTCTTTTGTCGGTTCTTGGCTCTGTTGGGGAAAGTCAGTCGTATCGGTCATGCCAGATTCAATCGTTCACAGCTCAATCGCTCACAGCGCCCAAAGGCTTGAAGTCGTCGTCGCGGGGGACGAGGGCTCGGCCAGGCTCGACCGCGTGCTGGCGCAGCGCCTGCCCGAGCTGTCGCGATCCAGGCTGAAGACGCTGATCCAGGCAGGTCACGTCCAGATCGGCCAACCCGAGACGGGCCAAGCCACGATCAAGGCCGCCGCCATCCGCGACCCCGCTTATCACGTGGCCAAAGGCGATACGATCACAATCGACGTGCCGGAGGCGACCGATCCGGCGCCAAGGGGTGAAAATATCGCGCTGGATATCGTCTACGAGGACGACGACATCATCGTCATCGACAAGCCGGCCGGTCTTGTCGTCCACCCCGCCGCCGGCCACGAGACCGGGACCCTGGTGAACGCGCTGATCGCCCATTGCGGGGCGAGCCTGTCGGGAATCGGCGGGGTGCGCCGGCCGGGCATCGTGCACCGGCTGGACAAGGACACCTCCGGGCTGATGGTGATCGCCAAGAATGACCTCGCCCATCAGTCATTGTCGGCGCAATTCGCCGACCATGGCCGGACCAACGAGATGGAGCGCGGCTATCTCGCCTTTGCCTGGGGCGTGCCCCGGCACATCAAGGGCACCATCGATGCCCCGATCGACCGCCATCCGCATGCGCGGGAGAAGATGGCGGTGCGCGAGGGCGGCCGCGAGGCCGTCACCCATTATGAGGTGCGCCAGACCTTTGCGGCGGCGGACGGCAAGCCGGTCGCCTCCCTCATAGCCTGCCGGCTCGAGACCGGGCGGACCCACCAGATCCGCGTCCATCTCGCCCATATCGGCCATCCCCTGCTCGGCGATTCGGTCTATGGCCCGCATTTCAAGACCAAGGCGAACCAGCTCGCACCCGCGGCACAAAAGGCCTTGGCGGCCCTTGATCGCCAAGCGCTGCATGCATATCTACTGGTATTAGAGCACCCCCGCAGCGGGCAACTTTTGCGCTGGGAACGGCCTCTGCCGGAGGATTTGCTTCTCCTCCAATCCCGCCTGGAAGCGGCGCAATGACGCAGGGCCTTTGGAAAAGATTAGCTATTCCAATATGTTATATCTGCCACACGGGGACGTGACCCTCGCAATCCTTTCAAATAGGGCAGGTTTCCTGTAATGTTGCATCTGCGTTGAGTGACAAACGCGGAACATCGCAAGGCGACTGGCTTTAACAAAGCGGTCCCCTGCCAGGCCTGCCGCTATCGGGGGTCTGAACCTTATCTGGAGGGCGCTGGAATGGCCCGTGCAGCTACCTTACCGGTTCTCAACGGAGAATCCGGTCTCTCAAAATACCTCGCCGAGATCCGTCGGTTCCCCATGCTGGAGCCGCAGGAGGAATATATGCTCGCCAAGCGTTGGCGCGAGCACGACGATCGCGACGCGGCCCATAAACTCGTCACCAGCCATCTCAGGCTCGTGGCCAAGATCGCCATGGGTTACCGCGGCTACGGCTTGCCCATATCCGAGGTCGTCTCGGAAGGCAATGTCGGCCTGATGCAGGCGGTGAAGCGGTTCGAGCCCGATAAGGGTTTTCGTCTCGCCACCTACGCCATGTGGTGGATCAAGGCCTCGATTCAAGAGTACATCCTGCGTTCCTGGTCGCTCGTGAAAATGGGCACCACCGCGAACCAGAAGAAGCTGTTCTTCAACCTGCGCAAGGCCAAGAGCCGGATCAATGCGCTGGACGAGGGTGACCTGCATCCCGATCAGGTCGCGACCATTGCCAAGCGGCTGGGCGTGACCGATCAGGACGTGATCGACATGAACCGCCGTCTTGGCGGCGACGCCTCGCTGAACGCGCCGATCCGCGACGACGGCGAGGCCGGCGAATGGCAGGACTGGCTGGTCGACAACTCGCCCAACCAGGAAGCCCTGATGGCCGAGCACGAGGAATATGATCACCGCCGCGACGCGCTGAACGGCGCGATGGGCGTGCTCAATCCGC
>Ga0209062_1004989_pt1 | contig 13265 bp, 14 predicted proteins | sample Coa_R2_2_FD_187158 | JGI IMG/M metagenome (GOLD analysis project Ga0209062, IMG submission 187158) | Surface soil microbial communities from Centralia Pennsylvania, which are recovering from an underground coalmine fire - Coalmine... | ecosystem: Environmental > Terrestrial > Soil > Unclassified... | reverse complement strand
CCGAGCTGTCGGTGGCGACGTGCACGGCATCGGCCTGTACTTCGACGGAGGTGGTCACTTCGCCGACTTCCAGGTGGATCTCGTGGAGATCGACGCGCTCCTGGGCCGCGACGACGATGCCGCGCTGGCTGAAGACCTTGAATCCCTTCTGCGTAACCCGCAGACTATACGTGCCGGGTACGAGACCGGTGAAGATGAACTCCCCGTTGGTCTGCGTGTTGAACACGTGAGTGGTTTGCGATAGATCGTGAGTCAACTGAACCAATGCCCCCGGGATGACGGCGCCGGCCGAATCGACTACGATTCCGGAAACCTGGCCCGTAACACTCTGGCTCTTCGCCACCGGCACGATGGCCAGCAGCAGAAAGACTACATTACCGACGGCTCGCAATTTCTGCACGACTAACCTCCATCGCTCCCGAACCCGGCGGGAGCGGCATTCCGTAATTTCGCAGTGGGGGAGGATCAGAGGAGGGTAGACCGCGGACGCACACGCTGGCAGGCACTGTTCGGAAATGTCGTCGCGGCATAGCGGCTCTCCGGACCCTTGAAACGATTCAAGGAAAAGCGTGGGATCAGAATATAGCCGCCCCGAATCGCTGTCAAGAAAAAAATGAAACGCATGGACTCCGGGGAACCTGCCGGAACTGTCCCGGAATGCACGCCATGAGCTTGCCGGGTTCCTCGACCGCCGAAGTGGCGCGGCATTCGAGGTGGATCCGCATCTCCTGCACCGCTGGCTCCGCGAGTTCCGCGAAGGGCGGGGCAACGCCTTTTCGGGACTCGGAAAGCGGCGCTGGACGATACAGAACAGCCAAGCTGGAGCGGAGGATCGGCCTCGCCAGCAGAGCCCGTCTCCGCTTCGCCGGCAGCTTCATCCTAAAACCGTTTCGGGATGGGGCACAATGAAATGGCAGCGAATGGCCAACAGTGTCTTAGCGGTTTGTCTCAGGAAACGGGGCAGGCGCAGACAGCCAACACGAAATCGATTATTACGGGAGCCATGGCAATGTCACTCATTCTCAACACCACCACTGCGGCGGTCGCCGGCACTCCGGACGAAGCCGCCATCAAGACTGCCGTCGAAAGCGTGGCAACACTGGCAGACAGCCGTAACTTCGAGAGCTTGGAAAAGCTCTACGCCGACCGGGTCCGCGTGGATTACACCTCGGCCTTTGGAGGGGAGGTGGAGGTCAAGACTCCACAGGCGCTTATGACCGCTTGGGCGGGTCTGCTCCCCGGTTTCGACCGCACCCGCCACGCGATCTCGAATGTTCAGGTCAAAGTGGACGGTAGCATGGCAGCGGCGAGTGCTGAGGTGACCGCTGATCACTGGATCACAGGCCGGCACTGGCAGGTGACAGGAAGCTACGACTATAGCTTCACCAACACGGGCGGCGAATGGCGGATAACAGCCATGACGTTTCACCTGAAAAACGAATGCGGCTCGCGCGATGTGCTCGGGCACGCCGCAAACGCGGCCAATTCACGGCCGGTGTCATATCTGGAGCGCCAGCGAACGCAGCAGGCCGTGCGAGACTTCCTGACGAGTCTTGAGGAGAAGGATATGTCAAAGCTCGCGTCGGTCTGGGCAGAGGACGCCGTGCAGGATATGCCGTACTCTCCCGAGGGATTTCCGCAAACCTCATCAGGTTTTCACCCGAATCACTTGCCGCCAAGCCAGTCGCGCAGGGGTGCCCTCGGTCATCCGCCCTACATTGTGCCCTACCGCCCAAAGGCGCTGCGCTCCCCTGGCCTTCACTACGCGCCGGAAGGAGGATTCGCGCCGCGGAATCGTGGTATGCTGAAAGTGCCTTTTAATAGTCCCGCCAGAGCTTGGCTGTCCTGATCTGCCTAGTTTTTGCCCGCACAATTGAAAGACAGAAAAGAGTAGAAATGAAGAATATTTTCGTAGGCAATCTGGATTTTGCCGCTACCGATTCCGCCGTCCGTTCGATGTTCGAACAGTACGGAACGGTGGATCGCGTCAACCTGGTGACCGATCGTGACACGGGCCGCTCCCGCGGTTTTGCCTTTGTCGAGATGAGCAGCACCGAGGAGGCCGACCGGGCGATTGCCGCCCTGAACGGCGCAGACCTCGACGGCCGCGCCATGAACGTAAACGAAGCCCGCCCCAAGGTCCAGGGTGGCGGTGGCCGAAGCTACGGCGGTGGCCGCCCCAACGGCGGTGGCCGCGGCAACGGCGGCGGTTTCGCCCGCCAGCGGCGCGAACCGCGCTGGTAACGCTTCAAGCGCGGCCGCCCATCGAAGGGGCGGCCGCGCTCTAAGGTACGGCTTTCGAAGAGAGGACCACGATGGAGACGTTCAAGAAGCGCCAGAAGGAAATGCGGCGGCTGGAACGCCAAAGGGATAAGGCAGCCAAGCGCAAGGAAATCAAAGCGCGCAAGGCCCTCGGAATCGCCAGCGGCTCAGATGGCGATGCCGATGCCGATGCAGCCGGTACGAGCGAGAACGCTGCGGCATCTGATCCGGCCGCAGATCAGTCGGCTGGAGATTGAGGCATCCTCGATCGTCTGAAAGGGGCAACTGTGGAGATCCGGTATCTCGGCTTTGACCAGAGGCAAAACTCGCGCGTCTACCGCTTCGACGTGCGCAGTGACGGACGCCAGCAGAAGGAAGTCTCAGTAACCGCGGACATCGCCGTCTTCCGCGATCATAGCGTCGGCATTCAGGAAGGCCCTGTCCTCTCCGGAAACAAACTGACCGCCGACTTGGAACGAGGCTGGGACGGTGAGCACGAGCTGACCTCTGCCGACGTTCGCGCCTACGCCGAAGCCAAAGCACTGGCCGACACCCAGCGCGTCAATGCGCGCAAGACGCCCCGCCACCGGTCCGGACCGCCGGCCGAAACACGCAAATCGCCCTGGGGCCATTTTGGAATCTGAGGGCTGCATCGCCCCGGCGTGAAGTGTCCGGAGCCACAAATCGGCCGGAACGCGGCCCGTTGCGGCGCTATCCTTGGAATCGAAGCAGAAGGACCCGGACGAAACAGCCCCAGCGCCGCCATGCCGCAGTGAATCGCGCCCCGGGCCGGCTTCGCGCAGTGGCCCATGAAGCCATTGGAATGGCTGCTCGCCAGTGTCAGTTCGATTTTCAGAGCCGGAGTCGCGCTCTGGGCAAGCCTTGCCATCTATTACTCAAATCTGCCATGGCACTGGCTGCGGTTCGTGCTGGCTCTGGCCTTCGCGGCCTTTAGCATCTGGGCATTATGGCTGGCGCGCGAGCGGCGTTCGCTTTTGCTCTTTGCCGGATTGTTTGCCTGCGTGCTGGTTTGGTTCCTTTTGATCCGTCCCACGCACGATCGTCCATGGCGCCCCGAGGTGAAAGTGATGCCGCGGGCGGCCATCGATGGCGACCGGGTGCGCATCACGGGCGTTCGCGATTTCGATTACCGCAGCCGGGACGATTTCACGGTCCGCTACGAGGAGCGTGAGGTCTCGATCTCGCACCTGACCTCCATCGATTTCTTCGTCTCCTATTTCCTGATCGGGCCCGTGGCGCACACCTTTCTGAGTTTCAACTTTGATAACGCCCCTCCGGTTTGCATCTCAATTGAGACGCGGCCGCAAGTAGGGCAAAGTTTCGCGCCCATCGCTTCGCTTTTCAAACAATTCGAGTTGATTTACGTTGTCGGCAACGAGCGCGATCTGGTGCGGGTGCGAACCAATTTCCGGCGCGAAGACGTCTATCTGTACCACATCCGTACCACGCCGGACAGGGCGCGAAAGCTATTCCGGATTTACCTGGACCGGATCAACCAGCTTGCCGGCCGGCCCGAGTTCTACAATCTGCTGACGAATAGTTGCACGATCAACATCGTGCGGTATTTACGGATCGCAGGCAAGGTGCGGGGTTTCGACTTCCGTTACGTCCTCAATGGCTTCGTCGATAGCTACCTCTACAGTCTCGGCTTGCTGGACAGCGATCTGCCTTTCCGGGATCTGCGGCCGCGATCCAGGATCAATGAGGCCGCCAAAACCGCCGATGACTCTCCGGATTTTTCGTGGCGAATTCGCGCGGCCGTCCCGCCGCGTCAATCCGCGGCTGTATTTAGCCAATAGAGTCCAGCGGCCGCCGCTTCTGCAGCATGCGAACGATCCAGTAGCCGGCGCCCGCCGCTGCGAGGTGTTTGAGCGTGTGCCCGCTCACGACGTGGCCCAGCTCGAAAATCGGCCGGTCCAGCGCCTCCAGAATCTTGGCCAGGACATACAGGCCCACCACAATCGCGAGGTCCCATCGCCGCGTATATCGGGATGGAAGAAAGAGCGCGACCAGCAGAAACAGGACGGAGTACAATTGCACGGCCGAGTAAAAGCGCAAATCGCCCGCGCCGCGTACTTCGCTCACTCGCCATTGCCACACGCTGGCCACGCCGATCAACAAGAGTACTGGCATGAGCAGCAATCCCGCCCGCAGGCTTATACGCTCGGCGACGATTGCCGCCAGGAGCGACATGAACACGATCACGAGCGGCAGCCGGTCCCACACCAGCGTCCTGTTATCGGGGTGCAGGTGATAGTAAGAGGACCCGGTCGCTGTAAGGGCGAGCGCGGTAAAGACGGGCCAGTACGGCCAGCTCTCCCGCCGGTCGAGGAAATGGATTCCGTTCCTCGACCCGGCGCGTTTCAGGAACAGTAGGCCGCCCAATCCAACCGCCGCGAAGGGAAGATTGGAAACCACGTTGTTAAAATTGGGAATCCCCCAGAACCTCCGCTGGTCGGCGAAGACGTGATACCACTGGGGCTGCGGTATCGGCGGGAGCGCCAGTGCGATCGCTGCGATGACGGCCGCCGTCAGAACCAGCAGCCACGTGGCGGCTCGGATCGAAATCATGTATTCTCCGCGTGAAGCCTGGCAAGCGGCGGAATCGCTGATGCTCACCGTATACCACGCCAAGGTTCCCATGCGCCACACTCCGAGTCTCGACCGATCGCGCGGAGAGAGTAATGCCGGAAGTACGGGCGAGGGTGTGTCAGTTTCGCAATCGACCGGCGACGGCACAGCGCGAAAGCGGCAGCCCCGGCAAGGAGCAATGCGAACGTCGAAGGCTCGGGGGCGGCGTCGGTGAACTCGAAGCTTGGCCCCAAATAGGAGCCCGTCAAATTCGACGTATCGGCCGGGTAAACCAGGGTTCTGCGGGTACTGATACCGATCCTCGATGTAGGAAATCTCCGGCGCGATGAAGGTACTCAATGGGAATTGGGTGAAAGATTCACTGCTGGTCTCGCCGGCGATAACGTAGTCGCCCACCGGGAGGTAGACCGGCGTAATTCCGTGTTCGAGCCAGTTGGTGGCTGCACCAGGCGCGAGAGGATCCGTAGTCAGGACGGTGGCGGAAAGCCACCGCCGTCTTTGTCGAATCGTAGATCGCGATATCGTGGCTGAGGGTCAACGGGCCCAGGGGGTTATCCCAGAAGTCCAGGGCCGTCACCAGAATCGGCGTATTGACTGTAAATTCCCAGCCGAGCGACCAGGGGCCGTCGGTCCTGTCCCGTGTGTGGTCCGGGGTGAAGTCATAGGCCAGACCGCTCGCCTGGGCAAAGTCCCTGAAGGCGCCATGATTTTCTTCTAACGTTTTTCTAATGCCAGCCCAAGTTGATGATGAAGAAGGATCTGCACGAGGATGAGACACTCGCCCTCTGTCGCGGATTACGGACTGGGCTCCTCACCCTTTTGAGCCCCGAAGTCGCGCCGTAAAGTAGCAGTGGGAGCTGGGAACTGTTGAAGCGGGTGTGACCCGGTTTCTTGCGCGCCTTCCGCGACTCGCAAGAATACCCGTCGCCGGCGACTGGCGGCTGGCTAGTCTGCGCCGTGATCCTGGTGAGTCGGCTTTTTCATCCTGCCGGCCGAAGGCGCGGCGGCCGTTATGCGGCCGCGCTCGGCTAGCACCGTAAAGCCGGAGCCCAGCGCCCTCTTCATTCGGTGTCGGATGTGAGTGGGATTGGTTGCGGGGGATAGTAACGCCCCGAATGCGCTTCGGTTGAGCTTCCGCCTGGCATTGCGTTGAGATCCGATTCGGCACTACCCTTATCGCTTAAGGAGATGTCCACTGATACGGAAGCATTTCGACAGAGGCTGCGGCGTGCGTTCCCGCCATCACCGTTCTATGGCCTGATCTCGAGACATGACGAGTGCGATGAAGGCATTGCACTACGGCAGGAGTTGCACGGAAAAGCGTGGGATGAGATCCCCACTGCATTTTTGGACTTCAACTCCGGTTCGCTGCCCCTCTTGGAGCCAAGAGCACTCGTGGCATTTATTCCGGCTTGGCTGCTTCGGTCCGTGGAGACGGTAAGCGGGCAGTGGGACAGCGTGCTGGCAGAATTCACGATGTACTTCCTGTCCCCCGGTAGTGAAGACGAAGGGTGGGATGAGAAGAGCATTGCGGACCTTGTGGTTTTGTTCGACCCCGCTCAGCGGTCTATCATCGGCGACTTCCTCCGGCTGATTGCCGGAAACGACGCACTGAAGTATTGGCACCCGTACGCCGAGCACGGTCTCAAGTGGTGGGACAGCAGGGAAGGTTCTCGTGGGCCGTAACCAAAGTAGACGTACCTGATTTGGTTGCGGGGGGTGGATTTGAACCACCGACCTTTGGGTTATGAGTTCGCCGGGCGCTGGTAACTAACAGAAAACCAAAGGCACGAGTGGCGCTCAAAAGGCCTTTTGGAGCTGTAAACCACGGTTATTATGGTCCTAAAATGGTCCTGGATCGCGGGCTGTATTCGAGGACCATTTTCCCCAAAGATTCCCCAAAGGTTTGCCCTACTAAAAAATTCGTAAGACCATTTTGAGGACCATTGGAAGCCGCGCCGGGCGAGGGCACTTGCCTCCATCATTGGCGACGGGCGACAATCTGGATGTGACCGCAGTCGTGGACGAAATCCCTTTGACCAAAGATGCGCATGGCGTATACCGTGTAGGCGGGACGCGTGTCACGCTTGACCTTATCGTGCGGGCGTTCAACCACGGGGCCACGGCCGAGGAGATTGTGCAGAAGTACGATAGCCTTCGATTGCCGGACGTTTATCAGGTGATCGGGTATTACCTGAAGCATGCGGATGAGCTCGCTGGCTACCTGGAAGACCGGGCGCGCCAGGAGGAACGGCTGCTTTCATCACATCCGGAGTGGTCGCCTAGGGGTCTTCGCGAGCGCCTGCTTGCCCGCCGCAACGCCCAGTGAAATGGCTGGCGGACGAATGCTTCGATAACGACATCGTTCGCGGACTGTTGCGCCGTTCGCCCGCCTTCGATGTGGTTCGTGCGCGGGACATTCCTGAAATCGCCGGTCACGATGACGAGACACTCCTAGCCTGGGCGGCCAGAAATGGTCGCGTGGTCTTATCGCATGATCTCGCGACCATCGTTCCCGCGCTCGGGCTTCAACGCGAACCAGCATCCGCTGCAATCGTGCTTGTGCCTGATTCGCTCTCGATCGGCCAGGTGATCGAGCAGGTCCTGCTTCTAGACCAGTGTTCGACGGAGTCAGACTGGGCCGCACGAATAATTTACCTGCCGCTGCGGTAGGAAGCTGCAGCGATCACCCGGCGCCGTGTTCGCCGCCAGATCCGAGCGGCGGCCACAACCGGCACATCAAGGACCGCCTCTAAGCCACGCAGAGTGCCTTGTGCCGAGAACTGCCACGCCGGATAGCCGAAACCCCGGCGCACAACAAACAGGCCAACCCTATCCCATTTGGGGAGATGGAGACGCGGGCGTAAAAACGCCAAGCCCAAAGTGATTCGATTGACCGAAAGCGGGCATCAGGAGAGCAACGTCCGTATCAAACCTAATCTCCATGAAAAATCCGATCCGCTGTTCGTTCGGCTCTGTTCCGCCGCCTCCATTGACATGTGTCGGTAGAAAGACGGCATCGGGGACGTGCCGTTCTTTCGTAGCTGGCGCGGGTGCGCGGATGATCGACCAAGACGGCATGGGCGGCAGTGATTCGATCGCCTCATGTCGCAGCCCAGCGAGTCCGAGGCGGCGGACCTCGCCCGAAGCCGTAATTCCCGCTCGGCGCAAACACGCGATCAACTGGCGCTCTGCCGATTCAGCCTCACGCACTTTATAACCTGAGTTACCCGATCGATAGAAATGCCGCGGCGGGACGAAAGGAGTCTCGCTCCGCCAGATAGGGCTCTTCACCACGCCTGTGGCTAGTGGAAGGCCTCGAGGAGGTTCCATCCCCATCGCGGTGAGCACCGGACGCACAGGATAGCGTCCATCCCTCCAAATAAGCCGTTTAATCCGCTGCAGAATCTCTGCTTCAGACTGCGTGAGTCCGTATGGGCACCAGACGTGGAGCTCGGTTATCGAGTCTCGTTCCTCAGGACTGCTCCTTCGATCCAAGTTGCGAGTCGGGAGGTAGAAGGCATGTTGGTGCTCTCCGCCCGCATCCTCCGGGCGATCGTCCTGATGGCCGAAAAGGGCGAAACTGGCCTGGCTGTCACCGAATTGTTCACGAAAGTAGCGGGACGCCGCTGCCCTAAACTGCTCGGCCAGCGGCACCGTGAATTTCTGGTGAATCGGGACGCGGCATTGTAACGAGAACCGCAGGTAACGGGCGATACGCGGACCCTCGTTAGCGGGTTGCCGCTTCCTAACAATCCGCGGCGTGCGAACGACTCGGCCCGCTGGCCAGTCCTCGGGCATTTCGTACGAAACCCACTTTGCCCCGTCAGTTTTCATGTCGCTGGACAGCAGAGCGTCGATTAGGTGCGGCGGCGCATTGGAGCCGACGCTCGGACTGGATCGCCGCGCCCACAAATCACTAACCCGGAAGTCGCTCGGATTCGGACAGAATACATCGCGGCAGCGCGCCGAGATCTTACGACCTGATGCTGGCCGACACCAACCGATCCCGGCTATTGCTTCCATTTCCTTAGCGGTGACCAGATCGGCTTTGCAGATGGATTCCGCCCTGCCGAAGTAAGAAAGAGCGGCCAACAGCTCACGAAGGAGATTTTCGTGCGAGAGGGGAAGATTCGGCCAATTGAAAATCACGGGACCATGAACCGCAGCGAAATGATTCTCATGCCTGGTTTTCTTGTATTGTGCGTAATCCTTATCATCAGTAGCGCCAAAATTCGGCTGGTAGTGAACGGTCTGGCCAAACGTGATTTTTCCGAAACCGATGTCGGGCAGTGCACGACCAAGGCCCTCGATCAGGGCGACTGCTTCGCTGCTCAAGGGATGGCCAGCATTCGAGCGGAACCAGGATGCCGCGAGCGCACGTAGCAGCCTCCAAGGGCTGGGCGGCCATTCGGCCTCGCGGAGCCTCACCGGGTTCAGCCCCCAAGGGTGTGCATAGTAACGTCCCCAGGGGAAGATGATTTTGACAGCGAGTTGATCACTCATCCTCGCTCCCGGCAGAATCCTGCTCGTCCGGCTCGCGCGAGCCGTCTTCCTCACCCTTATCTCCTCCCTTTGCCTTCGTCACGTGTTTAAGCAGAAACGGAGAGTGTTGTTCTTGAAAACGGCATTGCGCTATTGCCTTGGCAAGCTCCTTACTCGCAGCCTCCACAAGCGCATCCGCGTCGAATTTTTCGCCGCTCCCCTGAATGCGGTTGGTCCAGCACCTTGCGCCCTTATCCGAAATACGAAGATCGCAGTCCGTGCGAAGCCGCAAGCCATCCTTCAACTGGCTGAGAAACCACACGATCTTGCAGAGAGCTATTCCCAGAAGAAGTTGCACCTGCTCGCTCCTGATCGGCATTCGCACCAGGAGTCCAACATCAATGCAGAAACGGGCTTCGATCGTTCGGGCGGAAATTCGCGGCTTCTGGAAAATCGCCTGACCGGCGTCACCGGTCCCAATCGGGTCGATGCGAACACCCGGCACGGTTATTCGTTCGCAGCCAAGACCGACAATCGAACCGGTGATCGCGCGTGGAGATCGAAGGCCAACGAAGGTGAGCTTGTCCTTTACCGATATTTGGAACCCATGCAAGAGCGCAAGGGGGTCATACTCCATTGAAAGTTTAAAAATTCGCGGCACATTGGCCGCCGGGCATCGGTCCTTCGCTGGCATTCCCATGTAGGCCTGAACGAAGCGGACGAACTCGGGTGTCGCCTGCTTGCTCTTCTGCTTCTTACCGCTGGCACCCTTTCCCATCGTAGGGTTGTCGTTCTTTTCAGGCGCCTCCTTCATCTCATTCGCTTTTTTAAGTTCCGGACCTTCCATGAGGTGAGCCCGCATGATGTACTCCGAGGCAAATCGGTGCCCGTCGATTGTTGACGCCGTCACGAACGTGCCTTGATCAGTTCCGTCTTCTGTGAGCTTTATGTACGGCAGCCCTTTCAGTTCGGCGCGGGGCGTGCCTTCATATTTGTTCTCCATGCAAACTTCTTCCAGACGGTTCGCCATTGATGCTTCGGATTCGATTAGGCAGATGAGGCCATCCTTTTCGGCAGGATCGGCATAGAGCACCGGGCCGAGGTCCGGGAATCCGGTGGGCTGAATCCGAGGATCGCCATTCGAGGGTTCCAGCTCGGCTGTGATGAATATCCGTCGGCAGCCAGCCGGAACGGTGAACCCCCCGAATGTGAAGGGCAGAGGTGAAGGCGACGTGCTCGTATTTTGGCTCTGGTTGCTTGTTGTCATATTATTCCTCGCGATACTCATCAACTCCCGGCGGAAGCGTAACAGTCTGGAAGAGCCGGTACCGATCCTGCCAGCGGATAGGAATACAGACCGCCGCGGCCAGACGCCAAGTCAGTTGGTGATCATAAATTTTCGGCGAGATATCCGCGTGGGTCAGGCGGATAATATAGCTGCCTGCGATCCGCGGTTTCTGCGCTCGAGCCGGGGCGCCCCACGGATTCGGAACGCCCCATATGCTGATCCACCGTAGTGCCTCACTGACGGCAGACGCAAGTGATAGGGCCGACCGTTCACACATCAAAGCAAACGGCTGCTGGCTTCGGCGCTTCGTCCATTGGCTTCGATCACTCCCCTGCCACTCGCATTCCAACTCCAGCAATGTTCGGAGGGCGGCGTACGCCATGTCCGGCGGCTCTGACCCGCCCTCCAACTGATTGGCGGCGCCGGTGTCCTCCCGAGTTTGCGAATCTCCATCCAGAGCTTGCGGAAGATGCCAGCCGACAAGGCTGAGCGCCTCAGTCCACCGCGCGATCAGGAGGTCATCGAGTTCGCCGCGCAAGAACGCCATCACATCGTCCAATCGCGCACTGCGAGCGGCGCGTAAGGCGGGGAACTCATCATCAAGTGAATCCAGATAACGTCGCCGGAATACAACCGCCAAGTCGCGGCTCAAATCCTCACCGATCCACACAGCCTGCTGCCGTTCACTTTTTTCGGGAAGGTACCACCCAGAACGCCCGGTCTTGAGTGGCAGTAGCGATCCGAGCATCGCCTGCACGGCTGGGGACTCACCGTTGTTCCGCGGACGCGATCCCGTGATCGATGCGAGGGCGCGGGCAATCCGAAATTCAGATCGCGCTTCGAGAGGGCCAAGCAGGTCCTCCCACTCCTCCATAGGCAGGGGCGCAAAAAACGAAGCTCTTCCACCCCTCAACTTTTCCCTGAACGACTCCGAAGTGCACATCCGCCGGCACGCACCAAATGTGGATTTCAGGAGCGCCAGGCAGTTGTCCGGAGACGGTTCGAGCGCGGCCGTTTCCATCGCCTCGTTGATCTCCGTCCGGACCGAGTGAGGACTGCGGGGATCAACCTTGTTGCCGTTCCACGCGATTTCGAACTGGTCCAGAAATCGGCTCTCGTCGAGCGGCGCCAGCGCAAGATTCAGCAGTGTGGCGTTGCGGCGTGATTCATCGAATGAATTGCCTTGTTCCGATTCAGCGCTAACGTAACGGCCGGTAGTAACCCACGGCACGGGGCTACCCCTCATCTTGAAACGGAATTCCTGCCACCCGGTGAAGCCTGCATCTACACCCTGCGCGTAGAGGGCCCGCACGAACTCAGCGGAAAAGCGGGAGTCTTTGCCCGGAAGCCGCGCCTGTGCATCGCAGATGAAACTCGATAACTCGGTAAACGTTGTTGGCCGGTCCCAAATCGGTAGCCAGAGAGACGTCGAGGTATCAACGACCTCACCGTCGTCATTGAGCATGTCTTCTGCCGAATCAAAAACAAACGGGAACGCGGCGAATCGCCTAGTGCTAGCTCCGAGTGTGCGAGCCACAGAGCCGCGAAAGGCGAAGGCTCCCTCTACGGCAAGGAGATAGTCTAAAGAAAAGAACGGATACTCTTTTTCGATCCAGCCAGATCCGACGTTGTAAGACTTTATAACATCCGGAAAAAACGGAGATCCCTTTCCTTCCCTCCTTGAAACGGCCACTCCCCGCTCGACGTCGCCGAATAGCGAACCCCGTGTGTTAGCGGACACCGCCTCGCGGGTTTCGAGAAATGATACCCAGAACTCCCGAAAAACCTCGAGATTCACCTTTCTGAAGGCACCCCTACGCAAGAAAACGGGGTTATCAGTTGGTTTTCCGGACGCTCGGGTCGTGAATATTGCATCAAAAGCTTCGGCAATGAACTGCGTAGATACATCGCGGTACTGTTCCAGCAACATCCGAGAATCTGCATCATCTCTCTGAAAGCGATCGAAATAATCTCGCCCCAACTTCAGAGCTTTGATGAGCTCATCGTCTGTTGCCAACTCCTTCTCAACTCGAGCCATTACAGCCTTTTTCCCGCTCTCCTTCACGCGCATCGATACATGCACGCCGGGCAGGCTCAGGCCGATAAAAGCCGATTCGTCCATCACATCGAACTCGAATTCTGGTTTGCCGCTCGTGAACTTCTTTTTCACCGCATCGATGAACTTGATTCCGCGCTCCAGAATTTCGCGGTTGGCTTCCATCTGAGCGAAAAGCTTCTCGCAAGCGGCCTGAGACCAAGAAATACGAACCCTGCTCTTTCCCCTCCCACTTCCAGCAATAACGGCAACCTCAATCTCGTCGGTTGAGGGCAAGCTACACTGTTGCAACCTGAGCGGAAACGCCTTCTCCGGAAACGGAGGGGTGGCGTTATCGGCTGGCGGCGGAAACCCGTGCTCTAGCAGCGCATCCCGATTTGCGGTCCAATACTCATGCCAGAGCCTTGGGTCAATAGTGAATACGACCTGCTTCTTCTCGTCGAGGCCGCCGCCCGTGTTCCACGCTGAAAAAACGGGGGTCGGCCTGTAGCGATTCCCGAAAAACTCGACGAGCGCTTCAGCGCTGGCATACTTACTCGATCGCAGAACGAAGCACGCCTG
>Ga0209062_1004985_pt1 | contig 13270 bp, 8 predicted proteins | sample Coa_R2_2_FD_187158 | JGI IMG/M metagenome (GOLD analysis project Ga0209062, IMG submission 187158) | Surface soil microbial communities from Centralia Pennsylvania, which are recovering from an underground coalmine fire - Coalmine... | ecosystem: Environmental > Terrestrial > Soil > Unclassified ... | reverse complement strand
GCAATGCTGTCAATCTGCGTAAAACTCTTCTTGCGCGCGTCCGCCACGCTGCTTACAAACTGCTGGTAAACTTCCTGAATTGACTCATGGAGCTTGGAACGGGCGGCGTCGGACATAGGCGCATAGATCGAATCGATATCAGCATTGCCACCGCGCGAGACTGCGTCTTCTGTGATGCCAAGTTTGTCAAAAAGGCCATGGATATTCGGCTTTACGTAAAGCACACCGATGGAGCCGGTGATTGTATCCGGATACGCAACAATGGGATCGCCCGTAGCTGCGATATAGTAACCGCCTGAAGCCGCGACATCAGACATGGAGATGACAAGCGGCTTGACTTTACTGAGAAGCTTCAGCTCGCGTAGAATCTCATCCGAGGCTGTGGCATCGCCACCGGGGGAGTTAATTCGCAGGATCACTCCCTTTATGCTGTTATCGGCACGAACTTGCCGGATGGTTTTGATGAACGGCCCGGAGGCAACTACCGCCTCTGACTCCAGGTCCGTCTCATTTTCACTGCGAATGATATCGCCTTCGCCTACCAACCATGCGATGCGGTCGCCCATTTCCGGAACTGCTCGGAAGTAAGTATTGATGTTGACGCGATTCAGGTTGCTGATCCGAGTTACCCGCTTCAAGCTGGCAAAGATCTGATCTTCATAGCCTGTCTCGTCGATCAAACCAGCGGATTTTGCGTGGGCGGCGAGAAATGGTCCCTGATCAATCAGTGCGCGAACAGCATCGGGGGATTGATGACGGGATTGCGCAACTGCTGAGGCGAAACTGCTATAGATCTGATCGACAACCTGGCTTAACACCTCACGCGTTTCTGGCGACATGGCTGTACGAGTGAAGATATCGCCCGCATCTTTATAACGCCCTATATGATCAACCTCTACTGAGATACCGAGCTTGTCGAGCGCGTTCTTAAAATAGAGCTCCGCAATACGGAAGCCTTTCACATTCAGAACATCGTCGGGTGTGAGGTAAATCTTATCAGCGACAGACGCTAAATAGTATTCGCGGGATCCAGGGGCTTGCAGTAGCGCGTAAACGGGTTTGCCAGATTTTTTGAAGTTGAGCAGATCCTGCCGAATCTCTTGGACCTTTCCCCAACCGGCTGCAAGCCGATAGGGCTGGAGGAGAACCGCTTTAATCCGATTGTCAGTGGCAGCGTAGCGCAGCGAAGCCCAAATATCGCGCACGGTCGGCGCAGCGGTGGAGGGGAGAAAAGACAGTGGAAATTCAATCGGTGCCTTTTCGGGAAGATCGCCGCTGAGCGATAGTATAAGGACGGAATCAGCGAGAATTGTAGGCTGCCGGGCGGCAAAGATGCGGCTGATCGCCAAGCCTAAAACCACGATCGCGAGAACCGCTACGATGATTCCAACAAGTACACCGGTTAGGAATTTCGCCATAAGAGAAGTTAGGGATGAGAATGGCGCAAATGCTGTTGACCATTCTAGCTCTCTGTCTCGTCCCTAGCTTCTCATTTCCGATTTTTCCTTTTCTTCTTGACGCGTGATAATGCCCCGCTGCATGGCATACTCGATCAAACTTGCGCGGTCATGTAGATCGAGTTTGCGCATCAGGTTTAGCTTGTGCGCCTCCACAGTTTTCACACTAAGCGCCAGCTCGGCAGCCGTTTCGCGAACCGTACGCCCCTCGGCAAGGAGACGCATGACCTCTAGTTCTCGCGTGGTCAGATCTGCACCTTTTCGATAACGGTTACTTGAGGTAGCCAAGGCTTGCAGATCGGGAACAATTCTCGATAATCCGCGGGGATTTTGATCCTCACTCAGAATGACCTGACGCACGCCGGCGACAATTTGTGGCCCCGTACTGCTCTTGAGCATATAGCCGCGAGCGCCTGCCGCCATCGCCAGCTCGAGCTGCCCGGGCTTATCCTCCTGGGTCAAAAACAGGATCGCTACAGGTGGCTGAATTTGGCGAAGCGACATTGCCGCCTCCAACCCGGCCTGCTCAATCAGGCCCAGATCCATCACCAATATGTCCGGATGGCAGGCATGGATCTTCACAAACGCTTCTGCGGCATCACATGCCTCTTCCACTACCTGCATGTCCTCTTCCGCTGAGAGGAGCGCAATCAGACCGCGACGAAAGAGAAGATGAGCTTCCGCTACTAAAATCCGATTTAACCGTTTTCCGCGTTCCAAGTGGTTTCCCGATCTATGTTCCTTATCGGAATCCACTGGAAAATGTGTAGGAAAACTTAGCCCCCCGGTGTGAGGGATTTATTCGGCCTCCCCTAACCACCGACCAGGACGCTTACAGGTGTGCATCCAACATCTTTTGAAATTCCGGTTTGCCTATCGCGCCCACCTTCTGGTCCACGACCTTCCCTCCTTTAAACAAAAGCAGGGTTGGTATTCCCCGAATTCCGTACCGATAAGCTGTTTGCTGGTTGGCGTCTACATCGAGCTTGCCAACCTTAACTTTCCCTGCATATTCGGCTGCAATTTGGTCCACCGTCGGGCTCATCATGCGGCAAGGACCGCACCACTCGGCCCAGAAATCGACCAGAACTGGAATATCGGAGTTCAACACCTCTTTATCAAACGTTGCATCGGTAAACGTGAGAGTATGCACACCAGCCATTGCTTTTTCTTTCTAATGTATTGATGAAGATCAACTTTCGTTTGATTCAGTGCCGTTATTCATTGTATCCGCAGGCTCTGGCCTTGCCGTTTTGCTCGAAGTTTCTCCGGCTTAAGCACCCGCCTCGTGATGGTGAGCTCCCATTGCTGTTCGGTAAACCTGGATATATTCGCGTGCAGTCTGAGACCAGGAGAAGTCGCGCGCCATCGCGGTTTTCACCATTTCTTCCCATCGCCTAGTTCCATATAGCCGAAGCGCACTGCGGATGCACTCGAGAAGCGCATACGGATCATCTTTTTGGAACTGAAATCCAGTGTTCTGGTCAACGGCCCGGGCAGCACTGCCCTTCTCGCAAACAACCGGCAGCGACCCGAAGCGCATGGCGTAAATCTCGCGCCGGTCGCAGGAGCCATGAGGGCTCGGTATCAGCAGCATGTCAGACGCTGCGACAATCCGATGCTCCAGGCCTTCGTCAAATCCGATTTTGGCGGCAACCTTTGCCGGATATGCGGCCGCAAACCAGCGAAAGAAATCTTCGATTGACTTTTCCCCAGATCCCAAGGCAACGAGTGAGATATTCTCTGCCACCAGCTCATGCGGAATCTTCATGAGCAGATCCAGGCCCTCCTGATTCGAAAACCGCGACACAACACCCACAAGCGGCCTAAGGGCCCGCTCGGGTGGGAGCCCCATTTCCTGCAATAGCGCCCGCTTGCACTCGAATTTACCCTTAAGATCACGGCTGTCAAACCGGCTGGGCAGGTGAGGATCCGAGCTCGGGTCCCAAGTTCCGTAATTGACCCCATTCACAATGCCGTACAGATCTTTGCTGCGACTTCGCAGAACGCCATCGAGGCCAAAGCCGAACTCCGGGGTCTGGATCTCCTGGGCATATTGCGGGCTGACTGTTGTGAGCAGATCGCTGGTCACAAGAGCGCCTTTCATAAGGTTCACACGCCCCCAGAACTCCAGCAAATCAGGCGTAAAGAGAGAGGCGGGCAACTTTAAGTCATCCAGGACCGTAGCAGGGAAAATACCTTGGAAGGCGAGGTTGTGAATCGTAAAGACGAATTTCATGCCGATATAGGCTGGATGACCGCAATAAACCTGGCGAACCAAAAAAGGAAGCAAAGCGGTGTGCCAGTCATGACAGTGAATGATCTGTGGCGTAAAGACATGTCTCGCTACGCCGAGAGCTGCTTGACAAAGAGCTGTGAACCGGATGTGATTATCGGGGAAATCGCCATTTTCGTCGCCGTATAGACCATCACGATCGAAAAGTTCTGGAATCTGAACGAACAGATAGCGGACCCCATCTGCGTCATGCTCAAAGATTCTGGCGGAATAGGATTGAAAGCCGACAGCTACCCGTAAGTGCTCATACACCGGACGCAATTCGGCACGCGCTGCACTTCGGTATAAGGGTACGACAACTGCGGTGCGCTCACCAGCCTCCACAAGCGCTCTAGGAAGCTCTTTTAAGACCTCACCCAAGCTGCCCGTATAGGCAAAGGGCGCGGCCTCGGCGGAAACCATCAAAATCTTAGCCACGCAAAGATTGTAACGATCGGGTGAAATGTTATGGAGTTGCCTGCGTCTTTTGGGCCTGTTCCTCGAGATAACGGATTACTTGTTCTCGCAGAGTGTTGAGGGCCACGGTCAGCCGGTCCGTCTCTATCAGTACAAACTCGCTTTGAGGTCCGAAAGCCGCTCGCGCATTTTGCATCCGACGGTAGTCCTCGCGCAGCTTGGGCAAGGCTGCGGCGGCCACAGACGATCCACGCAGAGCCTGAGAGAGGAAATAGAGCGTGAACTCAACATCTCTGGCAAACTGGTCCAGCTCGGGTGGCCGAGCGTGTACGCTGCCCTGCACAAGACCGGCTTCAAGACCCAGCATCGCGTGAGCGGCGGCGTCGGCACTGGCAAGGATAGAAGTCAAAAGTTGTGCTTGACGCGGCTGAGTTCCGGGTTCTGCGAGGACCCTATCCACAGAAGCCTCCAGATTAGAACGGGCTCGCCGCCAAGCACGGCGCTTTTCATCAAGCGCGGTTTCGGCGATCTGCTCGGCCCGGCCAAAATTTTCCATTACCTCATGAAAGTACTCGCGGCTGGCATCGATAAGATCCGCAATCATCTCTGCAATCTGAGTCCGTTCCCATGTAGGCCAAACGGCATAGGCGAGAAGGGCAAAGATGCCACCAATTCCTGTATTGAGCGCTCGAAGCCAAACTGCCTCGCGCGGAGAAACGCCGATGGCCGCAAGTAAAAACACAATCAAGCCGCTAATGGCAATGCTGAAGATACCGTAATTTGCGGGACCAAAGCGGCGTAGCACAAACGTGAATGCACCGACGAGGAACAGTTCTCGCAATGGGGATTCCGGAATCACATGATAGAGCAGAGTCGCTAAAGCCAAGCCGAGAAATGTGCCAGCCAGACGCAAAACTCCCCGGCTGAAGGTAGTTGTGAAATCCGGCTTCAACACAATGGCAACCGTCATGGGAATCCAGTAGGAGCGCTCCCAGCTTATGCTGCGGCTGATGAGCTCGGCTAGCGGCACGCAAACAGCTAAACGCAGTGCATGACGAAAGGCGGAAGAGCCCGGGTAGAGATTGGCGCGCAGGGTACCGATCCAGCTCCGAATCTGTAGTCTCCACGATAAGGAGTACTCCTGGCGTACGAATTTCTCCAAGCCTTGTGGCGTAGCGTTCGCCGCAAGGGATGCAGCCGCACGGAGCTGCCCGGCTAAGGCATCCATCGCAGCAGCCAAATCCGAGCCCAGCGCGTTTGCACCCGTTTTTCTGTACTCTTGCGCTGCTTCTGTCATGGCGTTTAATTCCATCAGCGCTTGCGGCTGCTCAGGCATGGGGGTTTCTGCAAGCAGAGACTGCCCGATTAATGCGAGCAATTCTGAAGATTTCTTGAAGACGCGATCAACAAATACCGGCCCATCCTGAGAAGGCTCGCCTTCCTTCATCCCCGCATGTTGCAACTCCGCTTTAAGCCGCTGCAGCACGTAAACGGACATACGGATACGATCAGTCTGATCAAAAAGCAAGCGATAACGCTCGCCTTCAAGGCTGTGTTCGCGACCGAGCGCATCGACGATCTCTTGGAACTGATTAGCGGGCTCCGCATTCAGTGGCGTGGCAGCTTGCGGACCGGAATCCGGATCAAGTTCTTGAGCAAGCTTTAAATAAGCATATCCGACAGCTCTGCTCTCCGGACGGCGTCGCTGACCAGGCCAGAAGAGGAGTGCAAAACCGGTTTGCAGTAGGCCTCCGCTGAGCACAAGCGCTGATGCTATGAGAGCGCCTTTAGGAGAAAGCGCACCGCGTGCTCCAAACACAATCAGCGCTACAAGAGTATTCAATCCGAGGTCGCCGGCCCGGCTGCTGATCGAGAGCGCTATTCCGGCAACAAACGCCCAAATCGCCGTTACCAGCAGAGAAGCCCATGCCACTGATCCCGTAACAGACCCAGTGAAAACCGCGAACGCGCCCAGAAAACTCCAGGTAAGCATGCGGCGCGCCCGCTGCGTGTATGGATCGACGCCGTCAGAATAAGAAACGTTCAAAGCCCCGGTTGTAACCGCTACCGCTCCCGATGCATGGCCGACTGCAATGCCCACCGCAAGTGGAGCAGCGGTTGCAATCGCATTCCGCAGCGCCATCCAATTGCTGTTGAATTTGGATCGATCCAGCCGAATTATGGTGCGCCAGAACGCAAGAGTGGGGCTCCGATCGCCAGCATTTGCCATAGCGGAGAGCGTGCCTTTTAGGACTGTCTTTTTTCTATCTCGGCCAGACGGCGCTCCAGTGAGCGAAAAGCGCGGAAAAGCTCCGGCAGCCGGGGGAATGTCGAAACTGCCCTCAGCCACTCACGTGAATCGAAGGCGGGGGAACCGGCAACAGTGCTGCCCTCAGGAACATCGTGACCCACCCCGGATTGTGCCCAGACCGTTGCGTTTCGATGAATCGTGAGATGCCCTGCCGAGCCAGTTTGGCCAGCCATTGTAACGTTTTCTTCTAAGATCGTGCTGCCGGCGAGCCCGGTCTGTCCGCAAATGATATTGTCTTCGCCTACAACGCAGGCGTGACCAATTTGAACTAAGCTGTCGATTTTCGCGCCTCGCTTCACGCGGGTTTCGCCCAGCGTCGCGCGATCTACCGAGGTGAGTGTTTGAATCTCTACGTCATCCTCAATGACCGTCACACCGGATTGCACAATTTTGTGCAGCCGGCCATCATTTCCCTTCGCAAACCCAAACCCATCTCCGCCAATCACGACTCCGTTGTGTAGCGTTACCCGATTACCGATGCGGGTAAATTCACGGACAGAAACATGAGAATGAGCTATAAAGTCATCGCCGATTGTGCAGCCTTCGTAAATGACCACATGAGGGTACAGGATCGCATTAGCGCCGATGGTGGTGTGTTCACCCACGACCGCGTAGGCGCCGATAGAGGCATTCGGCCCAATCTGCGCAGAGGCGGCGATGCACGCAGTCGGGTGAATCCCGGGCGCAGGCCGGGGTGGCTGATAGTACAGCGCAAGTACGCGGCAGAAGTCATAGTAGGGATTGGAAGAGATTAATGTGGCGGCGCTCGAACCCGCGATGGTCTCTGCCGCAATTATTGCAGCCGCCCGCGTGGTTTTTGCCTTGGGCGCATATTTCGGATTTGCCAGAAACGTGATTTCGTTCGGTCCGGCACGATCGATCGGCGCCACGCCGGTAATCTCTATATCGGCATTGCCGGCAAGACGTGCGCCGAGAAGCTCAGCCAAACGCCCGAGTGTATAGGTGGGCATATTTTGATTGAAGCAGGCAACCGCTACACGGAAGTGCTCGCAACGTTATGCCGGCGGCTCTTGAAGATGCTCACCACATGTCCAACAAGAGCCATGATGGCAAACAAGCAGAGGCCTCCAGCCAGCTCAGAAAAAGGTGGCGCATATTGAAAACGCACGTTAGCATTTCCGCGAGGCAGGTCGAAGGCTTGGAAGATTTCTCCGTACGGTTGGGCTTTCTGCCTGACGCCATTAATCGATGCGTGCCATCCGGGCACGTACAGTTCGCGACGGACCAGTCGAGCAGGCTGATCGCACCTGACGTGTAGCGATTCTCGCGTTTGAGCGTAAAGCTGACAGGGGCCACCTTCAGCAACTGTGTAATACGGCGCAGGAGCCGGTAGTTGAAAGATGTTCATTACAGAATCGTGATAGACCCTCGGGATGCTGCCTAAACCGGTATCGTAGCTAAATGCGATGTGCGGGACTTTCCCTGGTATTGGTTTGCCGTCCGAACCAGTGAAATTTTCACTCTGCTGCGATAGAGGCTGCGCGATCCATAACGCTACAGCATTTTTGCCCCCCTCATGGGTCACCGTTACAATTGCGTTAGCGCCTGCCGCAACAGCAAAGGGTTTCGACAAAGTGATATAGAACAGAGCGTTATCGATTGCCTCCGAAAGCAAGCGACTACCTTCGGCACAGTTCCCGGCGGCACAGATACGAACCGCTAGGTTCCCATCCGAAGCATTGCCGTAAGTGCCAATGGAAATCGCAAAGCCTCGGATCAGATTACTCGTTCCGATTGGATTCGCTGGCACGGTAACTGAAAATTGAGCTTGCTGGCCGGCTCTTAAAGCGAAAGCTTCCGCTCCTACGAGCGAGGTAGGCAAATCCACTTGTGGGGCAAGATCGTCCATGGTTGCCGGATTGGTCACAATGTATTTGACGCCCATCTCCTCGTAATCTTTTAAGAACTGAAAGAGATAGGTCGAACCGGAATCAGGGTCGTAGAACCCAGCCCCGGGCCAAAATATTGCATAGCCGGTCCTAACAAAGAGGGGCGGGAACAGCCGGCGCGTTACGAACTCAGAGAATCTTTGAGGAACGGGAAAACTGTCATAGTCTAGGCTCGCGACCTGGAAATAGGCGCTGTAGTTCGGCTGAATAGGCCCCAATGTATAAAAGCGCGAAAGGCCCAAATGTTTCTTTAAAAAGTCGATGGCACTCCAGTCCACTGATCCGGGGCGCACCGCGCTGAGCATAGGAATAGAGAAGAGAACGCCAGCTTCGAGCACTAAGACCAACGAGATGGCGAAACGCCGCGCCTCCCCACGCAGCAATACAAGTGAAAAGCACGCTATCAAGAGCGCCGCTAAGGTGCCGCCCACAGCAAAGATGAAATAGCGACTGAGAGCTGCAATTTGCTCCGGCTGAAAGTGCCAGTAGTGACGCCACGGCCACGCAACATGGATCACATAGGCAAGGAGAGCTCCAGTAATCAGGATGGGAGCTTTCAGCCTCGGATTCCGGTCACGCAATTCTTCGACCCCAAACGCCGCTAACAGAATCAGGCAGAAAATCCAGGAAGGCGGGGAATAGCGAAAGAAAGCCGTCTCCAGCAGGAACGGAACGTGATTCATCACCGTCACAACCGGCTTTACGCCAAATGTTTTGGCCCAGGCGAGCGCGACCCAAAATGGCAACAGCAACCGCAGCCAAAGCGGTGTTCTGGACTGCAAGCCGATTACAGCGAAAAAGAAAACGAGTATGCTCACGTAGCTGTCAATGTGCTCTACCGGGCCAGGGAAAGGCCCGTGCACATAAGGGATAAACATTGAGGGAATTGCAGCCGTAGTGAGAGACCAGATGCCAGTATGATGAACATGCAAATTAGAACGCTGCAACGCCAGCGGCAAAAAAGCAGCGAGCAAAGGAGCAGCGAGCAGCAGTCCGAGCAGTCCTCCCCATGCCACGCGCAGAGCAAACCTCCAGCGCTGCGGCAGCAGAGCAAAAAGACAAATACACCAGAGCAGGGCCAGCAAACCATCTAGATAAGCTACCTCGGGAAATCCAGACAACAGCGAATAGCCGATCGCTAATGCGATCCACAACGTGCCCGTATGGTCCCGGTCACGTTTTGCAGTTTGCACAAGACCGAGCAGAAGCAGCGGCAGGAATGCTGCAGCACAATACACCGAATCAGGTCCGGGGGTAAGCGCGAATGTACCATTCAGTTCGAACAGAATGCCGGCAATCAGGGCTGAAAGACGCCCTAGTCCGAGCTCGCGCGCCAATGCGAACATGGAAAATCCGGCAACGAGCTGCGTCGCAATCCGAAGCCAGATGAAACTGTTGTTCGTGAGAAAGATGAGAACGAACGGCAAGAAGAACGCTCCCGGCTGCATCTCTCCGGCGAGCGGCATGCCCACGCCCGAGTAAGAATTCCACCAAGGCACCCTGCCGTGAATCCATTGCCAAGCCGCTAAGCGACCCAGAGCCTCGCTCGTCCAACCGACATTCGGATCGCCGAAGGGAAGGCCGCTGGTGTTTATCCCATGCTGAACGTCCTTCACGACGCCAGAAAAGAACCAGATCGGATCCGCGCTCAAGTGATAAATCCATAGCGGGAGCGTAACAAGAAACGGAATCACGCTCAGTAATAAAGGTGGAAGCCAGCGATTGCCATCGAGCCACTCACGACGGGATGCACACGTTGCCGAAATCGGTAAGGTCTGCGAAATCAACGATGATTTGGCGGCGCCTTCAAACACTGTTGTCAACCTACCATGATGCCTGCGGCATGGCTTGAGTCAAAGATTTGGCTCTATGATGAGAGGTTGATGGCCAAACCAGAACAGGAGCAAGGATCATCAACACGGCGCAAGGTTCTAAAGACGCTAGCTGCCGGCGCTGTATCGCTGCCCATAATCGGGCAGGATCTGACGTCTGCTAACGTTCACTCGTCAACTCCGGTAACTCAGGAAGCTGCAACAAAATATCATTATCGATATTTCCGTACCGAGCAGCTCAATACTCTCGATGCGCTTACGGAAACCATCATTCCAACTGATGAGCACTCTCCCGGGGCCAAAGCGGCTGGAGTTTCTGAATACATCGATGCGATCGTCGCCGACGCGCCGGAGAGTACAAAGGAGTTCTGGAACAACGGCCTGGCCATGGTGGACGATATGGCCGAAAACAGCTTTGGGAAACCCTACGCACAGTGCTCAACCGATGAGCAGTTTGCGATCATGAGCGAGCTTGCGGCTTATGAAAATCATCCTTCGAGCCGCGAAGGTCAATTTTTCACTGCGCTTAAGCGTGCCACCATCGACGGTTATTACACGTCACATATTGGTATTCACCAAGATTTGCAATATCAGGGCAATCGGGCGCTCGATACCTTTCCCGGCTGCCAGCAAGCGCACATCCTCAATCGATCATGAGCAGAGAAATCTACGACGTCTGTGTAATCGGATCCGGACCAGCAGGAGGTGTTCTCTCGAAGGAGCTGGCCGAATCGGGAGCAAAGGTCGTCCTGATAGAAGCAGGCCGCATGCTGACCTGGCAAGACTTCCATTTTCATTCATGGCCGTACGATTTCCCAAAGCGCATCAAGCCATCTCCTGGGTATCCGAAAGAGGTGGTGGATTCGATTCACTATGATGACTGCGATGAAGTAAGAATGGATCGTATCCGCTGTGTCGGCGGACGCAGCATTCACTGGAACGCAGGCTGTTTCCGTTTTGCCGAGTGGGACTTCCGAGAGCGCAGCACCGCTGGCATCGAAGAAGACTGGCCGATCAGCTATCAGGAGCTTGCTCCTTATTACTCCTACGTCGAGAAGATGATCGGAGTGACGGGCTCACGAGATGGCTTGGCCGTTTTACCCGATGGTGAATTTCTACCCCCGCTCAAGCCCCGCTGTTCGGACCTGATCGTCAAAAAAGCCTGCGACCGCTTGGGAATTCCGTTTATAGCCACGCGAAAGGCGTTATTGACCGTTCCTTATGACAACCGGCCGAAATGCCATTACTGCGGGCATTGCATGGAGGGCTGCGACGTGGCGGCGATATTTAGCGTCCCTACGGCGATGCTGCCGAAAGCGGAACGAACGGGCAATTTTACTTTGTTACAGAACCAGCTCGCAAGAGAAATTCTGGTAGATAGCGAAGGCCAAGCCCGGGCCGTATCTGTAATTGACACGGTCACGCGTCAAGAGCGCGAAATTTCGGCAAAACGTTTTTGTGTCTGCTGCGCCAGCATCGAGTCCGCCCGCCTGCTATTGAACTCGAAATCTCCCCGCCATCCCAATGGACTCGCAAATTCAAGCGATCTCGTGGGCCGTTATCTGACCGGGCATATCACGAGTACAACACTCGGATACTTAGAAGACTTGGTTGGCACACCACCAGTAAACAACGACGGCGCCCTGGATCATACTTATATCCCGCGCTTCAATATGAACCGCAAGAATGCATATGTCGGGGGCTTTCAATACCAAAATCAGTTTGCCGGGTTCCGCTATCCTTATCACGCGCAACACCTGCCAGGATTCGGTGTAGAGTTTAAAAGAAAGGTCCGTTATTTACAGCCAGGGTTTTTCCAGATGGGCGGTTTCGGAAAGGTCTTGGCCCGCCCCGATAACCGCGTAACGGTTGACCCTGCGAGAACTGATGCCTACGGCATCCCCATTCCGGTTATTCACTTTAAATTTGGAGAAAATGACATCGCACTTTGGAAAGACATGAAAGTGCAAGCCCAGGAGATTCTGCATGCAGCCAAGGCGCAACTCATCATCGATACTTCTCCCGTACCGACCGGTTTTGCCAGTCATGAAGTAGGCACCGCAAGAATGGGAAACAATCCCAAGACCTCCGTGCTAAACCGCTTCTGTCAGACACACGATGTAAAGAACTTATATGTTGTCGATGGAAGTTGCTTTGTAACTTTTCCCGAGAAAAATCCAACGCTCACCATTATGGCGCTTGCGGTTCGGACTGCGAGATATATCGCAAATCAGGCAAAAGGTATAAGCTCGAATAATCTGTGATTAGTCGTCTTCATTTTTCTTATTTAACAGTTGGAATTCCAGCTCTAGGAGCTCTACTTTGGTCAATCACGCGGCCTCCCGACATTGCATTTCGCAAGCACCAAATCGATTTCGGCGCCAGTGAAACTGCGGCTGTCGCCGATGTAAATGGAGACCGAAGACTGGACATCATTTCTGGTGAGAATTGGTATCAAGCACCCTTCTGGAAACCTCATCACTTTCGTGACCTTCCCTATTCAAACGGCTATGTGGACAACTTTAGCGATCTGCCCATTGACGTAAATGGAGATGGCCGCATCGATATCGTCAGTTGCTCCTGGTTTCGCCGTTCGCTCCGGTGGTGGGAGAATCCCGGCCGAGATGAGCCTTGGAAGGAACACTCGATTCAGGAGGGCTATCCAGTGGAGTTCGCCTTTTTAGTGGACATACAAAATCAGGGCAACAAAAGAGATCTGTTGCCAGAATTTGGAGACCCCAAAGCTCCTCTTGCTTGGTTTGAGCTAAGACACGGAAGCTGGATAAAGCACGTAGTGAGTAGCATGAGCTATGGGCACGGTATTGGCGCGGGAGATGTGAATGGAGATGGTCGAACTGACATTATCACACCAAAGGGATGGTTTGAAGCGCCGGCTGACCCGCGCGACGGGCAATGGAAATGGCACCCTGACTTCGATCTCGGTGCAACGGGGTTCATCTACGTTTTGGACGTAAATGGAGATGGGCGGAACGATCTTGTTACATCGGCTGCGCACGACTATGGCATTTTCTGGATGGAGCAAGCGCCAGATCATCATTGGATGAAAC
>Ga0209062_1004983_pt1 | contig 13270 bp, 11 predicted proteins | sample Coa_R2_2_FD_187158 | JGI IMG/M metagenome (GOLD analysis project Ga0209062, IMG submission 187158) | Surface soil microbial communities from Centralia Pennsylvania, which are recovering from an underground coalmine fire - Coalmine... | ecosystem: Environmental > Terrestrial > Soil > Unclassified... | reverse complement strand
AGATGCTGTGACGAACTTCATATACCTGCCCCAGGCCACCAGCCCCAAGCGCGCGAACGATCTCGTAGTCGCCCACCCTTTGCCCTATTTCAAATGCCATATATGTAAAGCTATTCTGCTCGCAAGCTGTAATCATCAGCAATGAGAAACGAACGTCATGTGCGATAAAAGCAGGCAGAATGAGATGATGGAAATGCCCACAAGGAGACCTTATTGAGATTTCGACGGCGCACGAGGATCACCATCGCAGTAGTCGCGGTCATTCTCCTGCTGCTGGCGGCAGCCGTCTACCTGCGCATGAAGGCCCCGCCGGAAGCTGCCCGGCTCTTGCCGGAGTCCGATGGCATCGTATATCTCAACCTGCGTCCCATTCGCGCCTTTGCCCGTCTCGATCAGCATCCCGTAACCCATGATCCGGACTACCAGAGCTTCGTTGACGCCACTGGAATCCAATTCGAACATGACCTCGACGAAGCCGCATTTGCATTGCACCGCATGCCCAATCCATCCGGGCCCAACGGTAATGTAGCCTTCTCTGAAGTCTTTGTCGGCCATTTTGATGGCCGCAGGCTGATGCGTTACCTCGAAAGCATCTCCACCTCGCAGGAAAGCTACGCCGGGCACACCATCTACAGCATTCCCAGCAATGGGCGCACCGTGCGTGTCACTCTTCTCGGCTATGACATGGTCGCGGTGAGCAACACGCCAACCGCTGAGCAGATTCACTCTATGCTTGACCGCTATCGCACTGCGGCGCTGCCGTTCTCCGGCTCAAGCCTTCTGACCGATCACTACGAAGATGTCCCCCTGCTTTCGCTCGCCTGGGGCATCGGACAGATCGGGCTTCCCTTCGGCGATAGCGGCGACATCAGCATCTTCGGCTTTCGCCTGCCCATCAATTTCGATTCCACCTTCATCGCCTCTATCCGCTGGGCCGGTTCTCTGCGCCTGCGCATTGAAGAAATTGCTCCAACCGAGGAAGCAGCCGCGTCCTCTGCAGACTCCGTAAAGATGCTGTTAAATTTCGCTCGCAATGCTGAAAACTCCGCTCCCGGTATTACCGATGCAGAGTTGAAACCGCTGCTTGACAGCATCCAAATTGAGCACCATAAAGACCGTGCCGTGCTGCACGCCACCGTATCTCCGCAGCTTCTTCAGAAATTGTTAACGCCTCCGGGAAAGTTACAGTCCGGCAACACCAAATAATTTTGCCATTGCGATATATTCGAAACGCATCTAACTGGTTAGACCACATACCGCTGTCCGAACCTTGAAACCATACGAAATCATTGGAGGACTGAAGTTATGAGGAGATACTCCCTGGGCGTTGCTGTCGCAACGTTTACAGCAATTGCAATGTCCGTTCCTGCCCTGTGCGCCGATGGTCCTACGTCGGGCCCCGTGATCACCGGCAAAGCAGCCTTTACTGACTACACCCAGGAAAAGCCGGGCGTCCGCCGCAAAATCACCGTGGCCGATCTGCCTGCGCCTTACGCAACAGAAAGCGTTGATAATGGCGCCGACCTGGTGAAGCGCCCAGAAGGCGCGTGGCCGCAGGCCCCCGATGGATTCAAGGTCACACTGTACGCGGACGGACTGGACAGACCGCGGCTCATTCGTACCGCTCCTAACGGCGATCTTTTCGTAGCCATGAGCGCCGGCAATGAAATCAAGGTCTTTCGCGGCATCGGCGCAGATGGCAAGCCAAAGCAGGTAGAAACCTTCGCAACTGGACTGAGCCAGCCATTCGGGATTGCCTTCTATCCCTCCGGTCCGAATCCGAAATGGGTCTACATCGGCAATACTGACTCCGTTGTCCGCTTTCCTTACAAAAATGGCGACATGAAGGCCAGCGGCCCCGCTCAAAAACTCGCCGACATCCCAGGCGGCGGACGTCTGCGCGGAGGTGGTCACTGGACACGCGACATCGTCTTCTCAAAAGACGGAACAAAGATGTTCGTCTCCGTCGGCTCGCACTCAAATGTCGATGATCCGGATACGCATCCGGAAGAATTCCATCGGGCCGATGTGCTGGAATTCACACCAGAAGGCAAATTCATCAAGGTCTATGCCTATGGGATTCGCAACTGTGTGGGCGAGGCCATTCATCCGGTTACCGGCGAGTTGTGGTGCTCCACCAATGAGCGCGACAGGCTGGGCGACAATCTCGTGCCGGACTACATCACCCATATCCAGGAAGATGGATTCTATGGCTGGCCCTGGTGGTATATGGGCCCGCACCAGGACCCGCGTCTCGAAGGCAAACACCCCGAACTGAAGTCAAAAGTCATTACGCCCGATGTTTTGCTGCAGCCTCATTTCGCGTCGCTGGAAATGAATTTTTACGAGGGCTCGCAGTTCCCTGTCGAGTACAAGGGCGATATCTTCGCCGCTGAGCACGGCTCCTGGAACAAGTCGAAGCGCGTAGGGTATGAAGTCATTCGCGTGCCCATGCACGGCAACAAAGCAACCGGCGAATATGACGACTTCTTGACCGGATTCACTACCGCAGATGGCCACGTATGGGGCCGCCCCGTTGGTGTGACGGTCGGCAACGACGGATCACTTTTCGTCACCGACGACGGCTCTGGCTCCATCTGGCACGTAACCTACAGCAGCAAATAGCTCTGCACCTGTCCTGTGCTCTTCCCTTCCATCCTGCGCCACCGCAGAATAGAGAGAAGGGAGGAGCACATCGTGTCTACCGCTAAGGACTTTCCCTATGAAACGCGGCTTAACATTCTCCATGAGCCACTGGAGCTGATCGACGAAAAAGCTCTCTCCAGTACCTGCACCTACAAATGGTTCAATCAGACGCTCTGCCAGGTGAACGGCTCGGTTGTTCGCCTCGGCGTAATCGAGGGCGAATACCACTGGCATAAGCACGACAATGATGACGAGTTCTTCTACGTGGTTGAAGGAGAATTGCTGATAGATCTGGAACACCGCACCATCACTCTTCAGCCCAGACAGGCCTTCGTAGTCCCCAAAGGGGTCCTGCACCGCACCCGCGCCCCAAAGCGGACCGTCATCCTTATGGTCGAAAACGTCGGAATCATTCCGACGGGAAATTAGTAAGTCGAAAGAAGAATGCTCCTACCAACTGAGCTACGGACTTTGTTTTCAATCAATAAACGAAGTAGTTGCCTGCTGATCCCCTCGTTATCGCGGTTATCTTTCAAACAGGGCGATAAACAACATGGGTTTATGGCTGTAAGCGCGGCTACTATGCCATCAAAACAACTGTAGAAGCAACAATTTGTTGCAAATCTCTGCATTCCATAATTTGACAATTGACAGTAAGTAAGGACTGTACAACCCTTTTTGGAATGTGGGAATCTTAATCCACGGCATTTCAGACTCCCAGGGGTGTTGTTCCCATGCCGAGGCGCACGTGGGTAATTTGTTGATCGCCCTTCCCTCCTACCGTGCCGCGCATGAGTCTACCTGCTGTCTTAAATGGTTACTGCCTTAAAACTCGAATTGAATGGTCTCGTATTAACTGCGGAAAATAGTAAAAGGCTTCGTGTGGATCCGCGCCACCAAACTACGTTTCCCCACAGTTTTGATGCTTGCAGTCGTTTGATTTTAAGGACAAATATATGGCGGCCGAATCAAAGTCTAAAACTTCTGATCTGCGTCCCGTTGCATTACGCACACATTCTAACCTGGAGGCACAGGTTCCCCCCGGTATTTGGGTAACACCGAAGGCGGAAAAAGCCGAGGGACCTGAAAATTTTAAAAACCCCCAGACAGAACATCGACGAAAACCATCTGCGGAAAATGGGAACGGTGAGCATGCGATCGAAACGAAACCCCTGCGCCTGCTGATTTCAGATCGAACTGCACTGGGCTGCGAACTTATGCTGCTGGGTCTGAGCCGGCGTCGCAATTTGATTGACAGCGTGATATGCGCCACCAGCAGCGCTGAGATAGAGCAACTTGTACATACACATCAGCCGGATGTAGCGCTGGTCAGCGCTGCATTAAGTGATGGCCCATTGGCTGGCTTCCGGGTATTGCCCCTCTTTCAGTCTCTTCTGCCAACGTGTTCCGTTATCGTGTTGCTCGATGAAAGCGATGAATACCTGGCCATCGATGCGTTCCGCGCCCGAGCTCGCGGTGTTTTCTATCGCGCGGAGCCAATGGAGCAGCTCGTCAAATGCATTTGTCAGGTACACCAGGGACAGATCTGGGCGCGGTCGAGCGAACTGCGCGCCGTGTTTGACGCCTTCGCGAAATCCGCCCCTTTCTTCAACCGGACGAGCGCAGATTTCCACCTGAACGATCGAGAGCTCATGGTAGCCCGCCTGCTCGCAACGGGACAGACGAACCGGCAGATCGCCCGACGCCTGAACCTGAGCGAGCATACAGTCAAGAATTATCTATATCGATTATTTGAGAAAGTAGGCGTCAGCAGCCGAGTAGAGTTGGCCGTACTCATGATGAACACAATCAATGATTCAACTCGAAACGGAACGAATGGTTGAGGGACGTGTTTTGTAACTCCTTCTTATAAGGAAGTTTATTTGTAAGTCCAACCGATAGGCATTTGGTGGAAATTCGATTATCTGCAGAGAGGAATGGCCCTATATCCTGATGGATCGCCGGGAAAGATGTCCACTTATCTCACATATGCGGGATTAAGAGAGTTTCAGTTTCACTTGTATTCATTTTTCTTTGCCTGGTTTGGTTTGGTGTAAAACCTTTGTCGTTATGACAAGTACGAAGTTGATCACTTCAGCAGGTTAAACAAAAGAAAAGATATAGACCCACCTCGTGATAGACAGTACAAGACCCGGCAACACCGAAGCCGCTCCGCGATTTGTTAAGCACCAGATTGGCCGGTAACTGTAGAACAGCAGTACAGACTGCGAAAAATGAGAAATAAGACCACTTGTCTTCCTTACCGGCGTTCGCTTAGTTTGAGGACACTTCGTTATTGATTTTTTGTAACAGCGATCGTGAATCCTATCTTCCTTTTCTGCCTTCCATAAAAAACACCTCATACGTTGAGGATGGCGAAGCCTTGTTTTTAGGAGCGGCAATGGTTCCCCAACATAACGAAATGCAGATATGTGCGTCCGGCATGGATCATTCTAAGAATTGTCTTTCCCCACATAATCTTCACTGGTATGCGGTTTATACCTGGGCCCGGCACGAAAAGAAGGTAGCGCGACATTTCGAAGAACGAGGCATTTCCTATTTCCTGCCTCTCTATAGTGAAATTCATCGCTGGAATCAAAAGACCGCGAGAGTTTTTTTGCCTCTCTTCCCCGGATATGTATTTGTTCTGACCAAAGCGCACGATTATCTCCCCTTGAATGTGCCGGGAGTAGCGCATTATGTCGGCTCGACCAAATCACCCGCGGAGATACCCGCAGAGGAGATCGAGTCCTTGCAAAAGGCGATGCAGACAGGGCATCGGCTTGACCCGCATCCCTATCTTGCACCTGGGAACCGGGTCCGTATCGCCTCTGGCCCCTTGTCGGGCGTGACCGGAATAATTCAGAGAAACGCATCTGGTTGCCGAATCGTAATTTCCGTCGACTTGATCATGCGCTCAGTGGCCGTCGAAGTTGATGCCGCCAGCCTTTTGGCAGCATAGTCCTCCGCCATTCTTGCGCGGAGTGTATCCCACATCCTGGCCCATAGCCGACCGTTTCATCCATTGCAAGCAACGCATCGGAGGCAGGAAATGCCCAGAAAATTCCTACTCTATTTTGTCCTGGCATTTGCCATGCAAGCTGGTATGCCTTTGCTCTTCAGTCAAAGCGTTCAACAAAATGCCTCGAATCCGCCTGGAGATGCGAAGGTCAGCCAGTCAGACAAGGGTGTACCCCCTCCAGGATTCCAGGAGCGCTATCCCCGCTACCAATTGCTGCCCGGGGACACGATGGACCTTGTCTTCGAGTTCAGCCCGGAATTCAACCAGACGGTGACAATACAGCCTGATGGATACATCAGCCTGCGCGGGGTTGGAGATGTCCATGTTGCTTCGGAGACCATTCCACAGCTGATCTCAACATTGCAAAGCTCCTACGGCAACATTCTGAACAAGCCGGCCATTTCAGTGCTGCTGAAAGATTTTGAAAAGCCGTACTTCATTGCGACCGGTCAGGTGAGCAGGCCGGGCAAATATACGCTGCATGGCGAAACAACGGTAACTGAAGGGTTAGCCATGGCTGGAGGACTCACAGACAAATCCAAACACTCGCATGTCGTACTTTTTCGCCGGGTTTCTTCGGAATGGACTGAAGCAAAGGTCATGGATGTAAAGAAGATGTTGAAGGCAGGTGACCTGAGCGAAGACTTTGTGCTGCACCCGGGCGACATGATTTACGTTCCACAGAACACAATATCGAAAATAGCCCGCTTTATCCCCACCTCAAGCGTTAACACATACGTCAGTCCGCAGAGTTTCTAGCCAGATCTGCGGCTCGAGGATCCCATCATGATCAACCAACGCTACAGTCTCAAATCGGCTACATTGCGCGATGGGCTGTCGGTCGTGTTTCGCCGCAAGCGTTTAGTCGTTACTTGTATAGGCGTCACCCTATTCGCTGCCGGATTTGCAGCTTTGTTTCTTCCGCGCTACCACGGCGAAGCAAAAATACTGGTAGACCGAGCGCGCGTGGATCCAGTCTTGTCCCCAACTCCAGAGATGAACAGCTATGACCTGGCTGCGCAGCCAATCGTGACCGACGAGGATTTGCGGTCCGAAGTCGAGCTGATGAAATCGACTGAAGTGCTCAATCAGGTGGTGAGAGAAATGGGTCTCGCCAATTCAAAAGTTGCCTCATGGTGGAGGCGGACAACCGGGCATCCCGGCGCTGTTGTCGCTGACTTTCTCGGTCGTCAGCGAGACATGTTTTGGCCAAAGTGGATGCCGTGGCAGCCGGGAAGCCAGCAGAGTTACGACGAAAGGGTCGCCGCCAAAGTTAACCAGCTTTCGCGCGATCTCAATATAGAACCGGCCAGGGGAAGTTACATCATCAATGTGGTCTATAAATCCAAGGACCGACAGCTTGCGAAACAGGTCCTGGACAAACTGCTGCAGGTTTACATTGCCAAACATACGGCAGTGCGCCACCCGCCCGGAGAATATGCGTTTTTCGAGCAGCAGACGAACGTGTATCGCAAGAAAATGGAGGCGGCTCAAGCAGCTCTGGCATCATTCGACGCCACGAACAACTCAGCAGCTCCTGCAATGGACAGGGATCTGACCATGCAGAAGCTCTCTGAATTCCAATTTTCCTTAAACCAGACTCGCGCGGAGATTGCCGCAACAACTCGGCGTATCCAGCAATTGATAGAACAGGAACGTTCTATCCCCAGCCGCATGACCACGCAGATGCGGAAAGCTGATAACCCACAACTGCTCGAACAATTAAAAAGTACCTTACTCAACCTGGAACTGAAGCGGTCGGACTTGCTCACCAAATACCAACCGAATTATCGGCCTGTACAGGACCTTAATGAACAGATTGCCCATACGCAAGCAGCGATCCAGCACGAATTGAATTCGCCGACCAGTGATGTGACCACAGATGTAGACCCGACCCATGAGATGGTCCGCACGAACCTTGCACAGGCAACAGCAGAATTGGCCGGCTATAAAGCGCGGGAGAGAGAAGTAGAAGCAATTGTAAACAACTACACCGCGCGTGCTCGTCAACTCGATACGGGCAGCCTGCAGGAGGCAAGCCTCCAACGTGACCTGAAAGCTGCTGAAGATAATTATCTTCTCTACCTGAAAAAGAGCGAGGAAGCCAGAATCTCCGATGCTTTGGATGAGCACCGGATGTTGAACATTGCCATTGCCGAGTATCCGTTTGTGCCCGCGCTGCCGGCGCATTCGCCATTGTTTTTTGCCGCGCTCGCCCTGATCGCAATGTTGACAGCGAGCGTCGGCCTCATCTGGTCGTTGGAGCGTATGGACAGGACATTTCATAGACCACATGAAATTGAAGCTTATCTCGGCATTCCCGTGCTTGTTTCTATTCCAAGTCAGACCGGGCCGACCACACTGCTGCGCCTGATTTCCGACGGTGAACAACAGTCCGGCGCCAGGTGGCGGCCTAGTGATGTCAACAATCGAGAATCCATCCCTGGCATAAGTGGTGATGATAAAGGAGCCCTGTGAAAAGAATATTTGACGGTCTGGAGAGTATCGGCAATGAGGTGGCGAACCACTCAAATGGAAGCCATCCTGAAACGCCTGAAGAAATCAGCGACTCCTCAGAGAGACGAGTGTCGCCGGCCCAGGGACCGGTTGCGGCGAACAGGGGAGAATCGCGAATCAGTTTGATGCCTCCACCCGTGCTGGAAATGGACCCGGCGGCGCGGGAGGAGATCATCAGATTGATACACACAGTATTTCTAAGGCCGGGAGGATCGAGAGTTGTGGCCTTCTCCGGGGTCCAGCCCGGCGTAGGCTGCAGTTGGTTGCTGGTCCGGACCGCGGCTTTACTGGCGGCTGCGGACTCCGGATCCGTATGCGTGGTGGACGCCAATCTTCGCAGCCCGTCCCTGCATACATATCTGAATGCGCGTAACAGGTATGGCCTGTCCGACGTGCTGGTTGATTCTCAGCCGGTCCGGGAATCAGTGTTCCAGATCAGCAGACATTTTCATCTGCTTAGCAGCGGATCGATGCCTTTGAGAGCAGCGTCCCTGCTTGCGTCCTCTGCATTTCGCAGCTGCGTGGATGAGCTTCGCGCCGCTTTTGACTTTGTTCTTTTTGATACACCGCCTCTGGCCACAACTTCCGATGGATTGCTGGTTGCGGGCACGGTGGATGGTTTAGCCATGGTGGTGGAAGCGAACTCCACCAACCGCGATACAGCCCTGAAGGCCGCAAGGGCGGCAATGGCAGCCAATACCCGCATACTGGGAGCAGTGCTGAATAAACGCACGTACCCAATACCCAAAGCCATTTATAAAAAACTTCGCTACGCCTGAAAGGTTCTCCGATATGGCTGACGAACCGCAGCTGGAGCCTCTCGATGTTCTGCCTGAACAAGAATTGCAACTTCAAACAGCCGTGCAGGCTTTTCTTGCGCAGCTTGATCTGAAGCGGGTACGCCATCATACGATGAACACCGGAACAGAATCATGCATAGCCATTCATCCAGATGACGCCGGCCTGTTCCGGCATGCCTGCCGAACTCTGGAGCAGGTCAGGCTTATTCGCACTGGGAAAAAAGGTGAAACACGAGTCATTCTGGAGGACATTCACAACGGAAAACGTCGCTACTCCGTAATACGGGTTGTTTTGACAGCGAACCATGCCGCGGCTCAACGAAGCTTCTTGCGCTCAACGAGCGTGGCATTCAAAGATTTTTTCCGCCAGACGCGCGCGTGGGCCCATCCGGAAGGCTTGTTCTTCGTGGTGCTGGGTCCGGATGGTGTGGGAAAAAGCACAACTGTTCAACATTTGCAGATGGAGCTGCAAGTCCTTTTGGGTTCCTGCAGGAAACAGCGCTGGAGGCCGGGCATAGTTCGAAAGATCGCTCCCGATACCTCCAATCGTATGCCTCATTCGAAACCGCAGCGTGGATGGATCATCTCTACAATCCTTGTTTTAGGGCTTGCACTGGATTTCAGTATCGGATATGCAGTGTCTGCGTACCCTGCCCTGGCAAGGGCCGAAACGATCATCTTCGACCGATATTTCCACGACCTTCTCATCGATCCGAGGCGGTACCGTTATTCCGGCTCCATGCAGCTCGCGAAATTCCTTAGCCGGCTTATGCCGCCGCGCAAAGCAATCTTCATCATCCTCGATGCCGAAGAAGAGGTCATTCTGAGCAGAAAACAGGAGCTGAGTCCGAAAGAATTGAGGCGACAGTTAAACGCATACAGGGCGTTCGGCTCTAATGCTGCGGAATCGATGATCATCACCACCAACAAACCTGTAGATGAAATTGTGGGGGAAATCATTGATAAGGTGCTCGTTATCCTGGCCTCACGAAATGGTCCGCGCTATTCCGGATTAACAGGCCTGGAGCCATTGTGATCCACCAGCTCAAAGAGTATTTGGGCTCACGATGAAATAACCCTTCATATTGTCCTGATTCATCACATGACTCAAACAATAAATAGCGGACCCTATATCAGCCACCTGCTGAAGTTGAGCCTGGAATGTTCTTCTGATCTGGAAGCACTGCTGTCCGATTTGACGAAAGCAGATTCACAGACAAGGGCAGGCTTCCTTTCTCTGGCCCATTCCCATCATGTGGTTCTGCGCGCGCTCAATCCTCTGCGCGAATACGCGCAGAGCCGGGGAAATATGGAGATAGCCGCATGGTGCGATGACGCGCTGCAATGCGAACAGGCAGCGATTGTGAATGCGCTCAGATTTCTGGCTGATATCTGCCAGAAGCTGGAGAGCGCGGGAATTCAGATCACGGTCATGAAATCGCTTGACCATTGGCCTGACCTGGGCAATGACCTTGACCTGTACACATCGAGCGATCAGCAGGAAGTCGGCTGCGTGATGAGCCAGGCTGTCGCAGCCTGGCCAAAAGGTCGCACCTGGGGTGACCGGCTGGCCCACAAGCGCAATTTCGGGGTGCAGGGGCTTCAGAAATCAGTGGAGATACACCACGGCCGCCTGGGACAGACAGGAGAGCATATCGCATTGGCCCGGAGGTTTTGTGCGCGGCGCGTTCCGCAGCATATCAACGGGTATACGTTCATGACGCCTGCGCCGGAAGAGCGAATTATCGCTGCTGCTCTTCAACGTATGTATCGCCATTTCTACATTCGCGTATGCGATATCGTAAATACCCACGCCATCCTTGAATCCGGAACACTTGATTTTGCTCAGCTTCGAGAGGCGGCAGACTCCGGCGGCATTTGGCCCGGCGTTGCCACCTATTTGCGAATCGTAACGGAGTATGTCCGGTCTTTTCGGAAAGATGCGTATGCGCTGCCGCCGGAGGTGCTCGCCGCCAGTAAGTTTGGAATGGAAGAGGTGTTTGTGCGCGGCATTTGGCTGCGGGTCCCTGTACGTCGCGCAGCTGTGTTGTACTGCCGGCAAATCTGCCATATGGCAGGCCATCGCGATGTGCATGGCGTGCTGCGTCTGAGTCTTCTGCCGCCGCTTGCCTCAGTGGCGCGGCTTTCCTACATGTTCACCGGGAACCACAGCGGAATTTGGTAACAAGGAACTCTGTACGGAAATCCTTACCTCTCGTTTAAAGATATTTATGCTGAACCGCCTGGAAATGCTCTTTACAGTTTGTGCGCTTTTGTTCTGCGCTGGAGCTTTTGTCTCGCTAACGAACCAAGGCCCGCAAGTTCCCGATGAGCGTCCTCAAAGTTCCGTGATCGCCAGAGTGCAGATGCAATCGCGCAATGAAAGCCGAGACCCAACGAATGCCAACCCAGCCATGCTGGCAGTCCAGATCTGTATGTATGGCGTAGTCGCGTTTCTGCTATTGGTTCATCGTCATGAAGCATTGCAGTTGGCCCTGGGAACGAAAATTATTTGGGCGATTGTTGCTTTGGCCTTCGTCTCAGTGCTGTGGTCAGCAGTGCCTGGATTCGCATTTCGGCGATGCCTGAACATGACCGCATCCAGTGGATTCGGGCTCTATCTTGCCTGTCGCTATTCGCAACGACGATTGCTGAAGCTACTCGGTTGGGCAGTCATGGTTGCGCTTGTCTGCAGTGTATTGATCGTGTTCGCTCGTCCCGATCTGGGTATCGGCTCTGCGGATACAGATTACGGGTGGAAGGGCATTTTCGTGCAGAAGAACACCCTAGCCCGATTTATGGCGCTCGGCTTTTTTGTCTTCCTGTTTCTGGCGTTCGACAGCAAGAGACATCGTTACATGTACAGCGCTTTATCGATCCTCTGCGCATGCGTTATTTATGCAGCGCACTCTGTCACCTCCGCGTTGGCAATTCCCATTCTTCTGGGGCTGATCTGGTTCTTTTCGCTCGTACGGTCACGGCCTTTCTGGCGGATATTTGCGCCGGCGGTTTTTGCGGGAACAGGGATTGCCTGCGCCTTAGTGTTGTTTGCTGATCCCAGCGCCCTTTTTTCGTTGGTCGGGCGCGATGCCACCATGTCGGGAAGACTCGAAATATGGTCCGCGGTCACGCCGAAAATCATGGCGCATCCCTGGTTAGGTTATGGCTATGGCAGTTTCTGGTTGGGTATGGGAGGTCAGGCTTCCGCGGATGTGTGGTCCTTACTGCGCTGGCAGGTGCCCCATTCGCACAACGGCTTTCTCGACCTAGCAGAAGAACTTGGGATTGTCGGTCTCGGTGTTTTTCTCGCCGGATTCCTCGTTAGCATGAAGCGCGGACTTACCTGGGCGCGCAGCCATCGAACAACGATTGGATTGTGGCCGCTTGCCTTTCTCAGCTTCATGTTTCTCTTCAATCTGAGTGAAGGGTCCATTCTTCGACAGGACAACATTTTCTGGGTGCTGTACATTGCCACCTCAGTATTTGTCATATCCAGAACAGAAAAATTGGCGCCTGAGCCGCTGCAAGCGCCGATTAAACCTATTGGAGCGCCTGCAACCCTGGGATATGCGCCTCTTGGAGGCGTAGGTGGAAATACGGGGATGCAGGCCTCCAAATAGGCGCGAGAAGCAGCGGTCTCGATGGACAAATCCATGTTGCCCAAACCAGTTGAACAACGTAGCGATGTGAATGGTGATGCAATCGTGAGAAATCGACCTTACGTCGTGGCGCGCGGCGCGCGTCCATCCATTCTGATATACCGGACTGCTCTGCTCCCGCTTTCCGAAACATTTGTGCTCTCACAGCCGGAAGCTTTGGAACATTTCACTCCGTACTTTGTGGGCTGCACTCAGGTCGATGGGCTGCGGCTGCCCGAAGGGCGGGCCTTCTTCATTGCCAATAACAGCGCGTTGGGCTCAGCACAAAAAATGATGTACAAGGCATTCGGTTTTGCTCCTCATTGGACGCGCGAACTGCGGCGTCTCGACCCCGTCCTTGTTCATACCCATTTTGGAGTGGACAGCGTACAGGGACTGCGATTGGCGCGTCGATTGGGCGTTCCGCTCGTGGTGACCTTCCACGGATACGATGCCACCATGAAAGAGGAATATGCGCGCTCTTTTTCCTACGATTTTCGCCGCTACCTGCGCTGGCGCCCGATCATTCAAAAAGAAGCTTCTCTTTTCGTTGCGGTGTCGGAATTTGTCCGCGGGAAGCTAATCGAGCAAGGCTTCCCCCCTGAAAAGATATGTGTCCACTACGTAGGCGTCGATACAGAATTATT
>Ga0209062_1004982_pt1 | contig 13271 bp, 12 predicted proteins | sample Coa_R2_2_FD_187158 | JGI IMG/M metagenome (GOLD analysis project Ga0209062, IMG submission 187158) | Surface soil microbial communities from Centralia Pennsylvania, which are recovering from an underground coalmine fire - Coalmine... | ecosystem: Environmental > Terrestrial > Soil > Unclassified... | reverse complement strand
CTGACCTCCCTCCAACCGCTGTCCGGTCTGTCCGCCCTCACCACCCTCGACCTGTCCTATTGCGAGGGTGTGGCGGACGTCGGCCCGCTGTCCGGTCTGTCCGCCCTCACCACCCTCGACCTGCGTTCCACGGGTGTGACGGACGTCGGCCCGCTGTCCGGGTTGGCTGCCCTCACCACCCTCAACCTGTCCTACTGTCGCGATCTCTCGTTTGCCCCTTTGCGAAGTCTACTCCCCGCTCTCGATGAACTCGTCCTGTATCAAGCGGACTTCACGGACCTCCCCTCTGCCGTCTGCGGAGAAGAGTTCGGCGAGAATGTCCGCGACGCGGTTCGGGCGTACTACGACGACCTCGGGGCCGACCCCGAAGGGGACGCCGAACTGAAGGTCTTCCTGCTCGGCAACGGCCGGGTCGGGAAGACCAAGCTCGCCCGTCGGCTGACCGGGCTTGACTACGGCGAGGACCATGAACCCTCGACCCACGGCGTTCGGCTCGGCACCTTCTCGCTCAACCTCCCCGACCTCCCGCACCCGGTCCGCCTGAACCTATGGGACTTCGGCGGGCAAGACATTTACCTGGGGTCGCACGCCCTCTTCCTCCAGGGGCAGGCGGTCTTCCTCCTGCTCTGGACGCCCGACCACGAGCAGGGCCGCGAGTACCAGGAGGGTGGGTTCACGATCCGGGATCGCCCGCTGGCCTACTGGCTCGACTACCTCCGCGGACTGGCCGGCACCGACCGCGACGGCCGCCGGTTGGTGCAAAGCCCCGTACTGCTCGTCCAGAGTCAGTGCGAATCGAACGCCGCCGAACGACCGTTGCCGGTCGAACCGAACCCGGCCGACTTCCCGAACCTGTACCGGCGGACGTACAGCGCCCGGACCAATCGCGGTTGGGGCGGCCTCCAGGATGCACTGACGGAGGCCGTCGGCGAGCTGTTCGCCCGCCGCAAGCAACCTCTCATCGGGAAGGGTCGGGCCAGGGTGCGGGCCAAGATTCGGGAGATGCAGGCGAAGCCCGAGGACCGGCGGAAGCGGACCATCACCCGGGCCGAGTTCGAGCAGCTGTGCCAGAGGACGGGCGGGATCAGCAACACCGCCGAGTTCCTGAAGTTCCTGCACCGGAGCGGGGTGGTGTTCTTCCGCGACGGAGTGTTCGGGGACCGGGTCATCATCGACCAGACGTGGGCACTGGAGGCGGTCTACACCGTGTTCCACCGCCGGGCCGATCTTCAGGACGCGATCGGCTCGGCCCGGGGCCGGTTCACCCGCGAGAAGCTGGACAAATACATCTGGGAACCGGACCGGCGGGCGAAGAAGCTCCCGCCGTACACGGTCGAGGACCAGCGGGCGTTCCTCGGCCTGATGGAGCAGTGCGGCATCTGCTTCCGCGTGCGCCGGGTGCCCGGCCAGTGGGACGAATACGAGTACGTCGCCCCGGAACTGCTCCCGGGGTGGGACGAACACCGGGCGATCCGGTTCCGCGACCTGCTCAAGAGGCCCGACGCGACCGTTTCGCTGCGCTACGACTTCCTCCACGACGGGGTGATCCGCGGGTTCCTGTCGAAGCTCGGCGACAAGGCCGGGGAGCACGGCGAATACTGGAAGTTCGGCTGCTGGTTCTACGACCAGAAGACCGACAGCGAGGTACTGGTCCGGGCCGAGTCATCGGCCGACCCCGGGAGCGGGGCCGGGGCCATCACCCTGCACGCCCGCGGGGCGGGGGCGAAGGACTTGCTCCAGACGCTCGTGGAGATCGCGACCCAGCTCCCGCTCGGCCAGCCGCCGCGGCTCGACCCGCCCAACGTCTTCGACCGCCCCGCTCGCCCCGATCCGCCGGCCGCGGTGCCCGCCGTTCCGCCGGTCGACCTCATCCGCCCGGCGTTCCCGCGCCGAACGCTGTTCGTCTCCTACCGGCATGGCGAAAGCCGGAAGTATCTCGACGAACTAATCCCGGTGCTGGAGGCCGCGACAGGCGAACCAGCCCGCGTGGTGTGGGACGGGCGTCTCCAGAACGACGACTCGATCTCCGGGTTCATCGACTCGGTTCGGACGATCCCGGTGTTGGTGACGATACTCGGCCCAAGCTACCTGCAATCGCGGTACTGCCTGAGTGAGCTGTTCGGGGTGTACGAATCGAGCGGGTGCGAGCTGGGGCGGTTCCGGGTGCGAGTGCTGCCGCTGATCCTGGACGACGCCCGGATCGACGACCCGGCCGACCGCGGCCGGCACGCCCAGCACTGGTCGAACCGGGCGAAAGAGCTTTCCCCGCTAGCCGGGGATTACCACCTGGCGGATGCGGACTACCGGATGGCGAAGCAGATGCACGACTGGGGCCGCTGGCTCGGCGACGTCCTCGACGTCCTGGCCGACCCACTACTGCCGCGGGGCTGGGCGGCGATCCGGAAGGACAGCTTCCGAGACATTCGCGGCCTCTTGGAGGAGCGGTTCCGCAAGCTGGGGGTGGCGTGATGATTGGATTCGCCTGCCGGTTTCGAGGTTTCCCCCGGCCTGCCAACTCCACCTCCCGGACGGCCTGCCCGCCGGGAAGAGCGTCCCGCTCGTTCTGGCGCTCCACGGCGCCTGGAGCCATGCGGCGTGTTGACGCTCTGCACGACACAATCTGTCATTTATTATATTTATAACTCGACAAAAGCCCGATCGTGTTCGCTCGGACCCGCCGTTTCCATCGGCGTAAACGTTCCACCCAGCGCCATGACCGGCTAGCCGTGATTTGCCGCAACTTCGCCCGCGTTCTGGCATCCTCTTGTAGCAGTTCATCGATCCGGCGAAGCAGTTCCGGCCATTCCTGACCCGGTTTCGGTGTTTCGCTCCCCAGCTTCCGTGTGAGTTCACCGATTCCACGCCGGAGTTCCGTTAAGCTGGCGGCGAGTCGATCGGCCCGTTGCCGATCTGCGTCCCGGTCAGCTTCGATTTTCCGCAGCAAAGTCTGTTCGAGGGTCGCAGCCGCCCCGAGTTCCGCGGCCACTTCTGCTTGTGCGTACACAACGAGGAGTTGTTCGCCTGGCCAGTGCCTCGGATCGACCGCAACGACCCGCGATGCAATTCGGATGGCGGATCCAAGTTGCTCGGGGAACGATTCATCCCGGAACTGCGCGGGGTGATACTCGCACAGCGGGTGTTCGAGGTAGGGCACCAGCACAATTACGAGCCGCCGTGCAGCGGCAATGAGCCGTCGCAGCGGCTCAAGCGGATGTACAAAGTGTTCGAGTGTGTTCGAGCAGACAATGGCGTCGAACTGTCGGGGAATTTCGCCTTCGGGGTGATGAATCCACTCGTGCTGCGGAAGAATCCGTCGCGCAACGGCGAGTGCGACATCCGAACAGTCGAGCCCGGCGATTCGGGCCGCGGGCACTGTGTGCTGGAGAACCGCAACACCCTGACCCTGGGCGCAGCCCCAGTCGAGCACTTCGCGGCCGGGACGGTTCAGATCGGCCAGAACAGTGGGCGGCAACGACGCGACGAGTCGTTCCATGAAATGCCGGGTCTGTCCGCCTCCATCGTTGGCGTCCCAGTTGGCTCCGAAGTAATTGTCCCACCACGCCAGGGAATTGACCGGCGGATCGGCTAACATCCTGCCTCCGGGGTAGAGTCGCGTGAGCCGCGTCGGAAACACCCACCCCATAACTCACCCGAAAAGCCCTGAACAGATCAAGTTCACAGCCGCGAGATTCGGTCGGGATTGAGCTTGAATGATTTGAATTTATGTATACTATTTAAGAGAGAGACGAAATGGATCAACCAATTCACTCCCGAAACACAATCAAGCGGGGCAGTCGTGGAAGCGTAACAGAACGAACCGACAGGAACGAACCGACGGGAACGAAGGGGGCACTCGTAGAAGTGTAACGTAACCGGCTCTAACCTAACAAAACATCTGGCAGGCGTGTTGTTGTGTTGACAAGCAGCCATTCGTGGGAAGAAGTTATCGGCGCACCGCCTACCGCCAGAGCGACCCGTTAGGCCAGCAGGTGGCCGACCACATGCAGTCAGTACGCGGGCCTTCGGCGGTGGCGAGTTGACCGGCAGCAGACCCGCAGACCACGGAAAAACGGCTCGACACCAGACACGAGACGACACCGGACGACATCAGGGGAAAAACGGCTGGAAAACATGAGTGCAGGAAAGGCGCTAACCCCTGACAATTTACTGACAAATTCTGCCAAGGTGAACACTGCCAAGAACCGCTGGTTTTGGCGTGCGTGCCATCAAACGCAACCAGACCAAACAGGAAAAACACTCGAAAAACCGGAAAATAGCGAAAACCAGCGGAAACAGTTGAAGATTGGCAGTGTGTTTGAGCGTACAATGACCAGAATCTTACTCCCCGACAACCCTGACAATTTGCAGACAAATTCTGCCACCCGACTGGCCAGAGGAGAAACGTCGAGAAAGCAAGCGACACGGGGCTCTTGGCCTGCGACAGGCCGGCAGACGCAAGGAGGTCTGCCCCACGATCCCCGTTGGCTGACAGGACTGCGTCAGTTCCGCATTCGTTACGGTCGATTGGCCGCCAGATAAGCCGCTTGGAACGCGCTGGCCGTTGTGTCACCGGTTTGCGAATCTTGCAAGACGACACCACGACCCAGGAGCTTTGGTGGAGTCTGTAACCGCCCACAAGCGGGGCAGTCGTGAAAGTGTAACATACCCGGGCCAACCTGCCCGCTCGCTTCTCCGCGCGCGGGGTTCCGACGCGGAAGGAAACTTGAATTACGCTCCGCTTTTCTCGCTGCTCATCGTTTCGGCGGGCTTGCCGTTGATGGCTTCCGGGCTGTGCTGTCCCTCCGTGGACTTCCCGTCCGCGAGAAGCGGGGCTTTGGCCGTAGCTTCGCGCGGTTTCTCGTCCGCGGAGGGTTTCTCCTCCGGCGGGTCTTCCGTACGGATGCCGAATTCCTGCTCCGCAGCGCCATCAGGCGATCCTTCTTCGGGAGGTTTCTCGTGGTGTCGGCCGGTCACCTTCTCCACGGCTTTTTCGACCGCATGACCGACCGCGACCGCTGGCTTGGAGATGATCGATGGGACGTGCGGCGGTTCGCCGGTTGAGACGGGCCGGCTCAGGATGTACTTCTGGATCAGGGCGCCGGTGACCCCCGAAAGCAGAGCCACGACCACGAGCGGCCGGTACTCATTGATCTTGTTGAAGATTTCCAAAACCTGATCCGTCAGAAAGTACGCCAGCCAAAAAAGGATATTCACCAGCGGAATTGCATAGATGGCGTCGGCGAGCAGGAAGCGACCAAGCGGCACCTTGAGAACGCCAGCCATGATGAACACGGGAGCGCGGATGCCCGGCAGCAGGCGAGCACCCAGCAGTACCCAGATCCCACGTTCGGCGAAGTTCTTCTCGATTTTTTCCTGCTTCTCAAGTGGTACGAAGTTCCGCCGCACAAACTTGAGATTCAGCAACCGCCGGCCCCAGATCCGCCCAGCACCGTAGAGAATACCATCACCAATCACGACCCCAGCCATCACGACCGGAAGCATGATGTACCAGGAGAGCTTGGTGTCCTCGTGCCCCACCAGAATACCGGCGGTGAGAACGGGCAATTCTTCGGGAATCGGAAAGCCAAATGCGGCTGCAATGAGCGCGGAAAAGATCCCCGGATAGCCGTACTGGTCGAATTGTTGCAGCATCGCGCGTTCCGTGAATGAATGCCAGGCGGATGCCGGGCGACTCTAACAGCGTACCGCAGACAGTGGGTTGTGGGCAGTGTTTCGTGTGAGTGTTTGGAGTTTCGTGTTTTCTGCTTGGTGTTTTGGTTTGGGTGCTTACTGTGTCGGTTGGCTGATCCACAACCGTGCGAAACCCGCCACCAATACTCTCCAAAGGAACGCGACCATGAAACTCGGCCTGATCAATTCCGCCTGGGTTCAAGCCGGGCGAGGAACGGCATACGGCATTCAGCAAACGAAAGCAATCGGCTTCGACACAATCGATATCTTCGCCGATCCGCTCGATATCGACGCACGCGAGCGGAAACTCATCCGCATGGAGTGCCAGAAAGCGGGGCTGCCGATCGTGAGTGTGGCGTGCGTGGCTGTCGGGCTGATTGACTTCAACCCCAGCGTGCAGCGATTCCATCTTGACCGTTGCCGCGCATATTTGGACTTCTGCTATGAACTGGACGCGAAGAATCTGCTTCTCGTTTTGGGCGAATACATCTGGGAGAAGCAGGTGATCCCGCCAGAGGAACAGTGGAAGACTGGTGTGACGCACCTCAAGACACTGGGCGACTATGCCGCCAATCTCGGCCTGCAAATTGCTCTAGAATTGGAGCCCTTTAAGCTCTCGTTGCTCAACAACGTCTCGAACATGGCGCGATTCATCGACGAGGTCAACAATCCCGCCGTGAAGGCGAATATCGATGTTTCTCACCTGCAACTGGCTGGGACAAAGCCTGAAGAGTTACGCGCGCTGCGCGGAAAGGCGATCCATGTTCACATCAGCGATTGCGACGGTAAGGTTCACGGCGACCTGCCGCCGGGTCGTGGCGTGGTGAACTTCACGCCGTACTTGAAAGAAATCGCGGCGTTGGGTATCGACGGTGCGATCAGCATTGAACTGGAGTATTCGCCTGAGCCAGAAAAAATCGTCGAGTGGGTCACGGAAGCGTATCGGGAAACAGACAAATTACTACGCGCGGCGGGCATCGCACGCGAATAATGGGAATTGCCGGGGAAGAGTCTAACACTGGAGATGAATGACGGACGCCCTCTCCCAACCACTGCTACCGCCAGATGATAGAACCCCGTTCATCAACTGGCGATGTGGGGGGCTGTTTGTCATTCCCCGCTTAGCGGGGTGATACGATGGCAGACCAAGTACTGGAATCGGATGTCGGTAAACTGTCTGGAGACTGGCCCCGAAGCATCGAACCTGCCTCGCTGGACGAGACGAAGTTCCTGCAAGGTCCTGCCCCCCGGAAGTCCGAGTTCTGGCAAGCGATCCGAATGTTCCGCGAGCTGGTGTACGGCTTCCGGAAGTTACACTTCGTCGGGCCCTGCGTCACCGTGTTCGGCTCGGCCCGGTTCGATGAACGCCATCGTTTCTATGGGATGGCTCGCGAGGTCGGCCAGCTTCTGGCCAAGTCCGGCTTTACCGTTATGACCGGCGGCGGACCGGGCATCATGGAGGCGGCCAATCGCGGCGCAAAAGACGCCCATGGGCGCTCGCTGGGCTGCAATATCGTTCTCCCGAAAGAGCAAAAACCCAATCCCTACGTCGATTCGTGGATCGACTTCGAATACTTCTTCATCCGCAAAATCATGCTGGTGAAGTACAGCTATGCATTCATTGCTCTGCCGGGTGGCTTTGGTACGCTCGATGAACTGTTCGAAGTCGCAACATTGATCCAGACCGGCAAGGTGAAGAGTTTTCCTATCGCGCTCATGGGAACCGATTACTGGCGGCCGCTACTGGACCAGTTGCGGCTGATGGTGACCGAGAAAACGATCGATCCGCTCGATCTCGATTCACTCATCGTTTCGGATTCGCCCGGCGAGGTGGTGTCTGGCATCACCGACACCGCCATGAAGCACTTCGGCCTTACCTATGGACCGCGAATCCGGCCGCGCTGGTGGCTGGGTGAGCAATTTGGCCGCTGGTGGCGGGGATTGATGGGGTAGGGCACGCGGGGTGGAAAGCAGGTGGATGAAACGCAAACCCCGGCCGTCAGGTCGGGGTTCCATTTTGTCTCGAACCTATCCAGGTGAATTACAGACCGGGGGCATCGAAATCGATCACGTTCGCTGTCGTCTCTATCGTGGCGGTCGTTCTCGGCTTGACCGGGAACTGTGCGGCCGGCCGGTTCGCTGCTCTTGCTGGTGGTGGTCACCGCGACGCCCTCGCGGCGCTGTATGTCGAGTGAGACAATCGCTTGCGCAGAGTAATAGATGGAAACGTGGAAGTACATCCGAGAAATCCTCATCCTTCCCGTCGCGGAGTTGATCGTGATTCCCGGCGTGATTCTCTGGCTGACCGGGCCAGACACCTTTGGCGTGTGGCAGTCAGTCCCGGCAAGCCGTCTGGGCCTGCCGATCCTGGGCAGCCTGATCATCTGCCTGGGCTTTGCACTCCTCGTCGCCACGATCCGGCAGTTCGTGAAGGCGAAAACCGGCACCCTCGCACCGTGGCGAATATCTCAACGACTTGTTGTTTGGGGTGTCTACCGCCATGTCCGCAATCCGATGATGACCGGAGTACTTTTCATCATCCTCGGCGAGGCGATCCTGACAGCATCCGCGCCGCTGTTGATCTGGTTCCTCGTTTTCGGCGGCGTCACGGAGGTCTTCATCCGTCTGATTGAGGAGCCGGCGTTGCGGACGCAATTCGGCAGTGACTACCTTACCTACAAGCAGAATGTGCCCAGATGGATTCCGAGGTTGAGGGCGTGGACACCGCTCGGATCGGATGCGGAAACCAACTCCGAACGCCAATGCTGAAAACTCTGTGTGATGGCGACACTCATGTTTCCTTCTCGCAGCTTCGCCGCGATGTCGATTCTGGTCGACGCACTTCAGGATGCCGGCTGCGACCGCAACATCCTCCACCAGTGCCGCAACACCGGCCTCCACGTTCGCCTGGTCAGTAGTTTCAAGGTGTTGCCTTGGGTGGTTTTCAGCCCCGGCAGGCGAGAGATGTTAGCCCAGGGTGAAGCGCTAGCTAGCGCAACCCTGGGACAACGCACGACACGAGCATGGAGCCCCGGCAGGGGCGAGAGAATCTTGGACGCAACCGCATGAATGGGTGTTTCTGTCGCCCCTAGCGGGGCTTGTGGATACGTTTGGTCGTCTTCCCAGGGTTGCGCTGGCCTTCGGCTGCGCTTCACCCTGGGCTAACATCGGACGCCCCTGCCGGGGCTGAAAACAACTGAACACCACACAACCCTTGAAACTACTCGCAAGGGAGCGGCTCGTTCAGAATGCGACAGTCTCAACCGCACCCAGCGCAGCTGGCCGAAGCCAGACGAATTGGGCTTCAAGGCGGAGCGATAGAGAGTCCCAGGGTCGTCCTCGAAGAGGTCGCACCCTGGGAAATCTTTGGCTTAGTGGTTGGCGTAGGTGTCGTACTGGCGCGGGCACTGCCAGCCGATGCCGTACGGTTGTGCGAAGGGCAACCGCGGGCACTTCCAGCCGCTGAACGGACCACCCGCGCAGGTCGGGCCACAGGGCGAGAAGAACTGCTTGCAGGTCCCGAACTGGAAGGCGAGGTCGCTCTTCAAACTGCCGCAGCCGTTCTGGCAGCTTGCGCCGTACATACAGTTCCCACCCGTCACCATCGCGAAGTTGTTACGCATGGTTGTTCCGGCGCCCGGAGGCACTCCACCGCAGTTGGTGCAGCCGGTTCCGCGGATGACGGTTGTTCCTGCGGTCGATGCCGCTGCAAGTGCGGCAGGTGAATAGGTCGGTGCAGTGGGGGTATAGGCCGGCGCCAGCGGCGGGGCATACGGCGGCTGGGCGGTCGAAGGCTGTTGAGCCGAAGCAACGCCGCTCACGGCGAACACACCGAGCGCGGCCAGAATCAGTTTACGCATTGTGGATACCCTTCCGAGAGAAAGGCCGCTTCCTTCGCGGCTATTCGTCCATCGGAGGGTTCCGTCTGGTGCCATGCGGTAATCGGACGGCGGAGGGGGAGAGAAGAGCGATTGGCGCTCGCTCTGGCGCGATCAAGATGAGGAAATCGCCTCAGCCAGAGGAAGGAACAAGGCAAGTTGTAGCGGTCGTTCGGAACAGAGGAGAAGGAGCGATGAATCCAGACAAAGCCCATCGTTTCACGATTGCGTTCATCGTGAAAGGATGGGCTCTGGGATCACTCACATGCGGCAATGCGCTGAAGGATGCAGCCGTAGTCGGGCGCGAGCGACTCCCACATTCCGCGTTTCTGGGCGATTCGGTTCGGCCAGTTCACCAGGTTCAGGTGATCGCCTTCCCACACCTCGGTGTGGTCGCCCCAACTCGCGGATGCGACCGAGACAACACCGTCGTTCGGGCCTTCGGCCCGGCTGACGATCTCGTGTGGTAGACGCCATTCTGGCCCCATCCACTCACGTTCGCACAGCCCCGCCACGGCGTAATATCGCACACCCGGCACATTCACCACAACTTGGTTAAACCGCCGACACGCAGCGGTGGTGAGGTCGAGGAACGCCTGGTACGAAAGGCCCAGTAACTGGAAAAACGGAGCCACGAGACGCCCAAACCGCTGCACGCCCCAGTCCGCGAATGCGGTGCCGCGGTGCGGGGTGCCGATCGTGGTGAGCGACTTCACACGCTCAGCCATCCCCAGTTGCGAAATCATGTAGCGGCCATCGAGCCCACCCATGCTGTGCCCGATGAGATGCACTGCGCCGGTCGGAACGCGCTTCTCGATGAATCGCTTCAACTCGGCGGCCCGGGTGGAGACGCCGCGCATCCGGCTGAGTCGCGGAACAAGGACGCGATTTCCCGCGGCTTCGAGCTGCTGACGGATGCCCGGGAAGTAATCCTTGATCGTCCGGCCCATCAGGGAAATGCGATCGCAACCGCACAATCCGTGGACAAGGACAATTGGGTCGTTGAGTTTGGGAATGTCGGACACAGACACGGTCGGCAATCCTTTAAGCATGTAACACTCCGCTTCTGCCTCTCTGGAGAGACAGAATCGGAGGCGAATATTCCCTTCGCTTTGGGTTGTGTCAGCGGCGGAGTGCGATCAATACGATGAACGCCAATCGCCAGCATCCTGCCTGGGAAGTGAGAAATCCCAGCATTGGTCAACCGCGGCGAAACTGTTAGGACTCATACATACATCCTTCACGAGACCCTCGCAATGCAAATTTCCCCTGCGCAACCCGGAAAAACCCGGATTGGTTGGATCGGCACCGGCGTCATGGGCCGCTGGATGTGTGAACATGCGATGAAGAAAGGGTATTCGGCGACAGTGTATAACCGCTCGGCGGACAAAGCTCAACCGCTTGTCGATCAGGGGGCGAAACTGGCGAAAACGCCCAAGGAAGTTGCGACGCAATCCGACATTGTGTTCGCGATTGTTGGCTTCCCGAAAGACGTTCGCGAGGTGTTTCTCGGCGCGGAGGGGGCGCTGGCCGGTGCGAAGCCGGGAACGGTACTCGTGGACATGACGACGAGCGAGCCGTCCTTGGCAAAGGAAATTTACGAAGCGGCGAAGGCGAAGGGGGTTGCTTCGCTGGATGCGCCGGTTTCGGGTGGCGATGTGGGAGCGAAGAATGCCGCGCTCTCCATCATGATTGGCGGCGACAAGGACGTGGTCGCGGCCGTGCAACCGGTGTTCGAGTGCATGGGCAAAACAATCGTTCACCAGGGCGGGCCGGGTGCTGGTCAACACACGAAGATGGTGAACCAGATTCTGATTTCCTCGAACATGATCGCGCTCTGTGAGGGGCTGCTTTACGGCTATAAGGCGGGTCTGGATCTGGAAACGGTCTTCAAGTCCGTCTCGGTTGGTGCGGCGGGGAGCAAGGCTCTGGAAGTACTCGGTCCACGCATGCTGGCGCGGAACTTCGAGCCGGGGTTCTACGTGGAGCACTTCATCAAGGACATGGGTATCGCGCTGGCGGAAGCCGAGAAGATGAACCTCTGCCTGCCGGGCTTGGCTCTGGCGAAGCAACTTTACGAAGCGGTGCGAGCACAGGGGATGGGCCGGAAAGGCACGCATGCGCTGCTCGTGGCGCTGGAGCACATCAACAACGTAAAGCGGTAGCGAGACAGAAGTGGTTCTCACGCGGAGTAGGACGGCCTACTCTGCGTCCCACACCACGACGCGACCAAGGTCGCCGCCTGCGGCCAGCCGCAGGCCATCGGGGGCATACGTGACGCAATAAACGCGGCCGATGTTCCAGTTGAAATTCGCCCGCTCAACGCCCGTCGCCACGTCCCACAAGCGAACCGTTGAGTCCCAGCTTCCCGTCATCAGGGTGCGCCCATCAGGCGAGAATGCCACGGCCGAGACCTGACCCTTGTGTCCCTTCAGCACGAGACGTTCATACTTCCTCTCCACGTCGTAGATCTTCGCTGTGTAATCCACGGCGACCGCCAGCGCACGGCCATCGGTAGAGAGAGCGATGGCGGGGCAGTCTTTGGGTTGTGGGTAATCTGTCGGCTTGGGTGTCGTAATGTCCCACACACGTATTTTGCGGTGGCCCGTTGCCCACGCGATGAGTTTTTTGTCACGGCACGCCGTGACGGCTCGCACGCCGTTGGGTTCTTGAAAGTAAGGTTGGAGCTTGCGGTCGGCAGAGATGTCCCAGATTTCGAGCGTGCCGGCGGTGGGTTTGACGCGATCTCCGATTCCGAATGCGACGAGCCGTTCATTCAAAACTGCAAGCGACGTGACTGGCCTGGGCATCGGTGGACTGGATGGTGTCCATGTCTCGGATTCTTGCCTCCAACACGTCCATCCAAACTCCCCACCAATGATCACACCCGCGTCGTTTGGCAAATAATCGATGGCATAGACGGGTAGACTCTTGGGTCCGCGTTCAAAGAGCGGACTGACGCGTCCGCAGGAGTCGCGGAGGAACACCGAGCCGTCTTTCGCTCCCGATACTAACGTGGAACCATCGGGCGAAAAGGAAATGGCGTGAACGACCGCTTTGTGATTGACTGCGGCCGAGTGAAAACTGTGATCGTCGAACAGTAGCATCGCCGACCCTTTAACACTGGGGGCGTCGAAACCGAACTCCCCATTCGCGGCGGGTGTCCGGTATACTTCTCGGCACCCGCGTGTTCGGTGCGGGGTGTGGAGTTCTAATTGTACGTTCCACCCCGCCGTGTGCGACATATGGAAATCGAGTGGATCGATGAAGATCCCGTAACCGGGGGCAAACGCTATGTCCAGGCGGAAAAGTTCGCCCGGAAATGGCGATTCCGCGTGCGGTTTCGTCGACGCACCAACTGGGAACCCGCGCCGCAAGTGACGCGGGAAATGTGGGAAACTCTCCTCGATGCGCTCGAACGCCGCTATCCTCGCCGCGAAGGAGTGACGGACGAAGACCTGAAACAGGTTCGCGCCATCCTGGCGGCGCTGCCCCCAAGCGGCGAGGACGAGCCCCCGAAATAATTAACCGCAGAGACACCGAGAATACAGAGGAAAGACAAACACAGAGAAAAACCTAGCGCGGCAGAGCCGCAACCAAAGGAGTCTTGACAAACGACGCACCTGTGGGGAGGAAGTGGAATAACCACAAACCATTCCCTACCCCGCCAGGTACGCCGTGACCTCTTTTCTACGAATGCTC
>Ga0209062_1004979_pt1 | contig 13281 bp, 15 predicted proteins | sample Coa_R2_2_FD_187158 | JGI IMG/M metagenome (GOLD analysis project Ga0209062, IMG submission 187158) | Surface soil microbial communities from Centralia Pennsylvania, which are recovering from an underground coalmine fire - Coalmine... | ecosystem: Environmental > Terrestrial > Soil > Unclassified... | reverse complement strand
GGACTCCATTTGGACTCCAGGCGAGCATCGCAAGCCCGTAAGCCACTGAAAATAAAAACTATGTGCGTTTGGTGTGCTACCTTGACACGGTAGAGGTCAGAGATTCGAGTTCTCTCGGGCCCACCACTCTCTCTTTGGGCGTTCCCGCTGGCCTCGCTCAAAGTCCTCCGGCGGTCGCCCGAGTCATTCAGGGTGCGGAGAACATCGCAGAGGGCCTGACGCAAACTTAAAAGGTGCTGCAGCCAAGGGCCCTTGGGCCGGCAGAACTAATTTAATAAATCGGCTTCGGGAAAGCGGAATCGTCTTCTCTGGGCACCCGTGGCGCCAACGTGGCGCCCGGCTTCTAGTAAGGCGGGGCGCTCGGTTGGACGACAAAACAGAAAGGGAGATTCATGCAAGTTAGCGATCTGGTTGACATCCTCGAGCAATACCGAAACATTTCGGTGACGAACCCGCCAAAGACCGTACAACAAGACTACGAGCAGGCGGCACAGGCTGTGCCATCTTCCCACCTGGCTGACGCTTTGAAAGAGGCATTCCGATCGAAAGATACTCCTCCGTTTGGTCAGATGCTCAGTAACCTGTTTGCAAACTCAAATCCCGATCAACGCGCGGGCATCCTTAGCCGGTTATTGACCGCCGCCGGTCCGGCCGCACTGAATTCTGGAGCGCTCGGCAGCCTTGGCGCGCTGCTGCGAGGAGGCAGCCCCACAATAACTCCTGAGCAAGCCAAACAGGTTTCTCCGGACGCTCTACAGCAATTGGCCGAACACGCCGAAAAGCAAAATCCTTCCGTTATCGATCACGCCGGCCAGTTCTACTCGCAACATCCTAAGCTCGTGCAGGCGCTCGGCGCAGGCTCGCTGGCGTTGATTCTGTCGCATCTCTCAAAGAGACAAAATCGCTAGCGCTTTTTAATCGGAGGCGGGCGGCAGCCTGTTAGCCCGCCGCATGCCGGCGTCGATCAGATCTTGCGCGATGGCCTTGAGCGGACGCCGGCTTTTGCGGCTGAGAGAGCGCAAATGAAGGTGCGCCTGTTCCTCCGACATCCCACAGGTCTGCATCAGTATCGACTTGGCGATCTGCGTGAGCTTACGTTCGGCGAGCTCCTCTTCCAGTTGCTGTGAGGTCTTTTCAAGTAGCCTGAGGGACTGACTGGCGCGCAGAACCGTTTCGATATGGCGCTCCATCGTCTCGATCGCGCCAGGGCGACCGCCTGGTTGATCCAGCAGGCCTCTGGCGCGATCTCCGATTTTGGAGTCCGCCAATTCCGCTTGCAGTTCGCCAATTTGCGGCATCGGCTATTTACCACGGTGCAAAAGATGGATGATCGATTGCCCGCCGCGCTGAGCCAAAGGCCGGGCGCCAATCGCCTTAAAGAGCGGATCCGCTTTAGAGCCGGTTCTCTGCTTCTATTGTTGAGACGCGCTGCGCGCCGGCGCCAGTAACATTATCGCCGCCAAGATTGTGAAGACCATTGCTAATCTGCGCATGCGGTCATCTTCGTTTTTCGATGGCGTATTTTCCCTGCTTCCGACGAATTCGGACACGTTTCCTCCTTATTTCTTCGAAATAGATTGCTTTAACTCGGGCTGAAATTAGCGGCGACAACAAGCCGCGATCGATGGGGAGGAAATCGGGAAGAGATTGTGTATGGATGGATCAACCTGCACAAACGTCTCCTTGCTTTGACGGGCAGTGCGAAGTGGCGCCGTTTCACCACAAAGGGCACGGCTCATTTAGAACATCTATTCAAGAAGCAATTTTCAAGAACTGAATATTGTAAAAAAACATTCATGCAAGGAAAGCAAAAAACTCTTGACACCTGTCTCGATTGTTCATATAAAATGGCGGCGCGGAGAGAAACCTGAATAAGTCCTACATGGCTACGTACAACCGCGTCTGGACTTTGGGCGTGCATACCCTCAAACTGGGCGCGCAGACCTATTGGATGCAGACGAACTTCTACAGCCCTCAGAATGCGGGGGGACTCTTCGCGTTTAACGGGCAGTACACGAAAGATGCGTTTGCGGACTTTCTTCTCGGTTATTCTTCCCAGGCGAAACTTTCAACTTGGACAAATGTCAACTTCAGGACTACCTTTGCACACGTCTTCGCGCAGGATGATTGGCGCGCAACTCACCGGCTGACGCTCAATCTCGGCTTGAGATATGAATATAGCCCACCCTATCTCGACGCTCACAATGTGATCTCCAATTTCGACATGGATACCGATCCATTTCAACCCCATTTTGTGCTCGCGGGATCGCAAGGCGATAGCCACGCGGACCGGGCTCCTACGACCGCCGGAACCGGACGCCGTACGCGGAGGAGTGGAACGTCAACGTTCAGGGTCAATTGGCCGGCGGATTCGTAGTCGAGATTGGGTACAACGGCAACCACTTCCTCAACAATTGGCGGCAGATTGAGGGAAATCCCGCGCCTCCGGGACCGGGCAGCATCGACTCCAGGAGCGTACCGGCGGGCAGTGCCGCGTTTTGTGGATGCATGATATGATCGCGGTTCCGGCAGGAGCCCAATGTACATCTCCACGTTTCATCTCATGCCTCATCGCGAGCTTCCCGAAGATTTCGAGAAGCGCTATCCCTCCATCTGGGTCACAGCTCCCTTCCATGAGCTGGCCGACCCCAGGCGAGTCGGCCAGTTCTACAATTGGACGCTGGATGAGTTGATCGCCGCCGCCGAGGCGGGTTCCGATGGCGTCTGCACCAACGAGCATCATCAGAACGCTTACGGGTTTATGCCCAGTCCCAACCTGATGGGCTCGGTGCTGGCTCGCGCCACGCAGGGACTAAATTGCGCTATTGTCCAGCTTGGAGCGAGCTTGCCCGGAACGCAGCCTCCCACGCGGATCGCCGAAGAGTACGCGATGATCGATTGCATTTCGGGCGGCCGGCTGGTGGCGGGAATGCCTCTCGGCACTCCTATGGATATGAATATTTGCTACGGCGTCACGCCAATCGAGCAGCGCGACCGCTACCGTGAAGCGCATGATCTCATCATCAAGGCCTGGACGTCAAAAGAAGTGTTTCCCTGGAACGGCAAGTTCTTTCAGCTAGGCGCGGTAAATCTTTGGCCGCGGCCGATTCAGCAGCCGCATCCGCCCGTTTGGATTCCCGGCTCCGGCAGCACGAGCACCTTCGCCTACACGGCCGAGCACAACTATTGCTATTGCTTCCTCAGCTACTTCGGCTACAACAGCGTATCGCAGCCAGTGCGCGACAAATATTGGGAAAGCTGCCAGAAGGCGGGCCGCGATTTGAATCCTTACCGCATGGGCTTTCTACAATTGGTGGGCGTTTCGGAAACCGATGGGCAAGCCGAAAAGGATTACGCCAAGCACGTTGAGTACTTCTATCACAAGTGCCTGCACGTTCCGTTGGAATGGTTTGGAATTCCGGGCCACCAGGATTACCGGAGTCTCGCCAACCAAATGCGGAGCCCGGCTATGGCCAGGAACTTAGCGTCGCTCAAAGAAAAGCGATTCAAAGATTTTCTGGACGACCGGTTCGTAGTATGCGGCAGCCCCGCCACCGTTCGCGATCAGCTCAAGGACCTGTGCCAAACTCTGCGCGTCGGAAATCTCATGGTGCTGTTGCACATGGGATCCATGCCACACGATCTGACGCTCAAAAATATTGATCTCTTCTTCCGCGAAGTCGCGCCCGCGCTTCGCCCGATGTGGGAGGATGAATGGGAAAACCATTGGTGGCCGGAGGGTTTGCGCAGGAAGGCGCGCAAGGAGGTGGCGGCATGAGCGCCGTAACAGCCGGCACAGGGCAAGGCTCCGTTGCGCCGGCGAACCCCGTGCGTGAGCGTCGCGTGAGCGTCTGGCAAAACAAAATCTCTGCGAGCGTCAAAGTCGCCGGGAGCGGACCGCCGCTAGTGTTTCTGCACAGCGCCGGCGGTTTGGTCTGGGATCCATTTCTCGAGACGCTCGCCGCGCGACACACCGTCTACGCGCCGGAGCACCCCGGCCTCGCCGAGGGCGATCCCGACGCCATCTCTCACGTGGATAATCTGTGGGACCTCGTCCTCTATTACTTCGATCTGCTCGACGAGCTGGGTTTGAAATCGGCGCCCATTGTGGGCCACTCCTTCGGCGCAATGGTGGCGGCGGAGCTCGCGGCCACTAATCCGGATCGCGTCAGCAAATTGGTCCTGATGTGCCCCATCGGGTTGTGGCGGGAAGACGCTCCCATTCCCAACTGGATGATCGTCACTCCGGCCAGCGATTTGCCCAAATACCTGTTCTACGATCCTGAGGGGCCGCTTGCCAAGGCAATCTTCGGCGCGCCGGACGCCGAGGCGCAGATCAAAATGATCTGGTGCATGGCCTGCACCGGAAAATTCGTCTGGCCCATTCCCGATAAGGGCCTGAAAAAGCGAATTCATCGCATCAAATCGCCCACTCTGGTGCTGTGGGGCAAACAGGACCGGCTTGTTCCGCCGATTTACGCCGAGGAGTTTGCGAGCCGCATCGTGGGTTCGCGCGTGGAAATGCTGAACGAGGCCGGCCATGCGCTTACGGCGGAGCATCCTAGGCGAGTGTCGGCGCTGATCGAAGAATTTTTGGGAACAGCCCAAGCCGATTCTCAGCGAAGCGGAAGCTAACAGATGTGCGCGCCCACGGTTTCCACGTAAACCGCGTACAGAGACTGGCTCGCCGTCATGAACAGCCGGTTGCGCTTGGGACCTCCGAAGCTGATGTTGGCGCAAGTCTCGGGCAGCCGGATCGCGCCGATAAGCTGACCTTCCGGCGTAATCACCTGGACGCCCGGAGTGGCGCCCGCCCAGAGGTTGCCGTCCACGTCGCAACGCATACCGTCCGCCGCGGCGTTTCCGTTTCCGCCGGGAGCCATCATTGTCAGAAGGCGTTTGCCGTTCTTCAAAAGCTTGCCATCGATATCGTAGACCCGGACATCGTGAGGCATCCCGGTATCGGCGATGTAGACCTTTTTGTAATCCGGTGAAAAGCAGATTCCGTTCGGTTGGTCCTGATCGTCCGAGACCTTGTCGATTTGGCCGGTCTTCGGGTCCACGCGGTAAACGGCTTCCTTGGTTTCGGATTGGCCCTTGAAACCTTCGTAGTTTCCATTGATGCCGTAACGCGGGTCGGTGAACCAGATGCTCCCATCGGGATGCACGACGATATCATTGGGCGAATTCAGGCGTTTGCCCTGAAACTTGTCGGCGATGACTGTGACGGTCCCGCTTGGCTCGTAACGGACTACGCGCCGGTTCCCGTGCTCGCAGGAAAGCTCGCGGCCTTCGAAGTCAAAAGTATTTCCGTTGCTATTTCCGGACGGATTGCGGAACACCGTGACGCGGCCATCGTCCTCCACCCATCGCATCTGAACGTTATTCGGAATGTCGCTCCAAAGCAGATAGCGGCCGACGCCGTTCCACGCCGGACCTTCCGACCAAAGCGTTCCTGTGTACAACCGCTTGATGCTGGTGTTGCCGACAACATAGCGCCGAAAACGGTTGTCGAGAACCACGATATCGGGGTCGGGATAGCGCATCGGGCTTTGGCCGGACCAGTCGCGGGGGCTGGGCTGCTGGGCAAGCCCAGCTGGCGCCAGGGCCGCGGAGCCACTTAAGGCTGCCGCAAGAAAGGATCGCCGTGAGGTTTGCATATTCAGGATAGGTTTATATCACAATCTCTGGAGGCTGGCCTAGTCGAACATCTCTAGCTGCTTTTGCGGCTCCGGCGCCACCTTCCGCCTCCGCAAAGGGCTGCCGATCACTCCTAATACTTGAACCGAACTAAGGGCGGCGCGAGGTACGAACACGCGCTGGTTTTGGAAAGTCGGATCGGGAGGGATCGCCTGGAATCCGCGAGGCTCGACGCGCAGCAGGTCGTTCGGCGTAATCGCTTCCAGCCAATCGCCATCGCGAAACGCAAAACGAACCCAAAGTCCCGCAGTTTTGGGTCGGTTGGAAAATGTGCGGTGCTCACGCCAGGTTTCGCCGGCTTCAAAGTCTCGAACGAAACAGACCAGTTTTGTTTCGGCAAACGGAATTAGAATCAGGCTGCCTTCGGGCCGGAGCAATTCTACCGACGTGCCTTCCAATCCACCGGGGGTTTGGACGAAGCCGGGCAACGTCTCCCTGTCGAAGCGGACCACGAGCACCTTTTTATTAGCCGGAGAAGCCAATTTATTATAGATTTGCTTTCAAACAAATTCGCAAGTATTGTATCATTGGCTCAATGCAGGGCAAATCGCCGGTGAGCACAGGGATTTCGGGGCCGGCCAAGGCTTTTCTGGATTTTTGCCGGGTAGAAAAAGGGCTGACGGCAAACTCTCTTTCCTCGTATACTGCTGATCTTAAAAAGTTTACCTCTTTTCTTTCCGTTCCTATCATTTCCGTGTCGCGCGAACAGCTTCATCAGTACGTGAATTCGCTGTTCCAACAGGGAATGTCAGCGCGGTCGGTGGCTCGCCATGTCGCGACCGTTCGAAATTTATATTCGTTCTTGACGAGGGAAGGATGGGTCGCTGCCGATCCGGCGGAGTTTCTGGAGGCTCCCCGGCAATGGAGTAGCCTCCCTAAATATTTGAACCAAGGCGAAATAGAGCGCCTGATCGCCGCGCCGCCAGAGAACAAACCCGGCGGTCTGCGTGATCGCGCGATGCTGGAGTTGCTCTATGCTACGGGGTTGCGGGTAAGCGAGTTGTGCGCCCTCGAACTCGCCGCAGTGGAGCGGCAGTTAGGCGTCCTCAGAGTATCCGGCAAGAGTAATAAGCAGAGGATGGTTCCGTTCGGAGAAAGTGCGGGCCGCGCGATCGACCGCTATCTATTGGAGGGCCGGCCGCGGCTGCTGAAGGGACGGGCCTCGAAACACTTGTTCGTGACAGCCCGTGGATCGGGCATGACGAGGCAATGTTTCTGGATGCTTTTGAAAGCCCATGGGAGGCGGGCAGGGATTTTGGGCCCGCTCACGCCCCACGTCATACGCCACAGCTTCGCGACTCATTTAGTGGAGGGTGGCGCAGACTTGCGCAGTGTGCAGATCATGCTCGGCCATGCCGATATCTCCACCACGCAAGTCTACACGCATGTGGCCTGCCGGCGGTTGCGCGAGATCGTGGACCGGCATCATCCCCGCGCAGGAGCGTAATGGGCCGGCGCGGAGGCGCAAGAAAGCAGCCCTAGGGAACTCAATGAGCGACTACATGTTCATGCTCGAAAGCCATCTGAGCGCGGACCAGTTCCGCGCGGTGGGCCAGATCCAGGCGCTGGCTGGGGAGGCGGGTTCGAATCTGTTTTTGGCTGGAGGCGCAATGCGGGACATGCTGGGCGGGTTTCCCGTGCGCGATCTGGACTTCGTAGTGGAGGGCAACTCGCAGAAGCTGGCCCTAACTCTAGAGAAAAAGTACGGCGCTGAGATCGTCTCCGAGGACGAACTTCGTAAATCCGCCGAGGTGCGCTTTCCTAGCGGAGTAACGGCTTCCATTTCGATGGCCCGGTCGGAACGCTTTCCCAAACCGGGCGGGCGTCCTCAGATTTCCCGCGCCACCATTCACGAGGACCTGCGGGCGCGCGATTTCACGGTGAACGCCATCGCTCTTTCGCTGAACCGCGCCTCCCTGGGTCTTTTGATCGATCCCACGAACGGCGCCGGAGATATCGAACGCAAAGAGCTTCGAGCCATTCACAACTATTCCTTCTATGACGATCCTTCCCGCATGTTGCGTCTGATCCGGTTTAAAGTGCGGTTAGGTTATTCGATCGATGAACGCACAAAGCTGCAATACGAAAATGCGCGCGAAGCGGAAATGCTCGGCAAGATCTCTCCGGAATCTCTGGGTACGGAACTCCGGCACATAGCCCGGGAGACGAACGTCCAGGATCTGTTGAAAGCTCTCGAAGAAGAGAAGCTGATTGAGTTGTTTTCGCCCGCTCTAGCCGGTCCAAAGCTTAATCTACCGGTTTTCGCAAAACTGCAAAAGGCCTATCAGCTTGCGCCGTTCGGCTGGAACTTGCGCATCCATAGCCTGCCCTTGTTTTTGGTGGTGCTCTTTGAAAAACTCAGTCCCAAGGAGCGCGCCGCTTTAATCAAACAGGTCGAATTGTCGAAATCTGAAGCGGCTTCTCCAGCCAAACTCGAGGCATCCGCCAAGAAGTTGGAGCGCGAACTGAAAAGCGCCAAGTTGCAGAAGCCTTCTCGCTTGTACCATACTGTCTCGAAATATCCGGGCGAGCAGTTGCTGTATCTCCTGGTGTATTCGCAGCAGCGGATTGTCCAGGACCGCATCCGCAACTATTTCCAGAAGCATCTTCCGGCGTCGATGGAAGTGACGGATGAAATGGTGGAGGCTGCCGGCGCGCCTCCTGGCAGCGCGAAATTCGAGCGGGCCAAGGAAGAACTGATTTTGAAGCGGCTGGACGCCCGCCCGAAGAAGCCGGAACCGCCGCCTGAGGCGCCGCCGCCACCGATGTCAAGCTTCGCCAGAGGCTCGGGGTTCCGCTCGGCGCGGTGAGGAAAGAGCTTCGCTCTGGCTTTGATGGACTTGCTTCGGACTTGGCTGTTTGCCGTCCCGCTCATGGCCCTCTCCACGATCGCCTGTGGAACGGCGAGCCTGGTTCTTTGCCTCTTCGAATCGATTGGCCGAAAACAGATCGCCATCGGCCGGGCATGGGCGCGTTCCCTTCTATGGATTGCGGGGATAAAGGTCAAAGTAGAAGGCCGGCTCGATCCCAGCGCCCGCTGCGTTTTCGTTTCGAACCATTTGAGCTATATGGATACGCCGGTAGTCTTTAGTTGCCTTCCCGAATTCCGTTTCCTAGCCAAGAAGGGCTTATTTCGAATTCCTTTCCTGGGATGGCATCTCAAGACGGCTGGCCATATTCCTGTGCCCCGCGAGGATCCGAGAGCTTCTTTGAGAACGCTTAGCCGCGCGGCGGATATGATTGAAGAGCAGGGCACTTCGCTGCTGATCTTTTCCGAGGGTGGGCGGGCCATGGACGGCCAACTGGGCGATTTTAAAGAGGGCGCGGCGTACCTCGCCATCAAGGCGCAAGCGCCGCTGGTCCCCATAGCCTTGATAGGCACGCGCGAAATCTTGCCAATGGGCTCCGGAGTGATCCATCCCGGCCGCGTCACTCTCCGCCTTGGCAGTCCCATTCCAACGGAGGGAATGACGCTGCGCGACCGCCAGCGGCTAACCGATTCCGCCCGCAGCCAGATCGCCGCGATGTTGCTGGAAAAACCCGGGGGAGTCAAGTAGGGACGGGCAGATTCGAACTGCCGGCCTGTCGCTTAGGAGGCGACCGCTCTATCCATCTGAGCTACGTCCCCGCATCAAAGCTACTCCGATTCTAAACCACTTCGAATCGTATTGGATCCCTATGGGCCAGCTGATGAGACACTGGAATACGATGATTAGGAGAACTATCTCTTATCGAAAGGCTGGGATTGCCGGTGAGTCATCAACCCGGCTTCCTATCGCCGGTCGAGCCGCCGCCCGAGTCGCTGGCGGCTAAGAAAACGAGTTTGGGAGAGAAGGTGAGATTATCAGTTTGCATATGATACGACCATGCCCCGCCTGTGGCGCTTACAACCGCGTTCCTGCGAAACATCTGTCCGACACCGGCCGTTGTGGCTCGTGCAAGGCTGCCTTACCGCCCGTCTCCGAACCCATCGACGTCGACGCGGCGGAATTCGCCGAAATCACTCGTGAAGCCAAGGTTCCGGTACTCGTGGATTTCTGGGCCGAGTGGTGCGGCCCGTGCCGAATGGCTGCACCCGAAGTCCATTCGCTTGCGCGTGAGATGGCGGGGCGAGGTCTGGTGCTCAAAGTCAACACGGAGAAATCCCCGACTCTAGCCGCTCAATTTCGGGTTCAATCGATTCCGTATTTTGTGCTCTTGCGCGGAGGAATAATCATCACGGAACGAACTGGAGCCGTTCCGCGGGCCGAAATGCGGCGATGGTTTGCGATGGCAGCGTGAGCAGGACGCTTGAAGTCCATGTGGGCGGTAGACGGGGTTCTGCCCCCGTCGCCAAAGTAACGTTCGCCGCAGCAGCTTTCCTCGCGACTGGTCAGCGCTTCCCACAAGTCGAAGCGTAGAATAAAGACGCATGCGATATCTTGTTGGCGCGCGCGTGAAACCCGGCTGCGAACGGCGTCTTCTCGATGCCGTCGAGAGAGGCATTCTGGGCCAAGGCTCGGTCGCGGAAGGTGAATACATACGGAACATGCGGAATGCCCGGCTCTGTCCAGACGGTACTGCCCAGTGGGTCGAAATCTGCTACTGCCCCACGCCGCTTGAGGAAGAGCGGCCCTATTGGGAGGAGTATTTCGACTTGACCAAAATTCGGGACGCGCACGACCGGAGAGAGTGCAAAGATGCCAACGGCTCCGAGACGTGGGCGTGTGACCGGTGCGATTGCACGGAGCGGCTGGAGCGAAAACTGGCCAGCACCGGGGAGCCATTTTTGGCGAGTCTTCGGTTGCGAACGTGAGCGGCAATTCGCACAGCTTTTGGCGTTGGATACACAGAGGCCATAACGGGTTGAAGGCAGGTAATTCTATGACAAGGCGAAGTTAATAATTGAAAACAAGCGGGCATATGGAATGTGTTCTGTTCACAACCCAGTCCCTAATCCAGGCGTGTCACCTGCTTTGGGCAGCATGAACGTCAGATACAGGGACGCCGCGGCTGGCAGACGCGCAGGTACGACAGTTTATAAATACAAGCAACACAAGCATATAACGGAGCAGTCATTCTTGTAGTAAAAATGTGAAGCAACATCCAAAAATTGTGAATCAACGGTTCACATCTTTGCATCGACACAATGCCGCCACGGGGCAAAGCCAGGCTCGCGCCGAAGGACATAACAAACCGGTTCACGTCGGAGGAATAGCTCAGATAGACCCAGTGAAATTCCATTCTATGGGAGCGGATCAAGCTTCTCGAACGCCATTGCCGGCTTGGAACTCAATTGGCCCCAGAGCGGCGGTAACTCTCTCGGAAGAGGGCTATGCAAAACCTGAATGTTCTCATAGTCGATCACGACGAAGGCGACCGGCTCCGCTTATCCCGGTTTCTGTCAGCGCGCGGCTATCACGTTGAGTGTCTAAGTTCCGGGCAGGAAATCCTCGACTGGGTGCATTCCGCGAATCGCCCCTCGGTGATCATTCTGGATCTACTCATGCCCGGCGTGGATGGCCTAGCCATCCTGTCGTACATGCAGAAGGAAGGGCGTCAAGTCCCCACGATCGTGTTCTCGTCGATGGGCCAAATTAGAACCGCTGTTCAGGCCATACGTCTGGGGGCATTGGACTACCTTTGCAAGCCGTTCGAGGATCGGGAATTAGAATCGGCTCTGGCCGCGGCGATTGAAAAGACTCCAGTAGTCGCTGAGGGGGAGCTGGGGCCCGGCGACTTCGAATTCAACTCCTCCAACCCGGCAATGCTCCGCATCCGAAGCATTGCGCTAGAGATAGCGGATACCGATGTGCCTGTGCTGATTCTGGGAGAGTCCGGCGTTGGAAAAGAGGTGCTGGCGCGTTTCATTCACCAACACTCGGAGCGGCGCCATAAGCCCTTGGTCAAAGTGAACTGCGCAGCGTTGCCTGCGGATCTGCTGGAATCCGAGTTGTTCGGGCACGAGCGCGGCTCCTTCACCGGCGCGCTGCATCAAAAGAAGGGCAAGTTCGAGTTGGCCAATGGTGGATCGATTTTGCTCGACGAAATCGGAGAAATGAGCCCCCACTTGCAGGCCAAGCTGCTGCATGTACTGCAAGACGCAGAATATACGCGTGTGGGCGGAACGCAGCCTATCTCCGTGGGCGCACGTGTGCTCGCCGCCACCAACAGGCGTTTGGAGGATGCCGTGGCGCGCGGCCAGTTCCGCGAAGACCTTCTTTACCGGCTGAACGTGATCAAGCTCACCGTGCCGCCACTGCGAGAGAGGCGAGAGGACATACCCCAACTCTGCCGCTGGTTTTTGCAAAAGTACCGCGAGCAGTATCGGCGGAGCGGGCCATTGGAACTCCCCAAGCGTTTAAGCGATCGATTCCAGAATTACGGTTGGCCCGGTAACGTCCGGCAGTTAGAAAACTCGATCAAGAGACACGTGATCCTGCCCGACGAGAATATAGCTCTCGAGGAGTTCGTGGGCACGGGGCCTGGGCCCGATGTGGCCGCGCCGGCGCTCGATGCGGATCTTCCCCTCAAGGCTATCGCCAAACACGCCGCTGAACAGACGGAAAAAGAATTGATATATCGCACATTGCAGGAGATGAACTGGAATCGCCGCCAGGCCGCCAAGAAGCTCAATATGTGCTATAAATCCTTGCTCAATAAGTTGCATCGGTGGCAGGCGCAGCCGGAGACGCTGGCGCAATCGGCTGGCACTGGGGTAGGAAACGGAAATGCGAGCTGAAAGCTGGGGTTTTGACGCCGCAGTCAGGCTTCAATGAGCTTGTTCCGCACCGCATAGCGGATGATCTGGGCGCGATCGTGAAGATCCAGTTTCCGCATGAGGTTGACCTTGTGGGCATCCACCGTCTTCACGCTGATCTGCAAGCGGGTAGCAATCTCCTTTAAAGACGATCCTTCGGCTAACAGAACCAGAATCTGACGTTCGCGATTGGTGAGCAACCTCTCGCGTGGCTCCAGGGAGCCTCCATTGGGCCGCTGCGAGGTCACAGCTTTGACTATGCGGGGGCTCAGGTAATGGCCACCCCTGGCGACCTCCCGTACTGCGTAAGCGAGCTGCGACAGCGGACTGTCTTTTAGCAGATAGCCATCAGCCCCGGCATCGAAGCAACGCGCGACCACGGCCTCGTCCTCGTAAACGGTAAGCATCAGCACTTTGGAGCTGGGGCTCGCTTTCTTGATCGGCCGGACTCCGTGGAAGCCACGAAAATGAGGCATCTTGATATCGAGCAGAACCACGTCCGGCTTAAGGCGGCGAGCCAGTTCGATGGCCTCCATCCCATCGCCGGCTTCGCCCACCACTTCGATGTCTGGCTCGCGGTGCAAGACGCCTTTTACCCCTTCCCGGAACAGTGCGTGATCGTCGCACGCCAGCACCCTGATCTTCCGCCCGACCGCACTGCTGTTATCCATGTGACCGGCACAAGGGTAAATCGATTTCGATTCGTGTGCCCTGGCTTCGCTTGTGAGCGCCCTTACGCTGCGACTTGATGTGAAATTTTCCCCGCAGACCCTCCACGCGCTCCCGCATCGCCGTGAGGCCAACGGAAGTGGGAGATCGGGGAGCATGAGTGTCGAAGCCGA
>Ga0209062_1004978_pt1 | contig 13282 bp, 17 predicted proteins | sample Coa_R2_2_FD_187158 | JGI IMG/M metagenome (GOLD analysis project Ga0209062, IMG submission 187158) | Surface soil microbial communities from Centralia Pennsylvania, which are recovering from an underground coalmine fire - Coalmine... | ecosystem: Environmental > Terrestrial > Soil > Unclassified... | reverse complement strand
TGACGACCAACTCCGGGGCAGCCTTGTAAGCTGCGGCGGTGACCAGAGGAAATTGTTCCGGGCGTTGTACCTTGACGATGCTGAGGTCAGTATCGTGTTCGATGATCGCGGGTGGCGGCGCCTCGGTTTTGGGATCCGCGTTCGACCGGCCGCAACTCCAGAGCAAGCCCCCCAGAATCAGGAACGTCGCTATACTTCCGAAGAACCTCCACACGGTGACACTCCTCGCTTTTCCGAATATGTGAAAGAAGCGCCCGTCACATGGGCGCTGGTTTGCCTTCAGGCCGCAACGCGCTACAAATGAGCAGATACGCGACGGGGCTACCTAGCAGGAATGGACAACAGGAGGAGGCGAAAGGCCGGATTGAGAGGTGCGATCCGTCTTGGAGCGAACTAATATCCTTCCGGCGACCACGCTGCCGATGGCGAATAAGCCGGGAGGCGAAACGTTCGGCGCCAGGGCGACCATTACGTGAGCCGGCAGTTTGAGACCCGCCGCAGAACGATGCGAAACGCGTCGGCCTCCGCTCAAAACCAAACGAGACATGGTGCGCTTGCCGGCGGCAGCATCGAACGCGACGATTTGCGGGTGGAGATCGTCGGTAAGCGACACGGACGGAAAAAGCAGTATCAGAGCACAGCTGAGCGCAATAGCTCCGGAGAGTGTGCAGGCGCGCGAAGCGGGACGCCAGCGGAAAATCCAGATGCTGGTGAAAACCAGCGCGGCGCTGAACCAGAGCAGGTTGAGGCTGATCTCCATCACGTCGTTGCGGCACCTAGTCTATGCACTGTAGATTTTACGCTAGTCTACAATTACCGTCGTCGCGACGCAATTCTGAGGCGACCCTGTTGCGGATAAAGCACCCCAAAAGCCGATCAGACGTCCAGCCCCTCTACGATGTTTGGCAAAACATCATTGGCGAGATGATCCACAAATTGCGCAACCGTGTTGATGCGTTTTCGGCAAGCAGGACATCCAGGGACGGCTACACCTCTTTCGCCCCCGGTCATTATCGGCGGTTCGTCAACGAACGCATCGAATGAATGGCGGCGAATCTCAGTTTGTAAGACCCGCAACAGTTCAGTTTTTTCCATTGAATTTACGCCGCACCTAATGTTCGCAACTATGTCCGAACGCAATCGGCTGGTTCTCAGATGAACCGGGGGTCCTCGGCTTACGATAACCGCAGCGTCATACCTCCCCCGGGGATTTCCCAGAAGGTCGGATCACCTCCTTTGGCCAGCAACGGCTGACCGCGCCTTCTGCAACGCAACGGATTGCTCGTTCGCTTCGGACAACTGCTGCTCGGCTTGAATCCAATCTGAGACATCTTGTCCATCCTCGCATCCACGTGCGAGATAAATCTCGTAGGCACGCTGACGAATCTGTTCCTCGGTGGGCGTGGGTTTGCTCGAAGATGACATGACTGATCCTCCTGTCGCTTTTTAAGAGAGCTTTCCACCATAGCCTTTAGGCTCCAGGCGCTTCAATACGCTCATGTGGGTAGATAACCCCAAAACGCGTCTCCGGAGTATGACGCTCCTCTGACCATTTCCCGGCTGCATGACTAGTTCTAAAAAACACACCTTCGGCTCGAGGCCACGAGTAGCCCTGAACAGCTCGTCAAAGACGAAGTCGAAAGAGGGTAATGACACAAACATGGGACAAACAGGCTGAACAGAACAGGCTGAACAGCACAAAGCGGATTCGCAAGTTGTTGAGAAGATGGTGGACGGCATGGGACTCGAACCCACGGCCTCCTCGTTGCGAACGAGGCGCTCTTCCAACTGAGCTAGCCGCCCACAGTGTGATCCGAAGCGTCGGCGCTGATTCCTAAGTGGTGGGAAATCAGTCGGAATCGGCGGCCTCACCTATGCTAGCAAAGGCGGCCCAAGCTTGCCAACGCTCCACGAAGCAGCATTCACCTATTGACGAAACGTATGAAGGCTTGAAAGCGAAGAAAGAGAAGCGATTCTCAGGTTGCTTCGCCCGATTTTAGGGACGCGTCGCGCAAACGAGATACTCTTTCTACACCGCGGGCGAAAACGGCCGCCCCTTGCCGCGAGGCCGGGCACTCGAGCTGTTGTGAGGCTATCCCTGAACCGTAAACCGCAGCGGCAGAATGAGGATCTTGTCCCCTTCCTGAATCGAAATATTGTAGCCGCCGGATTTGACCTGTGGCACTTTCAGAATGATTTTGGCGCTCTCTTGGTCCACGAGGGTAGCCTTGTAGTCATCTTTGTCGTCCGACAGGTAGACCGCGGAAATGGCATCTTTGCCCAGATTTTCACCGGTCAAGGTGACGCTATCGTCGACTTTACCCATTACCGGCGCCACCGCGGTGACCTTAGGCGAACTCTGGCCGCCCACACGCGGGGCGAGACAGAGCAGGGAAAGCGCAGCGACGAGAGTGATCTTGAAAAACATTCGTGTGCTGACAAAACGCAGGGTTACGTTCCCCACCCCGCAGGCTGGACTGTTACCCATAGGTTTACCTCCAAAGTACCGATCAGAAGGTGCTTATTTGCGGCGAAGATACGCCCGACCAATTAGCGTGTCAAGTGTCCGCCTGAGGATGCCTGAGCATGATCGGCCGACCCGATCGCACAACCGCAGTTCAGCTTCGCTGAATCGGAGCCGTGCCGAGCCCAAGAAATGAAAGGGAAAGCGGGTTCCTGGTTCAGAACCCATATACCGCAGGCGATCGGAGCATCAGCAGTTTCACCGCTGGACAACAGGAGTATGTGCTGCGAACATTTTGCCGGCGGCAGCAAACAGCGGCCGCTTAGAAACTGTAAAATAGGGAGATCGCTCGACCTGAAACTTATGAGTGTGCGCCTGATTGCGCTCGACATTGACGGAACGCTGCTTGATAGCGCGTCCGAAGTTCCTCCCGCCAACCGGCGAGCCATAGAAGCGGCCGTCGATCAAGGTATTGAAGTCGCTCTGGTCACAGGCAGGCGCTTCCATTTCGCGCTACCTATTGCCAGCCAAATTCCCTGCGCGCTCACAATGATTGTTAATAATGGGGCAGTCGTGAAATCTAAAGAGGGAATCACGCATTTGAGGCATCTGCTGCCACAAAAAACGGCGCTCCAAGTACTTTCCTTGCTCCCGCAGCATCGCGCCGGGGCGGCGGTCGTTTTTGATCGGCCGCGCGCCAACCAGGTGATCTACGAAAAGATCGACTGGGAAGAACCACAACGAAAAGGATATTTCGCCCGAAACCGGGAGTTCATCGCGCAAGTGTGTCCGCTGGAAAATTGCCTGACCGAAGATCCCATCCAGGTGATGTACAGCGGTTCGGTAGCGGAAATGCGGATTCTCCGCGCAAATTTGCTTGATGCGCCAAAAACACTGGAATTTTCACTTGCGACGACGTTCTATGAGCATCGCGATTTTGCCATGGTCGATGTGATCCGTGCGAACTGTTCAAAAGGTGCTACGTTGGCGGAATGGACGGGTATGCGCGGATTTGAGCGCGAGGAGGTCATGGCCATCGGAGATAACTTCAACGACCGCGAAATGCTGGAATTTGCGGGCCTTCCTGTGGTGATGGCCAACAGCGTACCGGAGTTAAAGAGCCTCGGCTGGCGCGAGACTCTTTCGAATGATGAAGGCGGAGTGGCCGCCGCGATCCGCGAATACGCCCTCGAGGGGTTGTGATGGCGCAAAAGCAAACGAACATGGCAGGCGCAACCCGGGTTTCAGGTTTCGCCCTCACCGTATTTGTCATAACACTGCTTGGCGCGCCAGTGGCTCGAGCCGATTATGCCGTGCTTCGAAGCGGACAGCGCCTGCATATCAGTGGCTGGCAAAATCTCGGCGAGACGGTCAGGCTAGATTTGGCTGGAGGCAGCGTCACCATTCCCGCAGCCGATCTCGAAAGAATCGAGCGCGAGGAAATTTTTGGCGAGAGCGCGGAAAAACGATCGGATGTGCCCTACGGCGCGCAGATTCGAAACGCGGCGGCAAACTACGGCCTGGATCCTGGGCTCGTGGCCAGCGTGATCGCGGTAGAGTCCAATTTCAATTCTCGGGCCATTTCGAAGAAGTCGGCAGCGGGATTGATGCAGTTGCTTCCCGAAACGGCAGCTCAGATGTCCGTGCACAACGCCTTTGACCCGGCGCAAAACATTAACGGCGGAACACGATACCTGAGGCAATTACTGGATCGATATGGGCAAAACCTCAAGCTCGCCCTCGCGGCTTACAATGCGGGGCCCCAGCGTGTAGATCTCTATCGTGGCGTCCCGCCGCTTGCGGAGACTCGTTCGTACGTCAGCCGGGTGATCGAACGCCTGCAAAAACAGCCGGACCTGCTGAAGGATTTTTCTCCTGGAACCGCCCAGACTCGTAGTCGAACCTCGAAATAGAATTGGAAAAAGTACGAGCTAGTTTTGGGGGCCCGGACCGGGCATGGGCTGTATGCCTGATGCAGGAGGATTGGCTGTTTGCGAAGCGGTGGGACCAAAGCCCGGTGCGTTAACACCGTTAGCGCCACTGGGCAACGCTGCGGGATTCGGAGCGGCGCCTAGTTGCGCTGGCGCATTCAACCCGGGAATCTGCTGCCCAGGGGCTCCCCCAGCAACGTTGGTAAGCGGATTCCAGATGAATTCCCATTCGAAATAAGTCTTTGCCCCCTGATAGACAATTATGGAAGACCGCTTAACCTTGCTAGCCACGCCGATCACGGAGCCGCCAAATACAGGCGAATCGACAGCCTCGAGCGGCGCAGGCTGCGTCGAACTCAGCATCGAGTTCTGTCCGAAACCAGTTTGCCCCTGCTGGCCAGGCTGAGAAGGATTCTGTGACGAAGCCTGCGCTCCCTGCGATGAAGCCTGTGTTCCGATAGTTGCAGGTTGATTCACCTGACCGAAAAGCTGGCTGGCGAGACCGGCAGCGTTGCCCGGCAACTGTCCGGCAAATGCGGCGGCCACGGCCATTTCCTGCAACGTATGATAATGCACGCTGCCGACGAGTTGGCCTGTGGGCGTGACGTAAATCAGGCGCCAATTCCCGTCGCTGCTGTTCATCGGGTCTTTGTACAATTTGCGGAGGAAATGGACGCCTGCCGCGTTTGGTTTGGCGAGATCCTCCAGGGTCGTAGGATACTTGCCATTCTTTTGATAATAGAGGCGTATTGCGCGAACGTACTGATGAGCACGCCAGATGGTCTCTTGCTCACGCAAGCGACGCCCTTGAATCAGGACATTCGGAGTGGCTGCGGCAGCAAAAATCAACATCGTAGCCACGAGGAAGATGGCAAAAAGGACGGCGTAGCCGGCTTGACACTTGCCACGCTTTGGCCGCGTGATTGTCACGCCGGATTTGGCTCCTCCATCGTAAGGGTAGCACGCCGGCCTGTACCGATCTCTTCCAACTCGACGCTGCTATTGCCAATCTGCACCAAGCGATAACGGCCCAGCAAATTTTCGCCTACACCGATGATGTAGACGTTCTCTCCCTCGATGAAAAAAGCTCTTCGCATTCCGGTCTGCACGTCGGTGACAAACCCATAAAACATTGCTGGTATCACCAACGGCGCGGGACCAGATGGAACGGGCGCAATGGGGGGCGGAGCAAGGACGCCGCCGGGTGGCGTGGACGAAGCTGAAGCTGGGGGCGGAGCAACAGAGCTGAAGATGTTGCGGTGCGAGCCCTCATACTGCAACTTTTTGAGACGATCCAACAGTTCCAGCTTCAAAGCGGGATTCTCAACTGCTATGGGACGAAATTTCTCATCCGCACTGGAAACCACCGGAGCGATTTCAGGCCCTCGATTGCTGCGATAAAGCGCGTACAGAAGCACCACGCCGAGTACCGCCAGCAGAGTGAGACGTTTTTGCCGGTTCGACATATCTAAGTGCGGAAATACGTTCGGAGTTGGAGATTGAGCTTCAATTGTCCACCGGAGCCGCTCGATGCCAGCGAGAGGCCATCGAGAACATAGAACGTGTCCGAATGCTCGAGATCATTTATGAAGCGAACAACACTGGGATAGTCGCCATCCACAACCGCGAGGATATCCACCTGCGTAACGCCGCGCTTGTCGGGCTCGTGCTGGTGAAAACTGAGATTTCCCGCTTGCAAGCCCGCATTGCGTGTCAGCGAGCCGAAATCCGAAACGACGGAGGAATAGCCTGACGCCAGGGGCCGGAAATTCTGCCGGAAAAACGTGTCACATTGCTGCTCGACCGCGGGCAGCGTCGTGCGAATAGTCTCAGCGCGCGTAATGTCGGCAGCCAGAAGAGCGTGCTGCCGCTTGAGCACATTCAACTGCGACTGAGGCGTACGATTCGCGTCAGCCATCTGCCAGTTGATGCCCGCCAATACGATGTCCGCGGCGACAAGCATGCCGAGGAGTACCCGGACGATCATTTTGCTTCTTTTTGACATAGCTCAGCTTGCGGAATAGCGTGCGTTCAAACTCATCATGACCTGATCATCTCCGCCCTTGCCGCCGGTACGAGTTTCACCAAGCACTTCTATGGACGAAAATGCGCGCGAATCCTCAAGCGCTTTCAAGAATTTCAATTTTCCATCATCCGTTTTTGCGCCGATCGTCAATCTGAGCTCGAGGTGATCTTCCGAGAGGTGCGGATCGATGCTGACAATACGCACACCGTCGGGAAGCGTACGCTCGAGATCCATGAAAATCTGCGTCCAGGGAAACGCGCGCTGCGCAATCAGTCCGTTCAGGAACGATGAAAGTTCACGCCGCTGCACGGTTTCCGGCCGATTGAAGAACGATTCCAACTCAGCCCTGTGGCGCCGCAGGACTTGCATGTCTGTTTCGATTCGAGCCTGTTCAAGACGTATGGCCGTATTCGCACGGCGGACGGTGTAAACATTCCAGGAAAGAAGCGCCATTGCGAGCAGGCCGATGCCGCCGATTGCCAATGAGAAAACGACAAATGGCCGATTCTTTTCGAGCGGTACTGTCGCCAGGTTGAGTCGAACTTTCATAGATATTGAATTCCAGCCGCCTCAGGCGCCGCGATAAAGAGTCCATCCCACGAGCGCGTCCAACTCTCTCTCGACGAGGGGACGCAGTTCCGCACTGATATGGCCTTCGCTGGCCGCCGCGCTCAATAAGCCTCCAACCGGACAATGGAGTTCACGCTCGAGCGGTTCACGAAACTCTTCGATTCGGCCGGCAAGGCCGGCTAGGCCGACCATAGTGATCCCTTCGTGCCACAAGTCCTGATAATAGGCGGCCAACGGGTAAATTTCATCCAGGAGCGCCTGAGGCGTGATCTCCGTTTCTTCTGCGGGAAGATCCACACAACGGTAACCGCAAAGCACACCTTCACGAACGATGGCGGCGGTCATTGCCCTGCCAGAAACACGCGCGAGCAGCGCAGGCCTGCGATCGTTAAGCAAAGGAAGTGCTGCAAGGGTTGAACTCATGACCACCCCCGGAGAGACGCCGGCCGACTCTAACATCTGTTCATATTCACGAATGATGCGCAGGCGAGCCACGGCCGTAACAACGTCGACTCCGTCTTCGCGGGGGGCCTGGCGCATATAGGAAATTGCCGTTTCGTCGAGTTCGAAAGGGACGCTTTTCTTCAGACGCCACCGCAATAAAGGGACAGCTTCGCTTGCGGTGCGGGGGAAGACGTCAAAATGCAACACGAAAACGCGGATGACCGGATCCGGCACAAAAAGGGCGACGTCTCGCGGTTTTGTGTGCACGCGCGCGAATACTTTCTCAATTGCCGAACGAACCTCCGCCGCATTGCCGATATTGCTATCGACGGCGCTCGGCTTGATGGCGCCGGAAGGAAGCGGTTCGACGGCAAGCGACTCGATTGCCGCGCTGGCGCGGCTACAGCGTGCCGCGGCGATATAACCGGGAGCTATTTCGCAAGCAGTGAGCGGATGAGGAGCTACAGCCAGCCACTGCGCAAAACGGCGCACGGCGGCGCTACGATAGAGTCCCTGTCGAATTCCTTCATTACTTAGCATTCAGCGATCTCGCCCCCGGAGTTTACGTTTATTTGGCAGGCTCCGGCGGTTCATTCAATAAAGGTAACTTTATTGATCTCTTTTAACGTGGTGACGCCGGCCCGGACTTTTTCCAGCCCCGAATCGCGGAGGAATGTCATTCCTTCTTCACGCGCAGCACGTTTGATTTCCGAAGTTGGCCGCCGATCGATAATCATTTCCCGGATGCGATCGGAAAGGTCCAGCAATTCGGTAATCGCCGTGCGCCCGTGATAACCGGTTCCCGAACATTCCAGACATCCGGCACCCTCGGCGAAGGCAATCGACTTCCAGACCTCGGGGTTCAGGCCGGATGCCTGCAACACATCCGCGGTGTAGTGAACGCGTTTTTTGCACGTATTGCATATGACGCGCACCAAGCGCTGAGCCATGATGCAATTCAGCGAAGAGACAAAATTATAGGGCTCCACGCCCATATTGATGAACCGGCCGATCACGTCGGTGACGTTGTTGGCGTGAACGGTGGTGAAGACGAGATGACCGGTAAGGGCCGATTGGATAGCGATCTGTGCCGTTTCCTCGTCGCGAATCTCTCCAACCATGATCTTGTCGGGATCGTGGCGCAAGATGGAGCGCAAGCCGCGCGCGAAGGTCAGACCCTTTTTCTCGTTGACGGGGATTTGCGTGATTCCGCGGACTTGATATTCCACTGGATCTTCGATCGTAATGATCTTGTCTTCATCTGTTTTGATCTCGTTGATCGCGGCGTATAGGGTCGTGGTCTTCCCCGAGCCGGTTGGGCCCGTAACCAAGACCATTCCATAAGGCTCCCGAATGTACCGCCGGAACTTGCGCAATTCCTCGTCCGAGAAGCCGACTACCTCGAGGCTAAGGTTTTGAAACTTTTCCGAAAGCGTCTCTTTATCGAGGACGCGCAGAACCGCATCCTCTCCATGAATAGAGGGCATGATCGAGACACGGAAATCCACGAAGCGGCCTTTGTAACGCACGCGGAAGCGCCCGTCCTGCGGGACCCGCCGTTCGGCAATGTCCAGTTCGCTCATCACCTTGATGCGCGAGAGAATGGTCGAGTGCCATTCTTTGGATATTGGCGGCATAGCATGCACAAGAATGCCGTCGATGCGGTATTTAACAATTACCTCGAGGTCTCGCGCTTCAATGTGGATATCACTGGCGCGACGCTCGAGGGCGGTAAAAATGACCGTGTCCACCAGCCGCACAATGGGGCTGACACCACCGTCTTCGGTGAGGCGCTCGGCAAACAGAGCCTGTTCGCCCTCGTCTTCATCCTTTAGGACCTGAAGTGTAAAGGCTTCCGTAGCCTGCTCAAGCACGCGCTGAGATTGCTCGGTGCGCTTGAGCAGATCGCTGATTTGAGTGGGAGTCGCCACTTTCAAGACCAGCTTCTTGCCGAGCAGCAGCGGTAATTCATCGCTCAGCAGCACGTGAGTCGGATCGGCTACAGCGATGAGCAACTGATTGTCGCGTGACTCCAAGGGGACAAAATTGAAGCGGAACATAAGTTCGGCGGGGATACTGCGGAACAATTCCGGATCGATGCGGACTTCATTGAGGTCCACGAAAGGACAACGATAGCGTTCCGCCGTGCGGCGCGTGCGCTCGCGCTCCGCGTTTACATCCTGGACCGCTGAAGAGGCTACGTTGTAGTCGCTGGTTTCCATAAACAGTAATCCCGCTTTGCGCTAGCCGGGCCCAGCGCCTACGGAAAAGGAAAAAATAGGCAGGTAAAGCGAAATCAATATGAAGGCTATCACAATCGCCATGAAGACTAAAATGGCCGGTTCCACAACTGCGATGAAAGTTCCGATCCGTTGGTTGGTTTCGTCCTCATAAAATTCCGCGACGCTGGCCAGCATCGGAGAGAGCGCGCCGCTGGCTTCTCCCACTTCAATCATCTCAAGTCCCATAGCGGGCATGATCCGAGTGCTTTGTAAAGCAGCGTGTAAAGATTGGCCGTCCCGCACTAGCGCTGACGATTGTTCGATCGCCGACGAGACCAAACGGCTGCGCACCGACTCCGCGGATGTCGAGAGCGCCGCGACCAACGGGGTGCCACCGGCCAACAAGGTTGAGAGCGTACGGCAAAATTGAGCCACCTGAAATTTGATCCACGTCTCGCCGATGATGGGCAGCTTCAGCTTGACCCGGTCGACTGCTGTACCGCCATTTTCTGTCCGTGACCACAGAAAAACGCCAATCGCGCCCACAACCAACAACACAACGGCAAACAAAACGTCAAACCGATAGCTTACGGTGATTGTCAGCAGCAAGCGGGTGACGGCCGGCAACTGCACATTCATATCCGAATAAAGTTTGGAGAACTGCGGCACAACGTAAGTAACAAGATAGGTGACAATCAAGGTGGCAACTGTGACCAGAATCGCCGGATAAATCAGCGTTGCAATGAGCTTCTTTTTGGCGCTCGTTGAAATTCTTTGATAGGCGATGTAGTACTCCAGCACGCCGGAAAGATTACCGCTCTTCTCACCCGCCAGAATTGAAGTGACGTACACCTTGGGGAAGATTCCTTGCTGGGCAAGCGCATCGGAAAGCGAAGCGCCTTCTCGAACCCGGTCGCGAACTTCTCTCAACAAAGGTTGCAACCTAGGCGATGCTGCGCGCTCTGCGAGCAGGTCCAGAGCTTTAAGAATGGGAAGGCCTGCTTTTATCAGCGTGTTGAATTGCTGGTTGAAAATAAGAAAATCCGAACTTTTAAGGACCCGCTGCTTGCTACCGCCGATACTGCGGCCAAGGAGAAGCCCCCTGGGCTGGACGGAATAAACGTAAAAACCGCGATCTGAAAGCTTCTGCCGGACTTCGGAAATAGACTGAGCGGCTTCAACTTGGGAGAACACCCGTCCTGCCGTGTCCGCCACCTTGCACACGAACTCAGCCATAGCGGTTCCAGTCTACCTCATACCCATGCTGACCGGAACTTTACGGTTGGATACCATGTGCTTTGGTCTCAACACATCAGGTGGGGGATCCAGGTTCAAAAAGATTACTTGGGCTGCTCCACAATCGCAACCCCGGGAGGCGCTTGGAAGTGAAATAGCGACTCGGCCAGCGGCAGATTTTCCTTCCAATTGCCGAAACGGTACTCCAATTCGATCCCACCTGGCTGCAATACGCGAATATCCGCCAGTTCGCCAGTGTCAGGGTTGACTTCGAGCAGAACTTGATCAAATTGCTGTTCCAAAGGCGCTATCGAGGACTCGAGATTGTCGTCCGCGGAACTCTTAATCCGCGGCTTCTCGCCCTTAGGACGGCAGCTCAAGACGACGTCTCCCTGACGACCCGGCACCTGGACACTTAGATCAAGGGTTTCGCATAACTGTGACAACTTGGCTTTGCCGGTTAGTAACGCCAAAGGCGTCCGCCAATCGGTGCTCTCCTTGATCGGAGCGCGAGTAACGGTGTGATCCGAAGGAATGTAAAACCATACAGTCTTGCCGTCGGAAATAAACAGTTTCTGTTCCGGCGACTCGTATTCCCAACGCATTCGGCCAGGTCGGCTAAAGTAGACCTTGCCGGATTCTGCCTGGAGCCCCTGTTGGCTATCGCTATACCGCTCAAGAAATATGGCTTCCAGAGTTTTCGCGTCGTGATAACGCTCTTCAAGCGCGCGGGCCGCCGGTGCCGCCTCCGGGCTGACATTAGCGCGTGCAAAAGGAAGGAAACAGGACATCACGAGAGCGGTGGCAGGGAGGCAGATTGTCCTGTGCTTCACAATCACAGTTTAGCAGACTGTGGAACAGCCGCTGTCTCGTCGGACATTTTCCGGTACGCGGCTACTGAAGTGGAAAGGCTCAGCGCCACAGCATGCTTCTTGAAGGCGGCCAATAGTAACAATTAGAGGCTGAATCATTTCATTGGAGGGGACTATCGGACGGACCGGCGGACGCGGCCGGATTTGAGCGTATAACGGCAGTCTGATCAGAGTAGAAGTGGCGATCGCCACTCACGCCAGGACTGATAGGATCGGCGTTTATGGAATACGCGAGCGCGTTTCCATTCGCGTCCGTAGATAAAACGGTATAGGTGAATATGTATCCGTTTTTTACGCCTGAACTCAAGACTGAGTCGATCAAACCCGCTTGTGTAGCACTGGGTGTGGCTGGATTACCGCCGAGGGCCGCCAGTGACGGGGCAAAACCAACACCATAGGTGGTGTTGTAAACGACGCTGGCCGTGGTGATCGTACGGATGTTGGCGACAGAGCCCGCCTCGTTGGCACGCATCCTAGAACGCATGAAGTTGGGTATCGCGATGCCTGCAACGATCAACATTACCGCTACCACGATCATGAGTTCGATTAAGCTGAACCCGGCTGAGTGCCAACTCCTGCTGGTACTTGTCGTTGTCTTTTTCGAGGTGTCCATTTTGAGACCTCGTTCCGTGTGTCCGCTTGTTGCGATTTTGAAACGGGCTACGGGAGGGAGACTTCGCTCCCTCCCCGCCTTCGTGCTAGAGACTTATCCAATCGGCGTGCTGGCAACGCCTGCGCCTGCGCCTGATACGTCTACGCGGATCACGCCGGATTGGTCGGTGTAGTACATGTTCTGTCCTGTCGTACCCACCGTGATCGGCGTGGCCGTGATGCTGTAGGACTGATTGGCCGCTCCGGGCGTGAAAGTAAAGTTATAGCCGCTCTTCTGGCCGGCAGCCAGAACCGAGTCAATCAGGTCTGCCGAAGTTGAACTGGCGGTACCGCCAGCCGCGACCGGTCCCAGATTCGTAAGCGCCGCCGGGAACTGGCCGTAGCTGGTGGAGTAGGCGATGCACGCAGTATTCAGCGTACGCAGCGAACCCACCGCCGAAGCTTGGTTGGCGGCAATCTTGGACCGCAACAGGTTCGGGATGGCGATGGCTGCGATGATCAAAATGATCGCCACAACGATCAGCAACTCGATCAGTGAGAAACCCTTCTGTTTGTTACGCATGACATCTCCTTTGGGACTTTGAAGATCGCACCGGGGCAACGCCCCTCACAGTTGCAAGCCCAATACCATGATTCGCGCAGGCTGATAATCATTCCGACACATAACGGCTAAGCCATTTGGCACAAGCTGCTTAGCCGCGCAAGACGCAAACTCGTTTCAGGCTGGATCAATGGCAGCAATGCCCACTTGCAGGAGAATTGACAAAAAATGTCATGGACATACGCCACAAAAGGTCAAAGCGTCTAAGGCGCGGACATAAAGGCATAAGCAAACAGGTTCGCGCTGCAACCGAAGTTTTCATAACCGAATGAACACGGCCTGCGCAGAGTCACTCGTTACATTC
>Ga0209062_1004975_pt1 | contig 13300 bp, 12 predicted proteins | sample Coa_R2_2_FD_187158 | JGI IMG/M metagenome (GOLD analysis project Ga0209062, IMG submission 187158) | Surface soil microbial communities from Centralia Pennsylvania, which are recovering from an underground coalmine fire - Coalmine... | ecosystem: Environmental > Terrestrial > Soil > Unclassified... | reverse complement strand
TGCCCACGGGCGTGAAGGTGTTCTCCTGGATCGCCACCATGTGGGGCGGCGCGATCGAATTCAGAACCCCGATGCTGTGGGCGATCGGCTTCATCTTCCTGTTTACGGTCGGCGGCGTCACCGGCGTCGTGCTGTCGAATGCCGGCGTCGACCGCGTGCTGCAGGACACCTACTACGTGGTGGCGCATTTCCATTACACGATGTCGATCGGCGCCACCTTCGCCATCTTCGCTGCCTGGTACTACTGGTTCCCGAAAATGACCGGTTATCTCTATTCCGAACGGCTCGGCAAGCTGCATTTCTGGCTGGTCTTCATCGGCGCCAATCTGATCTTCTTTCCGCAGCATTTTTTGGGGTTGCAGGGCATGCCGCGCCGCATTGTCGATTATCCCGACGCCTTCGCGGGGTGGAATTTCGTCTCCTCGATCGGCTCCTACATTTCGGCAGCCGGCCTCGTCGTGTTCTTTGTCAACATGGCGCTGGCTTTCGCGCGCAGGGAAAAGGCCGGCGATAATCCGTGGGGCGAGGGCGCGACCACGCTGGAATGGACCTTGTCGTCGCCGCCGCCGTTCCACCAGTTCGAGACGCTGCCGCGCATCCAGTGATGCAAGCATGAGCTAAATCAAAGACGGCGGGCCGGCGCTGCGGCAGGTTTTGATCCCGCGCCGGCCGTCGCCCGTGAGGCGGCGCGCGCGCGGTTGTGGAGAACAATTGACATGGTCAAGACCATCAAGGTCGCGCTTGCCGGCGCCGGCGCCTTTGGCATCAAGCATCTCGACGGCATCAGGAACATTGACGGAATCGAGGTTGTGTCGCTGGTCGGCCGGCGCCTGGAGCCGACCAGGGAGGTCGCCGCCAAATACGGCATCGCGCATGTCACGACCGAGCTTGCCGACAGCCTGGCACGGCCCGAGGTCGACGCGGTGATCCTGTGCACCCCGACGCAGATGCATGCGGCGCAGGCGATCGCCTGCATGACGGCCGGCAAGCATGTGCAGGTCGAGATTCCGCTCGCGGACTCGCTTGCCGATGCGCAAGGCGTGCTCGACATGCAGCGGCGGAGCGGCCTCGTTGCCATGTGCGGCCACACGCGCCGCTTCAACCCCAGCCATCAGTGGGTGCACAAGAAGGTCAAGGCCGGCGAGTTTCACATCCAGCAGATGGACGTGCAGACCTATTTCTTCCGCCGCACCAACATGAACGCGCTGGGCCAGCCGCGCAGCTGGACCGACCATCTGCTCTGGCACCATGCCGCCCACACGGTCGATCTGTTCGCCTACCAGGCCGGCGCGCCGATCGTGAAGGCCAATGCGATCCAGGGACCGGTCCATCCGGCGCTCGGGATCGCCATGGACATGTCGATCCAGCTCAAGGCCGCCAATGGCGCGATCTGCACGCTGAGCCTGTCCTTCAACAATGACGGCCCGCTCGGCACATTTTTCCGCTACATCGGCGACACCGGCACCTACATCGCGCGCTACGACGATCTCTTTAACGGCAAGGAAGAAAAGATCGACGTCTCAAAGGTGGACGTCTCCATGAACGGGATCGAGCTGCAGGACCGCGAGTTCTTCGCCGCCATCCGCGAGGGCCGCGAGCCGAATGCCAGCGTGGCCCAGGTCCTGCCGTGCTACCAGGTGCTCCACGAGCTGGATCGGCAGCTCGCCGGGTGAAAGCCGGCATGTTCGCGGCCCAAATTGCTCCAGATCAATTCCGCCGCGGCCGGCCGCGCGCAATATGCCGCCCAATCAACAAGCGATGCTCCCGCGCTTCGCATGAAGGGGAAACGCCATGACGTCCAACCCGCGGCAACCCGTGCCCGGTACCACCATCTTTGACGGCGAGCAGGCCCGCAAGGGCTATGCCCTGAACAAGATGTGCTACTCGTTCAATGAGGCCAGTAACCGCAAGGCCTTCATCGCGGACGAGGACGCCTATTGCGCCAAATTCGGCCTCAACCCGCAGCAGCGCGAGGCGATCCGCCATCGCAATGTGCTCGAGCTGATCGAGGCCGGCGGCAACGCCTATTACCTCGCCAAGTTCGCCGGCATCTTCGGGCTCGACATGCAGGACATCGGCGCCCAGCAGACCGGTCTCACCAAGGATCAGTTCAAGGCCAAGCTGCTGGCGGCGCGGGAGTAGGCAATGGCAAAGATTGTCGGAAGCATCACCACCTCGCATGTGCCGGCGATCGGCGGCGCCATCGCCAAAGGCATGCAGAACGATCCCTACTGGAAGCCGTTCTTCGACGGCTTTCCGCCGGTGCGCGACTGGCTCGCCAGGGTGAAGCCGGATGTCGTCGTGCTGGTCTATAACGATCACGGCCTGAACTTCTTTCTGGACAAGATGCCGACCTTTGCGATCGGCGCGGCGGGCGAATACCGCAATGCCGACGAGGGCTGGGGGATTCCAACCGTCGCGCCGTTCCGCGGCGACCCCGAGTTGTCCTGGCACCTGATCGAGCAGCTGGTGGCGGAGGAGTTCGATCTCACCACCTGCCAGGAGATGGTGGTCGATCACGCCTTCACCCTGCCGATGGCGCTGTGCTGGCCAGATCAGAAATGGCCGGTGCGCACGGTGCCTGTCGTGGTCAACACCGTGCAGGCGCCGCTGCCCTCGGCTGCGCGCTGCTACAAGCTCGGACAGGCGCTCGCGCGCGCGATTGCGTCATGGCCCGGCGATGAGCGGGTGGTCGTGATGGGGACCGGCGGCCTGTCGCATCAGCTCGACGGCACCCGTGCCGGCTTCATCAACAAGGATTTCGATCTCAAGTTCATGAACAGCATGGTCGAAGATCCGGCCTGGGCGACGAAATACTCGATTACGGAGCTGGTCGAACTGTCAGGCACCCAAGGCGTGGAATTGTTGAACTGGATGGTCGCGCGCGGCACCATGCCGGAGCGGGTCAGGAAGCAGCACGCCAACTATCACCTTCCGATTTCCAACACCGCGACCGGGCTGATGGTGCTTGAACCAGCGGCATGAGGCCTGCCGCCAGAGCGCGATGAGTTTCAGGTGAAACCGTGAGCCGCAGGCTTCCCGCCTCTCCCATCGGGAGAGGCCGGATTGCGCCGGACGATGCTTCGCATCGCCGCGGCAATCCGACCTCTCCCCGCTGGGGAGAGGTGAACGCTGCGGCGACCAACTAACCCGATCTCATCAGGCCTATGCCTCCGCGACCGCGTCGCCCCAGGCATGGAACACCTCGGTCGCGCCGCTGTTGGTGTCGCCGTCGCGCAGCACGATGCTCGGGAAGGCGAACTTGCCGGGCCAGCTCTGTACGCGGGCTTCCTCATAGTCGAACTGCTGGCGCAGCGTCTCGCGCACTTCCGCCGGCAGGCGCACATCGCCGATCACGATGGCGCCTTCGCTGGCATCGATGCGCGGCTGATGGATGGCAGCGTCCAGGTCCATGCCAAAATCCATGATGAAGGAGATCAGCTGCGACACCGCGGGCAGGATGCGGCGGCCGCCGGAGGCGCCGACCGCAAAGCGCCGGCCATCGGAGCCATGCGCGACGACGGGCGTGTAGTTGCAGAGGCAGCGCTTGCCCGGCGCCAGCGAATTGGCTCCGCCCGGCGTCGGATCGAACCACATGATGCCGTTGTTCATGGTGATCCCGCTTTGCGGCGTGACGAATTTGGAGCCGAAGGTCGAGAGCAGGGTCTGCGTCACCGCCGCCATGTTGCCGTGACGGTCGACCACCGCATAATGCGTGGTGCAGCTCGGCGCCAGATGCTCGGCACCAAGCGCACGGCGGCCGTCGGCATCGCCCATGTCCTTGAGCCGCTCGCGATAGGCCGCCTGCAGCGCCAGCGCGTAGGCCTTATAGGCCGCCGCATCAGGCCCGTTGGCGCCTGCGTGCAGATCGCCGAGCTGCCGCAGCGTCTGCGCCAGTGTCGGGCCCGCGGTGAGCTCCGGCGTCGCGTAGACGGTGCCGCCGCGATAGGGGATCTGCAACGGCTCGCGCCAATGGGCCTGGAAGGCGGCGAGGTCTTCGTATGACAGCGAGCCGCCGGCCGCCTTGATGTCGGCCGCCATGCTGCGCGCGAGGTCGCCCTGGTAGAAGTCGCGCGCGCCCTGTTCGGCGAGATGCGAGAGCGTCGCCTTCAGCCGCTCCTGCGGCAGCCGGAGCACCGAGCGGATGCCCCATTGCGGCTGCGGCGGCAGGCCGTCGCGCAAATAGGCGGCGGCGCTCGAGGGATAGCGGCGCAGATCGGCAGCCGCGCTGCCTATCGACAATGTCGTCCACCAGTCGACCAAAAGCCCCTCCGCGGCCAGCGCAACGCTCGGCGCGATCAGCTCGCGCCACGGCAGCTTGGCGTAACGGCGGTGTGCCTCCTCATGGCCCGCGACCACGCCGGGCACCGCGATGGAGGAGGGCCCGTGCAGATTGCGATCGTCCTTCACCCGCGGCCAGGGGAAGATGTCGGACGCCGCGCCATCGCCGGTGAGCGGATAGTCCTCGACGCGCAGGCTTTGCGGCGCGCGCATGCCGTAGTCGATCACCTCATAGCGGTCCTGGTCGGCCCGGTAGAGCACCATCGCGCCGCCGCCGCCGACACCGCTCATCCATGGCTCCAGCACGCCGAGCGCAAACCCGGTCGCGATCACCGCATCGACGCAGTCGCCGCCCGCGGCCAAAACCTCCGCGCCGATCTCGGCCGCGCGGCGCGACTGCGAGGCGACGATGCCGCCCTTCGACTCGACGGCGGGCTTGCGGATCTGCTGGCGATTGGAGAGGTGGTCGGACATGGTCTGCTGCACCGGTGCTTGAGGCGATTGGATTGCCTAACAGCCGCGCCGAGGCGTTGTCCAGACAGGCGCAGACGGGCCAGCAATGCGCGGATGCGGGCTACACGGCTCCCCGTCGTCCCGGACAGGCGCAGCGCAGCATTGTAGGGCGGGCAAAGCGCAGCGTGCCCACCATCCGCACTCGGTGCACGAAGCGGTGGGCACGGCGGGAAGTGCGCCTTTGCCCACCCTACGCAGCGCCATCCCTCACGCAGCAACCCGCGCCAGCCCCTCCCAGTCGAATTCGACACCATGGCCCGGCCGCGATGGCGCGAGCGCCATGCCGTCGTCCAGCACCAGGGGATGCGCGATGTAGCGGTCGAGGCCGAAGCCATGCGACTCGAGATAGGAGCGGTTCGGACAGGCCGCGAGCAGATGCACGGTGATGTCGTGCGCGCCGTGGCTGGTGACCGGCAGGTTGAAGGCCTCCGCAAGCCGCGCAATCTTCATGAAAACGGTGACGCCGCCGCAATTGGTGACATCGGGCTCGGGATAGGACACCGCGCCGCTCGCGATATAATTTTTGAACTCCCACAGCGTGCGCAGGTTTTCACCGGCCGCGATCGGCACGCCGCCTGCCGTGAGAATGCGGGCGTGGCCTGCGACATCGTCGGGAATGATCGGCTCCTCCAGCCAGACGAGATCGAACGGCAGAAGCGCGCGGGCGGCGCGTACGGCCTCTTCCACCGTCCATTTCATGTTGGCATCGGCCATCAGCGGAAAGCCCTCGCCGAGATGCTCGCGCGTCGCCCGCACGCGGGCGACATCGGAGGCGAGGTCCGGCCGTCCCACCTTCATCTTGATGGCGCGAAAACCCTTGCGCAGATTGTCGTCGGTCTGCCTCAACAGCGCCTCGACGGAGAGGTCGAGATCGATGCCGCCGGCATAACAGGGCACGCGATGATCGAAGCCGCCGAGCAGGCGGAACAGCGGGAGCCGCGCGCGTCGCGCCTTCAAGTCCCATAGCGCGATGTCGAGCGCGGAGAGCGCGAGCACGGTCGGTCCGCCGCGGCCGCCATAATGCAGCGCCCACCAGACATGCTGCCAGACCGCCTCGGTGTCCTCGGCCTCACGGCCCTCGACAAGGGACGGCATCTCGCGGCGCAGGATGTCGGCAATCGCACCGCCATTGCGCCCGACCGTGTAGCTGTAGCCCGTGCCTTCCGCGCCGTCAGCATCGCGCACACGCAGCGTGATCAACTCGAATGCGGTGATCTCGCCATGCGTGCTGTCGGACAGCGTGACGGAGAGGGGGATCCGGTAGTGCCCGGTCTCGATCGATGCAATGCGTGCCATTGGGCTTCCACCCGTTTGTTGTTTTTGCTCGAGGTTAGGCGGGGAAGGGGACCGGAGCAAGCCGCTGCGATGGTGCTTCGCGTTGGAACGATTCCTCGTCGTCCCGGCGAGAGTGTGGTTGTTCTCTCACTCCGCTACGAAGCCTTGCCATCATCGCTCTTGCCGGTCTCATCGCGCTGCTCCTCCGGCTCCTCGATCAGCACCGCCGGCTCGTCATAGCCTGCGCGGCTGGAGTAGAACAGCAGGGCCATCAGGCCGACGCCGACCGCGATCGAGAAGATGGCGCCGAAGGCCATTGCGAGGTAACCCGCGATCGGCACGTCGGTATCCGTCCGGGTCCAGCCGAAATAGCCGGTGGCGGCGGCGGCAATCAACAGCAGCACAAGCACCGTCAACACGGCCCAAGTGCCGATGCGCGAGCCGGGCGCAAGCGATCCCGCGCGCGTTCCTTGCGGCCTCTTCCATGACACATGCTCCTCGAGCGTGAGGCGCCGCTCCGGCGGCGATGCTCACGGCGCGGTGGTTGCCTTGCCCGCGATGGCCTTCAATGCGCCCGACATCGCTTCGATCGTCGACTTGGTGGCATCATCCAGGCCGTGGCGCTGCGCGGTCCAATGCGGATCGTTATAGGAGACCCAGGTGATGCCCGCTGCGTCCTGCCACACCAACGCCTTCAACGGCAGGTCGATCCCGATCGTCTGCAGCGCCTGCATCAGCGGTGTGCCGCCTTTGGCGTTGCCGAAGATCAACAGATCGGTCGGCCGCAGCGGCAGGCCAACCGCAGCGGCGCCTGCGGCATGGTCAATATGAGCAAACACCATCATGCCCCTGGCCCGGACCTCGGCCTCGAGCCGGTTCATCGTCTCTTCCGGCCCGGAGGCACTGCGGAGGGTGATCAGTCCGTCTGTGGCCATGGCTCGTGCTCCTGGTGGCAATTTCAAAGTGGTCATGCTGTGCGTGCGACGATCGCCAGTTCAGCGGGGCGTGCGCTCTCGCATGTTCCCGAACAGTCGCGGCGGATCGAATTTGTCCCGTCCGACCTCATGCGATTTTGGTTCGACGGGCAAATCACTTCGGCGACAAGGTGCGCCCTCAATCTTCAAGAGGGTGATGCTGATGCCAAAGCTCGGGCTGACTCAAGCCGCGAGGCGGCGAACGCATCTCTGAGAGGGCATTTTTGAATGGCTTCGCGCGCAACCGTGGTTTACCCATGCGCCCTGTCGAACCGGGAGCCCAGCATGCCGACCGTCGATCTGAACTCCGACCTTGGCGAAGGTTTTGGCGCCTACACCTGCGGCGATGACGAGGCGATGCTCGCGATCGTCACCTCGGCCAATGTCGCCTGCGGCTTCCATGCCGGCGATCCGGAGGTGATGGCGCAGACCTTTGCCACGGCGAAGAAGCGCGGCGTCAATGTCGGCGCGCATCCCGGCTTTCCGGACCTGTGGGGATTTGGCCGCCGTCGCCTGCCGTTCTCCGCGGCCGAGATCGAGCGGCTGGTCGCCTACCAGATCGGCGCGGCGGCGGCGCTCGCCGCCTATTCCGGCCACCGCATCACCTATGTGAAGACCCATGGCGCGCTCGGCAACATCGCCTGCGAGAATCGCGAGATTGCCGATGCGGTGGCCCGCGCTTCGCGCGCGGTCGATCGCAACCTTGCATGTCTGGCGCCGGCGCTCAGCGAACTGATCGCGGCAAGCGAGGCCCTCGGCATTGCTTCGTTCCAGGAGATCTATGCCGATCGCGGCTACACCGAGACCGGGCAACTGATCCCGCGCGGGCAGCCGGGCGCGATGATCCTCGATCCGGAGCAGGCGGCCACGCGGGTGATCGAGATGATCAAGGCCGGCGCGATCATCACCGCACGCGGCACAGCTCTGGCGACGGCGGTCGATTCCATCTGCGTGCACGGCGATTCCGTGCATGCGGTGCAGACCGCGCGGCTGATCCGCACCCGGCTGGAGCAGGCGGGGGTTCGCCTGGCATCGTTCGGAACCGGCGAGGTATGATTTGAGGCTCGCGGCCGGGCATTTTGACGTGCATTGGCGCGCCGATTGTGCCACGGAGAAGCCGCCGCGGTCGCGATTCCGCTCCAGGCGAGCCTTGGTTTCCGAGCCTTGGGTTTCGAGTCTTGGCTTTGCGGGCCGCGCCGATCACCTGCAGGCAGGCTAACCGGCTCTGAAGAGGCCAAATGATCAACAGAAATTCGCTCGATTCCCAGCTGTCGCTCGCAAAGGACAAGATCCGTGTCCTGCTGCTCGAGAACATCAGCGAGACCGCGGTCGCGGCCATGCGCTCGGCCGGCTACACCAATATCCGCCATCTGCCCAAGGCGCTCGACGGCGCCGCGCTGAAGGAGGCCATTCGCGGCGTGCATCTGCTCGGCATCCGCTCGCGCACCCAGGTCACCGCGGAGATTCTGGAAGAGGCGGATCGGCTGATCGCGATCGGCTGCTTTTCCGTCGGCACCAACCAGGTCGATGCCGAGACCGCGCGGCACGCCGGCATTCCCGTATTCAACGCGCCGTTCTCCAACACCCGCAGCGTCGCCGAGCTCGTGATCGGCGAGATCATCATGCTGCTCAGGCGGATTCCGGCGCGCTCGGTCGGCGCGCATCAGGGGCGCTGGGACAAGTCGGCGGACCGCAGCTTCGAGGTGCGCGGCAAGACGCTCGGCATCGTCGGCTATGGCAATATCGGCTCGCAACTCTCCAATCTCGCCGAGGCCTTCGGCATGAAGGTGATCTACTACGATCACACCGACAAGCTCCGCCACGGCAACACCGAGCCGGTGGACAGCTTGCAACAGCTGCTCGCGCAGAGCGACGTGGTCTCGCTGCATGTGCCGGAGACGCCGGCGACGCAGGGCATGATCGGCGCCGCGGAAATCGCGGCCATGAGGCAGGGCGCCTATCTCATCAACAACAGCCGTGGCACGGTCGTCGATCTCGACGCACTGGCCGGGGCGCTGCGCGAGAACAGGCTCGCGGGTGCGGCGGTCGACGTGTTTCCGGTCGAGCCCGGCTCGGCGGGTGAGCGCTTCACCTCGCCGCTGCAGGGCCTGGAGAACGTGATCCTCACGCCGCATATCGGCGGCTCGACGGAGGAGGCGCAGGAGCGCATCGGCTCGGAGGTCGCACGAAAGCTGGTCGATTACAGCGACGTCGGTGCGACCATGGGCGCGGTGAACTTCCCGCAGGTGCAGCTGCCGGCGCGCCCGATGGGGACGCGCTTCATCCAGGTGCAGCGCAACCTGCCGGGCATGCTCGGGCAGTTGAACGAGGTGCTCGCGCGCAATTCGATCAACATCGCCGCGCAATATTACGAGGCGCAGGGCGACATCGGCTATGTCGTGCTCGACGCCGATGCGTCGACCGCCGACAGCCGCAAGGTGCTGGCCGATATCCGCGCGCTGGAAGGTACGATCCGCGCCCGGCTGCTCTACGAACGCGGCAGGTGAGCCGAGGAGCAGCCGCATTTGCCGGGGCGCGGAAATCGACCTGATGGCCAGCTATGGACTTTGCTGGCCAATGCTCCTATCGCAGGTGATACGCATCATACCAGGAGTTGAGATCCGTGGCTGACAGCCAGCCCTCTGCTACACCTTTGGCCTCCATCGAAGCGGTCGAAAGCGGGCTTGCCTCGCAGGGTTACATCGCGAGCCGGCAGATCGCGACCGCCGTCTATCTCTCCGACAAGATCGCCAAGCCGATCCTGGTCGAGGGACCCGCGGGCGTCGGCAAGACCGAGCTTGCCAAGGCGATCGCGGCCTGGCGCGGGCTGAAGATGATCCGCCTGCAATGCTATGAGGGGCTGGACGAGGCCAAGGCGCTCTATGAATGGAAATACGCCAAGCAGCTGCTCTACACCCAGATCCTCAAGGACAAGCTCGGCGAAGTCCTGGGCGGCGCGCAAACCCTGCACGCGGCGCTCGATCAGCTGCATGATTTCGGCGACGTGTTCTTCTCCAAGGAATTCGTCGAGCCGCGGCCGCTGTTGCAGGCGCTGGAGCAGCCGGGCGGCTGCGTCCTCCTGATCGACGAGATCGACAAATCGGATGCGGAGTTCGAGTCGCTGTTGCTCGAGATCCTCTCCGACTTCCAGGTCTCCATTCCCGAGCTCGGCACCATCGCGGCCGCAGTGCCGCCGACCGTGATCCTGACGTCGAACAGCGAGCGCAATCTCGGTGATGCGCTCAAGCGCCGTTGCCTGCATCTCCACATCGGCTTCCCCGAGCAGAAGCTCGAGGAACGCATCGTCGAGAGCCGCGTGCCCGGTATCTCGCAGGCCTTGCGCCGGCAACTGGTCGGCTTCATCCACCAGATCCGCACCCTGGATCTGAAGAAGCAGCCCTCGGTGAGCGAGACCATCGACTGGGCCCGCGTCCTGGTGCTGCTCGAGGCCAGCGAGCTCGGCCATGACATGGTCCGGGATACGCTCAACGTGCTCCTGAAATATGAATCCGATGTCGAGGCCGCGCTGCCGCATGTGACGAGCTTCGTTGCGACGGCTGCACGCCAGAACGTGTTCGGCTGAATGGCATGAGAGAGAACCTGCATCGCTTCTTTCGCGCGGCGCGGGGAGCGGGGGTTCATGTCTCGCCGGCCGAGAGCATCGATGCGATGCGGGCGGTCTCGACCGTCGGCATCTCCGATCGGGCTGTCCTGCGCGACGCGCTGCTGCTGACGCTCGCCAAATCCGAGGACGAGAAAAAGGCGCTGGGCGCCTGCTTCGATCTGTTCTTCGCCTCGCCCGAACCACAGCAAGCGGATGGCGACGCCGCAGAGCCCAGTGAGGCCGGCGAGTCCGGTGGCGAGACGTCGGACGAGAGCCCTCAAGCCACGCAGGATCATGGCGCGGAAGGTGGCGATGCCGGCCAGCCCGCCGGGCTTGGCGCACTCGCGCAGATGCTGTTGTCGCAGGACCGCGCTGCGATCTCGGCGGCGATCGCCAGCGCTTCAGCCGCGGCCTCGCTGACGGAGATCCGGTATTTCACCCAGCGCGGCATCTTCTCCGGCCGCATTCTCGAACAGATGGGCATCGCCCGCCTCAACGACGATCTGGAGACGCTGACGGCAACCAATCCTGCGCTCGCCGAACGGCTCTCGACCTTGACCGACGGCCTGCGCGAGAACGTGCGCGACGTGGTCGCGCAGGCGCTGCTGCTCTACGGACGCGAGGAGGCGGAGAATTTGCGCAACGAGATCCTGCGCAATGCGCCGCTGGCGCGGATCGAGCCGCGGCGGATCGAAGAGATGCGCACGCTGATCCGCCACATCGCGCGCCGGCTGCGTGAGCGCTACGCCAAGCCGCGCAAGCGTCAGCGCCGGGGTCATCTCGATGTCCGCCGCACCTTGCGGCGCAACGCCGCCTGGGGCAGCGTTCCCTTCCTCACCGCGTGGAAGCGGAGACATCGCGAGCGGCCGAAGATCGTCGCACTCTGCGACGTCTCGGGCTCGGTCGCCCGTGTCTCCGACTTCTTCCTGCTGCTGATCCACAGCCTGCACGAGGTCGTGTCCGACGTCCGCTCCTTTGCGTTCTCCGGACACCTGATCGAGGTCAGCGAGGTCCTGGAATCCAAGAGCGCGGAAGAAGCCATGCAGGACATCATGTCCAGGGTCGGCTTCGGCTCGTCGGACTACGGCACCTCCTTCGCCGATTTCGAGCGACAATGGATGGAGACCGTGACGCCGCACACAACGGTGATCGTGCTGGGCGATGCGCGCAGCAACAACCTCGATCCCGGCGCCGACATCCTGCGCCGCATCTCCGAACGGGCGAAGCGGCTGGTCTGGCTCAATCCGGAAGGACGCATGACCTGGGGCTTTGGCGATTCCGAGATGTTGCGCTACGCGACGTTCTGCAACCTGGTGCGGCAATGTTCGACCGCCCAGCAGCTGGAGCGCGCGATCTCCGACATCGTCGCGGCCTATCGTTAAAAGGCGAGACGGCGGCGGTGACCTCGCGGCAAAGTGAAAAGATGACCCCTGTCATCCCATTGATGGGCGACGCGCTGCGACTACGTGAAAGTGCAGTTCAACGCCATGATCACGGAGAATGACAATGGCCAGTAGATCCCACAAATCCACCCAGTATCGCTATGAGCTCGTGCACGGCGAGGATGCCGACTTCGTCGCCTATCAGCGTCGTCTCGGCGGCGTGTGGCAGACCTTTTCGACTTGGATGGTCCCGCGTAGCGGCTGCGAATAGTCGCTTGGAGCGCTGCTCCTAGAGCGGTGCCGGCGGATCGAAGGCGCGAATTGGCGGCAGGTTTCCCGAAAATTTCTCGCACTCGACCACAGTCACCTGACCGCAGCAGCCTTGTGCGAGACGCGATGTGCCGATGTCGCGGGTCAGGACGTTCGGATTGCCGTGGACGCACATCGGTTGCGGCTCCGCGCCCGGCTCGGGATCGTACCACGCGCCGGTCGAGAGCTGGATCACGCCGGCCATCACGTCGTCGGACACGATCGCGGCGGCAAGACAGGCGCCGCGATCGTTGAACAGGCGAACGATGTCACCATCCGCAATGCCGCGGCGCGCCGCATCGGCGGGGCTGAGACGAACCGTCTCCCGTCCCCTGATCTTCTTCGACTGGCTGTAGGCGCCGAAGTCGAGCTGGCTGTGCAGCCTCGTCGAGGGCTGGTTCGCGATCAGCGTCAGGGGATGACGCTCCGAGGCAGGCTCTGTCGATGGCAGGAAGCTCGGATGCGCAGGGCAATCCGGATAGCCGCACCTTGCGATGGTCTCCGAATAGATCTCGATCTTGCCGCTTGGCGTCGGCAGCCTGTTGTTATCGGGATCGTCTCGAAAGGCGCGCAAGGAGCCGCCATCGTCGCGCGCTGAAGGCAGCATGAGCTCGCCGCGCTGCCAGAACTCCTCGAAATCGGGCGCGTCGCAGCCCATCTCCGCCAACGCCCGTCGCGTCGGCTCATACAGATGCGCGAGCCATTGCCGGCTGCTCCGCCCCTCGGTGAAGGCCTCCTCGACGCCGAGCTTGCGCGAGAGCTCGGCGAAAATGTCGAAATCGTCGCGCGCCGCGCCGATCGGGTCGGCGACCTTGCGCATCGCGATCAGCCGCGGGTCGGTCGCGGCGGCGCCGATGTCGTCGCGCTCCAGCGTCATGGTCGCCGGCAGCAGGATGTCCGCAAATCTCGCCGTCGGCGTCCAGGCGCTCTCATGCACGACGATGGTCTGCGGCATGTTGAAT
>Ga0209062_1004973_pt1 | contig 13301 bp, 7 predicted proteins | sample Coa_R2_2_FD_187158 | JGI IMG/M metagenome (GOLD analysis project Ga0209062, IMG submission 187158) | Surface soil microbial communities from Centralia Pennsylvania, which are recovering from an underground coalmine fire - Coalmine... | ecosystem: Environmental > Terrestrial > Soil > Unclassified ... | reverse complement strand
TCGGTCAACTCTATGGCGGGCAATCTGACGGCTCAGGTTCGCAATATCGCCGAGGTAACCACTGCCGTGGCCCGCGGCGATTTGTCTCGCAAAATTACCGTCGATGCGCGCGGCGAAATCCTGGCGCTGAAGGAAACCATTAACACTATGGTGGACCAGCTCAGCTCCTTCTCATCCGAAGTGACACGCGTAGCGCGCGAAGTGGGCACCGAAGGCAAACTGGGCGGCCAGGCCGATGTTTATGGAGTCGCCGGTACCTGGAAGGATTTGACCGAATCGGTCAACTCCATGGCTTCCAACCTCACCAATCAGGTCCGTAACATTGCGCAAGTCACCACAGCGGTGGCCAACGGCGATCTTTCGCGCAAGATCACTGTGGATGTGCGCGGTGAAATCCTGGAGCTCAAGGACACCATCAATACCATGGTGGACCAGCTCAACTCGTTTGCCTCTGAGGTCACACGCGTGGCGCGTGAAGTGGGCACCGAAGGCAAGCTCGGCGGCCAAGCCGAAGTGCGCGGGGTTGCAGGAATCTGGAAAGATCTTACTGACAACGTCAACCTCATGGCGGCCAACCTGACTACCCAGGTGCGCGGCATTGCCAAGGTGGTCACCGCTGTCGCCAACGGGGATTTAGAGCGCAAACTGGTCCTCGAAACAAAGGGCGAAATCGCCGAGCTCGCCGACACCATCAACGCCATGATCGATACACTGGCAACCTTTGCGGATCAGGTGACGACCGTGGCTCGGGAAGTGGGCATCGAGGGCAAGCTCGGCGGCCAGGCGCGTGTTCCCGGTGCTGCTGGCATCTGGCGTGACCTGACCGACAATGTCAACCAGCTTGCGGCTAACCTGACCACCCAGGTACGCGCAATCGCCGAGGTGGCTACAGCCGTCACAAAAGGCGATCTGACTCGATCGATTACGGTAGAGGCTCAAGGTGAAGTCGCCGCGCTAAAAGACAACATCAATGAGATGATTCTCAATCTGGCGGAAACCACTCGGAAGAACACCGAGCAGGACTGGCTCAAAACCAATCTGGCGAAGTTCACCCGCATGGTGCAGGGTCAGCGCGACCTGTTCACTGTGGCCCAGCTCCTCCTTTCCGAGCTCACTCCGCTGGTTGGTGCTCAGCGCGGAACCTTTTATATTGCTGATAGCTCAGGCGCAGAGCCGGTCCTGAAGTTTCTCGCCGGTTACGCCTATGACGAACGCGACGGCATTCCCACTGAATTCAAATTCGGCCAAGGTCTGGTCGGTCAATGCGCGAAAGAAAAACAGCGCATCGTGGTGCGCGACGTGCCGCAGAATTACATCCACATTAGCTCCAGCCTTGGCCAGGCGGCGCCCGTGACAATTGTAGTGCTGCCGGTGCTCTTTGAGGGTGAGGTCAAAGCTGTCGTGGAACTGGCTTCCTTCCAGCAGCTTTCCGACATTCATTTGACGTTCCTCGAGCAACTCACCGAGAGCATGGGCATCGTGCTCAACACCATTGCTGCCACCATGCGTACGGAGCAGCTTCTGCAACAAAGCCAGGCGCTCGCCGAAGAGCTACAGAAAACCAACGCTGAGCTGCAGGAAAAGGCTCAGTTGCTAGCTGAACAAAACACCGAAGTCGAGGCAAAAAACCGCGAAATCGAGCAAGCCAAACAAGCGCTTGAAGAAAAAGCCGAGCAACTGGCGCTCACTTCGAAATACAAAAGCGAGTTTCTCGCCAATATGTCTCATGAGCTGCGCACGCCCTTAAACAACCTGCTCATCCTGGCGCGTGTGCTCGCCGACAACACAGAGGGTAATTTGAACCCCAAGCAGGTCAAGTTCGCAGAGACGATTCATTCTTCTGGAACCGACCTGCTCGCTCTCATCAACGACATCCTGGATCTTTCAAAGATCGAATCTGGCAAGATGGACGTCGAAATCGGCAATGTGCGCTTCACGGAATTGCAGGATTACTGTACGCGCACCTTCCGGCACGTTGCCGAGGGCAAGGGCCTCGAATTCAGTATTGACATCGAACCGGCGCTCATGTCAGAAGTGATCCGGACCGATGCCAAGCGGCTGCAGCAGGTCCTCAAAAACCTGCTGTCGAATGCCCTGAAGTTCACGCAGCAGGGCTTCGTGCGCCTGAAAATGGAGCGCGCCCATACAGGCTGGAGCGCTGCACACCCGGTTCTGAACCGCGCAAAAAGCGTGATCGCTTTCTCAGTAATCGACACCGGAATCGGAATCGCGCCGGATAAACAGCGCATCATCTTTGAAGCTTTTCAGCAGGCGGACGGTACAACAAGCCGGAAATATGGTGGAACCGGACTCGGGCTGTCCATCAGCCGTGAGCTGGCGCGCCTGCTGGGTGGTGAAATTCGCCTGCAAAGTGCTCTTGGCCGCGGCAGCACCTTCACGTTATATCTCCCGCAATATTACATTGCATCGGCGCCAAAACTCGAAACCCTGGATACGGCTTCCCTGCCCCAATCTTCCCCTGTCGAGACACCCTCGGCTGTTAACTTGCTTCTCCCCTCCACCCCTTCATCTGTTGAAGAAGATGTTGTGATCGATGATGATCGCAATCTGATTGCACCTGGCGAGAAGGCATTATTGATCGTCGAAGACGATCCCACCTTTGCCCGTATCATGATGGATCTGGCGCATGAGCGCGGTCTCAAAGTGCTGGTCGCACTGCAAGGCGGAGTGGCCATCACGTTAGCTCGTGAATTTGAGCCGGGCGCGATTACCCTCGACGTGCGCCTTCCTGACATGAGCGGATGGGCTCTCTTAGATCGTCTCAAACACGATCGCGTCACAGCGCATATACCCGTTCATCTCATTTCGGCTCATGAGGAGAGCCGGCGAGGATTTGCACTGGGCGCAATGAGCTGTCTGCAAAAGGCACTCACGAAGGAGTCGCTTGAAGAAACCTTCGAGCTCATCCAGCAATCCATGAAACTAGAAAAGCGGCGGCTTCTTTTAATCGTTGAAAATGAAGTGCGCCGGCAGGATATTCACAACCTGATCGCAGGCGAAGACCTGGAAATTGTGCACCTGTCGGATCTCAACGAGGCCTTGGCGCGCATCCGTCAGGACCACATTGACGGCGTCATTTTGGATTGCGTGCTGCCGGGGAAAGAGTGGCTTGAGTTTATAGAAACCGTTCAGGCGCGAAGCGAGCTCTTTGTTCCGCCGATAATCGTATCCGGTACGCACAAGTTATCCGAGAGTCAGATCGCCGAAATTCATCGCTGCGCCCGCGCCAGCGCTGTACGCTATGCGCCTACCATCGAGCGTTTGCTGGATGAAACCGTTCGCGTGCTGCACCGGCGCGAGGACCTTCTCTCTGAGGAACAAAAACGCGTGTTAGCCGATGTCCGCGAAATAGATCTTGCGCTGGCAGGCCGCAAAGTGCTGGTGATTGATGATGATTTGCGCAATATTTTTGCACTCACAAGCGTGCTGGAGCAGCGCGGAATGAAAGTTCTACATGCAGAAAATGGCCGCGCGGGAATTGAAACGCTCTGCTGCGCCAAAGATATCGATATCGTTCTGCTCGATATCATGATGCCCGAGATGGATGGCTATGAAACCAGCCGCGCCATCCGGCAAATTCCTGAGTTTCGCACTCTTCCGATCGTCGCTCTCACTGCCAAAGCCATGAAGGGGGATCGCGAGAAATGCCTGCAGGCCGGTGCTTCCGACTATGTGGCCAAGCCGGTGGATCTCGACCATCTCTTCTCTGTGATGCGTGTGCTCATGACTCGGGACGCGGATACGCGCTTTGAGCATGGTGAGCTTGCAATGCCCAATTGGCTGGCCAGCTACGAGCCGGTGCCCGATGATGACCGCAACAAGATTGAGCCGGGAGATCGCGTGCTGCTGATCGTCGAAGACGATGAGACATTTGCGCACATTCTCGCCGAGTGCGCGCATCGGCATGGACTGAAAGCCATCATCGCCTTGCATGGCAGCTCGGCCATAAAATTGGCTCGTGAGTTTCGTCCTGCTGCTATTTCACTGGATGTCAAACTGCCCGATATCAGTGGCTGGACCGTGCTAGATTGCTTAAAGCACGACCCCGCCACGCGACACATTCCCATACATGTCATCTCTGGCGATGAAAATAGCCGGTCCGGCTTTATTTTGGGAGCCATGAGTTGCACCAAGAAATCCGGCGATCAAGGATTGGAGGACCTCTTCAGTCTCATCGAGCGCTCAATCGAGGTCCGCCCCAAGAAGCTGTTGATCGTTACGGAAAGTCAACGGTTGCGGCAAGAAATCCAGTCCTTTATCGGTGCTTCCGATCTCGAGTTTCTCCATGCTGCTTCCGCGGTCGAGGCATTTGAGCTATTTGCCGCCCATTCCGTGGACGGCATTATCCTAGATTGGGTCATCTCAGGTCGTGTTGGGACAGGGTTTATTGAAGATTTCCAGTCCCGTCTTGCACCCTTCGTTCCGCCATGCATTGTTTTTGGAACCCGCAAACTCAGCTCGGCGCAAGCTGCAGAACTGCATCGCTTGTCTCGATCGAGCGTTGTGAGATATGCCCCGTCTCTCGAGCGTTTGCTGGATGAGACCATCACACTTCTGCACCGCAGGGAAGAGACTCTACCTGAGGAAAAGCGCCGTGTGATTGCTGCATTACGTGACACGGACCCGGTGCTTGCAGGACGGAAGGTTCTTGTCATCGACGACGATCTGCGCAACATCTTTGCGCTCACGGGCATGCTCGAACAGCGCGACCTGACTGTGATCCATGCCGAAGACGGGCTGAGCGGAATTGAGCTTCTACAAAAGCATCCCGACATCGACATCGTTCTGATGGACATCATGATGCCAGGCATCGATGGCTATGAAACCACACGCCGGATTCGCAGTATACGGGAATTCGAATCGCTTCCTATCATTGCCCTTACCGCCAAGGCCATGAAGGGAGACCGTGAAAAATGCCTCGAGGCCGGTGCTTCCGACTACGTGACCAAGCCAGTAGATCTCGATTATCTGTTTTCCGTGATGCGAGTTTGGATTACTCGCCTCTTAGAGCATTCGCATGTTTCCTAGTTCGCAGACCTGGCTATCAGCCACCAGCTTCTGGCAGGCCTGTTTAGCAGGCATCCGTCCGCCTTTGTTTATGCTTTGGCTGGCAGCCTTGCGCATCAGGCCACAGTCGATTTGTTATGAACTCTGAGGTTATCAGACGAGCTCTGCCAGCATCCTCATGCAGCGAAGCCGAGGATGAGGTGAAGATCCTCCTGGTCGATGACGATCAGGACAACTTACTGGCGCTGCAAGCAGTATTAGAGCCTCTTCATCAAAAATTGGTGCTCGCCCACTCGGGGCTCGAAGCTTTGAGGCTATGCCTCAATCATGATTTTGCTGCGATTCTGCTCGATGTCCGCATGCCCGGCATGGATGGATTCGAGACTGCAGAGTTGATTCGGACACGCAAGCGCTCGCGCCACACACCCATTCTGTTTCTCACTGGCTATCGCAGTGATGAACAACTCTTCCGCGGCTACGATTTGGGTGCAGTCGATTTCCTCTTCAAGCCGATTGTTCCTGAAATCTTGCAGAGTAAAGTGGCGGTTTTCGTCGAACTGTGTCGCTCCGAACAGCTCCTTCGTCGCAGAACAGAAGCGCTGGCGATGGCGGAACAGAAATTCCGAGCCGTGCTCGAGGCGGCGCCGGACGCCATGGTAATCACAGGAGCAGACGGCGTGATTCAGCTTGCGAACTCGCGCACCGATTGGCTGTTTGGTTACGCACGCGAGGAAGTAATTGGAGCGAATATCCGAAGTCTCATTCCCGATTGGACGCCCCCGGATCTTCCGTCTTGCGACGATTCGGAGGTGAAATCGACAAGCGGAATCCGCCTTACCGCCCTGAAGCGCAATGGAGCGCGATTCCCTGCCGAAATTACCACCAGCCCCTTCGAAAGCGGGCAAGAACTGCTGATCACAACCGCCATTCGCGATGCCACCGAACAGGTAGAAGCGGAAGAACGCGTGCGCCGCATCAATCTCGAGCTGGAGAAGCGCGTCGCCGAACGTACGGCGGATCTCACGCGCTCCAATGAAGCATTGCGCCAGTTTGCTTGGGCAGCAAGTCATGACTTGCAGGAGCCCACGCGCATGGTTCTCACTTATGCAGAATGGATCGCCAGAAGCGCTTCGCATAAGCTCGAATCCCGCGAACTCGATATGTTGCAATGCGTGCAGCACAACGGGGCGCGTCTGCAGGCGTTACTTTCCGCTCTGCGTCAGTATATTTATATCAGTGAGTCCGGGGGTGGCGAATGGGGATCGGTCGATTGCAATCAGGCTCTGCAAATCGCGCTGCACAATCTGGAGGGCATGATCGCCGATTGCGGCGCCAGAATCCATTGCGGTAAGCTTCCCACAATCGAATCTATCGAGATCCTTCTCGTCCAACTGTTTCAAAATCTCATTAGCAACGCCATCAAATATCGATCTGAAAAGCCTCCTGAAGTGCGCATTTCGGCCGAACCAGAAAACGACGCCTGGCGCTTCACCATTGAGGACAATGGCATTGGAATAGAACCCGAGTACCTGGAATATATCTTTGGCGTCTTCAAACGCTTGCACGGGCAACAGTATTCTGGAACCGGAATCGGCTTGGCCATTTGCAAGGCTGCGGTGGAGCGGCTCGGCGGCAGGATTTGGGCAGAATCGTCAATCGGCAAAGGCTCGGCCTTTCATTTTTCTTTGCCAAAACAGAGGATTTAATGATCAATAACGAACGGCATGTATTGCTTGTCGAAGATAATCGCGGCGATGTTTGGCTGATAGAAGAATGCCTCCGCCAGCGGGGCATTCCCTACCGTCTGACGCATTCAGAAACGGTAGATATTGCGATCAGTATTGTGAATCGCTATCAGATGTCTGATCCGGATATTCCGGACCTCATTCTGCTCGATTACAACCTTCCCCGCGGCGACGCCCTTTCAGTTCTCGCGGCCGCTAAGCGAAATCCCGCCCTTGCCCGCACTCCTAAGGCCGTGATTACTTCATCTGTTGCGCCCAAGGATCAACAAGATTGTCTGCATGCCGGCGCGGACGCCTTCATCTATAAGCCAGGAGATTTAGACGGTTTCTTAACCCAAGTCGGGGGGAAAATTGCAGAACTCCTCGGCGTAAACTCGCATCAGGGGCCGATGGCGAAGAGACTCTGACAATTGCGATAATCACTGCCATGCAGACCAATCGCCGGAGATTCCTCATCGCAAGCGGCCTTTCTGCAGCCGCGGCCTCAAGAGCCTGGGGAGCAAATGATTACATCCGTGTCGGCGCCATCGGTTGCGGAGGCCGTATGCGCGATCTCCTGCATGCCGCCGATACGGTCGGAGGTTACCAGTTGGTCGCCGCCTGCGATGTCTACGAGCCCAGGCGCGATGAGATCCGCGAACGCACCAACAGCTTCGCCAGCACGCACCTCGACTATCGGGAAGTCCTGGACAGAAATGACATCGATGCCGTGCTAATCGCGTCGCCGGATCATTGGCATGTGCGCATGGCGCTGGATGCGCTTGCAGCCGGAAAGGATGTCTACCTGGAAAAGCCCGTCACGCACAAGCTGGAAGAGGGCGATGTGTTGATTCGCGCCGTGCGTAGCTCGACTCGCATCCTCCAGTGCGGCATGCAGCAGCGGAGCTGGGTTCATTTTCAGAGCGCTGTCGACCTGATTCAAGGCGGCAACATTGGCCGTATCACGCGCGTGCGCACGTACTGGTATCAGAATTATCAAAACCGCCCCCCGCGTGTACCTATCGATTTGAATCTGCTGGATTGGAAACGCTGGCTTGGCTCTGCGCCCGATCAGCCCTTCGACGAAGAAAAATTCCGATATTGGCGCTGGTTTTGGGACTTCGGCGGCGGTGCCATGACTGACCTGTTCACCCACTGGATCGATGTCGTCCATTGGGCGATGAAGGTCGCCGAGCCTCAGGAAACACAAGCTATGGGCGATCAATATGTCTTCAAGTCCTGGCAATGTCCGGACACGGTCCAATCGGCTTTGCGATATCCAGGCTTTGAAGTGGGCTACGAAGGCACAATGGTCTCTTCTGTCGACGACGGCGGTCTTGAATTTCGCGGTACGGATGCAACGCTCAAAATTGATCGCGCTGGGATGGCGGTCTATCGGGAAGGCGCAAGAAACCAAAATCCCGTTCTGACAGAACGCAGCTTCAAAGATGGAACTATCTCTCATATGCAGAATTTCTTCGCCTGCATCAGAGATCGAAAGCAGCCCAATGCGCCTGTAGAGAGCGGTGTGGCGGCAGCTCGCGCCGGCCACATCGCGAACCTCGCCTTGCGCAGCGGCCGCAAAATTCTCTGGCCACCCGAGAACTCCCGTCAACATGTAGAATCACCGAATGTAGAATCACCGAAAGAGGAGCAAAAATCGTGAAAGGTTTCAAGGCTTTTATTCTGCGCGGCAACGTCCTCGATCTCGCCGTCGCGGTCGTGATAGGAGGAGCTTTTGGCGCCGTCGTAACCGCTCTCGTAAAAGATCTGCTGACTCCCCTGATCGCAGCGATTGTGGGAAACCCTGATTTCTCCGCCATTGCTTTTACTGTGCATAACAGCAAGTTCGCTATAGGCGACTTCGCCAACGCCGTGATCTCGTTCCTGCTAATCAGTGCTGCCGTCTACTTTTTCGTGATTCTGCCCGTGAACACCCTTACGGCGCGATTGCATCGCGGAGAGCGGCCTCCGGACCCCACCGTCAAAAAATGCCCAGAGTGCTTGAGCAATATCCCGATTGCCGCCCGCCGCTGCGCTTACTGCACTTCTGTATTAACGCCCGAAACCTCCGCGTAGAATACGCCCGTCTTCTAGGTGAAGACTAACCGCTTCTCGTTATCTAGAGCGAAACCGCATGCTTGCCTATCTCCTTTTGGCTGCTTTCCCTGTTTCCACCACTCTGCCTTCGGCCCCGCTCGATGCCGCCTGGTCCATGCTGCGGCAGGGCTCATTAGACAGCAGCGCCGAACGCCGGGCCAAAGCGATTCAGGCTCTGGGCTTGATCACCCGGAATCGCGAGGCCGAGGCCATGGCGGAGAAAGCGCTGAATGAGCCTTCTAGCAGCGTGCGCAGCGCTGCGGCCAGCGCACTCGGACAGATCGGATTACCTTCATCAGCACCGAAATTACGCAGCATCTTAAATGACAAGGACATCAATGTCGTGCTGGCGGCTGCTAATGCCCTTTATCTGCTTAAGGATCCTGCAGCCTATAACGTCTACTATTCCCTGCTCACAGGCGAGCGCAAAGGACCCGGCCTCATCCAATCCCAGCTTCAGCAACTCCGCAATCGAAAAGAGATCGAGAAAATGGCCTTCGAAACAGGCATCGGCTTTGTGCCGTTTGGTGGCGCAGGTTTAGAGGCTTGGCACAGGATCATGCAGAGCCCCGGTATGCCGGTTCTGATTCTTGCCGTCCAGAGACTTGCCACCGATCCCGATCCAAAGAGCGGAGATGCGCTCGTCGGCGCCTGCTCGAACAAACATTGGCAGGTGCGTGCCGCGGCCGTCAGCGCCATCTCGCGGCGTGGCGATCCCGCTTTGATGAATGCTCTGGTCCCCCTGCTCACGGATCCGGATGATACCGTGCGCTATGACACAGCCGCCGCCATCATTCACCTGGCCGATGTCGCCCATCGCCGTAAAGGCTAAGCGCTGATTTTTCACAAACTGCTCGCAGCCTGGCCACACACGTCGCTATAGCAAGAATCACTGCCGAAATTTACATCAAACAGCGCTTCGTTTGCCTCCTTTTGTTCGGGCATTGCTAGACTTGATGTCAGACACAGGCAGGTGTACATGCCTCATCTCGATTTGCCGGGCACTCTCGGCGCACTTCGCAACAGCCGTTACTTTGATTTGCTGCAACCCGAACGGACCCTCAAAGAAGAACTCAGAACCAATTTGATCTGTAAGCTAAACCGGGGAGAGACACTGTTTCCCGGCATCAAGGGATACGATGATACGGTCATTCCGCAGGTTGTAAACGCGATCCTCTCGCGTCACAACTTCATTCTGCTTGGTCTGCGGGGACAGGCAAAAACACGTCTGGCACGCATGCTCACCCGGCTGCTCGATCCCTACATGCCCTATCTTGCGGGCTGCGAGATCCGTGACCATCCCTTACGCCCCATCTGCAAGCGCTGCCGCGACTTGGTTGCCGAAATGGGTGAGGACACGCCCATCGCCTGGCTGGAGCCGGAAGAGCGTTACATCGAAAAGCTGGCGACGCCGGATGTCACCATCGCCGACATGATCGGCGACATCGACCCAATCAAGGCCGCCCGCACGGGCGCCGATATCTCCAGCGAGCTGACCATCCATTACGGCTTGCTGCCTCGAGCCAACCGCGGCTTATTCGTGATCAATGAGCTGCCTGACCTGGCCGGCAAAGTGCAGGTGGGACTGTTCAACATTATGCAGGAAGGCGACGTGCAAATTAAGGGCTATCCCGTCCGCCTGCCGCTCGATATCTTGCTCGTTTTCACAGCAAACCCGGAAGACTATACGGCTCGCGGCAAAATCATCACGCCGCTCAAGGACCGTATTGGAAGTGAGATTCGCACCCACTATCCAATTACGATCGATCAAGGCATCGAGATTACCAAGCAGGAAGCCTGGACCCGCCGCCGTTCCCCAGTTGCTGTGGAGATTCCCAACTTTATCCACGAAATTGTGGAACATATCGCTTTCCTGGCGCGTGAGGACAAGCGAGTCGACAAACGCTCCGGTGTGTCTCAGCGTTTGCCTATCACTGTGCTGGAGAACGCCGTTTCCAATGCCGAGCGGCGGGCTCTTCGCACAAAAGAAAGCTTCGCTGCTCCCCGCGTTCTGGACTTGTATGCCGCACTCCCCTCGATCACCGGAAAACTCGAGCTCGAATATGAAGGGGAGATCAAGGGCAGCGATACCGTCGCGCGCGAGCTCATACGCAGTGCTGTGGGCAAGGTGTACAACTCCTATTTCGATGACGCCAATCTGCGCCCTGTTGTGCAGTGGTTTGAACTAGGCGGCACCCTGCGTCTCGATGAGATGATGCCCTCTCATGAAGTGGTCAAGCAACTCAGTCGCATTCAGGACCTGCTGGCCTTGACTAATCGATTGGGGCTGTCTGCAAACGATAGCGACGCCCTGCGGGCTTCGGCCGGAGAGTTCATTCTGGAAGGCCTATACGCCCACAAACGCATCAGCCGTAATGAAGAATTAGAATTCGTCGCTTCCGAACGCTTCTCCTCCCGCGGCGAGCGCACCCGCGACGAACGTGAGGATTTGCGCCGCGGTTTCGATCCGCGCCGTGGCAATGTAGGCGGTGGCGGAAGACGGAATCTGAACTGATCGGCGGATCCTATGCGCAGGATCTCTTACTCGAAATTTTCCGAAGAAGATCTCGGCATTGAAGCAGAGGATCTTCTTCGGGCACTCGCCGACTACTTCCTGCAAAGTGGTTTTCAAAATCCTTATCTGCGCTTTTCTGAACTCAACGCGCACACCCTGGAGCAGCTTAAAGAGGCAATCGAGCGCGCCTTGGAAAGTGGAGAGCTGTTTCCCCCCGATCAGCTCGAACAGATGCGGCAGCGCCTCGCAGAGATGTCCGCCCGCCAGCGGGAACAACTCCTTGAAAATCTGATTCGAAAGCTCGAAGAGGCTGGCTACATCAACATGGAGGGAGAGCCGCCCGAAACGCCCAGCGCTCCCGGTCCGGACGGTGGTCCGGAAACAAAAGCCCGCTTTGAGGTGACAGATAAAGCGATTGATTTCCTCGGCTATAAAACCCTCAAAGACCTGCTGGGCTCACTCGGAAAGTCGAGCTTCGGGGCTCATGACACACGCGATCTTGCTACCGGCATCGATGCAAGCGGTGGTCCCAAACCCTATGAGTTTGGTGACCTGCTCAACCTCGATGTGAGCGCCACCCTCTTTTCCGCACTGCAGCGCGAGGGCCTGCGGCTTCCCCTCAACTTGGAGTATTCCGACCTCCATGTGCATCAAGCCGAGTATCAGAGCTCGTGCGCAACTGTGCTCATGCTCGATTGCAGCCACAGTATGATCCTCTATGGCGAGGATCGCTTTACACCAGCCAAGAAAGTAGCGCTCGCGCTCTCTCATCTGATCCGCACGCAATATCCTGGCGATTCCCTGCGCTGCGTGCTGTTCCATGATTCCGCCGAGGAGCTGCGCATCTCGGAGCTGGCTCGCGTGCAGGTGGGTCCCTACTACACCAATACCCGTGATGGCCTGATTCTCGCCCAGCGTTTGCTAGCCCAAGAAAAGAAGGACATGAAGCAGATCATCATGATCACAGATGGCAAGCCCTCCGCGATCACTCTCGAAGACGGACGTATTTATAAGAACGCCTTCGGGCTTGATCCGCTTGTGATCAGCCAGACGCTTGAAGAAGTCGCCCGTTGCAAAAAGCGCGGTATTCTGATCAATACCTTCATGCTGGCGAGCGACTACGGACTGGTGCAATTTATCCAAAAAGTTACCGAAATGTGCCGCGGCAAAGCCTACTTCACCACGCCCTACACTCTCGGCAACTACCTCTTGATGGACTATATGAATCGCAAGACCAGAACGATTCACTGACACACGCAGTTTCCAATTTACGCCAACCCGCTTCCCTACTGAGCCACTTCGCAAGCCTTGCTGGCAGTTCGAGCTAGCCTGTTCCCGCAACTGACAATCAGGGAGCTTCTCTTATAGCAGATAATAGGAAAAGTGGCTTCACCGAGGCTGACGCAGATCCCTGCTCAAATGCAGCAAGAATCAGCCGCTGCCAGTCAGTCCCTCCCCACAGCGGTAGCATATCTACTCCTCTGCATTCTCTACTTTGCGCTGCTGGCTTGGGCCAAGCCGAACTATGGGGCAGATCCGCTGAGTTATGCTGGTGATGCATACCGGTTTGCGCAGCAGCACAGCTTAGCCAATACGCGCGCAATCTGGGAGTTTGGTCATCTCATCTGGCGGCCACTCGGTGTGCTGCTCCTTCCCTTGTTTGAGCCGCTAGCCTCTCGTTTTCATGTCTCGCCGCAGCTTGTGCCGCTGATGGCGCTCATCACCCTGAGCGTGCTCTTCACTTTGGCCGCCACCCTCATTGTCTGCCACATCACACGTTTGCTGTCCGGCTCAAACAGCGCCGGCATCATTGTCTCCATCCTGTTTCTCACCAGCAACGCCGTGCTGAATTACGCGCGTTCGGGTTATCCCTACGCTCCAGGCCTAGCCATGCAACTTCTTGCCGTGAGCATAATCGTCACCCCGTTTCGGCG
>Ga0209062_1004971_pt1 | contig 13304 bp, 7 predicted proteins | sample Coa_R2_2_FD_187158 | JGI IMG/M metagenome (GOLD analysis project Ga0209062, IMG submission 187158) | Surface soil microbial communities from Centralia Pennsylvania, which are recovering from an underground coalmine fire - Coalmine... | ecosystem: Environmental > Terrestrial > Soil > Unclassified ... | reverse complement strand
GCGCAGGAGGAGGGCGGGTGGGGAGTTGCGGTTGGGGATGGTGGCGACGTACATGACTTCTGTATATCGCACACAATTGAACATGTCAAGATAAATATTCACACAACATGACTACATCTTGGCTCCAGAATTCCCGTAACTCGCGCCGACACAACAACTTCCCCTCATTACTGCGGGGGAAGATCCGTCAGGGACTCGAATTGACCCGCCGAGCCGCTGATCTCCGGCTGTGGGTCGGTGCGGGAGGTGAAGGGTACAGGTCGCGGCCCACGTCCCCCGAGCGGCTGCAGGGACGATAAGTTCACTGCACCCTGGTCGCGCAGGCGTTCCAAGAGCAGCCGGCACTCGTGATTTTTCAGCTTTCCGTTAGGCCGCTTCCAGTCCAGAAGCTTGCACAGGGTGCGGGAGATTTCGGTGAGACTGAGCGCGCTGCACTGCGCGGCCACTTCTCGGATCATCTCCAGTTCGGAGATCGAAAAGCGGAGAGCACAAAAGGTTAGCGGGACAAGGGGAGGATGCGGATTGGGCGTTTCTCTTCGCTGCATCCCATCTTAGGGAAGCGAAGTTACTGTGATTTGTCCAGCAGAAAATCGCGGGGCGTTCTGCCATCCCCAACTCTGCGGCGATACCGAAACTGAGGCATTACAACTTTTCTAAAAAATGTCTTGACACTGCGAAAATGTGATGATAAGGTCAGTCCACTTACCAGAATCGGCAAGGGGGTGTATGCCATCCTCGAGAAGTGATCTTTTGCGGATAACAAGTCAAGTAATGTTCTGTCACCTTGCTTTGCCGATTGCTCGGTGAGCGCAGATCGGCTGATTCAAGAGAATGTTACTGTCAGTAGCTTAACTGTAGCGGGACTGAATCTAACGCTGCGCAATCGCGATTCTTAGGGATAAGGAGGGAGATTATGGAGCAAAAGATGAACAGAGCAGGAGCTGCATTCCCGGTGATAAAACTTGGTCTTTGGGGTGGGTTTCTCATGCTGTTTTTTGCTTTTGCCGGCGCGGCGCAGGATCGCGGGACGATAACGGGGGTTGTCACAGATCCAGCGGGCGCTTCAGTTCCGGATGCAACAGTTGAGGTGACCAGTGCCGCTACAAACCGAAGGCAAAATATGAAAACCACAGTGAGTGGCACTTACGCTTTTGGTGAACTACCTGCCGGTCTTTATACCATCACGGTGACAAAGAGCGGCTTCGAGACAAAGGTAGTCCGTGACGTTCGGGTTGTGGTGGGTACGGCCACACGCATCGACGTAGTGCTGGCGGTGGGTCAGGTGACGCAACAGGTCCAGGTGACAGCTCAAGCAGCGTTGCTGCAGACAGACACCACTTCCTTAGGGTCATCACTTAGCACCAACCAGATTATTGATCTTCCATTGAGTTTGGCTGGCACGTTGCGGAGTAGTTTGGCATTCGTCACCCTGACGCCTGGCACCTACGCTTCCGATCCCACCAACCCGAATACCATCCGGGTTGGTGGCGGACTTGGCAGGTCGTCGAGTATGCTTCTGGATGGCGGTGAGACCACAACGGCGAGTTCAAATGATGCCGGGGATTTTAAGGCCGTCAGCGTGGAGGCCATTCAGGAGTTCAAGATTCAGACGGGTACATATTCTGCGGAGTACGGCCGCATGGGCAATGGAGTCTATGACTTCGCCACCAAGTCCGGTACTAACCACTTTCATGGCGAGCTATTTGAGTATTTAAGGAACACAGCACTGAATGCTCGAGGTTTCTATAACCCGAACACGAGGGTGGTTCACCAAAACGACTTTGGGGGTACAGCAGGCGGTCCGGTTTATTTGCCCCACATCTATGACGGCCGCAATAAGCTCTTCTTCTTTTTTGCGTGGGAGAGTTCGAAATTTACCTCTGGTGCTTCTACGAGCCTCATTTCCGTACCGACGATGGCCATGAGACACGGCGATTTCAGCGGATGGGTGGACAGTAAGGGAAATCAAATCCCTATTTATAATCCCTCTACCCATACTCAGTTTCCGGGCAATATAATTCCTGCTAGCTCTATTAACCCGCAGGCCGCGGCTATCTTAGCCGCCATGCCAGCACCCCAATTTCCCGGACTTTTCAATAATATTCTGAGTGTGTCAAATCCCGGGGAAAATGATCGAGTTTGGTCGACAAAGATCGACTGGTACGCCACGCCCAAGAGCCATTTTGCCGGCCTTATCAGCCAAAACCACCTTGCTCCACCTGTACAGATCGGCCCACTTCCAGGACCGCTGGGAAATACTTGGTCTGGCACAAACGCCAGTGATTTTTTCCGACTCAGCCATGATTACACAATTACACCCAGTTTCCTGAACCGTTTTCTATTCTCGATAACCTTAATAAAAAACCGCAATTTATCGTGGTCTCAGTCTCTGCCGGGATTCACTCCATCTCTTCGGCAGGCGCTTGCGCTAAAGGGGGTCCCTGGAGACCCTAGCGTACCAGGTGATTGGAATTTGGGCGATGGGTACCCGGATGTTGGTGGTGACGTTGATGGTATCATCCGCAACGAGTCGTGGCAGATCGGGGACACACTTGACAAGATTAAGGGAGCGCACGACATTAAATTCGGATTCGAGTATCTTTGGGCGGCGACAGCACGGATCGATCAAGGCCTCCGTGCCGGCATGGTTAGTTTTGCAGACGGCCAAACGGGCTTACTAGGGGCGCCCTTCCAGACAGGCGCGTCTGTCGCCTCCTTTGAACTCGGCCTTGTAAACACAGCGGCAGACGGTTACGGTGACAATAGCAATTGGGGGCAGCCATACTATGCCTGGTTTGTCCAGGATGACTGGAAGGTTACCCACAAGCTCACCGCTAATCTGGGGCTCCGGTATGAGATTCCAGAACCACCCGCGGAGAAGTATGGCAACACCAGTATTCTCTGCTTTACCTGTCCGAACTCACTTGCTGGCGAGATTCCCGGGGCGATCATCTTTGGCGGAACGGGACCTGGACGCACTGGCAAACATCGCTTTTATAATACGCGAACGAATGCTTGGGGACCTCGTCTGGGTTTGGCTTATCTCGTCAAGCCTAATACGGTACTTCGAGCCGGTGGAGGCTTATACTACTCGCCCATTCGCGAGGGTACAGCCGGAGGTATGGCGATGGGCTTCACAAAAAGTAATAGCTTCTCTCCACTCACGCCCAACACTCCCGTCTTCACCCTCTTGCAGGGGTTTCCGCCAGCATCGCCGGGGCCTGTCATCGACCCAACAATTTGCACGATTGGCAGCCCGGTAAGCTGCAACCCTTGGTATACCTATCCCTATTCTGGCTATGCCCCGCGCTTCGGAACATGGAACGCGACCGTCGAGCATCGACTGGGTTCACATACTACAGTGACCGCTGCTTACCAGGGAAGCGCTGGCGTGCACCTCTTCGCATGGAAAGAAAATCCTGACCAACTCAATCCGCAGTTTGTAACTCAGTACGGCGCGCTGGTGCTACAGCCGATTGGATCTGCGGCAGCGCAAGCGGCCGGGATTAAACTGCCTTATCCCACTTTCCCGAAGAATTTAACTGTTGGGCAGGCGCTTAGGCCCTTACCCCAATATCTTGGCCTTACCAGTTTTTCCAACGCGGATGTAACCGGGCACAGCACTTTCCACGCTTTGGAACTCAGCGTAGCGCGCCAGATGTCACACGGTCTGTGGCTACAGGCTGCTTATACTTGGTCTAAACTGATCTCTAATGTCCAGTATGAGGACCCATTGGAGGGGATCTTTGACCCCGCCGGAGAGGTTGGCACTCAAAACGCCTACGACCGCCGAGCCGACAAGTCAGTCAGTCCAGATGACACTCCTCATCGCCTTGTGCTGAGTTACATCTATGATCTTCCGGTGGGACGCGGCAGGCGCTTCCTCCATAGTTCCAGTGGGGTTGTTAATACCATTTTAGGTGGGTGGGAAGTGAGCGCCATTCAACAGTATCAGAGCGGCTTTCCCCTCAACGTCTCCTCAACCCAGACCAACGGCGTGGGTACCTTAGAAAGAGCGAATGTAAATTTGGGCGTGTCTCAAAAGAACCCTGCTTGGAATGGCGACCCGAATGCGACTCCGTATCTGAATGCTGCGGCGTTCTCAAGGCCGGCCTTCCTCACTTTCGGTAATGCTCCGGCCTACTTGACCAATCTCCGAGGTCCGGCGCTGCTTGACGAGGACTTTACGCTCGGAAAGGACTTTTTCCTGGGAAATGAAACACGGAAACTGTCGTTCAAGGTAAATTTCTTCAATGCTTTCAATCGGGTCCGATTTGGTAATCCGAACACCAGGATTGAGAGTCCTGCATTTGGCAAAATTAGTAGCCAACTGAACAACCCTCGGGAGATTCAAATGGCATTGAGGCTGCAATTATGAAGCTCGCATTTCTCCTTTGGGCGGCTCTGGTTGGCATTGGGGTATGGATGCAAGGGCCGCCTCGTTCCTTAGCTGTCGCTGTTCAAGAACCGAAGGCGGGGAATCACTCCTCAGACAAACGAGTACGTAAGAAACCGCCAGACTGCACTATTCCTTTCTTCATGGGAGTTGACCATTATCAAAAAAAAGACTTAAACGCTGCCATCATCGATTTCAGCTGCGCGGCAGCATGTAATCCTTCCTTTGTGGAAGCAAAGATTGCACTGGGTGATGCGTTCGTGGCGAAAGGGGACGATAGGCGGGCGCTGGAGGCTTATCATGCAGCCTTGAAACTCCGCCCCTACGAGGAGGATGCGCTCCGACCAGCTGCCGAGTTATGTCTGCGCCTCGAATCGAATGCCCAAGCTATTCCGCTGCTCGAAACCCTCGTCCGATTACACCCGGCCGATACCAAGACGAAAACTTACTTAGGGATCGCCTACGCGGCGACGGGCCAGTTCCAAAAGGCTGGGCAGAAACTGACCGAAGTTCACCGAATAGCCCCGAATGACCCCGCCGCTTTGGTTGCTTTGGGCGCTCTTGGTCTTAAGACTGGTCGAGCTCGCTCAGCAATTCCCTTGCTCCTTGGTGCCGTTCGGATTGTTCCGGACCAGTATAAGCCTCATTTTCTGTTGGGCTCCGCTTACAACTGTGTGGGTGAATTTCCAGACGCAGTGAAAGAACTTGAGATCGCTGCCAAGCTGGAACCGCATAATGCCGAAGTTCAGTACCAATTGGCTCAAGCCTATGAGCACCTCGGATTTTCCGTACAGAGACAGGAAGCGATAAGGCGATTTAAGGCTCTGAAAGAGCAGTCGAAGGAAAACTCTGACCTCCGTGCGCGAGGTCCCTCGCTACTTCACGAAGCAGAGTCGCTTGCCAAAGATGGCAAATACATGGAAGCGATTGAATTCGCCCGGAAGGCCCTTAGCCTAGATCCTGGAGATGATCGGGTTATTTCCCTGATTGCGAACTTGTACTACGATGCGGATCAACTCGATTTGGCACGTCGGTATGCGCAGGAGGCTGTTACCAAGGCACCCTCCGAATGGAGCTACCATTACTTGCTTGGTTTGATTGAAGAAGCTACCGGGCAAATGGGTCCAGCCCACGAAAGCTTTGAGATCGCTGTTCGCCTTAACCCTCGCTGTGCCAAATGTTACGACCGTCTGGGCGAATTGGCGATACGAACTCACGACTCGAGGCGCACGGTCGAGAAGTTTGAGCGGGCGGTCGAACTCGACCGTGCAAACTCAGGGTATAAAGTTCATCTTCACACGGCCTATGGTGCGGCCGACCAGAAGCCCTGAGAAGGTTGGGCGCGAATACCCCAACCAGCGCCCACGCAAAGCATACCTGAAGAACCTCCGAGCGGAGAAGGGAAGCAATGTTAAACGCCATCGGTTCAGTAACGGCAACTGCTATTCTGTGTGCAGCTGTAACAAACGCTGCGAGCGCCCCGGTGAAAATCGCCGTCCAATGGGACAAAGTGATTTCCATTTCTAAACTCCATGGGGCTGTTCAGCTTGGCCCTGTATCCAAAAGTACACCCTTGCACGATCAGATCATCCACTCGCTGCGTGACCTTCAGGCTGACTTCGTTCGTTACATTCCGTGGTATCCTGATCCCAAGCTCGCAGTGGCCGAGCTTTATCCTCCTCAGAATGGCAAAACGTCCTGGAATTTTTCCCTCCTTGATCCCCCACTTGAAGAGTTCTTACATGCAACGGTTGGGCACCCATCCATCATCAACTTCAGCACAATTCCTGAATGGATGTTCAAGACCGAAAAGCCGGTTGACCCATTGAAGGCGACCTGGGACTACTCACAAGGGTCGCGGTTACGCGTCAGTCTGAAAGAGCTGGGAGATTATTACGCTCGGCTCGTGAGCTGGTACACACAGGGCGGCTTCCGAGATGAAGACGGAAAGTGGCATGAGTCAGGCCATCACTTCAACTTCCCCTATTGGGAGGTGCTGAACGAACCGGAACTCGAACACGCTACGACACCGGAGCAATATACCGAACGGTACGATGCAATTGTCGGTGCCGTTCATAAAGTTTCGCCAGAGACCCAATTCATTGGAATGGCTCTAGCCTTTCCGATGTGGGAACCGAAATATTTCATTTATTTTCTAAATCGCCGGAACCATCGTCCGGGGATTCCCATGGATTATGTATCTGGGCACTTCTATGCCTTTTACAGGCCGGACGAGAGTCCTAAGGAGCAAATCTCGACGGTCTTTGATCAAGCGGATCATTTGCTCGACACCATTCGTTACATTGGCGCTATTCGTGATCAATTTTCGCCCCGGACGGGATTGATTTTCGATGAGATTGGTACGGGTGCGGCGGGTTGGGTTGTACCTAGTTCAAGTCCGGAGTACTTGGAATTCGAGTTTCAATTGTCAACAGCAATGTATGCTTACCTGTACGGTCAGATGGCCGCGCTCGGCGTTGATGCCGCCAACGTGTCGGGCCTTGTCCCAGGTCGACCCGGTAAAATGTTTCAGGAGCTTGCCATGTTGGATGGGAAGACGGGTCAACCGAACAACCGCTACTGGGGGCTGAAACTGCTGCTGAACAATATCCGCCCAGGTGACAAGCTGGTTGCAACCGTGGTGTCGGTCTCTCCCCCGAGTCCCTTTGGTGGGCACGCACCCCGACAACTGCCGGTCTACGCGCAAGGCATTCTCACCCAAGGCGGGGTTCGAAAGCTACTGTTAGTCAACAAGTGTGAGGGGGACCGCGAGGTTAACATCCCGGGCGCCCACATGGCTCGGATGGAGTTCCTCGATCAGACGAGCAGGAATCGGCTGGCGACCGTCGCGCAATTGGCGAGTGAGACGATCACCCTGCATAGGCTGGCAGTGGCGATTGTGACATTTCGGTAAGAAGGGCGAGGTCTTCCAACCAGTGCGAAAGTTTTGCATTTCCGTTGTGACGGTCCTTTGCTTTCTAACCGCTTCAATCATGATGAATACACTCCTCACCGCTGTAGGCCTGCTTGCGTTCTCTATGCAATCAGAGCTGCCCGCTCCGTCCGCCGAAGTAGCGGCCGCTGAACTTAAATCAGGGGATTACAAGGGGGCAGAGCAGACCTATCGCCAGATTATAAAGGCACACCCACAAATGGCGGAAGCTTACACAAATCTCGGGCTGTGTTATTTCCTTCAAAAGAAATATTCCGAAGCAGTCACTACCCTTCAGCACGGATTAAAACTCCGGCCGGATATGGCCAACGCTTGGCTGTTTCTAGGTATCTCGCTTTTTGATATGAACAAACCGAGGGCAGCGATTCAGCCACTTCGGCGCTGTACGTTATTGAGACCGGAGGACTTCCAAGGACACTATTACTTGGGCCTTTCACTTCTGAGTCGCGGTAGTTATCAGGAGGCTGCTGAAGCCCTGACAGTGGCGAAGAAAATTGAACCCCAAAATCCGGATGTGCTGTACCATTTAGCGCAATGCTACCTTCAGGAAGCCCGGGAGCTCGTGAAGACGAACCGCAAGGATGGTGATCTCGTCAAGCTTCGACTGGCTTATCAGCAGACTGTGCAGGAACTGGCGGTAGTTGCTCCCAAGTCTTTTCGCCTGAAGCAATTGCAGGCCGGCTATGACGAGGCCACCGGCAGGGATTGGAAGGCTATTAAGAAGCTAGAAGCCATTTTGAAGAACGATCCCAAGGTGACTGGACTGCATTACACGCTTGGCTGTCTCTATATGGCACAAGGGAGATATGAGCAGGCATTGAGTCAGTTTCGGGCTGAGCTGAGCCTTGATGCCCCATACCCCCGCACATACTTGCAGATGGGACATGCCTATTTGGCGCAACATCAGCCGACCCGCGCTCTTCATCTTCTAGCAAAGGCCATCCAGGCGGAGCCAGAAAACGGAGTGCCTTGGGAAGAGGTGGGTCGCGCGTACGAACAGGCGGACCAACTGGAGAAGTCCGCCGAAGCTTTCCGTCAGGCGATTGCGCTCGGAGATCGGACATCGTCTATATACTTTATGCTAGGAAGGGTCTATTGGAAACTTGGAAAGACGGATATGGCCCGTCAGACGTTCTCAAAAAGTGAGCAGCTTCTTCACGAGGAGAGCGCGAAGAAATTGCAAGCTGAGAAGGAGGCTAGAGCCCACAAAATCACCCGCTAGTTGTCAGCTGCTTCTGATGTACCCAATAGGGTTTGATGGCCGATCAAGGCTAACATCCGCTGTCCTGCCTCAGCTGAAAATGGAGTGTCCTGCCATTAAAATAGCTACAACGGAGGGGACACAGGAGCGAATCGGAACGTAAGCCCAAGCAACGCACGGCTGAAGAGAAAGTCGCCATCTTGCGGCGGCACCTAGTCGAGAAAGTGCGGGTTTCTAGCGTCTGTGACGAAGCGGGCGTTCATCCCACGGTTTTCTACGGCTGGTTGAAGCTGTTTTTTGAGCATGGGGCGCGGCCTTTACGCCGGAGCAGGCCAGCCGGCGGGAGGAGGCGCAGCGGCAGCGGATCGAAGCGCTGGAAGCCAAGCTGCGGCGGAAGGACGAAGTCCTGGCGGAGTTGATGAAAGAGCACGTGGCCCTAAAAAGTCTTGGAAAGAGTTGAAAGGCTAATGGGTACCGCACAAGACGCGCGATCAGGTGATCGATTTTGTCCGCCGCTGGAGTTCTGCGTCGGATATTGCGGTGCGAACGGTCGTCGTCTGGCTGGGGGGTGGGGACGAGACAGTTTTACAACTGGCAGGCCCGCTACGGGCGCGTGAACGAGCACAACGGTTGGGTGCCGCGGGATTTCTGGCCGGAAGGATAGGAGAAGAGGGCCGTCATCGAATTTCGCGACCAGTATCCGCTGGAAGGTTACCACCGGCTGACCTTCATCATGCTCGATCAAGACATCGGGGTGGCGAGTCCGGCGAGCGCCTGGCGCGTGCTGCACGCGGAGGGACGGCAGGCGCGCTGGAATCGAAGGCCGTCGTCGAAAGGCCGCGGGTTCCAGCCGCCGCTTGCGCCGCACGAGCACTGGCGTGGGGATATCTCCTACGGAAACCTGGCGGGCAGGTTCTACTACCTCTGCAGCGTGCTGGATGGGTACAGCCGTTACCTGGTCCACTGGGAGTTGCGCGAATTGATGAAGGAAGCAGAAGTGGAAATCGTTTTGGAGCGGGCGCGGGAGAAATTTCCCCAGGCGCGGCTTCGCATCATCAGCGGCAATGGGCCGCAGTTCATCGCGCGCGACTTCAAGGAGTTCTTACGGCTCTGCGGCATGACGCACGTGCACACTTCGTCGTTTTATCCGCAATCGAACAGCAAGATCGAGCGTTGGCATCGCTCGCTGAAGGGCTAATGCCTACGTCCGGGCGTGCCCGGCTCGACGGCGGAGGCGTGGAACTTGCTGGCGAGCTACGTGAACCACTACAATCGCGTGCGGCTGCACTCGGCGATCGGTTACGTCGCGCCGCTCGACATGCTGGAAGGGCGGGCCGAGGCGATCTGGGTCGAGCGAGATCGGAAGCTGGAGAAAGCCCGGCGGCAACGGCGGCTTCGCCGTCAGGAAGCTTTGCGGAATCTTCCGCTCGGACCGGAGAAGATCGCTGGCGCAGTGCCGGCAGCAGGATTAAACTGAACGCACTGGGTGAAACGGAAGTCGGTAATGCTGGAGAGCAATCGCGCCCAGGGATAACTCGCTGGACTCATCGCCTTGATGAGGTCGGGAGCGTGCGATCTGCAAGCAGGTGGATCCACGCTTCCGTCCCTAATATTGTTTGCTGAACCTCATCGAACGATAGATCCCTATGCCTTGAAAAGTCCCGTCCCGATGAAATCGGGACGGGACTCTATAGCAGTCGAAAACGCACGACATTCCATTTCCGGCTGAACCAGGACACGCTGCGATAACAATCGCCAAAACTCAGTGGGGGTTTTTTGATGCAGGCCGCTATTTCGAAGCATTAGGGTTGCTCACCGAAGCAGGTTGCCTCTCAAACAATTGGCACCGCCCTTCCTGCACTACCTCACTCATATCACTCGAAGCAAATCAACCGGGCGATTGTAGTAGTTGTTACCGCGATTAGGGTGGCAAAGGGAGCGAAAAAACAGCAGCACCTCGGGCTGACGACCATAACTTAACCGGAGGGAACTATATGCGCAGGCTAATGTGTAGGTATATCGCGATCCTTGCTATCTTAATGCCTTTTGTGACTGGCATTGGGTTCGCACAAGGTTTCAAGCTGGTCGAAAAGGCGCCCGATCCGAACGGCAGTCCCAGGCCATTTCGCGATGCTCAAAACGTCCCATTACGGACGAGCATCTATTTTGAATTGGAGACGCCATCCAAAGCGGATCTGCATTCTTTAGCCGTCAGGCTTAAAGATGCGCAAGGCAACGTCCTCAAGCTCCTGTGTCCTGGTGAACGCTTTACTGAAAGTAGCTCTGGTTGGGTTCGGGCTATTCGCAAATCGGTTTTCGTCTACATTGAGCCCGGCAGGCAATTGAAACCATTGACGCGTTATACAGTAGTTGTTTCCGAGTGTCCTGCAGGCGCAATCACATGTAGGGATGTCGGGGTCTGGAAGTTCACCACCGAGTCTGCCCCGTCACCCCATCCGATCGATTTCCGGGTCAATCTGGGGAACAAGCCGGTTCAGTGGCATGGGCATTTTTTCTCAGGAATCTGTAATGTTGTTTTCTGCACGCGCGCCGCAATCTACGGACCGACTTATGAACTCATGAGCGATGCGCACAAGAGGCACCCGAATGCGTGGCGTCTCCAGCGCTATTTCTGGCTGACGGGCATGGAGCATCAGCCATCCTCAAGTTCTGTGCAAAGCGATACTCTGCCGAATATCGTGCGCGAACGGGAGACGCGGCGGATAACTTTGATGGAACCTGTTGGCCAGAACATCGAGCTGCGGGTTGAAGACTTTTTCGGCCATCAGCAATACGGCATCCCTTCAAACCGGCCAGTGGGCAAAGATTATCACCCGGGCGACGAAGTGCTTATATCCGACGGCATTCATAATGCTCGTGCAAAAGTGGTGTCGGCTGATAGCGCGTACGGAACGGTCACAGTTAACGGCTTTGTTACTCCGCCCGGGGGATGGAAGATTGCCTACACCGGGCCGCTCCCCACAAAGGAAAACCCCGACGCGCCGGGGCTATTTCCCCCTGGCGGCTGCTATCTTATTAAATACAACCCCCCCGGCACGCCCTGTTATTACTGGGGGCGCTTGGATAAGGAATTCGATTTGGCCCACCGCTATGGCTGGCGTATCGTGGTAAATTTTACGGACGCTGCTGGGGATACATCCCGCGATGGTCAGAACTGGACAACTGCGAAGGACTACGCTGAGTGGCACGATGTGGTCAGAACAATAGCAGGCCACATTATCGATCGTTACGGGAAGGACTCGCTCAACTTCACATGGAGCATCTTCAATGAACCCGACTTAGGCAAACTTTTCTGGCACGGCACTTGGGATGAACTCCAAATGTTTTATGACTACTCAACCGACGCGATTCTGCGGGCATTCGAAGACCGAGGGTACGATTCTAAAAAGGTCTTCATCGGTGGACTGGAGTTAGGCGCTGTCCGCGGGACCAACCTGCAACTGCAAGCGTTTTTGACCCACTGCTCGCCACAAGCTCACGGCCCAGGGGCGCTGCCGAAGAACGCCGCGGTGGCCGATCATCGGCTCGACGGGAAGCGCTCCCGACGTGTCGAAGCGCTATGTCACGCGCACGGGGGAAAAGGTAGTCCCTGCGATTTTATTTCGATTCACTCCTATAATCGCTCGGAGATGATGGCTGCCAAGCTGATCCGGGCCAAGGAAATGGCGCTTGAGATTGATCCCGACTACTACAAATATTTATGGATCGATTCCCACGAATCGTGCCCGGATTGGTTTCCACGTGCAGATGAGGCGGCGGGGGACGCTTATTTTGGCGACGGCTATTTCTCAAGCTGGTGCGCTGACGTCGTTCACCGCCAACTTCTTCGCGCTGCCGTCGACCCCCACTTTTCGTACGGCGAAACAATTCTGACGGTTTGGCCTCCCCCTGACAACCTAGGGATGTTTAACACTATGACTAGGGTCCTGCGTTATAAAGAGGAGGATGGTCGGACTAAGAGAGTAACAATCCCAATGCCGATATTCCACGTGTTGGGATTGCTTTCAGATATGGGCAATCAGTATTGGGTGCTCCCCACTCGCATTGTCGGCGGCCATGTGGTTGGGGGATTCGCGTCCCGCGATAAACAAGGTTTTATCCGAGTTCTACTCTACTCCCATGATGCACAAGACACGCAGTCACGCTCAGACGTCTCGTTTGATGTCACTCTTGATTTAGTCGGGTTGGGTTGGACCAACCCCACTTTGGTGCGCAAATTCCAGTTTGATCGCGACCACAATTCTCCCTTCGGGTTAATCAGAAATACGACCGGAAAGTCCAACATTATCGGGAGTTTCTCGCCTGTGGAGTACACCGAGGCCGTGGTGGAGAAGCTTCAGAAAACATGCCAGAGCAGGTCAACCCTATCTACGCATTTACCATCGAATGGCCACCTACAAATCCGCCTCCGGATGGAAGGAAATAGTTGCAATTTCCTTTGCATCCAGCCTCACCAGCAGCGCGCAAGCGCTATTCCGACGGATCTTCCCCCGCAGTAATCAGGGGAAGTTATCGTGTCCGCGCGAGTTAGGGGAATTCTGGAGCCAAGATGTAGTCATGTTGTGTGAATATTTATCTTGACATGTTCAATTGTGTGCGATATACAGAAGTCATGTACGTCACCACCATCCCCAACCGCAACTCCCCACCCGCCCTCCTCCTGCGCGAATCCTTCCGCCAGAACGGCAAGGTCAAGAATCGCACCCTGGCCAATCTCTCCCACTGGCCTGCCG
>Ga0209062_1004968_pt1 | contig 13310 bp, 10 predicted proteins | sample Coa_R2_2_FD_187158 | JGI IMG/M metagenome (GOLD analysis project Ga0209062, IMG submission 187158) | Surface soil microbial communities from Centralia Pennsylvania, which are recovering from an underground coalmine fire - Coalmine... | ecosystem: Environmental > Terrestrial > Soil > Unclassified... | reverse complement strand
GACGTCGCCGACGACGATGACGGCGGGAGCCGTGATCCCGGCGGATTCGACGGCGGCGACGATCGTTTCGAGCGTCGCGACGAGCGTCTTTTGTCCCGGTTTGGTCCCTTCATGGATCACGGCGACCGGACGATCGCCCGAGAGACCGTGTTCCCGCAGCTTGGTCACGATCTCGTCGAGATTCCCCATCGCCATGAGGAGGACGAGCGTCTGATGGGGATCGGCGAGCCGGGCGTAGTCGAGCGTCGAAGCGGGCTTGGTCGGATCTTCATGTCCGGTCGCCACCGTAAACGAGGTCGTGTAGTCGCGATGAGTCAGCGGTATCCCGGCGTACGCGGGGGCGGCGATCGCCGACGTGATCCCCGGGATGACTTCAAAACCGATCCCCGCGGCGGCGAGTGCGTCGGCCTCTTCGCCGCCGCGTCCGAAGACGAACGGGTCGCCGCCTTTCAAACGGACGACCCGCTTCCCCTCGCGCGCAAGCCGGATCAGGAGCTGCGTGATCTCTTCCTGCGAGAGCGCATGCGCTCCGGCGCGTTTCCCGGCATAGACCTTCTCACAGTCGGGGGGTGCGAGGGCGACGATCGGCGCCGCCGCAAGGTAGTCGTACACGATGACGTCGGCCGCGGCGATCGCGCGCGCGCCTTTCAGCGTCAATAGCCCCGGATCGCCGGGACCTGCACCGACGAGACTGACGCGGCCCGGCTTGGCCGCGCTCACGGGACGTTGTGTTCGGTGACGCCCTGCTCGTTCTGCCGCAGTTGGAGCTCGAAGAGCTCGCCGATGATCTGCGCGTGCGTCAGCGCTTCGGCTTGATCGTTGACGGCTTTGTCACGAATCTTCGTGACGACCGAGTGGAGCAGCCGGGAGATGATCGTGAGCGACATGTTCGTGATCAGCATACGCTCGCGCTCGGTGAGATCCGGACAGCGCGAGAAGAGCCGTTGGACCTCCGCTTCTCGGATCGCCTCGGCTTTCTGCGTCAAGGAGCTGATCACCGGGACCGCGGCACGCGCCTGATACCACTGGCCGAAGCGACTCACATGGGCCGAGATGATCTCTTCGACGAGGGGGATCGCCTCCCGCCGGCGCTCGAGGCTGATCTCGACGACGTCTTTGAGCGCATCGATATCGATCAGGTCGACATTGGGGATCGCGGCGGCGTCTGGATCGACGTCACGCGGGACCGCGATGTCGACGACGAACATGTGTCGCTCCGGCCGAGCCCGCATCGCCTCGGCGATGTCGGCCGGTGTGACGACGAAGTGCGACGCGCCGGTCGACGTCACCACGATGTCGGCGGCCTGCAATGCACCGACGAGCCCGGGAAGCTCGGCGGCGCGCCCGATTCCCAGATCGTCGACGACGTTGCGTGCGCGTTGGAACGTCCTGTTGAGCACGACGATCTCGGCGACGCCTTCGGCTTTGAGTCGCTTCGCCGCCAACGTCCCCATCTTCCCCGCGCCGAGGATGACGACCGACTTGTCGCGGAGCGTTCCGAGCCGGGCCTTCGCCAGATCGATCGCAGCCGAGACGACGCTCACCGACTCTTCACCTATCCAGGTATGCGAGCGTGCCGTCTTTCCGGCCGCCAGCGCTTCGCGGAAGAGATTGTGCAGGATCTTCCCGAGCGAGCCGGCTTTTTGTGCCTGAATGTACGCGTCCTTGACCTGCCCGAGGATCTCCGCTTCGCCGATCAACATCGAATCGAGCCCGGTACTCACGCGGAAGAGGTGATCGACGGCCTGCGTCCCCAGGAGCGTGTACAGGTACGATTCCATGTCGCTGACGTCGCCGTGCCGGAAGTTCTGCAGAAATTGCTTGATCTGCATGATCCCCGCTTCGTAATCTTCGAGCTCGGCGTAGATCTCCAGCCGATTGCAGGTCGAGAGCATCAATGCTTCCCGGACGGCTTCGTAATCGCGTAATGCGACAAGCGCTTCGCCCATCTTCGACGGGGGAAACGCGTGACGTTCGCGCACTTCGACGGGGGCGGTGTGGTGGGAGAGCCCGATGCAGACGATCGGCATTCGGTTACGTCCTCAGGCCAGAGCGCAGCGAGGTGAGGGCGTCGTCGGCGGCGGCAAGCGTCCGATCGACCTCCGTCGCGGTATGGGCCGTCGAGAGGAACGCGGCTTCGAACTGGGACGGGGCGAAGTAGAACCCGCGGTCGAGCATAGCGTGAAAGAAGCGTCCATAGAGCTGCGTATCCGACGTTTTGGCGGCTTTCAGATCCTGCACGGGCCCCGAGGTGAAAAAGAATCCGACCAGCGACCCTGCTCGAGCCGTCGTGTGTGGGATCTCGTGGCTGCGGAAGACTTCCTCGAGCCCTTCTACCAAACGTTGCGAAACCTGGTCGAGTTGCGGATACGGCTGATCACGCAATAGCGTCCGCAACGTCGCGATCCCGGCCGCCATCGCCAGAGGGTTTCCGGAGAGCGTACCGGCCTGGTAGACCGGCCCCTCAGGAGAGAGGGCGGCCATGACGTCGGCGCGACCGCCGAAGGCCCCGACGGGGAGTCCCCCGCCGATGATCTTCCCGAGCGTGGTGAGATCGGGCAGGACGCGTTCACGCTCTTGTGCTCCGCCGGGTGAGACGCGAAACGCGGTGACGACTTCGTCGAAAATCAGCAAGGCGCCGTGCCGGGTGGTGAGATCCCGCAAGCCCTGCAAGAATCCGGGAACGGGAAGGACGAGCCCCATGTTTGCGGCATACGGTTCGACGATCACCGCCGCGATTTGTTCCGGATTTGCGGCGAAGGCCGCTTCGACGGCGGCGAGGTCGTTGTAGTCGACGACGATCGTATCGCGCGCGGTCCCGGCGGTGACTCCCGGCGAATCCGGGACGCCGTTGGTGAGCGCGCCGCTCCCGGCGGAGATCAGGAATGCGTCGGCGTGCCCGTGGTAGCAGCCGGCGAATTTGATGACTTTGTCACGTTTGGTGAAGCCGCGCGCCAGGCGTAACGCGCTCATCGTCGCCTCGGTCCCGCTCGAGACGAAGCGGACTTTCTCGATCGACGGAATCATCGCGCAGACGAGTTCGGCGAGTTCGCTTTCGAGCTCGGTCGGCGTGCCGAACGAAGTACCGCGCGCCGCGGCGGCTTGTATCGCTTTGACGACGGGCGGATAGGCGTGTCCTAGGATCAGCGGACCCCAGGACATCACGTAGTCGACGTAGGTGCGTTCGTTGAGATCGACGATCGTGCAGCCGCTTGCGCTTTTTATGAAAATCGGCGAGCCGCCGACCGCGCGGAAGGCGCGGACCGGCGAATTGACCCCCCCGGGGATCACGCGCTTGGCGCGCTCGAACGCCGAAAGACTTCGCTCCAGGGTCATCCTTGCAGCGCCGCCCGCAAACGCTCGTAGTCCGCCGGGGTGTTGACGTTGGTGAAGATGCGCGGATCGTCGATCCGGATCGTACGCGCCCGCAATCGCTCGATCACACTGCGTAACGCACCCTTGCCCGACGAGAGGACGTCGAAACCTTCGCGCAGGAACGCGCGCCGCTCGTAGAGCGCGGCGAGCGGTTCCATGATCTCCTTCTCGTCCGTCGCGTGGATCGGGACGAGGGCCTCGTCGCCTTCGTTCCATTCGCGCGCAAGCCGCTCGATAAACGCACCCGTTACGAACGGCGCGTCTCCCGCGACCGCGAAGACGAGCGGCGAAGACATCTTGGCGAACGTGCTCAGCATCCCCGAGAGCGGCCCACGCAGCGGCCAATGGTCGACGACCATCGGGCAGGGGAGCAGTTCGTCGATCTCCCGGGGGAAGGCTCCCTTACAAGAGATGAACGTTTCACGGCCGTCGCTCACGTTGCGAAAGACGCGTACGATCATCGGAAGGTCGCCTACGCGCAGCGCAAGCTTCCCGGGGAGCCTCGTCGCTTCGCCGCCGGCGAGGATCGCGACGCCGATCCGGCGCACGTCAGCCGCCATGACGCCGTAAGTAGTCCTTGGCGAAATAGGTGATGACGATATCCGCCCCGGCGCGGGCGAAGCCCAGGAGCATCTCATCGACGACTTGCGCTTCGTCGATCCAGCCGCGTTCGCCGGCCGCCTTGACCATCGCATACTCGCCGCTGACGTTGTACGTCGCGACCGGACGATCGACCGCCTCGCGCACGCGCCGGATGACGTCCATGTACGCCAGCGCCGGCTTGACCATCACGATATCCGCCCCTTCATCGACGTCGAGTCGGACCTCGCGCAGCGCCTCCCGCGCGTTACCCGGATCCATTTGATAGGTGCGGCGGTCGCCGAAGGCCGGGGCCGAATCGGCGGCTTCACGGAACGGACCGTAAAAAGCCGACGCGTACTTGGCTGCATACGACATGATCGTCGTGCGGACGTACCCGTCGGCGTCGAGCGCGCGGCGGATCGCGCCGACGCGACCGTCCATCATATCCGACGGCGCGATGATATCGACGCCGGCCCGCGCGTACGTCAGTGCGGTCATGACGAGGATCTCGAGCGTGCGGTCGTTGTCGACATACCCGCTTTGATCGACGATCCCGCAATGCCCGTGATCGGTGTACTCGCAGTTGCACAAATCGGCCGCCACGATCATCTCCGGGAGCGCGTTTTTGATCTCGCGCGCGGCGCGCTGCACGATCCCGTTGGGATCGTAGTTCGAACTCGCCGCCGCATCTTTGCTCTCCGGTATCCCGAAGAGCAACACGGCTCGGACGCCCAGGCGCGCAAGCTCGCGGCACTCCCGTACCGTCTCGTCGACCGAAAGGCGCTCGATGCCCGGCATGCTCGGGATCGGCTCGCGCAGTCTCGTACCCGGGACGACGAAGAGCGGCTGGATGAAGCCGTCGGGATTGATGCGGGACTCACGGACGAGGCTGCGCATCGCCGGGCTGGTCCGCAAGCGGCGCGGCCGCTCGACGATCCCGGTCGTGTCGATCTTCGGCCGGATCACATCCGCGATGTCGTTCACCTCACCTGCTCCTCTCTTCGCTCGAGGACGGAGCGCGTCACCGCCTGCACCAGCGACGCGACGTCGGGTCGTTCGGCGACGACGTCGGGCGGGAATCCACAGGCCTGTGCGGCCGCCGCCGAGGCCGGCCCCATGGCGGCGACGAGCGGACGGGAGGACGCCAAGGTCCCCAGATACTCGGCGATTGCCGCGACCGATCCCGAGGACGGGAAGAGGATGACGTCGGGGACCCGCTCTCCCAAGCCGCGCATCGCGGCGGCGCTATCGGTCGCCTCGACGACCTCGGCCCCTCCGTCGCGCAGGGCGGCGGCGATTCGGCTCGAGCGGTCCTGGGTCCGCGGCAAGAGGAAGAGCCGGCCGGCGAGCGGGCGGTCGGTAAATAGTTGCGCCGCGCCCTGGGTGAGCAGCGACTCGGCGACGAGCTCTCCCAGTCTCTCGGCTTCCGCCCGATCGTCGACGACGCCGACCCGCTCCGCCCGCAACAGCCGCGTCCCGTCGTGGGAGGCGGCGCACGCGACCAAACGCAGGATCGCGCCGTCTCGCGAGCCGTAGGCTCCCAGCGGCGCGCGGCAGCCGCCGCGCATCGCGCGGAGAAAGGCGCGTTCGGCCAGGACGGCGAGCTCGGTCGCTTCGTCGGTCAGGATCTCGTGGACGCGCTCGACGAGGGGGTGGTCGGCACGCATCTCGATCGCGAGTGCACCCTGCCCGACGGCCGGCGTCATCCGGCCGGGATCGAAGGGGACGGTGTAGCGGGCACGCGTCTCCAGACGCTCCAGACCTGCCATCGCTACGATGATCGCATCGTAGTCGCCCGCGGTCAGCTTCCTCAGTCGGGTATCGACGTTCCCCCGCATGTCGTCATAGCGCAGATCGGGGCGCAGATGCGCGAGCTGGGCGCGGCGCCGCGGGCTCGAGGTCCCGACGCGTGCTCCCGGCGGGAGCTCTTCGAAGCTCGGGTAGCGTTCCGAACAAAACGCGTCTCGCGCATCGGCGCGCTCGGTGATCGCGGCGATCTCCATATCGTCCGGGAGCGTCCCGGGGAGGTCCTTGCACGAATGGACGGCGTAGTCGGCGCGCCGCTCGCGAAGCGCGACCTCGAGCTCTTTGACGAAGACGTTCTCGGTCCCGAGTTCCCCGATCGGCCGCTCGCCGAAGCGATCGCCGTGCGTCGTGACGACCTCGAGCGTCGAGGCGATCCCTTTCTCGGCCAGGCGCGCCATGACGGTCCGCGCCTGGGTCAGCGCGAGCTTGCTCCCACGCGATGCGCAGACCAGGGTCGAGGGGGTCTGCCCGACCGCTGCATCGAGCGACGTGACGAGCTCGTCGACGACGTGCTGCAAGCTCGCCGGGTTGAGTTTCGCGAGGACGTCGATGTCCAGGCGCGCGAGCCGCCGCAAGACTTCGGCGCGCCGCTGCGGAGCGAGCGTGGCATGGACGTAGTCGCGCATCCGGCCCAGCGTCTCGACGGCGCGCGCGTAGCGCGCATCGAACCGCTCCGCGAGCTCGTCGCGGATTTGCTTGACGAGTGCCGGGGCGCGCCCGCCGGTGTCGATCGTGACCAGCAACGAGCCCGCTCGGACGGTCGCCGGGGTCGAGAAGTCGCCGCGCTCGGCGGCCGATGCGTCGTTGACCAGGACGCCGCGAGCATGCGCTTCCTCGACGACCTCCCGATTCACCCCTGCGTCGCCGGTCGCCGCGAACGCGAGCGTCGCGCCGTCGAGGTCGCCCCTGCGATACGGACGCTCTTCGAGCCGGATCCGGCCCTCGCGAGCGAGCCGCTTGATCTCGGCGCTCGATTCCGGGCTGACGCAGACGACATCGGCCTGCGCGTCGAGCAGGCCGATGATCTTCCGCTCCGCAACCGCGCCCCCGCCGATGACGACGGCGCGCTTCTTGCGCATGTCGAGGATGATCGGATACACGGGACGATCAGTCTTCGAATGGATAGGGCGGGCTACCTATGAGGGATAACCCCCCTCATCCATGCGAACGGCTCCGCAGCGCGCAGCGCTTCTGGGTGCGGCGATCGCAACGATCGTCACCCTGCCCGGGCTCGGCATCGGTACGCTTTGGGACAACAGCGAGACGGCGTACGGTGAAGTCGCTCGCGAAGTCCTCCTCTATCACGATCCGGTGGTGATGCACTTCAACGGCACGCCGTGGTTCGTTCAGCCGCCGCTCTATTTCTGGCTGGCGGCGCTCTGCGCCAAGCTCTTCGGCGTCACGACGTTTGCGATGCGGCTTCCGGCGGCGCTCGCGACGATCCTCATGGGCGCGCTCGTCGGGTATGCCGCCTGCCGAGCCGCCGGGATTCGGGCCGCGATCTACGCGGTCGTGATCCTCTCGACGAACGTCATGCAAGTGATCGTCGGCCGGCTCGCGATCATGGATGCGCTCCTCGACCTTTGCGTTGCGGCGGCGATCTTCGCCTTTTATGAAGCGTTGCAGCCCGAAGATTGGCGGCTCTCGCTCGAGCGCAGGCGGACGACCTCGTGGTACGCAGGTTGGATCGCCTTGGCCTTCGGGGTGCTGGCGAAGGGCCCGGTCGCCCTAGCCGTCCCGTTCCTCGTCATCACCGGATGGGTGATGTGGGAAGCGCGCGACGGTCGGGTCCTGACTTTCCCGGCCCGCCGCGAGTGGCTCGCGGGAGTCGTCTGCTTCGTCGCGATCCTCGCACCGTGGTTCGTCCTCTTGCAGCTGCGCGTCGGAGGGGTCGGCGTCGCGGAGTTGATCGGGCATTATTCGTTCGGACGCTACCTCGGGACGATCGAAGGCCAGAGTGGACCGATGTGGTATTACGTCCCGGCGATCGTCCTCGGCTTCTTTCCGTGGATCGGTTTCTTGCCGGCCGCTTTCGTCTTCGCGCTACGATCCGCGCTGGACCGTGACGCGGCGCTCCTGCGGTTGAGCATCTTGTGGGCGGTCCTTCCGTTTCTGTTCTTCAGCTTCGCGCAGACGAAACTCCCGAATTACATCGCCCTGGAAATTCCGGCGCTTGCGCTTCTGGTCGCACTCTGGTTCGAACAGGTGAGCTACGGGCGGGAGCGCGCCTGGGCGATCGTGAGCGGCTTGATCGTCCCGCTCACGCTGGCGGCGGTGATCGTCGCCGTCATCGTCTTCACGCAGCAGCATCGCTTCGATGCTACGCTCGCGGCGATCGCCGACGATCTTCGCCTGCTCGGCCTCCTGATGGGCGGCGGCGCGTTCCTCACCCTTTTGTTCCTGCTGCGCGCACAATGGGCCGCCCGCGCGCCGTTCGCCCTCGCGAGCGCGACCGTCGGCGCCTTGCTCCTGATCGCGCTCGTCGTCGAACCGCACGTCGAACCGTTCAAACCGATTCCGCGCCTTGCCGCCGTCGTCGCGCGTGAGCGCCGGCTGGGCGATGTCGTCGTGATCCAGGGCGTCGCCGGCGGAAACGCGCTTTTGTTTTACACCGAACCGCGCATCGAGATGCTCCCGCCCGCGCAGGATCCGCGCCGGGCGCTGTGCAGCGGGGCGCGCGTCTTTTATGTGGCGCCGAAAGACGGGATGCCGCCGCCCTCAAACGGTCGGAAGCGGCGCTTGATCGCCGTCGCCGGGGGGGACGGTCTCTTTCTGTACGAGGGAAACTGTTCGGCGGATTAGGCCGCCGGGGCGGCTACTTTTTGACCGCCGCGACCTGCGCTTCGCTGACCGCGCTCGCGCTGTTGCCCCATGAATTGCGGATGAACGTGATCACGTTTGCGATATCGGCGTTGGAGAGGGTCCCGCTCCAGGCCGGCATTTGTCCGTTGAACGTTTGCCCGTTGACTTGCAGCGGGCCCGATCGTCCGTACGCGACGATGTGGATGATCTCTTTCGGATCGGCGGCCGTCACTGCGGGGTTGTGCGCCAAGGGCGGGAAGGTGCCGGGGACCCCGGCGCCCGCCGCGCCGTGGCAGCTCGAGCAGCTGGCGGTATAGATCTTCTGTCCGGCCGCGATCGCTGCGGCATTCGTTCCGCCGCCGCCGGGTGCCGCGGAGCTGCTCGGCGCGCTCTGTTCGAGCGCGTTGGCCATCGCGCCGCCGGGGACGGACGGCGGGACTTGGTGCGCCGCCGCGGCTTTCGCATTGATCGTCTGCTGACCGTAGAAGCTCATGAAGACCGCGCCGAAGACGGCGAGCGCCGTTATGCTCAAAACGACGGGACGCCGGCGAAACTGCCGACTGGGGTTCCGATCGATCCACGGCAACAACAAGAGCACCAAAACGGCGATTCCGGGACCGATCACCGTCGCAAAGAGCGAGTATTGTTCGGGGACGATCTCCAGGAGCGCGTAGAGCGCGTTGAAATACCACGCGGGCGACGGGACGAAGGCGGTGTTGTTCGGATCGGCTTTTGCATCGAGCGGTGCGGGTGAGACGATCGCCAAAGCGACGATGATCGCGAACACCACGAACGACGCGACCGCATCCATGAACATCTGGTTGGGCCAAAAGCGCCCCGGCTTGAGCGTCGGCGGATCGTCGAGCGGCGGACCGGCGGGGCCGTTCCAGCGGAAGATCGAGAGGTGTGCGCCGACGAGCAAAATGAGGAGCGCCGGCGTGAGCCAGACGTGCAGGCCGAAGAACCGGTTGATCGTCAGCGTCCCCATACTGACGCCGTCTTGCAAGAAGTATTGGAGCGCCTGACCGATGACCGGGACCGTCCCGACGATATTGATGGCGACTTGGGAGGCGAAGAAGGCGTTCAAATCCCATGGGAGCAGATAACCGGTCAGCCCCAGGACGAGCGTGCAGAGCAGGAGGAGGACGCCGACGACCCACTGCAGCTCACGCGGCTTCTTGTACGCTCCCCACACCAGGACTTGCAGCAGGTGCATGAGGAGCAGCGCGATCATCGCGGTCGCGCCCCAGTAATGCAGGCTGATGATGAACTGCCCCAGATAGACTTTCTGGTAGATGAAGAGCGTCGATTCCCAGGCCGTCGCGATCGACGGCGAATAGTAGAACGTCAACCAGATCCCGGTGATGATTTGCAGGATCATGGTGAACAGCGTCGCGCTCCCGAAAACGTACCAGTAGCTGGCTCCGCCCGGGACGTCTTCGGTGAGGAACTCGTTGATCTGCGTGACGATACCGGTGCGCTGGTTGAGCCAAGTCAGCATCAGGTGCTCCTAGACGAAAAGGACTACGTGTACGAGATGATGATGCGATCGGGGATCGCCGCTTTATAGCGAATCCAAGTGATCTCCGCTCGTCCGTTCACCTCGCGCAAGGGAAGCGGATCGAGGCCGCGGGCCGCCGGTCCCGCAAGGTGCGCGCCGTCGCGGGCGTACTCCGAGTTATGGCAGGGACAGAAGAAGCGGTTGAGGTCGGGCCGCCAGTTGAACTTGCATCCCAAATGCGGGCAGACGGAGCTGAAGATCACGTAGCCCATCGTCACGACCGGATAGTCGACTTCGCCGCCGGGGTTATTGAAGAGATCCGGGCGGTCCGCCCGCATCTTGGCGATCTGCGCGTCGTTCATCTTGACGGCCCAGACATAGTCGGAGGCGTCCGCCGGCGGCATGTAGCCGTCACGCACGGTACGGGAGAAGTAGATTTGGGCCGGCGGGCTCTCCGGGGTGAGCGCGTCGAACTTCGACTGATCCTGGAGCGGCGACCAGCTCTTCCCACCGCCTAATACCGCCGCCGACGGGATCAACCCGGTTACCAGCGGAGCCGCAATGACCAGTCCGATGACGCTGCCGATGACGATCGTCGCGTTCGCCATGAACTGCCGACGGCTTTGCTCTTCGGGTGTCCCCGGGTCCTCATATGCCTTGGCGTGGGCCAATGTCGTTTCTCCCGCCTTCTCAAAACGTTATTGGGTGTGAGTATAAAGGGCGCAAGCAGCCAAACTCGACCACATTAGCAGCACTCCTCAGGCATCTCCTCCAGTAGCGCGATCCTATGCGGCGTCACGCGCTTGGCGCGCGCCGAACCAAAAGAGCGCCGCCGCCGCGCACGCCACCCCGGCCGAGAACTGCAGCGCGACCAGCGATCCGTAGCGTCCCGCGATCGTCCCGAGGACGAGGTTCCCGATCGGAATCCCGCCCCCGAAGGCGAGCAACATGATCGCATTCGCACGTCCGCGCCGCTCGTCGCTCGCGCACTCTTGGACATAGGTGTTCGAGAGCGTCCAGGCGGCGGTATCGATCCCGCCCATCAGGACGAGGACGAGCGCGACCGCCGGGACGGCGCGCAGGATGGTGAAGAGTGCCAGGAGGACGGCCCCCCCTGTGACGATCATCGGGACGAGGCGGCCCTTGTGCTCGAGCTCTCCGAGCGCGCTGATCATCATCGCACCGAGTATCGAGCCGATCCCGCCGCAGGCCGCGAGCAACCCGTAGCCCCGTGCATCGAGCCGGAGCGTGTTGCGTGCGATGTCGGGGAGGAACGAGATGTAGGGGATCACCGAGGCCGTGAAGGCGGCGACGAGGAGCGACATCGCCACGATCCGCCGTTCATCGGCCGCCTTCGGTGCGAGCGGTTCGCCCGGGGAGATGCAGGGCGAGTGCCGCGTCCGTTCGATCCTCGCCAGGGTGAGCGCGAGCAGCATCAGCGGGAGCGCCAGGGCGCCGAGCGCGGCGTAGCCCGCCGCCACCCCGATGGTCGCGGTCGCGATGCCGCCGAGGGCGGGACCCAGGGTTCGCGCGACGCTCCATTCGAGTGACGAGAGTGCGGTCGCGGTCCCGATGCCTCGCCCCTCGACGAGGTCGTACATCCAGGCGCGATCGATCGGCGCACTGAGGGCGAAGAGCGTACCGAGGAGGAACGTCAACGCGACGAGCAGGCCGATCGTGATCGCGCCTCGCTGGGCGAGGACGGCCAGGACCAGCGCGACGAGCGAGATCGCGGCGCTCGCAAGCGCGACGAGGGCGCTGCGATTGAAGCGGTCCGCGAGTGCGCCGCCCGGGAGCGAGAAGACCAGGAACGGGACGTTCGATGCGGCTCCCACCATCCCGAGCCAGAACGGTGAGTTCGTCAGCTTGAGGACGAGCCAGCCTTGTGCGACGTATGCGATCCAGTACCCGATGTCGGCGAGCGCGGCCGTGAGCAGATACGCCGTGAAACGGCGATTTGCCAGGGACGTCCTGACGTCGCCCATGCGATCTTCGCCGAAAGCTGCCCTGGGCCGGCCGCGCCGGCGCCGTTACACCTTATACGAGTGCAAGCCGCTGATCCAGATGTTGACGCCGAGATAGCAGAAGATGATCGTCGCGAACCCGATCACGTTCACCCAGGCGCAACGATAGCCGCGCCAGCGATTGCGCGTGTGCAAATGCATGTATGAGGCATAGACGATCCACGAGACGAGGGCGGCGGTCTCCTTCGGATCCCACTGCCAATAGGCGCCCCATGCTTCTTTCGCCCACCAGGCACCGGTGATGATCCCGAGCGTCAACAACGGTAGGCCGACCGCGATGATGCGGTACGCCATGATATCGAGCTTGGCAAGCGACGGGAGCGTCGCCAGCCACATCCCCCAGAAATCGCCGCGCGCCGCCGCCGCGCTGATGTTCGGGGTATCGTCGCGAAGGCCGACGACCTGGACGTCGCTCAGAGCGACGTCGGCGCTGTACTCGCTGACGGGGACGTTTACCGCACCGGCACTCGTCATCGCGGCGGCGACCGTCTTCTTGTGGCCGAGATAGTGCTCGAACCAATATTTGAGCAAATAGAGAACGCCGACGACGAAGGCGACCATGAAGGACGCGTACGAGCTGATCACGAGCGGGACATGGATCTTGATCCAGTAGGACTGCAGCGCCGGGACCGGCGGCATGTAGCCCTCGTTCCAGGTCGTCGCATATCCGAGCGCGATCGCGGCGATCAGCAAAACGAAGCCGCCGGTAAACCACAGATCGTATTTGAGCGCGAACGCGAGGAAAATCAGGACACCCATCGCCGAGAAGAGCGAGAGCGAACCGTAGAGGTTCGTCAGCGGCCAGATCCCGGAGATGACCCAGCGCGCGCCGAGCTCGCCGAACTGCGCCGCGCAGCCGATCGCCGCAAGCGGGATCCCGATCGAGCGCATCAGGCTGCTGCGGGAGAGGAAGTAGCCGATGAAGACGATCGTCCCGGTGATGTACGCCGCGAGCGCCACGATCAGCAAAAGTTCATCGATGTTCATTTCAAAGGCACTCCGGCCCAGCCTGCGCGCCCCCCACTGTGTGGGGCCCCCAGGCATCGGGCCCTTCAGCATTCGTGAGTATTTTTCGATTCCCCGAGGGGGCCCGAAACGAGCTGACTCGGCAAGAAAGGCACTCCGGCCCAGCCTGCGCGCCCCCCACTGTGTGGGGCCCCCAGGCATCGGGCCCTTCAGCATTCGTGAGTATTTTTCGATTCCCCGAGGGGGCCCGAAAC
>Ga0209062_1004966_pt1 | contig 13311 bp, 11 predicted proteins | sample Coa_R2_2_FD_187158 | JGI IMG/M metagenome (GOLD analysis project Ga0209062, IMG submission 187158) | Surface soil microbial communities from Centralia Pennsylvania, which are recovering from an underground coalmine fire - Coalmine... | ecosystem: Environmental > Terrestrial > Soil > Unclassified... | reverse complement strand
AGCCGGTGCATGTCATCCCGCGCGTGGAGTATGCGGCCTCGTCGGGTCGCTATGTCGTGACCTGTCCCAAGCGTGGCGTGCTCCCTTTCGAGCCTGATACACCCGAGTGGTTTGCCTGGCTCAAAGAACAATCCTCGTTTCGCTTTGTGGGCAAAGGGGGCCACTTCAGCGCCCATCATGAGTGGCGCGTCAAGAACGGTGCCTGGCGCGCCCATCGGCAGATCCGCAATCACAGCTACAATCTCCATCTGACCCCTAACCACCAGCTCACCATTGCCGTGTTAGAACAGGCTGCTCAGACTCTTCAGGCTCATCTAAACTAGCCGCCTGCTTGCTGGTGCTTCCGAGAGGGGCTTGCGGAGCCTGCCTCAAAAGAAGTGCCACTGTAGTGCTGAATGGGGTTTCAAACCTGCGAGCAGGAAAAGCCCCTTTTAGACCACTAAGCCTGAAAGGTCGGTTGTGGAACCTCCTTTGTTTCAAACCTGCGAGCAGGAAAAGCCCCTTTTAGACCGCGACCATCGATAGCGTTAAGGCAGACTGCAACCATGTTTCAAACCTGCGAGCAGGAAATGCCCCTTTTAGACTTAGAGGAATTGCTGTCATCATAGGCACAATCCTCCATTTCAAACCTGCAAGCAGGAAATGCCCCTTTTAGACAAAGAATTGGGGAGTTGGCTCAAAGATATATTGATATTATTTCAAACCTGCAAGCAGGAAATGCCCCTTTTAGACGTTTTGGAGGCCGTATTGACAACGGAAGAAGTGGGGCAATTTCAAACCTGCAAGCAGGAAATGCCCCTTTTAGACCCCCAGGCTCGCCGAAACACCGGCTGGCTGCGTCTCAGTATTTCAAACCTGCAAGCAGGAAATGCCCCTTTTAGACAAAACGATCTCGATGCCTACATTGTAACCCGATAGGAATTTCAAACCTGCAAGCAGGAAATGCCCCTTTTAGACGGAGTCGGCACAAACGCCTCCTGGCCGCTCAGAGGATTTCAAACCTGCAAGCAGGAAATGCCCCTTTTAGACCCAGGAATGCTGTAGCCATTCCCCTCTTCCGCCTTATTTCAAACCTGCAAGCAGGAAATGCCCCTTTTAGACGGCACGGTGCCCTCGCGCAGATGCCACACCCCTCCTTATTTCAAACCTGCAAGCAGGAAATGCCCCTTTTAGACCTTATTGGACATGTAGTGAACACCGAAGGGGGCTACCGATTTCAAACCTGCAAGCAGGAAATGCCCCTTTTAGACATGGACATGTGAGCACTTGCAGGAGGCAGATGGGATTGATTTCAAACCTGCAAGCAGGAAATGCCCCTTTTAGACAAAATTAAGAGTATCATCGTTCTGGCGCTGTCCGGTTTATTTCAAACCTGCAAGCAGGAAATGCCCCTTTTAGACGTGTATAATTGCAACCCCTTCTTTGCCGCAACTGTTTATTTCAAACCTGCAAGCAGGAAATGCCCCTTTTAGACGCGGCGTTGAAGCTCGCGTCCGGAATGACATCGATGAATTTCAAACCTGCAAGCAGGAAATGCCCCTTTTAGACCCCGAGACCTACTGTTCAAGGTCTTTTTGGGGCAGATATTTCAAACCTGCAAGCAGGAAATGCCCCTTTTAGACTGCGCCGCGGCCCGACACGCGTCCCCCAGAGGAACACGATTTCAAACCTGCAAGCAGGAAATGCCCCTTTTAGACCCTCACAGGCATAACCATGCCTCTCGATCAGAGAGAATTTCAAACCTGCAAGCAGGAAATGCCCCTTTTAGACCAGGCAACGGCGGTGGGAGTGGTTTCAACCCGGTTGCTGATTTCAAACCTGCAAGCAGGAAATGCCCCTTTTAGACTCAAGAAGGACGTGTTGATTGCTCTTGATGCTTCGTCGATTTTCAAACCTGCAAGCAGGAAATGCCCCTTTTAGACTTTATGTGCCGGGTGAAGATGCCAGAGGAGGTTGACTTTCAAACCTGCAAGCAGGAAATGCCCCTTTTAGACATGGGAAGAGAAGATAGCACTCAAAGACGTACCCGCTCCTTTCAAACCTGCAAGCAGGAAATGCCCCTTTTAGACGGCTACCTTGCTAGTATAGCACGAGAAGCCAGTTGATGCAAGCAGAATCGCGGGTCGCTTTTTTTGGGTCAATTTCAGGAGGTCAATCAGGACAAAAATCCGCCCTGTATTACCATCAGGGCGCTTGTAGCGGGTAGCGCGGGTCCCTGCTCAGCGATCCCGTGACGACGACCCGCGCTAAGCTCATCTATATGATGAACACCTGCTGTTCTCTCGGAGGGGGACCGCCAATAGTTTCGACTTTTTCAACACAATTGGCACAGAGTGGGTAAAAACGCACGCTATCCTTCGTCTCGATGAGATAGGCATCCAGCTTTGTCTGCAAGAGCAGCAGATCCTTGCGTGTGAGAAAACATTCGAATAACGAGTATTGCGTCCATTTGCCGAAGCCCAGAAGAATCTGATGCACTTTTGTCCGGCGGCGGTCATCAGGAATGTCATAAGCGACCACATAGCAGGTGGTCTGAGTGCGGCCACCTCTTTTGCTCATTCTCGTCTCCTCTTATCTCATATGCAAGGGAGGATAGGCATCAATCTCGCCTGTGACATATTTGGCTAAAAGCCTGGCTTGCAGTTCAATGCAGCGCCGATAGGTCGTTTTATAGCCAAATGTGGGATGCTGTATCTCTTCGTTGAGGCGTTCCTCAAATTTTGTGAAAAAGATGTTGCGCTTCTCCGGTTTCAGCTGGTACGCCCTCAGTTCTTCTACAAAATCGTCGGGGACCAGCGTTCGATGGTTCAACATGGTAATCACCACCGAATCGACAATCAAGGGACGGAATTCTTCCATCAGATCTAATGCTAAGGCCGGACGTCCATAGAAAGAGCTGTGCAAATAGCCCACAAAGTGATCGAACCCTACCAGTTGAACCGCGCTGGCGACCTTGTTGGTCAGCAACGAGTACCCAAAACTGAGGAGTGCGTTCACCGGATCGGTTGGCGGACGCTTCACACGTCCTGAAAAAGGCCATTGCCTGCTATTGGATAGGAGTTTGCCAAAACAATTGAAATAGGCCGCGCTCCCTGCCCCCTCAATGCCCAGAATTGTCTCCAGGGGTGTCCCTTCTATCCGATGATCTCCGCTTGCGACTGCCCGTCTCGGCACGACGTTGTGGAGAGAGAGGGCTTCCAGGGTCTTGATTGAGGCCGCAATCTGGTTGATCGCTTGATTCACTTCTGGATCAGATTGCGCACGATTGTATCTGAGTAACCGCTGGCGCTGATTCGCCAGCTTGCCGATGACAAACCGCCGCGCCAGTTCGCAGCGTTGTGCCATGTCCTGGTGCGCCCGATATTGCGCCAGACGCACCATGGCATTTTTAGAAAATGAGGGCGAGAGTCTCCCTTTGAACTGCCCGTAGCGCCCTAAAAAGGTGATCTCGATATCGCGGTCCAGCAACAGGTGGATGGCCGCCGCCGTCATGGTGATTTCTCCCAGCACGACCACTTCGTCGATGTTGACCAGCGGCACGCGCTCCGTGCGGGGAGGTGAGGGCAACACTCCCTCTTTGCCCTCCCTGGCAGGAACTTCTACCCGCAGCATATTCTCGCTCTCGCGGCGCACAAACGCGTACTCTTCTGTCAGATAGAGCGTTGACACGTTGCATCTCCTTTGTCGTTGTCCTGGCTTTGCAGCTGTGAAGGTACAAAGGTACAAGGGCAGAGCGGGGGTAGCTCCCCGATTCCATCGTGGGAGGCCCCTCCATGGTGTTTTATTGGCCTTGCGCTGCTCGCAACTGCCGGACCTCTTCCGGCAGGCAAATAGGCAGCAGGCTACATTGAGGGCAGCGTGAGGCCAGTTTGCCCGTGAGCGGGGGAGGCGAGCTCTCCTGCGCTGCCACGCGCAACGCCTCCTGGATAGTGGCCTTCGTCCTGGCTCGCAGTTGCGCTGTAAAAGGCACCTGAGTGCGTCGTCCTGTATGAAGCGTGATGATATACCCGTAAGGAAGAGGCGGTGTGCCTGGCTGCCGCTCTTCCAGGCAGAGCGCCTGCGCACAGAGCTGGAGCTGCTCGCTCTGCCAGCTCCCCTGCTGTTTCTGGCTGTACTCCACCGGGATGAATCTGCCTGCTGGCTCCTCGATCACCAGCGCGAAACCGGTCAGGTGCAGCGCTTCGCTGAAGAGATAAAGCCGCCTCACCTCACACTCTCCCGGCTGCTGCGCTCGCCGCAGCGCCAGTTGCCCTTCGAGCATGGATGCCGTGACCAGCGTCTCGCCCTGCACGATCTGATAGTAGAAGCTGCGCGGACAATAGTCCAGCGCCGTGAGTGCGGAGATGGGGATCATCTCCAGTTGTGAGAGCGCCATCATCGTTCCCCTCCCTTCTCTCTGGATCGTCGATACTTTTCGAGAATCACATGCACCTTAGCGCGGCAGGAGACGCCCTGACTGGTAACGCCGGAGCTGCACGCCGTCGGGCGTGGCAAAAACTCGCTGTTTCCCAATGCGCTGCCAGTAGCGGTCAAGCAGCCAGTCGCGCGGCTGACCGGGATGACGCCTGCTGGCCCAGGCGATGAGCCGCTCTTCAAGCAGATCGTCATAGTGGCTCATTAAAGAGGCTTCGATCATGCCGTTATAATAGGCGACCCACCCCACAATCAACGGGTTGAGCTCCCCGATGACCTGCGCCTGAGATGCAGCCTGCGCCGCCTGTAACCGTTGATCGAGAGCCGCCAGATGTCGTTTGATGGCTTCCTGGCTGGGCTCGATGACGGTTCTCACCGGGAGCGCGACTCCCGGTGAGGTCAACCGGCCTGGCAGCGACGTGAAGAAGGGCCGCATCTCGGTCGATGATGGTTTCACGGAGGGCGACTGCCCCCATGCCTCCTGGTGAAGATGAAAGCCCAGAAAATCAAAGCCCACCTGCCCTCGATAGGGATTAAGCGTGTGCGAGGTCCCTGTCTTGGTGGCATGCAGCTGAAGCCCTATCGAGGCTAACCAGTGCCTGACGCGCCTGACGACCCGCCGCAACACGCTCAGATCAGGGTGAGCAATCACAAAATTATCGGCATAGCGGACCAGTAATGGCGGTTCTTTGCCTGGCGCTGGGTCTTGCCCGGACACCTCATCTGAGCGTACCACCGCTTCCATCCCATGCAGGGCCACATTCATCAGCAGCGGCGAGAGAATCCCACCCTGGGCGATGCCCGTTGTGCTGGGAGCATACTTCGATTCCGCGCTCCTGAGCGAAGCTAGACGCGAGAGCGGCGTTGGAGCGCGGAACATTTCAAAGGATCTGGTGCCATCCATCACGCCAGCTTTCAGCCAGGTGTGGATCATCTGCTGGAGCGTGGGAAAGGTGTGCAGCTTTGAGAGGAGCGCCGCCTGATCGACATGATCGAAGGCAGATGCGATATCCGCGTAGCACACGAACATCGGGCGGCGTTCCAGGGCGACGACAATGGCGGCCAGGGCGTCGTGGGGGCTACGGCCAGGACGAAAACCATAGCTATGCGCTTCAAAACGCGCCTCCCATTCCGGTTCGAGCGCCAGTTTCACCAGGGCTTGCTTGCAGCGATCCAGCATCGGCAAGATCGAGATCGGGCGCTGCTCCCCGCTGTCAGATTTGGGAATCCAGACCCGTCGCACCGGCAGCGCTGGCTGACTTTTCCAGTTGTTGGGATGAATAGCCGCCGCCATAGCCAGCCGCTCTTTGGGGTCAAGCGATTTGACCCCATCGATGCCAGCAGTATCCTTGCCCTGGTTCTCTTCGGCCACCCGGCGTACCGCCAGCAAACGAGCGGGCTCCGATTCCAGCAAACGCTGCTGCAAGGCATGTACCACTTCCAGATCGCCGCGCCGGGCCGCCTGGGTGATGCGCTTTTGCATGCGGACCACCTGTTGCTCCAGCGAGCGCCAGGGGAAGCTGTCCTGGCGCTTTTTCGTCGGCTCGGACGCCCGACTGGCGTGCTTTGCTGTGGGAAGATGCTTCTGCTTCATTATCCCGCCTTTGATTCACTCCCTCAGAGATGAGGACGTACAGGTAAGTGATCAGACGTTGCAGAGAAAGCAGTGCTTGTACCGTTGCTGCACGCTTTCCCGATCCTCGTACACCCGCATCGCGCCGTTGTTCTCATAGACCAGAACCGGGACATGCCTTCTCGTCTCGGTATACTGATTGACCAGCACTTCGACCGCCATCGTCGCCAGGAACGTGTTGAGCGTCTTGACCGCTGGCTCTTTGACCTCCTTCCCTGTCACATAGCCCCGCGTAACCAGCGCGTCGCGAATCGCCGGTTCAGGATGGCGCTCGCTGGCTACTTTGAGCGGATTGATCCGGTGGAGGCACTGCAAACACAGGGAGTCGCCCACCCTGGCGGTGATCACCTCTCCACTCATGTCTTGCAGCGTGCCCTCCTGGACGGTGATGTTGACGCCAAGCGAGAGCAAGGGCACGAAGTACTTAAGCGAGAGCTCCTGCGCCTTCAGCCTGCTGGAATGCGTATCGGTGGCGACAATGATCCAGTCAGAGAGCGCCAGCACGCTTTCTGTCTCCCGATCATACACATCTCGCCTGCACGCCAGCACCCTCGCTTTCGGGTTAATGCGGGTAAGATGGCGTTTGACCACCTCCACTTTCGGTCGTTGCTGCTCGGCATCCTCGTAATACGCCCCGACCACGCGGTTCAGGTTCGAGCGTTCCAGCGTATCGGGATCGATCAGGTTGAGCGCGTGAAATCCCATATGGATGAGATGTTCGGCAACCACCGAACCCAGGCCGCCAACGCCAATAATGGAGATCACCTGATCACGCATAATAGCGCGCATCACCTCTAATCCCAGTGCCAGCGCGCTGCGGTGAAAAAACGTGTCTTCTCCTGGTGCTGCGGCTGTTTCATCCGGTTCGCGCAAATCAGCGCTCCTGATCCTCTCTGGATGGGTTTGCGTTTTCAGCAGTGTCCTTCTCGCAATCACGGAGCCACTGCCGCCACGCGTCCAGACGCGAGCAGCATATCTGCTTTGCGAAAAGACAATACTGGCATAGTGCAGCCCTTCGAACGTGTCATTGAGAAAGCGAAAGAACTCGCGCTCATCCTCATCATCCGTGGCCGAGAACGACACGCCGGTCGAGGTAAACGGGTGGGTATGCACGTCGATCATGGTATCGACATCGTACCTGCCGGTCAGTTCGCTCAAGGCCCGGTGGATGAAATCTTTCCTGATCCGCAGCGACGCTACACTTTGCTGAGCATAGTCTGACGGTGCCGGGAACAGCAGATCACTAACCGTAATGATGGTGTAGCCGTTGATCTGCTGCGTCTTCCCGAGCAGCACCGCGAAATGTTCGCGTGAGAGGTCTGCCAGCAATCTCGTCCTCAAATAGGCCAGATCGCCATGTTTAAACTTGATCCAATAGCGAGCAGGTGTATTCACCAGTCGATCCTTTCACTCACTCATGCGTCGTCATCGGTTCCTGAGAGCACTTCACTAATCAGCGTAAAGTAGGTCCAGAGGTTGTCCCCCTTCCTCCACTCGCCGGGTCCCCGGACTGGCGCGGGCTGCCAGCTACCGGGGTTGATATAGACGCAATACCACTTCCATCCCTGGGTTAACGGATCGCTACAGGCGTCGTGATAGACAGCCTGGTACAGGTGACCGTTAGCAGAGAGGGGGATCTCTTCCTTCAGATAGAACCCGACCGGCGGTAACTCGGGATATTCCGTGGGAAAGATGATCAATAGATCGGTCGTTCTGGCGACGTGATGCCAGAGTGGAGGCAGGACATACTGATTGGCGATCATCCAGTCAGCATGTTCCTCATCAAAGGTCACGCCTTTTTTAAACAACTTCTCGGCGATATCATAGACCTGCTCGGTAATGAGCTGCTTGGAAAGAAAGGTACGCTCTCCCCCATAGGTGACCATGCCCTTGGTCCTGTCTGGGATCGTGGTGACCCTGACGGGATTGCCATGCCGGTCAAACAACTCTTTCGGCAGATAGGTATGGTTCGGTTGAATGGGTCTGAACGCCTGCCCTTGTTGAATGACCGGTCGCCGACCCTGGCCGGGATGAAGCTGCTGAATCAGATGCTGCCCGCTAATGCCCGAAGGGGGAACTTGAATGCGTCTGCCGTTCACGATTGCCATAGTTTGATGCTCCTTCTAAGCCTCGAAGGCTCCATTTACATCTCCAGCTCATCAAGAATATCAGGCGCCAGGACAGGGATCTGCCTGCCTTGCTGCTCGACAGGGACCTTCACCTCATCGTCTTTGCGCTCGCGCTCGTGCAGGTGAGGCTCCTCCTGGTCCTGCTGCCCCCCGCCGCCCTCAAGCGGCTCATCCTGTTGTGATTGGATCAGGTCTTTGTACTGCTCTGTCATGCGGTCTTTCTCTTGCGCACCATCCTGGGCTGCCAGATACGCATCATAGTACACCCCCAGGTTGATAAACCCCGAACACTTGCTCAGGATCTCCGACCCCGCGCTCTCTTCAAACGCGGCTATTTCGATACGCACGCCTGACCTTCTGACTTCCAGGATGAGCGAGACAAAATCCGCGTCGCCCGTCGCTAACACGATGATATCGGGTTTGACCTGGTAGACCGCCTTGAGGACATCCATCGCGATTTCCACATCAAAATTGCATTTGTACGTTCCCCCGGCGATGGTCCCCATTTTGGTCGTCACCACATATCCGGCCCGCCAGAGTTCCTCGATCACACCGTCCAATCGATGCTCATTTCTCGGATTGATGGGGACATAGCAATGCGCATCGAGCAGAAAGCGCCCCTCACCGACATACTGGAGCAGGTCGCGATAATCCAGGCGGTACCGTTTGTCCCTGGCCGCCCGATTGATATTGGCATAGTCCAGAAAGAAGACGACTTTTTCTTTTGCCATCATGATCCCTCCTCTTCAGAGGCAGATTCCTTCTGCCCTGCTGTAAAAAATAGCTGAATCTCCTCTTGACGCACTCCAATAATTGCTTTCGTCTGTTCCTGTTCGCCTGGCTTCACGGGTTCCCCGCTGGAGAAGAAGAGCTATCAGCAGGGGCTTCGGGCGTATCACCCTGCCCGATCATGTGCTCAACCTCCCGGTACAGGTGTTGCGCCTCGCTCAAGCTCCGCCGGGCCTGTTTTCGGGTAAAAATCGGCAATGCAGCCTCAAGGCACCGTTGTGCCTCAGTGAGCGCGGTTCTGGCTTCCAGGCCCTGTACGATGATGGCACGTTCGTAATAGAACTTCGCCAGGAGTACCTGTATCCGCGCCCAATCGAGCGATTGGGATGAGCATCGCTTTAATAACGCCTTGCTGCCAGGGACGAGAGAGGCTTCCAGGATATCTCCAATCTCCCGGCGAAGGTGTGTGACCTCCCGAAAGCTCTGGGGAGTCTTTTCCAGCGTGAAGACAAGCAAGGCCCCTTTGAGACAGGACTGCGCCTCTGCAAGGGCGGCATGTCTGGCGACCGTGGTATATGCCGCTGCTGCGCGCTCGCAATAGAGCTTTGTGAGCAAGAGCTGCATCCGTGCCCAATCAAATGACTTCTCCGTACAGGTATTGAGCAGCGCCCAGCCGCCGATGATCGCCTCGTCCAGATCTTGCGCTGGCGCATGGGCGTGCGCCTCTGGCAGACGATGCCCAAGCAGGTCTGCACGTTGCAATTGGAGCGCAGCCGCTATCCGCTCCAGGCGTTCCTCACCCAGATGGCGAATCTGGCTATGCTCAATGCGAGAAATATAGCCCCGGCCATTGTGGCCGAAGCCCGCCTGAATCGCCAGATCCGTTACGCTCATGCCGCGAAAGCGACGCCAGGCGCGAATAGCTGCTCCTAAGCCGTTTCTTGCCGGCGAATGGACAACAAGTTCTTCCTCTCTGCGGCCTCTCATCTGCTTCTTCCTTTCAGCCCGCCTGAGCGAAGCTAGCGCGATAGCAGCGTTGGCGGGCTGGATATCAAGGCACTGCCTTTCTCATCGTCAATAAAATACACAGATACCAATGGTGTTCCTATCGATCACAATGGGAATGTCCGAGAACAGTCACGTCGAAAAAGCAAAAGCTCTCAATAGAAAAGTGAACGCTACGAAAAGGATAGACGAGAAAATGGCATCTAGGATGCTGAAAATCTTCAAAAGAGATAGGAAATGGAGATTGTTTCTTCTCTTGGTCAAAGCATACGTTGGAAAGCGACACTTGTCAAGAGCATTTGAAGCATGTATACTCATAATTGGAGCTTGTTGAGCAACAAAGGATGGGAATCATCGATCATCAGGAGGGAAACGCGTGAGAGGTCGCAGAGAGCGGGAGCTTGAATCGCCTCTTTCCTCAGAAGATCATCTGGGCAGGACGATTCGTGCCTGGCGTCACTTTCGCGGCATGAGCGTCACAGAACTGGCAATTCGGGCAGGCTTTGGCCACAATGGCCGGGGCTACATCTCCAAAATCGAGCATCACCTGATCAAACGGTTAGGAAAAGAACCACTGGCGGCCATTGCGCGAGCGCTTGACCTTTCATCGGTGGATCTGCAATACGGTCGTCTGCCCGAAACAGGCGAAAGTGTGGTTCTGAGGCCGGGCAAAGAAGTGCTGGACGATGCTATCGCCGGCTGTCACGCCTGGTTACGCGTCTATCGCCAGGATGATCATCGCTTAGATTACGCCCGCACCCATTTTAAGCTAGCCGAACTGTACTGGGAACGTACGGCACGCGTGGAAGAGAGAACAGAGCGCCGCACCCTGTTAGCCGACGCCTTACAGAGCCTCAATCAAGCGCTTCCCCTCTTTGCTCAAGAGGCTCCTGATTCCTATGCGAAAGCTTGCAGCCTGCGCTCAGCCATTGAAAAAGAAATCGCTCTCATCGATTTGGATGACGCCATTGCAGGCTGTCAGGCCTTATTCAAAATTTATAGCCAGGAACAGCACGCCCTGGATTGGGCACGGACGCACGCCAAACTGGCCCGACTGTATTGGGATAGAACTGCGCACACCGAAATAGCCGAAGAGCGAGCAGAATTGTTGGGCAAAGCTCTGCACAGCCTTGACGAGGCGCTTCCTATCTTCTCCAGATACGCGCCTGTTTCCTATGCGGAGGCCAAAAAAATGCGTTTGTGCGTTGAAGCGGTCAGAGGTGAACTATAACGCTTATCTCGTGCTCGCTCTTTGCATATTTTGTAAAGGAAACTGACCTCTACCTCATCAATACAAAGGATAGCGTGCGTTTTTACCCGCTCTGTGCCAATTGTGTCGAGAACGTCGAAACTATTGGCGGTCCCCCTCCGAGAGAACAACAGGTGTTTATCATATAGATGAGCTTAGCGCAGGTCGTCGTCACGGCATCGCTGAGCAGGGACCCGCGCTACCCGCTACAAGCGCCCTGACGGTAATACAGGGCGGATTTTTGTCCTGATTGACCTCCTGAAATTGACCCAAAAAAAGCGACCCGCGATTCTGCTTGCATCAACTGGCTTCTCGTGCTATACTAGCGATGCAGCCGTCTAAAAGGGGCTTTTCCTGCTCGCAGGTTTGAAATTCCACCCGTAACAGTGCGTCAGTGAGCGCGTCAGGGTCTAAAAGGGGCTTTTCCTGCTCGCAGGTTTGAAATCAAGATCTCCAAGTCCACGCGGATTGCTTCCTTGAAGTCTAAAAGGGGCTTTTCCTGCTCGCAGGTTTGAAATGAGAGCGAAGCCGATGGCATCTCGCAAGTTATGTCCACGTCTAAAAGGGGCTTTTCCTGCTCGCAGGTTTGAAATCCGGCCTTGTCGGCAGGTCATTACTCCTTATGGCGCACTGGGTCTAAAAGGGGCTTTTCCTGCTCGCAGGTTTGAAATGAGGGCAATCCTCGCCGTCCATGCTCGACTCTTTCGTCTAAAAGGGGCTTTTCCTGCTCGCAGGTTTGAAATGTCTTTAATCGCCAGCTTCCATCCACTGATGGGGGTCTAAAAGGGGCTTTTCCTGCTCGCAGGTTTGAAATCGAAAAAGGGAAGAAATGCTAGTTGTTCTGCCTGTCATGTCTAAAAGGGGCTTTTCCTGCTCGCAGGTTTGAAATACCGAAGCTGTGATACGACTTCTTTTGTCATTTTTACGTCTAAAAGGGGCTTTTCCTGCTCGCAGGTTTGAAATACCGAAGCTGTGATACGACTTCTTTTGTCATTTTTACGTCTAAAAGGGGCTTTTCCTGCTCGCAGGTTTGAAACCTGTGGGTGTATTATTATACACATTCTCGCCGTCGGGTCTAAAAGGGGCTTTTCCTGCTCGCAGGTTTGAAACTTGGCTTCCCGAGGGGGACATCTACCGAATGGCACGTCTAAAAGGGGCTTTTCCTGCTCGCAGGTTTGAAACTTGATCGCTGGAATGTGTGCCCTACTCTCATACGCGTCTAAAAGGGGCTTTTCCTGCTCGCAGGTTTGAAACTCTTGTCCTTATTAGCTCGCTCATTATATTTTTAGCGTCTAAAAGGGGCTTTTCCTGCTCGCAGGTTTGAAAAATAACAGCGTTAGTTTCCATTTGGATTCTCCCCGAAGAGTCTAAAAGGGGCTTTTCCTGCTCGCAGGTTTGAAAACCATCAATCCATTTGACATAGTACCCGTTGGAAAGTAGTCTAAAAGGGGCTTTTCCTGCTCGCAGGTTTGAAAAAGGGGCCTCTAAATCGCTAGGGGCTGCCCATGCTTTGTCTAAAAGGGGCTTTTCCTGCTCGCAGGTTTGAAAAGCTATATCAACGATGGCCTCCATGACTCCCTCATTACGTCTAAAAGGGGCTTTTCCTGCTCGCAGGTTTGAAAACCATCAATCCATTTGACATAGTACCCGTTGGAAAGTAGTCTAAAAGGGGCTTTTCCTGCTCGCAGGTTTGAAACCAGAGTACCTCTATCAGGCGAAGGAGGCCTTCACCCTCGTCTAAAAGGGGCTTTTCCTGCTCGCAGGTTTGAAACTGCCCTTTGATACAGCGATTGCGGCCCGCTCATCATCGTCTAAAAGGGGCTTTTCCTGCTCGCAGGTTTGAAACTCGCCAAGCCACTACAGTGGCACTTCTTTTGAGGCAGGCTCCGCAAGCCCCTCTCGGAAGCACCAGCAAGCAGGCGGCTAGTTTAGATGAGCCTGAAGAGTCTGAGCAGCCTGTTCTAACACGGCAATGGTGAGCTGGTGGTTAGGGGTCAGATGGAGATTGTAGCTGTGATTGCGGATCTGCCGATGCGCCCGCCAGGCACCGTTCTTGACGCGCCACTCATGATGGGCGCTGAAGTGGCCCCCTTTGCCCACAAAGCGAAACGAGGATTGTTCTTTGAGCCAGGCAAACCACTCGGGTGTATCAG